>Ga0265798_10000684_pt1 | contig 55372 bp, 46 predicted proteins | sample P3T30metagenome_FD_192430 | JGI IMG/M metagenome (GOLD analysis project Ga0265798, IMG submission 192430) | Plant litter microbial communities from East Loma Ridge, Irvine, California - P3 T30 | ecosystem: Environmental > Terrestrial > Plant litter > Unclassified | place: USA: California... | reverse complement strand
GGGCTATTGTACCGCAAACAATGGGTAGACATCTCCGGGGCGCCAAGCACCGGAACCTTTTCGGGCCACAGCCCTGTGGGCAAGAACGTAGGCCTTGGGTTATCAGCCGTAACCGATAAGATAGGCCCGGTAAATGAGACCAACGTATACGCCGATTTCTCGTACACCCTTAAGCTGGGTGGCGAACACCGCATAGCCTTAGGGTTAAAAGGAGGGGCAACCTTTCATAAAGTAGGCTTGTTTGATGATATAGGCAACGGCTATGTGCCTGCCCCTGGCGATCCTGCCTTCTCGCAAAACCTGAGCAAGACCTATTTTAACGTAGGTACCGGTATCTTTTACTACACCCAGAAATACTATGTAGCCTTTTCAGTCCCTAACATGCTTAAAAGCAAGCACCTTGATTTTGACGGGATCAACTATGGCTCAGAAGTATCCCATTACTTCTTAACGGGAGGGTACGTATTTGAGATAGGCGATAACTTTAAGCTAAAGCCATCGTTCATGGTAAAATCAGCCTTTGGTGTAGACCCGTCTATAGACGGTTCGCTTAACGCGCTGTTTTTCGACAAGTTCGAGATAGGCGCTACCTACAGGGTAGATGACAGCTTTGGCGGTATGGTAAACTATGCCATTACCCCAAGCATCAGGATAGGCTATGCGTATGACCACATTACCAGCGACCTGAAGGTAACCACCCCGGCATCGCACGAGTTCATGCTGCTGTTCGATCTTAACTTCCCGAAAAAAGTATCACGTTCACCACGTTATTTCTAAATCATGAAAAACTTATATATAGTACTTGGCTTCTTAGTTGCTACCCATATCTGGGCGCAAAGCCCCGCTACCGAAACTGCCGATAAACTTTTTGGGCGTTTTGAGTATGTAGATGCCGCTAAAGAATATTTAAAACTGGCTAAAAAAGGCAAAGACCCCTATGTATACCGCCAGCTTGCAGATAGTTATTATAATGTGTATAACAGTAAAGATGCGGTAATATGGTATGCTAAAGCGGTAGAGACAAAGCAGGATGCTGAGGTTTACTATAAATATGCACAAATGCTAAGGGCCGAAAGCAAATTTGAAGAAGCTAACGCTCAAATGGCAAAGTTTGCATCGTTAGCGCCTAAAGACCAGCGTGCCATAGCCTTTAAACAGGATCCTAATTATCTGCCAAAACTGCGCAGCCAGACCAAGTTATTCGATGAGCAACTACTCAATATCAACGACAAGAAATACGGAGATTTTGGTGCGGTTGTGTTAAACGATAACAGTTTTTACTTTGCAAGTTCGCGCAACACGTCGCGGAAAACGTATGGTCGCGATGAGCAGCCTTTTATGGATATTTATACCGCTACCTACAGCGACAACGGCACTATAAGCGAACCCCAGCCGTTAACTGATCTAAACACTAAATACCATGATGGCCCGCTTGCACTTACGGCCGACGGTAATACTATGTACTTTGCAAGTGAGAGCTTTAGGGAAGGAGACTCTGAAAGAGCAAAGGGGCAAAAAAACAGCCTTATCTACCTTTATAAAGCGACTAAAGAAAATGGCAAATGGGGTAATGTAGTGGCATTGCCTTTCAATAATGTTAAATGGTCTACGGGCAATCCCTCTATAAGTAAAGACGGCAAAACACTATATTTTGCATCTAACAGGAAAGCCAGCATGGGCACGGGTACAGATATTTGGAAAGTAGAGGTAAAGGGTGGCAACAGCTATGGCGAACCGGTAAACCTGGGTAAAAAAGTTAATACAGAAGGTAATGAAAATTACCCTTTTATAACAGATGATAATAAATTGTATTTTGCTTCAGACGGGCGAAAAGGATTCGGCGCACTCGATATTTTCTATATAGATCTTGCCCATGATGGAGAGGCTGTAAATGTTGGGCTTCCGGTAAATTCGCCCAAAGACGACTTTGCATTTACATTTAATTCGGCTAAAAACATAGGCTTTTTTGCAAGCAATAAGGCCGGCAAAGACAATATGTATAAAGCTATACCTATTTGTGGGGTTGATGCCGTTGTTACCGTTACCGATGCCGCTACGGGAAAAGTATTGGCGAATGCAAAGGTGGCTATACTTGACGATAAGAATAATGTGATCGAAACTAAAATTACCAATGCTGCAGGAGAACTTACGTATAGTGTAGACTGCGATAAAGCATTTGTATTGCAGGCATCGGCCACGGGGTATGAGAACGGTCTGGCCACATTGCCCAAAACAAAAGGGGGAACAATAGGCATTACGGCTAAGTTAAACCCACTTGCTAATATTATTGTAGATGGCAAAATAGCACTTAAAAATATTTATTTTGACTTTGATAAAAGCAATATTACCCAGGAGGCTGCTTTTGAGCTGGATAAGCTCGTGCAAACCATGACCTTGTACCCCAATATGGTAATTGCCATAAAAACACATAGCGACAGCCGTGGCAGCGACGAGTATAACCTTAAGCTTTCAGATGAGCGGGCAAAATCAACAGTGCAGTATGTAATATCTAAAGGTATTGCTCAGGATCGGATAAGTGGTAAGGGTTATGGAGAAACTGAACCACTTATAAAATGTGGCGATAACTGTACTGATGAGCAACATGCATTAAACCGCAGGGTAGATTTTATTATAGTTAAAAAGTAACTGGAACTCGCTATACTCAATGGCCAAAAAAAATGATAAGCCCTGCATTTTCAGGGCTTATCGGTTTTTGGCATTTATGTATATTACATTATAGTTTGACCAATAGTTTTTGTAAACAGTGTAATGCCAAACAGGCTTACGACCTTAATGGTTCTTAAAATCTCGCAATTGTTGTTAAAGATGTGAAGTGTTCTAACTTTAATGATTTTCATAGCTTACTAAGTTTAGAAGGTTGTTTAAGGTTTAAAGACTACTGAATTGCTATCAGATACTCAAATATAAAAATAACCATATTTTAAATATTTCAATATCGACAGGAGGAACTTTACTGACGATGAACAACTGTTATTTATAGCTGATTGTTATAGGATAAGCCTCACAATTTTGCACTTTAAGTTAAATTAGCCGGGTAATTCCGTACCGTGGCGGTAATATATTGTGCAAACTTTATGATACCTGAATTTTACAATTTGCTGATGCTTTATTAATTTTGTGTTGCTAAACAGCTACAAATGCCACTAAACTTAACAGAAATTGATCGTGTAAAATCTATATCTAAAATAGATTTTTATAACAATTATGTAAAGAAACAAAAGCCGGTTGTAATAGAGCAACTTACCGAAGACTGGCCCGCTTACAAGAAATGGAAGCTCGCTTATATAAAAAATATTGCCGGAGATAAAACCGTCCCCCTTTATGACGACAGGCCGGTGTCGCACAAGGATGGCTTTAATGAAGCACATGCCACCATGAAAATGGCCGACTACATAGACCTCCTTGAAACTAAACCCACAAACTACAGGATATTTTTATACAACCTCATGAAAGAGGTGCCGGTACTTAAAGAAGACTTCCGTTGGCCGGATATTGGTTTAAGATTAGTAAAGCAGTTACCAATGCTTTTTTTTGGAGGTGAAAACTCTAAAGTATTTATTCACTATGACATAGATTATAGTAACATACTTCATTTTCATTTTAACGGAAAAAAACGCTGTGTGCTGTTCGCGCCAGATCAGACTCCGTATTTATACAAGGTGCCACATGCACTAATATCCCGCGAAGATATTGATTTTGATGACCCTGATATGCAAAAATGGCCGGCTTTACAACATGCTAAAGGTCTTGTGGCAAATCTGGAACATGGCGAAATGCTTTACATGCCAGAAGGTTACTGGCATTACATGAAGTATCTTACTCCGGGATTTTCTATGAGTTTACGCGCGTTTCCGCGAAACCCGGTAAATCTGCTTAAAGCGCTCTATAACGTTACGATTATGCGCTATTTTGATAACGTTATGCGCAGGTTTAAAGGTCAGAAATGGATAGACTACAAAAACCGCCAGGCAATACTACGCACGCACAAAAACCTCAACCTGCCCGTATAAACAAGGTAACGTGCAGCAGCTGCGAAATGTTGTTAAATTGCTTGCGATACTCTTCAGGTTGCTAAGTTACGTTCGGCAATTACTTTCCATTCAACACCGGTATGCTGCAGCAGGTAAAAGGCGCTAACTTCAAATTGCGCTGAATACTCTTTATCACAGTAGACATCTTTCCAAGCCTTATCAAATTCTGAGTACTCTAAATCGCGGTAAGCAACAGTCATGTGTGGTTTAAATTCGCTCTCGAAATAGTGCACTGGGATATCTGGATATTTTTCCTGAAATCCCTTGATTATTTTTGTCTGTAGTTCTCTTAAGTGCGGTGTCATGACAGGATTTACAAAAACCACCGGATTATCTGGATTCGGGAAAGCGCCAAAATTTCGTAATTGGACTGTAAATCTATCGCTTGGAAAAGACACAGTAGAAAACCACTGCAAAACCTCATCATGATGCACAGCATCAATTTTAAAAGGAGCTTTTAGTGTTATGTGCGGCATGTTTTTTAAAGCAGCCTTACTGTTGTAATTCTCCTTAAAATCGTTCCTGAAAGCAGTAATATCATCAGAGATTACCGTTGGTGGAATTATTGCTATGAAATACAGATTTTGTTGTGGCATAATATTGATAGCTTAATAACAGAAACTACTCGAATTGCAGGTCATTGCAGAGGTAAGCATAACCAAATTAGCTATTTAATAAATATGTCGCCAAAATTTATCTATTTTTTCGATATATCGCCTTATTTTCCGCCGAAGTACAATCAACTTAGACTTAATCCGATAGTCATAAATTGCTGAAAGCGCTACGTTGATGCATCCGTTTGCATCCGTTTAATTTTAAAATCAACTAATAAATGTGGTAGTACGAGGGGTCGGTGGAGAATGTTTGGGCATCCATATTTATACATACATTTCAGGAGTCCATGGTAATTTAACATAGAATATAGTCTTGTTGGCAAGGTATTAGTTAAATTAGATGCCTGCGCCTTATATATCTTTATGACTCAAATTTATACTACGTTCAAAACTTTCTGGACTCAAAAATTACCCCGTTGGTCGCGTATAGTCCTGCGCGGGCTTGGCGTTTTAGTACTAATCATCGTTTTGCTGTTTACAGGAGTTGCCTGGTACATAAACACTCATAAAAAAGAGGTGTTGGCCTCGTTAACTAATCAACTTAATGATGGCCTTGCAGGCAGCCTGCAAATTGGCAATATGGAACCTACCTTTCTAAGTGGTTTTCCTAATGTGGCGCTAAGGCTGGAAAAAGTATCCTTGCGCGATAGCCTCTTTGCTAACCACAAACGCACAATGCTGGCCGCCGGGCATGCAGAGGTCGCTATTAACGTTATGGCTTTACTGCATGGCACTGTAGAAATTAAAAAGATTGTTATTAATAACGCTGTCATCGATCTTTACACGGATTCTAATGGGTACAGCAATACATCGATCTTTAAAAAGAAGCCAAAAAAGGAAAAAGATAAAGAGGGGGGAGGCGCGTTGCCCAAGCTTAAAAAGCTAACACTTAACGAAGTTACTTTTATATCTGATAACCGCAAAAGCCATAAATTATATAAATTTATTATAAACAGCCTTAAGGCAGATGTCGATTTTAATCTTTCGGGATGGGAGGCAGATGTTAGTATAGAGGCTAAGGCAAAAAGTATGGCTTTTAATACTGCCCGGGGCAGTTTTATAAAAGACAAGGGCCTTGATGGCGGCTTTGATGTGGTGTATGATGATAATAAGGAAACTATTGCTTTTAATAAAAAACGGCTTTACATAGATGGAGAGCGGTTTGATATTACTGCAAGTTTTGGCGTAGGCGAGTCGGGCAAATTTTCTATCAATATAGAGAATGAGGCTATTTTATGGAAAAACGCTGCTAACCTCCTTTCGCCAAACATTACTACAAAATTAATGATGTTTAACCTGAGCGAGCCTATTGCTGTTAAATGCGATATTGTTGGCGACTTTAACGCGCAGGGCGACCCTTTAATCAGGGTTAATGCTACTGTAAAAGATAATGTGCTTACCACTCCCGGCGGCAATGTGGCGAACTGTAACTTTTTCGGCGTGTTTACTAACAACAATGTTCCGCAAGACGGTTTTAACGATGCTAACTCAGCTATAAAGCTTTTCAATTTTAACGGTACTTATTCAGATCTGCCGTTTACAATGCAACGGGCATTCATATTAAATCTTGAAAAACCTGTTGCAGTGGGAGATTTCTCGTCGCAGTTTGACATGACAAGGCTGCGCACGCTGGTAGACGAAGACCTACTAAAGTTTACAAAAGGCACGGCAGCGGTTAAAGTTAAGTTTAAAGCAGATATTGTTAACTACAAAATTAATAAGCCCATAATAAGCGGCCTTATAAATGTTAAAAAAGCCGATGTAAGCTATGTGCCGCGTAAGCTGGAATTTAAAGATGTAAGCGTTGCACTAAACTTTAGCGACGAGAACCTGTACATAAGCCAGATTATATTAAAGACGGGTAAGAGTATTGTAAATATGGAGGGCAGCATTAAAAACTTCCTTAACCTTTATTACACCGCTCCGCAAAAAATAGTATTAGAGTGGAACATGTACAGCCCACAGTTGCATTTAGGTGAATTTATGGGCTTTTTAGGAACCAGGAAGACTACACAGGCTGCGATAAAAAAGAACCGAAAAGGGAATTATACCGATGACCTTAACGAACTGTTTGAGAAGAGTAATGTAGACATGAAGCTTAAGGTAGATAAGCTCTATTACGATAATTTTTATGCCACAAATGCCCATGCTAATGTGTTACTTACAGATAGTGGCAATATCCTTGTAAAGAATGCGGGCTTTAACCATGCAGGCGGAACACTGCTTATAAACGGCAGTATGGCGCAAGGCAACCTTAATAAATATAACCTGGATGCCAGGGTTACAAATGTAGATGTTAGCACATTTATGAAAGCGTTTGATAACTTTGGGATGGAGACGCTAACATCTAAAAATATTAAAGGATTATTTTCTACAAAAGCAAACCTTACAGGCAGCATAACCGATGGCGGTAAGCTTGTGCCCCGGTCTATGTATGGAACCGTAAACTTCGATCTTAAAAGGGGAAAGCTATACGATTTTGGGCCGCTGCAAAATGTAGGCAAAATTGCGTTTCCGTTCAGGGATATGAAAAATATAGAGTTTTATGACCTTAAAGGTAAGTTTGATGTGAAGGGCGAACGTGTTACCATACACCCTATGCAAATAAATTCGAGCGTGCTGAATATGGATATCGAGGGGCTGTACTCTTTTGGGAAAGGCACAAAAATTTATGTAGATGTACCATTGCGCAATCCTAAAAAGGACAAGGATATAGACGATAAAGAGGAGCTTGCAAAGCGCCGAAACCGTGGCATTGTGGTGCATCTTACGGCAGAAGATGGCGAAGATGGTAAGGTAAAGGTAAAACTGGGTGGAAAAGATAAAGAAGAAAAGGAATAGTTTGCCTACGTATTTGTCCTAAAGCACCACCTAAATTAAAGGGCGTGCTATAGCAAGACTACGATTAAGAAGGACAACAGCCGCACTTAAACAAGTGCGGCTGTTATTTTTCATGCTTTTAAACTAACTGTTAGCAGGAATATCTTTGGTAACAATTTGCATGGTCTCACGGCTAAGCTGCCTTACCAGTACTTCTTTGTTCTTTGCCACAGCATCCCCCGATTTTTCGTTAAAGTGACGAATGGTGTAAAGCGATACATTATCGTTATAGGTAACATGGAATTTTTTAGACAATATATTTTTCAGTTCAGAAAAGTTGCCAAATTTATCGTCTACACATACAGAGAAACTTATGGCCGTATTTTGTATAAGGTGCACCTTGATTTTAAATTTGTGCAGGAGCATAAATATCTCGCTTATGTTCTCTTCCATAATAAAAGAAAAATCTAAAGACGAGAGAGAGATAAGCAACTGATTTTTCTTAACGATAAAACACGATGTTTGAGGCTCTAAATCGGCGCCTTTGCTCACACTTGTTCCCGGCAACAACGGGTTTATAAACGACTTTACATATAGCGGGATTTCCTTTTTTTGCAGTGGCTGCAAGGTCTTAGGGTGAATAACCGTAGCCCCGTAAAACGCAAGCTCTATAGCCTCGCGATACGATATCTGGTTAAGCAGTATGGCATTTTCAAAATAACGCGGATCGGCGTTAAGAACACCGGGAACATCTTTCCATATGGTAACACTTTCGGCATTAAGGCAATAAGCAAAAATAGCCGCAGTATAGTCAGACCCTTCGCGGCCTAACGTAGTTGTAAAATTATTATCATCGCTGCCTAAAAAGCCCTGCGTAATATTCAGGTTCTTTTTCTTTACATTTTTGGCGATGGCTTTTTGTGTAGCATCCCAGTCTACCACAGCATCGCGGTAGGTATTGTCTGTCTTAATAAACTCGCGCACATCCAGCCAGTAGTTCTTTAATCCTAAATAATTAAAGTAGTGGCTCACAATAGTGGTCGAGATAATCTCACCAAGGCTTACAACCTGGTCATACACAAAGTTGTAATTGGGCGATTTATTGTTTTTGAAGAAACTCTCAAGATCTGTAAAAATTTTAGTCACTGCGGCAAAAACCGGATTAGCCTCCTCGTCAAAGAGTTCCATTAAAATCTGGTTATGGTACTTTCGCACTTCCTGTATAGAGGCCTGCAACTCCGGCGACTTATCAAAGTAGTTCTTTATCACCACTTCAAATGCGTTAGTTGTCTTGCCCATAGCGCTTATAACTAACAGCACATCTTCATGCCCTACTTGTTGCAACAGGTTGTAAACGTTTTTAATACCCTCGGCATCTTTTACAGATGCACCTCCAAATTTAAATACTTTCATGGATATCCCTTTATTTCTTAAGTAACTATTCTATTTTAAATCAAGCATAAATTGCGCAATGCCATCTTCGCTCATTTGTGCCACACGCCAGTCGCTAAACACTTTTGCGCCCGTCTTTTCGTAAAAAGTTATAGCCATGGTATTCCAGTCCAGCACAGCCCACTCTACGCGGCGCACGCCTTCTGCTTTTGCAAACTTAAATACTTCTTTATACAGCAGGCTTCCGGCACCGGTGCCTCTGTGGCTTTCGGTAACAATTAAATCTTCCAGATGGATGGTTCTTCCTTTCCAGGTACTATAGCGGTAATAAAACAAAGCCATCCCAATGATGCTGCCATCAACCTCTGCAACAAATGTATTGAACAATGGGTTTGGGCAAAAGCCGTCCCGCTCAAGGTCTTCAACAGTTACGGCAACAGCATCAGGTTCGTTTTCAAAGGCCGCCAGTTCTTTTATAAGTTCCAGGACGGCGGGCATGTCCTGTACTGTTCCTTTGCGAATGATCATGAGCCAAATTTGCGCAAAAATACGCTCAAAAACGCTGCCTGATAATATTTTATTTTCATATCACAAAAATTTGGATATTTGTGCGTAACCATAACTATAACGAGATTAGAATGGAAGAAAGAAACAAAACATTAGGGGAATTTATTATTGAGAAGCAGGAAGAATTCAAATATTCTTCGGGAGAGCTATCCAGGCTTATCAATTCCATCCGCCTGGCGGCAAAAGTTGTAAACTACAAAGTGAACAAAGCCGGCCTAGTAGACATTGTGGGCGCGGCAGGCGAGCAGAACATTCAGGGAGAGGACCAGCAAAAACTCGACGTTTTTGCCAACGAAACTTTTATCCAGACGCTCATAAACCGGGAGATTGTTTGCGGCATTGCAAGCGAGGAAAACGACGATTTTATTGTTATTAAAGGCAAAGATGAGAGCCATAATAACAAGTATGTGGTGTTAATGGATCCGCTGGATGGGTCAAGCAACATAGATGTAAATGTACCTGTAGGTTCTATTTTCTCTATTTACAGAAGGGTTACCCCCATAGGGTCGCCCGTTACGAGCGAAGATTTTTTACAGCCCGGCATTGCACAGGTAGCAGCCGGTTATGTAATTTATGGCACCAGTACTATGCTGGTGTATACTACAGGCCACGGCGTTAATGGTTTTACGCTAAATCCTGCCATTGGCACTTTTTACCTTAGCCATCCTAACATGCAGTTTCCTAAAGACGGAAACATTTACTCTATAAACGAGGGCAACTATGTGCATTTTCCGCAGGGAGTAAAAGATTATTTAAAGTACTGCCAGCGCGAAGAGGATAACAGGCCGTACACCTCGCGATACATAGGCAGCCTGGTGGCAGATATTCATCGTAATATGATAAAGGGTGGCATTTATTTGTATCCTACAAGCTCTAAAGCGCCTAAGGGTAAACTTAGGTTATTGTATGAATGTAACCCTATTGCCTTTATTGCAGAGCAGGCAGGTGGCAGCGCCAGCGATGGCTTTAGCCGGATAATGGAAATTGTACCTACCGAACTGCACGAGCGTGTACCCTTCTTTTGCGGAAGCACTAACATGGTAGAGAAGGCGGAAGAGTTTATGGCTAAACATGGCCGATAATAAGTTTTAAGATGTTAAAAAAAAATACCACATAGCTATCTATGTGGTATTTTTCTTTACAGGTATATCTGTTTAATTTAATATTAGTTATCGTGATAGGATTAATACCTGAATTCGTCTTTGTGCTTTTCTATAAAATCAGCCCAACGGGTAGGCTGGCGACCGGTAATTGATTCAAAGTTATCAAATACATCATCGGCTCCGGGAATAGTGCCTTCGGCATAACGAATGTAATGTTTGTAAACGCAGTCCATATAAGCCATATCTGCACCGTTAGCCTGCATCGTCCTTAAAAACTCATCGGGAGCGTGGGGAACATATTTAAATGGCTTGCCTATATTATTGGTAAGCAAATCGGCTATATCATAATACGACTGTGCATCATAACCCAAACGGTAGGTTTTACCATTGTGTAGTTCGGGTTTCAGTAATGCCTGTGCCGCTACCGCAGCCACATCGTTAACATCTACCCAGCTCTTGCGGGCATCTTTTACATACTGAACTATAATACCGTTGTTAATAACCGGAGTGCCGCCATAACTAAGCAGGTTTTGCATAAAGGTTTCGGGGCGCAGGTGCGTAAACGAGAAGCCATGCCACTCTATAAAACGCTCTACCAGCTGGTGCCACGCCCAGTGTGCCACTGTGGTATCGTCTCGCCCACAGGCACCCAGGTGAACAACATGGTTAACGTTAGCTTTTTTAGCAGCATCCAGCAGGGCTTTGCTTTGGCGAAGCATGTCTACCGTGTAGCCCGTTACAATAAATATACTGTCGATATCCTTTAAGGCATCGGCATAGGTGGCTTCGTTATCAAAATCGAGGATTACTGTAGCAATGCCCTTATCCTGAAAAGCCTGTGCTTTTGCAGCGCTGCGCACGGCCGCCACAATTTCTATGCTATCGTTATTTTTTAAAAAGGAGATTGTTTTTTGTCCCACCTGTCCGGTTGCTCCGGTAATCAGTATTCGTGGTTTTTGTGCAGACATACTATATATTTGTAAAATGAAATTTAAGCTTGCTTTAAACTTAAAGGCACATAAATGGTGCTACACAAATATAAGCTATAATAGCAAAATCTTTATAATGCCGGCGTATAAACTTTAATGCAAAAGACTACTTTTTAAGTTTTAAAACGGCAGGATTAGAATACAATATACCATCATAAATTTCTATTTCATTTTCTGCTAATTCTTCTTTAAGGTAGTTAGGCAGTGATTCTTTTAACTCATTTGCTTTGCATTTATAGAATACCTGAAATGTATAACCATCCTTTAGGTTATAAAATGCGGCAGCACCACCATGAAGTAATATTGAGTCGGTTTCTAAAACAATGGGCAGGCTTACAATTGCCTTAAAAGTTTTGGTTTCACCAGGATGTAATACGAACGAATTATCAATGTAACTATCTAATTGGGGAGACGTACCCAGTAAAGCATTTCTTTGCCATTTAAGTTCCTGTTCATGCAGTACTATTTTAGCATGATAACGATCATTACTGCTATCAATAAAATCAGTTATAGATGGACTGTCTTTAACAATGCTGCCATTTTTGTCTTTTATTGTAAAGCCTAATATGCCACGGGCTAAAGGTTCTCCGTAGTAGGAAAAAAAATCTTTAGTATCAATTACAAATAGCAATTTTTTATTGGTGGGGTTGCTTAGTGTATAACTTACTACCGTAAGAGATTTGTTCCTTACTGAATCGCTGGCATAAGACCTCATGTTTTTATTATCCAAAGGCATATCTACAAAATACACAACATCGTTATTTAGTTTAATTACAGCATCTTTATTTTTTAAACAACTGCAAAGTGTAAAAAGTGATAGTAATGCAATTTTTTTTTTCATAGTGTTAAATGCTTTGTAATGCCAACGTGTATAACGTAGCTTTATGTTTGGTTATAGTCAAATATAATCCCTAAACTTTAAACCACAAGCCATTAAAATTTTAAGTATTTTTGCAGCATGGAAACAAACAGGCAAAAAAAAATAGGCGCGCTGCTGCAAAAAGACCTTGTAGATATATTACAGGGCGAAATACGCAAAAATGGCGTGAGCAATCTTGTATTATCGGTATCTAAAGTTATAGTAACTACAGACCTTTCTATTGCAAAGGTATATTTAAGCGTATTCCCGTCAGACAAAGGCGGCGAGATACTTGCTGCCGTAAAAAGCAACGCCCCCCTTATTAAGCACGACCTTTCGCAACGTGTAAAATTACAGCTGCGCAAAGTGCCTAACCTTGTGTTTTTTATTGATGATACCCTGGACAGGATGGAAGTTATAGATAAGGAACTTACAGGAGATAACAACCCTATTACAAATCCCGAGCTGCTGGAAAGACGCCGAAAAATGTAATTTAATTTGAGTTTTCCCCTTTACATAGCCCGGCGCTACACCATAAGCAAAAGCAAAAGCACTGCCGTAAATATTATTACGATCATTGCTGCGCTTGGTATTTTTGTAAGTACCGCCGCGTTATTTATTCTTATGAGTGGCTTTAGCGGCCTTCGCGACTTTAGCCTTTCGTTTGCCAACGCCACAGACCCCGACCTCAAGATCATGCCTTCATCGGGCAAGTCGTTTACGGTATCGCCGGCGCAGGATAATCAGCTTAAAGCTATTACAGATGTTGCTGCCTACAGCGGTGTGGCAGAGGAACGTGTGCTTTTCTTTTATAAAGAAAAGGAGCAGGTGGCCTACCTTAAAGGGGTAGATACCCTGTATACCACCGTTACAGGAATGAGCGATAAAAAAATATTGCTGGGAGGCAATTGGCTTAAAATGTATACGGCACAGGCCGTTATAGGTGCCGGTATATACAGCAAACTTGGTATAGGACTTTTTGATATGCAACGCCCGCTGGAGGTTTTTGTGCCTAAAGCCGGTAATGGTGCTATAAATTCTGAAAGCGATGCATTTAACAAGCAGGAACTAATTGTTGTAGGCGTGTACTCTATAAGCGATGATGTAGATAACCGCTATGTATATTGCAGCCTGGATCTTGCCCAAAACTTACTTCAGTTTAAAAAGAACCAGTACACGGCGTTAGAATTAAAGTTAAAACCCGGTGCTGATGAGGAGGCATTGCGTGCAAAGCTGCAGGGCATTTTTAAATCGACCGTTGATATTAAAAATCGCGCACAGCTTAACGACTCCCTTTATAAAATGCTTAATGCCGAAAACCTGGTGACCTATCTTTTTAGTTCACTGGTAGTCGTACTTACACTGTTTTGCCTTGCCGGTGCCCTTATAATGCTGATACTGGACAAACGCGAAAATATAAAAACACTGTACAGCCTTGGAGCCGAAGTGCGTACCCTGCGGCGCATCTTTTTTTACCAGGGTATTTTTATAACTACAATAGGTACTTTTTTAGGTATTATATGTTCTGCAATACTTATAGTATTGCAACAGCAGTACAGCCTCTTCATGATAACGCCTACCATGGCTTATCCTACAGCCTTTATGCTAAGCAATGTGCTTATAGTGCTGGCCACGGTGTTTGGCCTGGGTATTTTTGCTTCTTATATTGCCTCTACAAGGGTTAATAAAGAATTGTTGGAAATAGCGTAGTTGTCACACCGGGTTTTTAAAACGCTAAGGGCACAAATTTCCACTTCTTCGTTGTTCCCTTTGCTGCCATTCTGAGCGAAGCGTAAACGTAGTCGAAGAATCTCTTAATGGGTGTTGTTATTGAAAGCTTCCTCGACAATTTTTTTTACTTTTACTTCATAAACCCAAAGTGTAAAATGGCTTTAGGTTAGAACATTATAGCATTTTATATGTCACAAAACAATGCACAGGCCAGTGGTGCCTCACGCTTTTTAGCATTACTAAAACAGTCGCTTAGCGGTGAGGGAAACGATTTTACCACCGTTAGTATTCGGCGTGCAGTATTATTGCTGGCAATACCCATGATGCTCGAAATGATGATGGAATCGGTGTTTGCGCTGGTAGACCTGTACTTTGTAGGCCACCTCGAAAATAGCAGCTACGCCGTACAGACAGTAGGATTGACAGAAAGCGTTTTAACTATATTATATTCTATTGCTATAGGCATGAGTATGGCTGCTACAGCAACGGTAGCACGACGGGTAGGCGAAAAGGACCCTGTGGCTGCCGCAAAAGCCGGTATGCAGGCCATTATTGTGGCACTGTCGTTAAATGTAGTGTTAGCAGCCCTGGGCTTTATTTATGCTACAGATATACTTGTGCTCATGGGCTCTTCGTTAGAGTCGGCCTTGTATGGCACGCCATTTATCAGGATCACTTTGGGCGGTAGCTTTGTAATTATTCTTATCTTTTTATTTAACGGAATATTTCGTGGGGCGGGTAATGCTGCCATTGCCATGAAAAGCCTCTGGATAGCCAATATTTGTAACTGCCTGTTGTGTCCGCTACTTATTAATGGGTGGGGTTTTGTACCCGCCTTTGGGCTTACCGGTGCAGCAATTGCCACCACCATAGGGCGGGGTGTGGGGGTGCTGTACCAAATGTATAATTTATTTAATGGTAAAGGCATGCTAAAGGTTGCTGCCTCTTATTTTATACCCGACTGGCAACAAATTAAAGCGCTTGTAAAAATTGCTGCGCCGGCTATCCTGCAGTTGTAATAGCTTCCTGCAGTTGGATATTTCTTGCCGAACTGGTTGCTACCACGGGTGGCGACGAAGGATCTGCCGGGTACCAGAGTGCGCTGCGCATCATGATGTTCTTTATGCTGCCCGCCTGGGGTTTAAGTAATGCTGCAGCTACACTTGTAGGGCAGAATCTTGGGGCAAAACAGGAGGAGCGTGCCGAAAAATCTGTGCTGGTTACTGCAAAATTTAATGTTATTTATATGGCGGCAATTACGGTAGTCACATTACTGGCCGCCAACCATCTTATGTGGTTTTTTACCAACAACGCACAAGTGCACGATATTGCCGTGCGGGCCATCCGGATACTTAGTGCAGGATATGTATTTTATGGTATCGGCATGGTACTCATTAATGCTTTTAATGGTGCCGGCGATACGCGTACGCCCACTCTCGTAAACCTGTGCGGGTTCTGGCTGTTCCAGATACCCATGGCGTTCCTGCTCGCTAAACATTTTGGCTTTGGCCCTGTGGGGGTGTTTATGGCAATTCCTATTGCCGAAACATGTATGGCAATTGCGAGTATCATACTATTTAAACGCGGGAGATGGAAGAGGGTTGTGGTGTGATTTTTTTGTCCTGAAACAAAACAAGTTAAAATCAAGCTCTAACTTAAATTGCTTAACCAACGAGGTTAAGCTCTGAACTTCACTTAGATTGCTGACAAAAACCTCTAAGATTTTATATCTATTTTTCTTTTACGCAGTTACACGATTGTGTTGTAACTGTTGTGGTATTTTTACAGCAGGAATAATATCCGGTTTTACAGATTACCCTGCATCCATGAGATTGTTGGGGATCGTTGCCTGAATTTACACTCGACGAGATTAAACCCACACCGCCCGAATTGCAATCGTTAGATGTTTTCGCACCGCCTAATGTTGCTATAAAGTCTATAACGCTAATGCCCTTTGTGGTTATGGTGCTCAGGGTAGCAGCGTTATACGATTGTTTTGTGCCGTAACTGTATATAAATCCGGTTGCTCCTGTATTTACTACCCCCAAGCGTTTTTTTTCCTCCAAGTGCATCTGCCAGGTCATTAGACGCCTTAACATCTGCCCCTAAAAAAAATGCAGACTTACCTGTATAGCTTTGCAAAGAGATACCACTCTCATAAACAGCTACCTTGTATTTGCCATTGGCCGGAATTGCAGTAAGAGTACTTTGTTGCAGTATGACAAAGTTTACACGCTGGCCATCTGTAAAATAGACAGCGAGCTCCTTTCCTGCAGCGAAAAACCTGAACTGTACATTGCCCGTGTACGAGTAAAGCATGGTATTGTCTTCAGATGCCTTTTTAGCTATGGACTCATTTCCAACGCGGTTTGTGCTTATACCTGCTGCAAAACTAAAGGAGGGCGAACTTATAAATAACACAAGCAGGCATATTTTGAAGTAAAGTGATTTCATGATTTTATGAATTGGCTGTGATACAATTTACTAAAATTACTTATTAATTAAGTGCAAAATCTTTCTTATAAAATATAAAAAGCCCCTGCAATTGCAGGGGCTCCTTTCGGCACTAAACCAATATGAAAACTAAACTACTTAAAAGTTAAACCGCATCCCGAAGTTATAGGTCCTTCCATTGCCAAAAAACACATTGTTGCTCACGTTAACACCCCTGTATAACTCGGCGCCCGGCTCTGCAGCATTGGCGGTAGTCATTTCAGAAAGATATACCTCATCAAAAACATTGTTTACATTAAGCCTGAAAGTAAGTGAGTTGTCGGCAAATTTCATCGTGTAAGTAATACCTGCATCTACAAGGTCGTAAGACGGCAACTCAATATTATTTTTTGTAACAACATCTGCATACATGTTGCTGTAAGTCCTCCAGTCGGCATCTATCGATAGCCCGGTAACGACGCGATAAGTAGCGCCAAGGCCAAAGGTAGTTTGCGCTGCAGGGCCCACTTTACTGCCGTTCACATCCTGAATTGTCTCTGCAATAAGGTTCTGGTTGTCATCAAATGTTCTTTGGTACACGTTGTCATCATACTCCCAATCACCTATCGAGGCAAAACCCTTTATGTTTAAAGATTGTAAAGGGCGCGCCGCAACGCTAAGCTCTACACCTTTGTGTAACTGGCTTACCCCACTGTTGTTAAGGTATATTAACTGTCCTGTGTCAGCATCTGTGGTAGATGTTGTTGTTACCCTGTCTTTCCACCCCGTTCTGTATACATCTACATTAACATCTATAACACGGCTTTTAAAGCGGTAACCGGCTTCAAAACCTGTAATTTGTTCGTTCTTGGTAAGCGGGTTAACATCGTTACCAAAGTTTAGGTAAATGTTATCGTGGTAAGGCTGCTTGCTGTAGTAGCCTGCATTAGCAAAAATACTGTGCTGAGGTGTAAAGCTGTAGTTTGCACCACCTTTTATATTGTAACCGGTGTTGCTTACTTTAGCCGATTTTTCCTGAGCTTCTACATAACCAAACCTGTCCCAGCGTAAGTGCGACTGCGAGGATATTGCTCCCTGTGCATAGGCCGAGAACGAACTTGTGGCATACTCTAATTGCCCGAAAAAGCCGCCATAGTTTATGCGCTCGTCATAGTCATAATTAACTTTTTGGTTATCTGCAGGCTTGTTAGTAAGCGCGCTCCATGGGTTTACACTATATTGTTCTGTTACTATGTAGCCGCCAGGGTACTGGTCATTATCTGTAACAGAGAAACCTTCTAATCCTAAATAATTAGATATTTCGCGGTAATGTTTCCCTTTATAAGTACGTACGTCTATACCGGCGTTATAGCTAAATGTCTCTGTAAGCTTATGGTTAAAGTTACTTACCACACCATACCATGCGTGATTGTTTACAGAGTTGCGTATGGCATAAGCAGCCTCTGGCGATGTGCGTGGCGCAAGTGTGCCAATGCGGTTAGGCAATGCCATGTTGTTTTGTCTTATTGTGGCGAAATCTACATGTCCGTCTGCTGTGGTTTTTTTACCATTACCCCAGTTACCCGTTCCACCGCCACGGCCCCATGAGGCATATAGTACAGTGGATAACTGCATGTCGCTGTTTATGTTAAAATCCCAGTTAAGATTAGCCACCGGCTTGTGGTAATAATTTGTTCTTTCGCTTAAGTAATCTCCGTCAAGGAAACCGTAGTTGTTGTTGTACTTGCGGCCGTACCTTAAGTAGGTAGCGACAGATTTTGTGTAGTTTTGGTCGTGTTGCTGTGGTGCGCCAAAAAGCAGGAAGTTAAACATGTGCTTATCATTTGGCTTATACCCTAACGATATAAAATAATTTTGCCCTTCGCCGCGTGTGCCACGATTGTAGCCGTCGCCACTCCAGTCTGTAACCATAATACTGGCCCCGAAACCGTTTTGCATCATGCCGGTATTGTAGCCCAATGTAGTTTTTATGTAATTGTTGTTACCTACAATGCTCTGTGCAAAGCCGCCCTTTTTAAGTTCGGTGGCTTTAGTAACAATATTTACTGTACCCCCTACAGATGATATTGCAAGTTTAGATGACCCCAGGCCGCGTTGCACCTGTATAGCATTAGCCACATCGGTCATACCCTGCCAGTTAGACCAGTATAAGTTGCCGTCTTCCATGCCGTTTATAGGCTGTCCGTTTAAAAGGAAAGCGGTATTAGTCTGGTCGAAACCACGAAGGTACATTTGCGAATCGCCGTAACCGCCCGCGCTGCTGGCAACATATACAGATGGCGTATTTTTCATGATCTCAGGAAATTCCTGGTTACCGGTTTTTTGCTGGATTTCAGATCGCCTTATGGTGGTAGAAGCTACCGGAGTACGCCTGTCTTCATCAAGATCTATAATACCGGACCCAACAATTACAATGTTTTCTAACTCCTCTGTATTTGCAGCCATTGCAATTGTGCCTAGGTTTAAGTCTTGTCCCGGTGTAATGGTAAAGGGAATGTTTTTGGATTGAAAGCCTAAAAAGGATACCGTTATGGCTCCCGATGTAGCTGAGGTTGCTAATGTAAACCTACCATCTGTGCTTGTGGTTGTAGCTTCGTTACTGCCCTGTAAGGTAATATTTGCCGCGGGCAACGGCAGGCCGGCATCATCTATTACTGTTCCCGTCACTGTTTCCTGAGACCATGCTATAGTGCCTGCAAGCAGAAGCATGGCACTAAACAAAATTTCTTTAAATCGTTTCATTAAGAATACATGTTAATTAGTTGACCACAAAAATTGCGATTTAAATATGGTTAGAGGTTAAGCAAACATTAAAAGCTGCTTTTACTTCGTATCGCGATTATTAATCATTGGGTTGTAAAATGTTATATTTAAACATTTCTTTTACTTTTAAACAAAGTTTTTATAACAAAAGGTTAGTGGGCTAATTGCTACTAGAGTTGGTTAAATGATATTTGCAGGTTTAAACTGCGTGTTAGCTACTGGCTTATAAATGAATGGCATTACAGATATCTTCTATATTTGCAAGGTGTTCATAATTTGATGTTATTTGCACTGCAACAAATAGCATTGAGACACCAATGATTAAAACTATACTTTGGGACTTTTTTAATTTTATAAAGAGGCCTGACGATACACAGATTATTTTAGGCGTAAAGAGCAAATTCATTTATGTAATAGTTTTGCTTCTGATAAATTTAATTATAACCTTAATTGTTGTTGTACCGGTTTTAGAAAAAATAGATGAGGCATTAAATTTAAAATCGGCTAATGACGAATACTTCACACTTTTAAAATCTATCATTTCTTTTTCTGTAATTGCACCTGTTATGGAAGAATTAATCTTTAGGTATTTTTTAAGATACAATGGATTAAAAACAAAGATTATTAGTACACAAAAATGGAAAAAGATTTTTCCTTACTTAGTGTATTTATCATCCATTTGCTTCGGCTTTGTACACATAAGTAATTATACAAACAGCAGTAATTTATTTTATATATTGTCACCAATTATTTTAGTATCGCAGCTTGCCGGAGGGCTAATACTATCATTCATCCGGGTCAGGCTCAACTTTATATGGGGCGTATTGTATCATGCGTTGTGGAATTTTACGGTTATGATCGTGATCCCTGTAGTTCTGTACTCCTTTAGCGATCCTTATACGGAGCATACCAAAAACTACAAAATTACTATTGAGGAGCCATTATATATAGATGAAAGTGTAGCGCACTATATAAAGATTGACAGTGCCGGCGGTAGGATACAGCGCATTGCTGTTAGGCAAAAATATCTTCAGGATTTGTTAGATACCTTATATACTAAAGATAAGTACAATGCTGGCGAAGTATTAATCAACCTTGACTTTACCTCTAAAGGAGGTATTAAAAAGGAAGAATTTATAAAGATCCTTGAAAAGGAATATGAAATTAAGTAAAGTGTAATAGGTTAGCCTGCGAGGTTTTTTTTAGTCCCGGCGGGACGGCATGTTTATAGAAACATGTACGCATAGATAAAAATAGCTCCGGAGGAGCGGTATATTAACTTACATGCCGCTCCTCCGGAGCTCAAAACCTCTGGGGTTACACTTTTCTATAAACATGCCGTCCCTCTGGGACTCAAAATGGCAATATAAATTTAACAGCTACCAACCTGCAAGGTTTTTTTTAACCTTGTAGGTTTTATTTTAAAAACCAAACCCAACAAAAAATCCCCAAAACAAAATTGCTTTGGGGACACCATATCTTATTCCCCCTTCGGGGGGTTAGGGGGCTTATTTCTGTTTCAAAAACTCGCCCACTAAGAACGACGTAGAAGCATCATGTTGTTTTACAGTACCGCTCACAATCTCGTCCAGGATAGAGTTAGCAAGCTGCTTGCCCAGCTCTACACCCCACTGGTCGTAGCTGAAAATATTCCAGATCACGCCCTGTACAAATATTTTATGCTCGTATAAAGCTACAAGTGCACCAAGGGTTTCCGGAGTAAGTTTTTTAATTAAGAAGGTATTTGTAGGCTTGTTACCCGTAAATACTTTAAACGGGGTAAGGTAGTCTGCTTTTTCCTGAGCAATGCCTGCTTTAGTAAACTCGGCGCGAACTGTAGCCTCTGTCTTGCCGCTAAGTAAAGCTTCAGTCTGGGCAAAAAAGTTTGACATTAATTTATCGTGGTGGTCCTGGTTGCCGTGTAGTGGCTGTACAAACCCAATAAAATCGGTAGGGATAAGTTTAGTACCCTGATGAATTAACTGGAAGAACGCATGCTGCGAGTTAGTACCCGGCTCGCCCCATATAATAGTACCGGTTTGGTAATTTACAGGGTTGCCATCGCGGCCTACGCTCTTGCCGTTGCTCTCCATAATACCCTGTTGCAGGTAAGGCGCAAGTTTAGACAGGTATTGTGTATATGGGATAAGGGCTTCGCTCTCGGCACCAAAAAAATTGTTATACCAAATGCTAAGCAAGGCTAAAACTACAGGAAGGTTCTCTTCAAACGGGGTAGTTTTAAAATGCTCGTCCATATCGTTAGCACCTTTAAGCAGCTTATCAAAATTGTCAAAACCTACTGCAAGTGCAATAGATAAACCAACGGCACTCCATAGAGAGAAACGTCCTCCTACCCAGTCCCACATAGGAAAAATGTTAGCCTCGTCTATACCAAATTCGGTAACTTTTTTAATGTTGGTAGATACTGCCACAAAGTGTTTGGCAACATCGGCCTGTGTAGCATGCTTAAGGAACCACTCGCGTGCAGTCTCTGCATTGGTTAGCGTTTCCTGTGTAGTAAAAGTTTTAGAAGCTATAACAAAAAGCGTAGTTTCCGGGTCGAGGCCCTTAAGGCTTTCGGTAACGTGGTCGCCATCTACGTTAGAGATAAACTTAACATTAAGCTGGTTTTTGTAATATTTAAGTGCCTCTACCACCATGTGCGGGCCAAGGTCGCTACCGCCTATGCCTATATTTACCACAGTGGTAAATGGCTTGCCGGTATAGCCTGTTTTAGTACCGCTTATAACTTCTTCAGTAAACTGTTTTATCTTGTTTTTAACTGCATAAACTTCGGGTATTACATTAACACCTTCAAACTTAATATCGGCAGTTTCCGGCGCGCGAAGTGCAGTGTGCAGTACAGCCCTGTCTTCGGTACGGTTTATGGCATCGCCTTCAAAATAGCTTTGTATAGCACCTTTAAGGTCTACCTCTTTAGCAAGGTTTTGAAGCAATGCTAACGTTTCTTCGTTAATAATGTTCTTAGAGTAATCTACCAAAAAGTCATTCCATTTAATGTGGAATTTTTGTGCCCTTTGGGTGTCGGCAGTAAACATTTCCTGCATAGAGGCATTTTGCATTGTGGCAAAGTGGTCGCGAAGGGCCTGCCAGGCCGCTGTACCCGATGGATTGGTGTTTTGTAATGCCATTGTATTAGTTTTTTTGATTAAATTTTATGTTTGATATGCTATCGAGTTCTTTTTTAAGCGGTGTCATGTAAGCAATAAAGCGTGGTTTGTGCTTAGGGCTCATAGGTTCAGAGTTGGGTAGTTTTTGCTTAAGCGCATCTACCTGTACCCCATTTTTCCAGAAACGATAGCATACATGCGGGCCGGTAGCAAGCCCGGTACTGCCCACACGGCCTATAACGTCGCCCTGCGTTACGCGTTGCCCTTGGCGCACCAGTATTTTGCTCATGTGCAGGTACTGCGTAGCATACGTGCCGTTGTGTTTTACCTTAACAAAGTTACCGTTGCCGGATGTGTAGCCTGTGCGCTCTACCACCCCGCTGGCGGTTGTCATGATTGGTGTTCCGCTTGGTGCGGCATAATCGGTACCATTATGTGCTTTCCACTGCATTTGCACGGGGTGAAAACGCCTCCCCGAAAACCTTGAACTTATATGGCTAAATTTTAGGGGGGCTTTTAAGAACATATTCTTAAGTACCTTGCCTTCCTCGTCATAATATTCTCTTGATTTAGACTTAGATGTGCTGTCTTGTTTAAAAGGGAACGCGTATATTTTCTTGCCTTTATATTCAAAGTAAGAAGCTTCTATGCTTTCTATACCGCCATAAATGGTATCGCTTATGTAGCGTTCGTTTATGGTAACGGCAAACTTATCGCCCTTTTGTATCTTAAAAAAGTCAATGCTCCATGCATACATTTCGCTAAGTTCATGCGCCAGTGCCGGGCCTGCACCTGCTTTGTTTAGCGTTTCGGCTAATGAACCTTCTATGGCAGCAGCAATGATGCGTCTTTTAATAGTTATTGGCTTAACTGTTTTTGTAACCCTCGGAATAGAATCTCTAAGATCTATTACATAAAAACTAAGATTATCTGGCTGGTATACAAAGGCTTTAAGGGTGTTAGGCGCTTTTTTATCTTTAAACAAGGTAAAAGGCCTGCCCACACGAATGTCTCTTAAATCAAACGTATCCTTTATATGTTCTGTTATATTATGAATTGCAGTAACATCAAAACCCTCTTTACCAAGAATACCGCCAAAGGTGTCGCCGCTTTTAATAGTATCATGCACCACATTAAAATCGTTGGTAATTAAACCAAACTCTTTTACAATGGGTGCTTTCTTTACTACTGTTTTTTTAGGCTCTTCTTGTTTTTGCTCTTTATTGCAGGCTATAAGGGTTAAAAATGTTAGTATGGCTACAAGATATTTCAAAAGTGTGTTTGTTTTGTGTGTTATACATTTTCTCCCCAGTTGCGCAGCTCATCTTCTGTCCATAATTCGGGGAAAAATATCCTTCTTTGGTATTTGGGGTGCATATACTTTTTCCAGTCGCTGCCGCCCGTAGCTTCCTGTGGTCCGGACGCGCTTTCTATATACTTTCTTGCCGCATTAAGATGGCCCATAACCCACGTAACATTTACAGTATAGTCATAATGGCGCATGGCCTTTACAAGCTCAGCGCTGGCCTGGCTTTCGGCTGGGAGCTGTTTAAATTTCCTCCATATGTTTATGGTGTTGTACTCCTCCATATGGCGTAAAAATTCGGCCTTGTACTTTTTCTCAAAAGCGTTGAGCAGGTATGATTTTTCGCCGGTTTTATGGTCTTTGCCGGCAGCCTGCCAGTACAGGTGCTCAAAGGCGTGTGTGTAAGGTGTGTTGCGGTCTATAGTGGCGCGAAAACGGTAGTCTATAAGGTTAATAAGATCTGTGCTTGCAAATTCTATAAGGCGGTATTGTGCACTCTGGAAACCACTTGCCGGGGTAAGGGTGTTCCTGAATTTCATGTACTGGTCTGTTTCCATACCATCGCCCATTATATCAAACGATGTGGTAAGCATATCAAAATAACGGCTTATGCGCATTAGCCTTTCAGTAAAAAAAGCTGTAGTAAGGGTATCGGCGTGGCAAAGCTGGTCAGTTTCCCACAATATCATCTTAAAAAGCAACTCGTTTACCTGGTGGTACATTATAAAAACCATCTCGTCGGGCAGGGTGGTTCGTTGTATCTGCAGGTTAAGGAGCGCATCAGTATTAATATAGTCCCAGTAAGTTATTGGCTTAGACCATAGCAAACCTTCAAGGTGGGTTTCGGTCTTCTGGCCTATAGCCTTAAATTTCTTATCAAGCTCATCCAGCTTTTCAGCTATGGGGGATGTATGTTCTGTCATTTTTATTTAGATTTTATTACAAGGTGGTGCGCAAGGCCCTTGTATTCGTCAAGGTCTGCTTTAAGCGACCCAACGGCCAGGCTCGCCTTAATTCTTACCGGTACCTTGTTGTCATCGTCTGATATCCAAACTGTTAAACTTTCCTGCTCCTTAAATACACGGCCTGCCTGTACCAGCGGCCTGAATATCATTGTAGAGATGGTGCCAAATTTAGTGCTTATATCTTCCCTGCCAATGAATTTGAGTTTAAATTTTGTGACTTCGTCGTCAAAAAACATATCTACCGTAATGGCTTCACCTACTTTTAGTTTATCTACAGAGGGATGGTTTCTTAAATAGTAAAATACCGACACGATATCCTGCACATTCTCTGTAACCGAGATTGTTTTTTCTGTTTTATGCTTGTAGTCTTTTACCAGCACAGTGTTTTTATCCTGATTAAAAAAGCCTTCCTGGTCTTTTTTGTAACCACCCTCGTCTATTTTACGCACGTATTGGTAAGGTTTACCGGTGGCTTTGTCAAAATAGCTTTCATAATTATCATTAACTTTAAAAAAGAACTTTGTCATACCCGTTGTATACCCTTTGCCCACAACATGGTGTACTTTTTTATTGTTCTTTACGGCATCTTTAATTTCAAGGGTGGCATACCCTGCATTTACAACCCCGTAGTGTATCCTGAATTTAAAGAACTCTCCGGTCTTAAACGCGTCCTGTGAAAATGCATCGCCTAATGCAAAAAACATAATAATGGCAAGTAATTTTTTCATAGTATTTTTGTTGGGCATGGTGTTTTAAATTGCATAAATACAATTTCTGTTCCAAAAATAAGAAACAAAAAAACCCAGTCAAAATAAAGACCGGGTTTTTATGCTATTAACCAACCAAAAACTATTATTATGAAAATTTACCTGCATAGAGTGTATGTTACCATATCCTCTTTTGCCAGTGCAAAGATATCCGCATTTTTAAGCTTTTAGTAGTAAAATATTATGTTTAACACATATAATTCAAAAAGTGCCTGTTGTGGGGGTTTAAAAATATGATATGTTTAAAAATAAGCAAATTTTATAATGTACCTCTTAATTCCTGCTCTCGTTCTATGCTCTCAAACAGGGCTTTAAAGTTACCTGCGCCAAAACCGCGGGCCCCCATTCGCTGTATAATTTCAAAAAACAGGGTAGGACGGTCTTCCACCGGTTTGGTAAATATCTGTAACAAGTACCCTTCCTCATCGGCATCGACCATAATGGCCAGTTTTTGTATTTCTTTAATGTCTTCTTTAAACGCGTCTTTGTGCGCGCCAAGACGTGACGGAATGGCATCATAGTAAGCTTGTGGTGGTGCTGAAAGAAATTCTACGCCACGGCTTTTAAGATCTGACACTGTTTTTACAATATCATCTGTAGCAATAGCTATATGTTGAACGCCCGGTCCGCCATAAAAATCAAGGTATTCCTCAATTTGAGACCTTTTCATACCCTCAGCAGGTTCGTTGATAGGGAATTTTATCCTGCCATTACCATTGCTCATTACCTTACTCATAAGCGCAGAATATTCGGTATTTATCTGCTTATCATCAAACGAAAGGAAGTTTACAAAGCCCATAACGTCTTCATACCATTTTACCCACGTATTCATTTCGTTCCATCCTACATTGCCTACCATGTGGTCTACATATTTTAGGCCCGTAGGAGCAGGGTTATAATCGCTTTTCCACTCCCTGTAGCCGGGAAGGAAAGCACCGTTATAGTTTTTACGCTCTACAAACATGTGTACGGTTTCGCCATATGTGTAAATACCAGATCGTACAACCTCGCCAAACTCGTCAGTCTCGACAGTTGGCTCCATGTAAGGCCTTGCACCACGCGACGTTGTTTCTATAAAAGACTGGCGCGCATCGTCTACCCAAAGGGCAACAATTTTTACAGCATCACCATGTTTTACAATATGGTCGTTTATGGCCGATTCTGCCGTAAGCGGTGTAGTAAGCACCAAGCGAATTTTGCCCTGTTGAAGTACATAACTGGCACGGTCGCGCACTCCCGTTTCAAGACCGGCATAAGCTAATGACTGGTAACCAAAAGCGGTTTTATAGTAATGGGCAGCCTGTTTTGCATTACCCACATAAAATTCTACATAATCTGTTCCCATTAGGGGAAGAAAATCCTGTGCGCCTTCAAATATTTTTTCAAGGCCGTATTCTACATTTTTTATTTCGTTGCTCATTGTTGTATGTTTTTGTAGGAGTCTCACCCCAACCCCTCTCGTTTGGAGAGGGGCCAGCTTCACTCCCGATTTTAGTTTTATTTATGTTTGTCCTCACCCTAACGCTCTCCGAAGGAGATGGGATGAGGTCGGTAATTTATTCCACCCAGCTTTTATAATACTGCCCATCGTCAAGGCCCATAGCTTCTTCGGTTACCATAAGCGGGCGGAAGGTATCTACCATTACGGCAAGCTCTTCGGTTATAGTTTTGCCTATGCTGCGTTCCATAGCACCCGGTGCGGGGCCATGTGGTATGCCTTTAGGGTGCAGGGTTATGTGTCCCTGCTCTATGTTATTGCGGCTCATAAAGTCGCCGTCTACATAATACAGTACCTCGTCACTATCAATATTGCTGTGGTTGTATGGTGCCGGAATGCTTTTAGGGTGGTAATCGTAGAGCCTTGGGCAAAACGAGCACACTACAAAAGCGTCGGTTTCAAACGTTTGGTGTACCGGTGGCGGCTGGTGCACACGCCCGGTTATTGGCTCAAAATTATGAATGCTAAAGGCATACGGAAAGTTGTAGCCATCCCACCCAATAACGTCAAACGGGTGCGTGGCATACACCACCTCGTGCATCATGCCTTCTTTTTTTATCTTGATAAGGAAATCGCCTTTTTCGTCGTGCGTTTCCAAATGGGTAGGCAGTTTAAAATCGCGCTCGCAAAACGGCGAATGCTCCAGGTGCTGTCCGCTTTGGTTCTTGTAGCGCTTGGGCGTATAAATGGGCGACTTGCTTTCTACATAAAACAGGCGGTTATCGGTAGTGTCAAAATCGATCTGGTAAATCATACCGCGCGGAATGATGAGGTAATCGCCATACTCAAACGGTATGTTGCCCATAAGGGTGCGTAGCGTGCCGGTACCTTTATGCACAAAAATCATCTCGTCGCTGTCGGCATTTTTATAAAAGTAGGTACGAAGCGATTGTTGCGGTGCGGCAAGCCCTATAATACAGTCGCGGTTAACAAGGAGCGCCTTACGGCTGTCCAGGAAATCGGCTTCGGGCTTCAGCTCAAAACCTTTTAGCAACAGCGATTTTATGTTTTTATTTATGGCAATTTTAGGCTCTACCGAATAGGACTTTAGTATCTCCTTAACCTGTGTGGGCCTATGCGTGTGGTACAGCAATGCGGCGTGGCCATGAAAACCCTCCGTGCCAAAAAGCTGCTCGTAGTACAATCCACCATCCGGCTTTTCGAACTGTGTATGTCGTTTTTGAGGGAAATCCCCCAGTTTGTGGTATAAAGGCATGATGATTATCTATTAAATTATAAAAATAAAATGGCATAGTACCGTTAGCCTCATTCCGGGTTGCGTTTAATGAGGAATTTTAAATAGCTTAATAAACCCTGCCATTGCGTAGTCATACAACAAATATCGTAAAAATTTAATTTTAGGCGGTATTTTTTGAAGAAAAATGAAAACGATTGAGAAAATAGGGATTGTTTTATATGATAAGGTATACACGTGTTTGTATACGGTAATAATTTGCCTGGTAAGACCATAGCTGTAACCTTGGTTGGCAATTCGGTACAAGAAAACTAATGTCGCCTGCTGCGTTAGGTTGTTAAAATTTATATACTTTAGCAACGTATAATAAGCTTATGAAACAAATTTTACTTTTCTTTTTCATCCTTCTGCCATTTTCAGTTTTTGCCTCTATGTTTAAGGGTACTGTAACCTTAAACGACGGTACGGTTAAATACGGCTACATACGTGTGCCTAAATACTGGTCGGGTAAATTAAAGTTCAGGGAAAACCCAAATGCGCGCCTTGAGAAAATAACGATAGATGATGTTAAAGAATTCACGGTTTATGATAAACAGAATAATGCCGTTAACTATGCGCCGGTAAAGACATCTGAACCCGGGCTGTTTAACAGCGCTTACAGAACCCGTTCAAAAAAATCGTGGTTGCAGGTTATACAAAAAGGAAAACTAAATTTGCTTGTGCTGTATTATGATGTTCCTGCTGTTAATGGTGCAGTGGGTACAAATTATACGCCTGGCTATGGGTTGTACGTGCAAAAGCAGGGCGACGATTTTTGCAGCTATGTATATCTTGCACCGTTAAACCATTACCGCACATCGCGTGACTATAAGGATCTTAAAGCAGCCTTAGCCCTTGTCTTTACAGAATGTCTGGAGATGATGACAGCCTTTAGAGAAGAAGATTTTAAAACGTATGGCCTCAGGATTATTACTGACCTTTATGAAAGGTACTGCGGGAAGTAATAGATATTTGTAACCGCTTTGCATTAAACCTAACAATGATCACCGCAAACTGTACTATTCTCCTTTAGGGAATGCCTTTTTGTTATACACAATAAGGATGCCAACAGCTACAGATATGGCAGCATCGGCAACATTAAAGATGGCATTAAAGAACGAGAATTCTTTACCGCCTATACCGGGAATCCACTGCGGAAAATGGGCATCTTTAATAATTGGGAAATACAGCATATCTACCACTTTACCGTGCAGGAATGTACCGTAATGGTCGACGGTATTAAAAGTTGCCACTTTATTAGGTAAGCTATGGTCAAAAATTAGTCCGTAAATAACAGAATCGATAATGTTACCAAAAGCTCCGGCAAGGATAAGTGCTATAGCAACAATTAAATAGGGCGATTGTTTTTTCTTTACCGAATCCCAAAGCCACCAGCCAATGCCGCCTACCGCTACGATCCTGAAAAGGGTAAGTATAAGTTTGCCATACGATCCCGGTATTTCGGCACCCCATGCCATACCATCATTTTCTATAAATTGTATATAGAACCAGCTAAAAACCTGCTTGGCTTCGCCTAACCTAAAATGGGTCTTAATATATATTTTAGATATCTGGTCTACCAGCAATACAAGGATTACAATTAAGTAGGCTTTCTTTAGGGACATTTTTTAAATTTTACGCAAAAATAAATTAAATTATCAAACTATCGCCATGATATCCATGTTAATGAAATGTTTAATGTTACAATCTGCTCAACTTTTAGTTTTAGCTTTGTTAGTGCGGCGCTCGCTGGTTTGCTCACTAATGCAGTTTGATTTTTAGGGAGTCAAATTCTTACAGTAGCGTAACAGGCTTTTATTAACAAAAATTTAACCGCATTTTAGTTCGGTTAGTTCGGTTAAGTCCGAACTAACGTTGTATCTTTGCTAAAATCTCAGAAAGAAGCAATGATAATGGATTTAACTAAAGAACGGGAAGAACTAATAGAAATGTTTGGTGTCCATTTTGAGAATGTACATCATCTGCCTCCATTGGGGTCCCGCATACTTGCAACCCTTATAATAGATACCTGCAGCCGAAAAACCACCTTTGAAGATTTAATAGAACTTACCGGGGCAAGTAAAAGCTCTATTTCTACAAATCTTAACCTGCTGCTAAAGATGGGTAAAATAACCTACTACACGCTGCCGGGCGACCGCAAAAAATACTACAAGCCATCTCCTTTTAGCGAACGCTTTGATAACTATATGAAAATGATAGCTTTTGAAAAGCAAATTATAGACCGTATGGTGCATTACAGGCAGGTGCATAAGGGCTGCCCTGAAGAAGAAATGGAACTGCAGCGCACACGTACTTACAAAGAGCATGTACTGCAAATGGAAGAGATACTGCAATCCACCATAAACAAGTTTAAGGCACTCGAGGAGAGCGAAAAATAAGAAATCATCTATACATACATAAACAAACAGGCAATTAAATGAAGAATGCAATTTTTACGGGTGCTATGGCAGCACTTATATTGTTAAGCAGTTGTGGTAAAAGCAAAGAGGAAACTGATGCTGCGACAGCAGCTGCGGCAGCTCCTAAGGCATTTAAAACAGTGACTCTGGAAACAATGTCGGCCACATTAAATAATGACTATCCCGCCAGCATACAGGGACAGCAAAATATAGAAATTCGCCCAAGGGTAGAAGGCTATATTGAGAAGATATTTGTAGACGAAGGTGCAGTAGTAAAGGCAGGACAACCTTTATTTAAAATAAGCGCCCCACAATACGAACAGGAAGTGCGTACAGCAACAGCAAGCATTAAAAGTGCCCAGGCCGATGTAAGTGCCGCAAAACTTGCGGTTAATAAAGTAAAGCCTCTTGTAGAAAAAGAAATTGTTAGTAAATACGAATTAGAGTCGGCTCAGTTTAACTACGAGGCAGCAATGGCTACGTTAGCGCAGGCCAATGCCGCCCTTGCTAACGCCAGGACTAACTTAGGCTACACTACCGTAACAAGCCCGGTAAACGGCGTGGTTGGTTCTATACCTTTTCGTCTGGGCAGTTTAGTGGGCTCAACAACACAGGAGCCATTAACCACCGTATCGAGCATTGGTAACGTGTATGCTTACTTCGCGTTTAACGAAAAGCAACTTCTTGCGCTTACAAAAGACAGTACTAATGTATCCTTAGCGGCTAAAATTAAACAGATACCGGATGTTACACTCCTGCTTTCTGATGGTACTGAGTATTCTGAAAAGGGTAAAATAGAAACTATCAATGGGCTTATAAACACAGCAACAGGATCTGTTAACCTGCGTGCACGTTTTCCTAACAGCAAGGGCATCATCCGTAGCGGTAGTAGCACTAAAGTAAGGATTCCGCAGGAAGTTAAAAATGTTATCCTGATACCGCAAAGTGCAACGTTCGAACTTCAGGACAAACGATTTGCTGCCGTAGTAGGCAAAGATGGTAAAACAAGAAATGCAGTTATAACAGTAAACGATAACACCGTAAGCAACTATTATGTGGTAGAAAGCGGGCTTAAGGCAGGCGACCAGGTTGTTATAGAGGGTGTGGCTACGCTTAAAGAGGGAACTGAAATAAAAGCAGACCCACAAAGTACCGAAACTGTTTACGCAAACTTAAAAAAATAGTACATGTTTAAAATATTCATCCAGAGGCCGGTACTATCTACCGTTATCTCTGTAATCGTTGTTATACTGGGTGTTCTGGGCCTTATAGCCCTACCCATAGCACAGTACCCGGATATTGCCCCGCCTACCGTAGTGGTTGCGGCGAGCTATACCGGTGCGAATGCTGATGTGGTACTTAAAAGTATTAATGTACCACTCGAAGAGCAGATTAACGGTGTAGAGAACATGACTTACATGACATCTACCGCTACAAATGATGGCTCTGCAAGTATAAAGGTATTCTTTAAAGTAGGTACCAACCCCGATCTTGCTGCGGTAAACGTGCAAAACCGGGTATCACGTGCTACGAGCCTTTTACCACAGGAGGTTACCCAAGCGGGTGTTACTGTTACTAAGAGCCAGAGTAGTAACCTGCTTATAACATCACTGTATAGTGATGAAAAGGGTTATGACCAAACGTTTCTTCAAAACTATATTAAAATTAACCTTATACCTCAGATACAGCGTGTTACAGGTGTGGGAGAGGTTACCGTTTTTGGTAGTAAAGATTACTCCATGCGTATTTGGCTTAAGCCGGATGTTATGCAGCAGTACAGTCTTATTCCAAGCGATATTACCGCTGCCCTTGCAGAGCAGAACGTAGAGGCTGCACCGGGAAGGTTTGGAGAGCAGGGAAATCAGTCGTTCCAGTATGTTATTAAGTACAAAGGCCGCCTTGTTACAGAGACGGAGTTTGAAAACATAATTATTAAATCGGCAGGGAACGGTCAGTTTTTAAGGCTTAAAGATGTTGCAAGGATACAGCTCGATGCGTTAACGTATACAAGTACCAGTACAACAAATGGTAAACCATCGGTAGGTTTCGCGGTAAGCCAGACTCCGGGAAGTAACGCAAGAGACGTTATTAACCAGAGTAAAGCCATTATAGAAGAAGCGGCAAAAACGTTTCCTAAAGGTGTAAAATATACTACCCTTATTAATATAAACGATAACCTTGATGCCTCTATAGAAAAGGTAATTCATACACTTGTAGAAGCTTTTATACTTGTGTTTATCGTGGTGTTCCTTTTCCTTCAGGATTTCAGGTCTACGCTTATCCCGGCCATATCGGTTCCGGTGGCAATTGTAGGTACGTTCTTTTTCCTTAACCTTTTTGGTTACACCATCAACCTGCTTACGTTGTTTGCATTGGTACTGGCCATTGGTATTGTTGTAGATGATGCCATCGTGGTAGTAGAGGCTGTGCATGCCAAGCTCGACCAGGGTTATAAATCATCCCGAAAGGCAACTATCGATGCTATGGACGAGATATCCGGAGCCATCATCTCAATTACACTGGTAATGGCGGCGGTATTCATACCGGTTACGTTCATTACAGGTTCTACCGGGGTGTTTTACAAGCAATTTGGTATTACCCTTGCAGTATCCATTATTCTTTCGGCGGTAAATGCATTAACACTTAGCCCTGCGCTATGTGCCATATTGCTAAAACCCCACAAAGACGACCATAAGCACAAAAACTTTTTACAGCGTTTTTACACTGCGTTTAACGTAGGCTTCGACAGGGTTACCGGTAAATACAAAAAGTCGGTAAACTTTTTATCCCACAAAAGATGGCTTGTTGCCGTGTTCATTCTGGTAGCGGGCGGAAGCCTGTACTACATGATGAAAACAACACCATCAGCTTTTGTACCTTCTGAAGATCAGGGTGTACTGTTTGCAAACATCAGTTTGCCTCCATCGGCATCTATGGAACGCTCTACAGTAATTGCCAAGCAGGTAGACAGCATTGCAAAATCGATTCCGGAGGTAGAAAACACGCTGCGTATTGTAGGCCAAAACTTTACTGCAGGTGCAGGTAGTGCATACAGTATGGTAATTGTAAGGTTAAAACCGTGGGGCGACCGCGAGCGTACTGTAGACGATATTATTAAAGAGATGTTTGGTAAAACAGCGGGCATCCGTGAGGCAAGTATATTCTTTATATCTCCGCCTACACTTCAGGGCTTTGGCCAGAGTGGTGGTTTCGAGTTCCAGTTGCAGGATAAGGCTGCACACTCTACAGCAGATTTTTATAAGGTGAACACTGATTTCCTTGCGGAGTTAGCAAAAAGGCCTGAAATACAATATGCCACAACATCGTTTAACCCTAACTTCCCTCAGTACATGATGGATGTTAACCTGGAAAAATGTAAAGAGGCGGGTGTAACCGTAAATAGCCTGCTTAGTACTATGCAGGGCTACTTTGGTGGTATATATGCGTCTAACTTTAATAAGTTTGGCAAGCAGTACCGTGTAATGATACAGGCTCCGCCGGAGTTCCGTAAAAATCCAGAAGACCTTAACAACATCTTTGTGCGTAACGCAGCGGGTGCCATGGCGCCCATTACCGAATTCATAAAAATGAGGAGGGTGTTTGGGCCGGAGCAAATATCAAGGTTTAACTTGTTTACCTCTATAGCCATTACTGGTGCTCCAAATCCGGGGTTCAGTTCCGGAGACGCGATTAAGGCAATACAGGAAGTTGCCGCAGAAAAGTTACCTGCCGGCTATGGTTACGAGTTCTCGGGCTTAACGCGTGAGGAGCTTGCATCAGGTAGCGAAACTATTTTTATCTTTATGCTTTGTCTTGTGTTTGTTTACTTTCTGTTAAGTGCACAGTATGAGAGCTACATATTACCATTTGCAGTAATTTTATCGCTGCCGTTTGGTCTTGCAGGAGCTTATTTGTTCTCCATTATCTTTAAGCTTAACAGTAATATTTATTTACAAATATCGCTCATCATGCTTATTGGGCTACTCGCCAAGAATGGTATCCTTATCGTAGAATATGCATTAGACAGAAGGCGGAAAGGAATGCCAATTATAGAGGCAGCTATAGAAGGTGCCGTGGCACGTTTCAGGCCTATCCTCATGACGTCGTTTGCATTTATCTTTGGCCTTGTGCCGTTAATGTTTGCCAGTGGTGCGGGTGCAATAGGTAACAAATCTATTGGTACAGGTGCTGTGGGCGGTATGCTTATAGGTACCGTATTAGGGGTTTTTGTTATCCCGGTACTGTTTGTTGTTTTCCAGACGTTGCAGGAAAAAATAAGTGGCCCGGCAAAAGATGGTTACGACGACGACGATGATGATGACAATGAAGAACCGGTGCTGGCCCTGCCGGAACATACCCCACAAGTATAATTTAGAACACACAAGGAAATGATAACTAAATATAAGATACCTTTTTTTGCAACCATTGCTGCAACGTTGTTGCTTAGTGCCTGTGTTACAAAAAAATATGAGCGCCCGGCCGCTATAAAAACCAAGGAGGCCTTTAGAGACCTTAAAGGTACCGATACCATTACTATGGCAAAAATGCCATGGGAAAGCCTTTTCTCTGATGATAAGTTAAAAGTGCTTATTGGTAAAGGCCTTGCCCAGAATGCAGACCTTAAGAACGCTATAGAAAATATGGTGCAGGCGCAGGCCACGTTAAGGCAGGCAAAACTGGCCTACTACCCAACGCTTAGCGCCAATGCCGATGTTACGCGTAGCAAGCAATCACGTTCGGCATTAAACTTTCCCCCGGGAATTAACATCAGGACCCTTACAGATACTTACCGTGCGTTTCTTAGTACATCATGGGAAGCAGATATGTGGGGTAAATTAAGTGCTTCCAAGCGCATGGCACTTGCAAACCTTTTGCAAACCGATGCTGCGAAACGGGTGGTGCAAACGCAACTTATTGCAGATATTGCAAATACTTATTACAACCTTATAGCCCTCGACGAGCAGCTAAGGATAACCCAGGAAACAGTAGATGCCAGGGTTAAGAATATAGAAATAGTAAAAGCCCTTAAAGAGGCCGCTATTGTAAACGGTGCAGCTGTGGTGCAGGCAGAGGCTAACCGTTATGCTGCCGAAGTTACCATTCCGGACCTGCTGCAAAGCATCCGCGAGACAGAGAATGCCCTTAACATATTGTTATCGCAGCCTCCCGGAGCAATAGACAGGAACAAATTTGAAGGTCAGGTTCTTCCTGAAACACTTTCTGTTGGGGTATCTGCTCAGTTGCTGCAAAACAGGCCCGATGTACAGCAGGCAGAGTTTAATTTTAGGTATGCTTTTGAGAATGTAAACCTTGCTAAAACGTACTTTTACCCAAGCCTTACCCTTACGGCAAATGGTGGTGCTTCTACGCTGCATTTAGAAAACTTCTTTAAGCAGTCTATATTTTACAGCATTGTAGGGTCGCTTACGCAGCCCATATTTAACCGTGGGTTAAACAAGCAGCGCCTTACTACGGCACAGTCGCAACAGGTGCAGGCTTTAAACACCTTTCAGCAAACTATATATGTGGCCGGGCAGGAGGTAAGCAACGCATTGTACAGCTATGATATGGCGGTGCAAAAGCGGGAAACCCGCGCCAAACAGATAGAATCGCTAACTAAAGCGGTCGACTACACAGAGCAGTTGCTCCAATACACATCTACCACAAATTATACCGATGTATTAACATCGCAACAAAGCCTTCTATCGGCACAACTTAGCGGCATTAATGATCAGCTACAGCAATTACAGGCTGTGGTAGAATTATACCGCGCACTGGGCGGAGGATGGCAATAGTATAGTTAAGGAGGTTTCCCCTTAATTATTTTAGATTAATTGTTTGTTTTATGTAGGCCACCCATTGCAAAAAAATGCAGTGGGTGGTTTTTACATAATAACAGTTTGCGTAAAATGTTGTAACCCAAAAGCTGTGGTATGCAGTAGCTTTGCTAATTACCAGAATCCGACAAAAGTGAATAAGAACGGCACCATAATACTACTTGACACCGATAACATTGCAGGCGATGTTTTGTGCGATGGCATAAAGGCATTGGGCCATAAGAATGACATAATGTGTTTTGACGATTCTGAAGCAGTGGGTAATTACCTCGTCAGGAATCAGTCGGAGGTTTTTTTGCTTTTGCAAAACAGTGCGTCTCCGGGTGTAGAAATTCCCGATACCCGCAACATGGTGTTTATGCATGAATCTTTTAAAACAGATAGTATACCTTACACTTTTTTAGTGTTAACAAAAGAACGTTTGCAAAACGGAAGGCTGCATACTTTTGTGCATTGCTACTATAGAATGTCGGACGAACGAGAACTGATAGATACGCTGGCAACAGTAATTGCCTTTTGGAAGGATCACGTATTCCCGCCAAGGGTAGTAAGGCAACATTAATAGCCATTTCTATTACAATATACAAGGCTGCACTACGGTGTGGTCTTTTTTGTTTATATTTATTGTGCATTTTGGTAGCTGCCGGTACAGCATATACGGCATTGCCTTTAACTCAATTCTAAATAATGAAATCATATCTTATAGTATTTGTCTCTTTAAGTTGTTTGCTATTAATAAATTGCGGAAAGGATAAACCTGTGGAAAAAACAGAAATTGAAGCTGTTGCACAAAAGACTCTGGTGTCTGAACTGGATACTTTTTACTTGGGCGGGAAACTTGTTCGTGTAGAGAGGATGGAAAAATCAGATTTTGATGATGCAGAGTCTCCTGCTGCCATTGACACATCTGAAACTAAAAATTTGCAAAAGGATAGCGACAGGGTGCAGCGAACGGGCGATACCCTTACGATAAAGACGAAAGCAAAAGATGTGCACATTGTAAACAATGACAACGATACCGACGAATATGCGCAATACACATACATGGGGTACATAGACGCTGCCGACCAGTTTCTTGTTTTTGGTGGTTTTTACGAGTGGCATAATTATTTGCTTATAGATGGGCAAACGGGTGACGAGACGGTGCTTTGGGGCAAACCTGCAGTATCTCCTGATGGTAAATATATTGTGAACGGTAACAGCGACCTTGTAGCACAGTTTACAGATAATGGCATGCAGCTATTCACAGCCACCCATAAACCAAAAGTAGTAGGCGAAAGATCGCTTAAGGCATGGGGGCCTGAAGAGATTAAATGGGCAGATAACAAAACGCTTTTTGTAAAGGCAAATGTGGCTGATGAAAAGTCGCCTGATTTAGAGGTAACAAGGTATTTTAAGCTGAAGTTGGGGTTGTAATTGTATAATAACTCTTTACAATGAACTGCTATATAAAATTCAGTATATCTGATGACGCCCGTTTTCAGGATTTAAAATCGGTCTTTGAAGTAGTTAAGGATAAAAAGGATTTCCCACAAAGCGATGAATTTTGGCTTAATGTGTTTCCTGACTATGCATTGCAACAATTTTCTTTTTTAGAGCATGATGTAAAACCCTCCTTTAAAACTGCTGATTATAACAGCCCTTTTACGTGGCACTTTTATTCGCTTACCGAGCTATTATCTGTGAATTACGAAATTGAGTATGCTGATTGTTTTAAACTTTCTGAAAACGAAGGTCAGTTAGAATATCAACCTTATTCTTATCCCTATGGTGGTATTACCGGGTTAATTGTTTTTATAAAAGCCTTTAATTGCGTTCCCACGCACATAGATGATGGCACAAGCCTTTATACCATTGATTTTTTAGATAATGGCGATTTCAGTATTACCGATCTTATTGATCCTGCAAATCAGAGTAGTGGTGACAAATTGTTTAGTGCTACAAAACTGCTTTGGCAATTTGCAAAGCGCTATAACAAAAGATAGTAGTTACCAAATAGCACTATTAATAATATTTTCATATAATTGTAGTATTATTTTCTTCTATTTGCTAAATTGCACCTATCTAAAAAGGTGCAGTTATGAAGGTGGAGAAGATAAAAGGGCAGGGTGCGGTTACAAATACTCATAATCATTTTGAAAAGTTACGCTACGAAAAATCCATCTATGATGATGATTTTGAAGAGAAAGTAGCCAAGACTGAAATATTGGAGGTCTTCCCGAAAACAATTGTGAATCCGGTTAAAAGTCCCGATTTGCACATGGCATACAGTATGAACCCCTACCAAGGGTGCGAGCATGGTTGTGCTTACTGTTTTGCAAGGCCTACACATGAGTACTGGGGGTTTAGCGCCGGTATAGATTTTGAGCGCAAAATAATGGTAAAGAAAAACGCGCCGCAGTTGCTGGAACAGTTCTTTAAAAAGCGGGGGTACAAGCCGGAATCTATTTTGCTATCGGGCAATACAGATTGTTACCAACCCATAGAACGCAAAATGCAGATTACCCGAAAAATACTTCAGGTGTTTTTAGACTATCGTCATCCGGTTGATATCCTTACAAAGAATGCGCTTGTGCTTCGCGACATCGACATCCTGAAACAACTTGCGGAGAAAAATCTTGTATCGGTATCGCTGAGCATCCCCACCATAAACGAAGACCTGCGCCGCAAGCTGGAACCACGCACATCATCCGTCAACAATAAGTTACAAGCAATAGAAACATTGTCGCAAAACGGCATACCGGTGCATATTATGGTTGCCCCCATCATTCCGGGGCTTAACAGCGACGAGATTTTGCCTATTGTTAAAGAAATTGCTGCCCGTGGTGCTACAAGTTTTGGGTATACGCTCGTCAGGCTAAACGATACGGTAGAACCCATATTCATCGACTGGCTTAACGAGCATTACCCCGACCGTAAAGACAAGGTGTTAAACCACATTGCAAGCATGCACGGCGGCAAGCTGGGCGAAAAAAACGTAGCCAAACGCAAAAGGGGCGAGGGCAATATTGCCGATATGATACACAGCACATTTAGGGTAGGGCGTCAAAAATTTTTCACTAACCAAGGTATAATGCCGCTGGCAACCCATCTTTTTGACGGTACAAAAGGGGAACAGTTGAGTTTGTTTTAAAAAGTAAAAACACATAAATAATACGCATGCTTTCCAATCGTTTATTTAGGTTGGCTGTATTCTTTAGCAATAAATCATTCACATATAGCTCTTCTGGAGCTAAAAAAAAAACGGGCACCTTTCAGCGCCCGTTCTATATCTTAATTTACAAAAACTATTTTTCAAGGGCAAAACGCCTTGTAACTTCTTCCCAGTTAACAATGCTAAAAAATGCCTCAATATAATCAGGCCTTCTGTTTTGGTAGTTCAGGTAGTATGCATGTTCCCAAACGTCAAGGCCAAGAATAGGTGTGCCTTCGCCGCCTATTTCCGGCATTAGCGGGTTGTCCTGGTTAGGAGTGCCCACAACTTCCAGCTTGCCGCCTTTTTGTACGGTGAGCCATGCCCAGCCAGAGCCAAATTGTGTAGCAGCAGCTTTAGCAAATTTAGCTTTAAACTCTTCAAAAGAGCCAAATGCTTTTTCTATAGCTTCTTCAAGCTCGCCTGTAGGCTCGCCTCCGCCTTTTGGTGAAAGTATGGTCCAGAAAAGGTTGTGGTTATAATAACCGCCACCATTGTTTCTTAGGGCCGCGTTAGTTGTATCAAGGTTTAAAAGTATATTTTCTATAGTTTTACCTTCAAGATCGGTGCCTGCAATAGCCGCGTTAAGGTTAGTTGTGTAAGCGTTATGGTGCTTTGTATGGTGAATCTCCATAGTTTTAGCATCTATATAAGGCTCAAGAGCATCGTATGCATAAGGTAATTTTGGTAATTCAAAAGCCATAGTTATCCTGATTTAAAAGATTAGTATTAAATTTTAAACCAAATTTACAGATTTAATGCTTTATAAAAAACAAGATTTTGTTATTATTTGCCCTAAACACCATAAGGTGCTGTTTATTAGTCACTTTCTTTAAATATAGCATAATATTAACAATATCTTACTTACAATAGGATACCTTTACGTTATAATAAACGCAGTATGACGAATAGGCTATTCAGTTACTATCTGCAAATTCTCTTACCGGTTCCGGCTTTAATCTGGACCGCCGTGTATGAGGGCAGCCTGTACTTTTGGGGATCACTACTTGTGTACATTTTTTACCGAATGGTTACCGATGCTAATAAATTAATAAACAGCGGTGCAATATCTAAAAATGACCAATGGCAATTGTTTACCCCGTTTTTAAGTGTAAAATACTTTAGGCAACTTTACTTTAAGTAATTATACTATGAGGCGGCAGCATGTTAAGATAATGCTGCTGCTTTTTTTATATCTTGCCTGCACTAAAAAGAGTCGAATATGGTTCGTTTTATAAGTTGCATTCTCATTTTTTTGGTAATGGCATCTACAGGTTGTGACAGGATAGTTGTAGAAAACATGACAGGAGATATCCCTGTTTTAACGCCTCTAGATAGTACTGTAGTACACCAGACTGACGATGACGTAACGTGGCGCAGGTATACATTTGCAAATATGCCGTTGCAGTTTAATTTTTCAGATAGTACAGCGTCTGTCATTTCTTATGGAAGCTACAGTAAAAATATTGCTGATATCTTTTACACTAAAACCATGATTCGAGAATCAAATAAATTGATTAGCAATTATGATCTGGATTTAGAATATTTTACTGCCGACCCTACACAGTATCAGCTTAGTAATTCATGGACAATTGAATTTGGTAAACGGAATTACATTTTATGCGTTTTTAATAAGCATCAGTTTAGTGTTAGCCCGTTAAACGCCTATTTTTATTGCCTTATTGATATTACAGATACTGAAGCTGTTAGCGCGATTGGCTTTATAAACAGACTTGAGGAAGGTATAGAAATAGCGCCTGATATTTATAATATGAATGGCCACATGTGTATATCTATGCATTACTACACCCACACCGCACATAAAAGCTATAAAACAGCAATGGCTATAATTACTCAAAATGAGCGTAATGAATGGACGGTGAGGTAGTAGCTATGCAACTCCTTTTTTTTATATTTGTTTATGCAAAAAACAGCTTTCTCTATTTACAATGCCTCGGCCGGTTCGGGTAAAACCTATACCCTAGTTAAAGAATACCTGCGCATATTGTTACAGGCCGGTACAGATGACGCCTACCGCCGCATTTTGGCCATAACCTTTACCAACAAGGCTGTGCAGGAAATGAAAAGCCGTATCATATTAAACCTTTCTGAATTTGCAAAGGACGAGCCGGGAGATAAAGCTGAAGCGCTGATGAAAGTGCTATCTGCAGAAACCGGGCTTTCGCTTGCTACTATAAAAGACAAGTCGCGCGCCATCATCAAGAACATCATTCACAACTATGCTTCTTTTGATATTAGCACTATAGACAGGTTTACCCATAAGGTTATCCGTGCATTTGCTCACGACCTTAATCTGTCCGTCACATTCGACGTATCGCTGGAAACCGACAGCCTGTTGCAGGAAGCGGTAGATGCCATTGTTGCCAAAGCCGGAGACGATGAGGTGCTAACGTCTTTACTGGTAGATTTCTCGTTAGATAAAACAGATAACGACAAAAGCTGGGACGTTACCCGCGAACTTTTTGATACCGGCAGATTATTAGTAGACGAAAACAACCGTAATGAGTTATTGCAGTTTAAAGATAAGAGTATCGAGGAGTTTTTATTTATCCGCGAAAAGCTTAAAGAAACTGTTGCAAGCCTGGAGGAAGAATGCTCGCAGCTGGGGCACGAAATGGAAGCGCTACTGGATGGTAGTGGGGTAGACCCAAAATCATTTTCGGCGGGACACTTTCCAAATCACATTGGCTACATAAAAAGTGGCAAGCTAACCTCGTCACATAAAAAGTACCATGAGCCCGAAGATATAAAGATCAATAAAACAGCGAAGGACAGGCTCGTTATAGAGGGCTTGCTTCAGCCGTTATTAGTACTTCTGGCTAAGGTGTACAAAAACTATGAGAAGCGTAATTTTTACACTGCCTTCTTAAAAAACATAACGCCACTCTCGCTTCTTAACTCCATAGGGCAAGAGCTGGAGCGTATACAAAAGGAACAGAATGTGCTCTCGATATCAGAGTTTAATGCAATTATTCACCGCGAGATACAAAACCAGCCTGCACCCTTTATATACGAAAGGCTGGGGGAGCGCTACCGCCACTTTTTTATAGACGAGTTTCAGGACACGTCGCAAATGCAGTGGCATAATCTTATCCCGCTTATAGATAATGCCCTTGCGGGAGAAGATCCCATGGCAGGTCCTGGGTCGCTGATGCTGGTGGGCGACCCTAAACAGTCTATTTACCGCTGGCGCGGAGGCAAGGCAGAGCAGTTTATAGAGTTGGGCAAAGAGGGTTTTAATCCGTTCTCTAACCCCGATAAAGGCACCATGCAACTTGCTAAAAACTACCGCAGCTTTAGCGAAGTAATAAATTTTAACAACGGCTTTTTTTCGCTTATTGCAGATGACTTTGACAGTGCAGACTACAAGCAAATGTATACCGAAAGTGTGCAGGAAATTAATAGTAAAGAAGGCGGCTATGTAAACATATCATTCCTGCCGGAAATTCAGCAGGACCCCGAAGCAGAAGATACAGATAAAAACGAACTGTACCTTGAGGCTACGCTAAAGGCTATAAAAAAGGCACAAAGCCACGGCTTTCAGTACAAAGATATTGTGCTGCTGTCCCGCCGGAGGCAGCCGGGAATATTACTGGCCAACTACCTTACAGAAAACGGTATCCCCATATTATCATCTGAAACATTGCTAATTGAGAATGCTACCGAAGTTAAGCTCATCATTAACCTGCTGCGCTACCTTAAGAGCAACGAGAATAAAGAGGCTAAAGCGCACTTTTTATATTTTGCTGCTACACAAACCAGCTTTGGCATTCACGATTTTATTGCCAAAGGAATGGAGCAGCCTACCGAGGATGACCTTGAAGTCTTCCTTGCTAAACATGGCATACAGATATCGTTTAAAAACTGCCGTAAAAAATCGTTATATGAAGCGGTAGAAACTATTGTAGAGGCCTTTATAAAAGCCAAGAGTAACCAGAGTTATGTGCAGTACTTTCTTGACCTGGTTTTAGAAAGGGACATCCGGACACAAAGCGGCATATCCGACTTTTTAGAGTATTGGGATACAAACGGATCGAGGTTTAGTATTCCATCGCCCGAAGGTAACGATGCCGTGAGGATTATGACCATTCATAAAAGCAAGGGGCTGGAGTTTCCTGTAGTAATCTTTCCTTTCGCCGAAGAAGATTATGCCCGTGCCCGCCGCGACAAGATGTGGCTGGAACTGGACGACGATACCTTCGAATTCCAAAAAGCATTAATTGATACCAACAAAGCCGTTGCCGAATATGGTGAAAAGGCCGCCGAACTGTACTTTATAAAAAGCCAGGAAGAGCTGCTTGATAATATTAATATTCTTTATGTGGCGCTTACCCGTGCCGAAGAGCAGTTGTACATTATAAGTAACCGCAATTTTAGCTCTAAAGGGGAGCTGACTAATAATATGTCGTCTTACTTTATTAAATACCTTTTAAACAAAGGAGTGTTTAATAATAGCGTGGCCAATTATGAGTTTGGTAACCCTCAGCGCATTTCGGCTGTAGAAAAGCACGTTAAGGACCAGCATACCATTAAGGTTGTTAAAGAACATTTCGATCCGCGCAGGGTAAAGATCGCTCAACGCGAAAGTCTCATGTGGGGCAGCACGCAGTTACAGGCTATAGAGTTTGGTAATGTTACCCACGAAATCCTGTCGTACATAAAGACAGAGAACGACATCCCTATTGCTATTATGAAAGCCGTAGAGAACGGGCTTATTGTACATGCCCAGAAAGAGGCAGTAGAGCAAACGCTTAAGGATGTTATTTTTCATCCTGAACTTAATATCTTTTTTGCAGAAGGTAACGCCATTTTTAATGAGCAAAGTATTATAAGTTTTGATGCCCGTACTGTAAAACCCGATCGTGTGGCTATTCGCGATGGCAAAGCGTATTTATTAGATTATAAAACGGGTATGCACCTCGATAAATATGCAAAGCAATTGCAGGGGTATGAGTTTTCTTTACGGCAGATGGGACTTATTGTAAAAAGAAAAACTATTGTGTATATAGGGGAAGGTATTGATGTAGTGGAGATTTAGTCTCAGTCTCAGTTTCTAATAAAATTAACTACAAAGCGTACTAAGTTTTTCACAAGGAATACGAGGCTAAATTATAAGTGAGAAAAAGATGTGACCCGATTTTCGCGTTGAGTAGCACAAGGCTGTGGCATATAGCGTTGTGTGCTTAAGCTTAAACAAGCTTTATTTATACAGCTTCGTGCTCTTGGTAAAAAACCTGGTGCTCTTTGTGGTAAAATATAATTATAGCAAGATTTATTAAGGATAATATAAGTTAAGGCAGCTTTTGTAACTTTGCACTAACAATAATTAAAATAAGATAAACTTTCTGCCTTCTTAAAAGTGGTTAGGCTTACAACAAACTATAAACAAACAACAACTAAAAACATGTACGGAAAAATTCAACAACACCTTGCAGCCGAGTTAGAAACTATTAAAGAAAACGGGCTGTATAAAAAAGAACGCATAATAGCATCGCCACAAGATGCAGAGATTACGCTGGAGAGCGGGCAAAAGGTTTTAAATTTTTGTGCCAATAACTATTTAGGTTTGTCATCGCACCCGGAAGTAGTGCAGGCAGCTAAAGATGCGCTGGACAGCCACGGCTTTGGTATGTCATCGGTACGTTTTATATGCGGTACTCAGGATATCCATAAAGAACTGGAAAGAGCAGTAGCTAAATTTTATGGCACTGAAGACACCATACTGTATGCAGCAGCATTTGATGCTAACGGCGGAGTTTTCGAACCATTGTTAGGCGAAGAAGATGCCATAATATCTGACAGTCTTAACCACGCCTCTATTATAGATGGTGTGCGCCTTTGTAAAGCGGCACGCTACCGCTACGAAAACAGCAATATGGACGACCTGGAGCAGCAGCTTATAAAAGCTAACGAAACAGGCCACAGGTTTAAAATAATTGTTACTGATGGTGTTTTCTCTATGGATGGTGTTGTAGCCCCGCTTGATAAAATATGCGACCTGGCAGATAAATATGATGCACTGGTAATGGTAGATGAATGTCACGCCGCCGGATTTATAGGAGCTACAGGTAAAGGTACCCTTGAGGCAAAAGGCGTTATGGGCCGTGTAGATATTATAACAGGCACCTTTGGCAAGGCTTTAGGTGGTGCTATGGGAGGCTATACCACAGGTAAAAAAGAAATTATAGAACTGTTAAGGCAGCGCTCAAGGCCATATTTGTTCTCAAATTCACTTGCTCCATCTATCGTTGGGGCTTCACTTAAGGTTTTTGAGTTGTTAGAAAAAGATACAAGCCTTCGTGATAAGCTGGAGTGGAACACCAACTATTTTAAAGAAGGAATGAAAAAAGCAGGCTTTGATATTGTAGAGGGAGACTCTGCAATTGTGCCGGTAATGCTATATGATGCACAGCTTTCGCAAACAATGGCCGACGAACTTTTAAAGAAGGGCATTTATGTTATAGGATTTTTCTTTCCTGTGGTTCCTAAAGGAAAAGCAAGAATTAGAGTACAGCTTTCTGCTGCACATTCTCAGGAGCATTTAGATGCCGCAATAAGCTCATTTACAGAAGTTGGCAAAGCATTAAGTGTAATTTAACTATATTTTAGGTAGTTTCGTAAGACATTTTGTATTAAAACGTTTTGCTGTTCTATTTTAACACACTAATTTTGTCCTATATAACCTATATGTAATTTAAACAAAAAAGTATGAAACATCTTAACAAACTATTCGTTGCTGCCTTACTGGTAGCTGGGCTAAATGTCCAGGCGCAGGACGAAGACAATCCGTGGGCTATTGGCTTCGGTGTTAACGCAGTAAGCACAAGATTTGGTGCTGCTTCAAAAACAGAAGACCAATTTGGTCAATATTTTAATGCAAAAGATAACTGGAACGTTCTTCCTTCAGTATCTTACCTAACAGTTTCAAGAGCTATTGGTAACAATCTTTCAGTTGGTGTAACAGGTACTGTTAACAAAATTGATAAAGTTGTAAGCCGTACTCCTGGTACTAATGATTACGTTATTACAGATCCGGGAGATGTTACTTACTACTCTGCAGATGCGATCGTGAAATACGGTTTCATGCCAAAAAGCTGGTTTAACCCTTACGTTCACGTTGGTGGAGGTTACACATGGTTAGATGAAAAAGGTAACGGTACATTAAATGGTGGTGTAGGTATCAACTTCTGGTTTACAGAAAATGTTGGTCTTACAGTACAATCTACTTACAAACATACATTCGAAGATCAGGCAGAAGCGAACGTGCCAAGGCATATTCAGCACTTTGCTGGTCTTACATTCAAATTTGGCGGAAAAGATACAGACGGCGACGGAATTTATGATAAAGACGATGCTTGTCCTGAAACACCAGGTTTAAAACAATTCCAGGGATGTCCTGATACAGATGGAGACGGTATTCCAGACAAAGATGATTCTTGTCCTGAAGTTGCTGGTCTTGCTGAATTTAAAGGTTGCCCTGATACAGACGGTGACGGTATAACAGATGCAGAAGATGCTTGTCCTACAGTTGCTGGTCTTAAAGAACTTGCTGGTTGCCCAGACGGTGATAGTGATGGTGTAGCTGATAAAGATGACAAATGTCCTACGGTTGCAGGTCCTAAAGAAAACGGTGGTTGCCCATGGCCAGATACAGATGGAGATGGCGTTCTTGATAAAGACGATCTTTGCCCATCAGTTAAAGGTACTGCAGAAAACCGCGGTTGTCCTGAAGTAACTGAAGAAGTTATGAAACGTCTTAATGAGTATGCAAGAACTATCCTGTTTAACAGTGGTAAAGCTACTTTCAAAGAAGAAACTCTTCCTGTATTAGCTTCTATGCTTTCAATATTCAAAGAATACCCTAATGCAAGCTTTAGCATCGAAGGTCACACAGACAGCGATGGTAGCAACGCTCTTAACCAAACGTTATCTGAAAACAGGGCTGGTGCTGTTAAAACTTTCTTAGTTGAAAACGGTATTGCTGCTGACAGATTAACATCTATCGGTTTTGGTGAAACTAAACCAATTGCATCTAACAAGAATGCAAAAGGTAAAGCTCAAAACAGAAGGGTAGAAGTAAAACTTATCAAAAGAGACTAAGTTTTAATTTCTCAAAATAATTAAGGAAACGCCCCCGATTTATCGGGGGCGTTTTTTATTTTTATACCATGGCAGATACCACTTTTTTAGATAAGCTAAGTACACAAATCATAAACAGCTACGGCAATAACCTGAGCAATATTACCATAGTGCTGCCTAATAAAAGAGCACGGATTTTCCTGCTCGAGGCCTTAAAGAAGAAAATAACAGGTACTGTATTTGCCCCTAATATAACCAGCATAGAAGATTTTGTACAGGATGTAGCCGGTATTCGTTCTATAGATGCGATTGAGCTGCTTTTTGAATTCTATACTATTTACCTTAGCCTTACTCCAAAAGAGAAACAGCAACCGTTTGAAACCTTTGCTAACTGGGGCAAAACCCTGCTGCAGGATTTTAACGAGATAGACCGTTACCTTCTTAATCCGGCACACGTACTTACTTACCTCGAAAATATTCAGGAAATAGAGCACTGGGCGGTAGATGTCGATAATCGCACCAGCATGATAGATGCATATTTAGAATTCTGGAAGCTTTTGCCGTCGTACTACAATACACTTTATGCACACCTGTTAGATAAAGGAGTGGGCTACCAGGGGCTTATTTACCGCGAGGCCGTGCGTAACATAAACCATTTTAGTAATGCCAATAAGGGCGAGTTGGTATTTGCAGGTTTTAATGCGCTTAATGCCGCAGAAGAAAAAATTATACAACATCTGCTCTCTATGGCGCAGGCCCGGGTATACTGGGATATAGATTATGCATTTTTAAACGACCCGTACCATGACGCGGGGCTCTTTATAAGGCGTTTTAAGAAAGAATGGAAACAGTATGCCTCGCACAACTTTGATTGGCTTACAGACGAGTTTAGCCAGCCAAAGAACATTAATATAATTGGTACCCCAAAAACAGTAGGACAGGCAAAAATAGCAGGCGAGATCGTAGAGCTTTTAAAAAGTGAGGGCCACAGCCTCGATAAGACCGCTTTGGTTCTTGGCGAAGAAAGCCTGCTCATACCGCTATTGTACAGCCTACCGGCAAATGTGGGCAGCCTAAATATAACTATGGGGTATAGCAGCCGAAACAATCCTGCGCAAATACTGGTTCAAAAGCTATTTAAAATGCATACTAATGCGTTGGGGCGTAACGAAAAGAGCTATACGTTATATTACAGGGAAGTGCTCGATATCCTAACGCATCCGCTTGTAGAGCCTTATGCCGGTGCCTCTAAACTGGTAGATACCATAAACAGGAACAACATAACTTTTTTTTCGCTTAACAAATTATTTGAGATACAGGGAGAGGCCAGCCCTTTCTTCACGCTGTTATTTACCCGTTGGGAAAACAATGGCGGCGAAATACTGGGCAGGTTTACTGATATTTTGCTGGCACTAAAGTCATTTTTAAGTAACGACGATGAGGAAGATAAAATTTCGAAGGCTTTCCTGTATTCTATATTTAAAGTGATCAATAAACTAACAAATTACTATGAGAGCCATCCGCAAATGGACAGCCTCCCTGTACTTCATGCTATATATAAACAGGTAATAGATCTTGCCGAGGTTTCGTTTGAAGGCGAACCGTTGTCAGGGCTCCAGATAATGGGCGTTTTAGAGAGTAGGGTGCTCGATTTTGAAAACGTGATCATCACGTCTATGAACGAGGGCAAATTTCCAGCCGGCAAAAGCCAAAACTCCTTTATACCTTATGATGTAAAACGCGAACTCGGACTGCCAACCTTTAAGGAAAAAGATGCCATATACAGCTATCATTTTTACCACTTGTTATTGAGGGCTAAAAATGTATACCTGCTCTATAATACTGAGAGCGAGGGACTCGATGCCGGCGAGCGAAGCCGTTTTCTTACCCAACTCGAAATTGAAAAAAAGCCAAACCACAACCTTACGGTAGATGTATATAACGCCGTGCTCCCACCAAAGGCATACGAACCTATGGAGGTGCCAAAAACCGAAAGCGTTATGGCAAGGCTGCAGGAAATTGCCACGGTTAAAGGGTTTTCTCCATCAGCTCTAACAGGTTACCTGCGCAATCCTATACAGTTTTATTACCAGCGTATACTGCGTATTAGCGAGGCCGATGAGGTAGAGGAGAGCATTGCCTTAAATACATTGGGTACCATCATCCATGGGGCGTTAGAGGAATTATACAAGCCCCTTTTAGGTAAATTCCTTACTGTTCAGAACATAGAAGCTGTAGCGACTTTAGTGGATGATGAGGTAATGCGCCAGTTTATAACGGTGTATAAAGAGGGCGAAATAAAAAAAGGCCGAAACCTGTTAGCTTTTGAAGTAGCCAAACGCAATGTGCACAATTTTCTTAAACAGGAAAAAGCCGCTATTGCAGGAGGAGATGCCGTAAAAGTATTGTGTCTGGAAGAGAAATTTAGTCGTGTACTGGAGGATGACCGACTGCCATATTTGGTAACAATATCGGGTAATATAGACAGAATAGAGGAGCGCAATGGCCGCATCCGCATTACTGATTATAAAACCGGCAAAGTGGAAAAAGGTAATGTAGTGCTTAAAAACTGGGACGGGCTTACCGCTGACATTAAGAACGATAAGATAATTCAGCTGCTGTGCTATGTGTTTATGTACCAGCCCGAAGCCAAAGGTATGGAAATTGAGGCGGGCATAATCTCCTTCAAAAATATGAAAGCTGGCTTTATGGGCTTTAATTTTAAAGACGGCTTTGATAAAAGCGCGGCTGTATTAGATGTTGTTGACGATGCTGTTTTAGACGAATTTAAATCGCAGTTAATTGTCCTGATCAACCAGATATTAAATCCGGAATTGCCATTTACAGAAGAGATAAGATAGCGTTAGCTTACAATCCTGATCTGAGCAAAGAAATCCGTTTGCTGCATACAGAAATAAAAAAAAGCTGTCCTTTTTAAGGGACAGCTCTAATTATTTGTGATAAAGGTGATATGTTATATTTCAGAAACTCTTAATGTGTTTACCATTCCGCGCTCTGTAACAGGCATTGCAGCAAGGTTAATAAGAATATCTCCTGTAGCTACATAGCCTTTTTCTTTAGCTATCGCATTTACATCATCTACAGTTTCATCTGTACTTAATGCTTTGTCATAATAAAAGGCAGTAACACCCCATAAAAGGCTCATTTGTGTAACGATCCTTTTATTATCTGTAAATACTAAAATATCCGCAGATGGCCTCCATGCCGAGATCTGGAAAGCTGTATAACCACTGTTTGTAAGTGTAGATATAGCTTTAGCCTTGATAACGTTTGCCATTTGGGCAGCGTGGTAGCATATAGATTTTGTAATGAAACGTTTTGTACGCACCTGTGGCGTGTTTTGTGGTACCGTGATAAGGGGAGAATCTTCTACCGCCAGGATTATCTGAGACATTTTCTCGATAACCTCTACAGGATACATACCTACAGATGTTTCTCCGGATAGCATTACAGCATCTGCACCATCCATAACAGAGTTAGCCACGTCATTAACCTCTGCCCTTGTAGGCGTAAGGCTTGTAATCATGGTTTCCATCATTTGTGTAGCAACAATTACCGGTATACGTGCCGTTTTAGCGCGGTTAATAAGTAATTTTTGTATAAGTGGTACCTCCTGAGCAGGAACCTCTACACCAAGGTCGCCACGCGCTACCATAAGGCCATCGCAATAGGCGACAATTTTGTCTATATTTTCTACCGCTTCCGGTTTCTCTATTTTAGCAATAATAGGTATCTTAACATCTGTATGCTCGGCAATAAGTTCCTGAAGATCCTGCAGGTCTCTTGGCGTGCGCACAAAAGAAAGTGCTAACCAGTCTACTTTTTCGCCAATAGCAAAAATAGCATCCCTTATATCTTTTTCTGTAAGTGCAGGTAACGATACTTTTGTGTTAGGCAGGTTAACTCCTTTTTTAGATTTAAGCGGTCCGCCCTGTACTACTACAGTTTTAACCTCATCTGTTTTATTGGTCTCTATAACCTCAAACATAAGTTTACCATCGTCAAGAAGAATTCTTTCGCCCGGGTTTACGTCGTTAGGAAACTGTTTGTAGTTCATGTATACCCTGTCTGCAGTACCTATAACATCCTCTGCTGTCTGGAAGGTAATGATGTCGCCTTTGTTTACAACCACACCTTCGGTCATAACACCTACGCGAAGCTTAGGTCCCTGTAAATCGGCAAGTATAGATGCATTGTAACCAAACTCATCGTTAAGGCTTCTTATGATGTCTATACGTTCTTTAACATCGGCATAATCAGCGTGGGAAAAGTTTATCCTGAACACGTTTACACCAGCTTCGATCATATCTCTTATGATTTCTTTAGTGCTACAGGCCGGGCCTAACGTGGCTACAATTTTAGTTTTCTTTTTTGTCGGCATTCTCTTAAAAAATTAAGTTGTTTTTCGATTTTAGTTTATAGTGGTCTATCTTGTAGGCTGTTGCAATATGCTTTATAGCCAGTAGGCCGTTTATTACGTCGTCTTCGGTTTCATCATGTTCTACCTTTAGTATGTAATCTACTGTCCTAAGTTCGGGCAGGAAATAAACACTGGTAGTATCAGTATACTCTTCTCCCGAAAAAAGCGACACTATAGCAGTTGTTTGCTTACTTACTATACTGTTCTTATTTTGAATGAGGTTCCAGGCAGCATCATTATCATCGTCTTCGAAAATATACCTCGAAAAATAAGCGGTATTCTCATTTTCCTTTTGCCTGAAGCTAATATCTCTGTGGCATTTTTCAAGCCGTATTTCTAACTCGCGGTTTACAAAATAGGCCAGGCGGTAGTCTTCTAATGATGAATGTATGGCGATTAATGTGTAATCGACATTAACAAAGTCGTCTATCATTAACTTATGTATAGCCATAACTCACATTCAAATAAGATGTAAATATACTATTTATAAGTTATAATAAACGTTCTTAAAATTAAGTTAACGCTATTTTTTTCTCGAAAACGTTGTAGTAATCAACAGTGTTGATTTATTTTTTGTTAATTTTTTCCTGAAATGCGAAAAATGCTCTTTGGGCTGCTTTCTCTTCGGCTTTCTTTTTAGAGGTAGCACGGGCACGTGCCACGATCTCTCCATCTATTTTTAATTTTACGCCAAAATGCTTTTGTCCCTCAACGCCATTGTCTTCATATATTTCAAATAAAAATGCTTTCTTCTCTTTTTGGCACCATTCAATTACAAGGCTCTTGTATGATATTACCTTGCCTTCCAGCTTTGGGATATCTACATAAGGTACAATAACTTTTTTTTGTATAAACTGCTCGCAGCCCTCAAAGCCGCGGTCTAAGTATATAGCGCCTATTAACGCTTCAAAAAGGTTGCCGTGTATGTTCTCGCCAAAGTGTTGTGTAGATACCTTGCTCTCTACCCATTTTATAAGGTTAAGGTCGCGGCCCAGCTCGTTAAGGTGTTCGCGGCTTACAATTTTAGACCGCATTTTGGTAAGGTAGCCTTCGTCGCCGGTAGGTACCTCATTAAAAAGGTGTGCTGCAATGACCGACCCTAACATGGCATCGCCAAGAAATTCCAGCCTTTCGTAATTTATAGGAAAGCCTTTGTCGTCCAGTTTGTTAGACGACCGGTGGGTAAATGCTTTTATGTAATGGTTTATATCCAGTGGGTCGAACCCAAGGATGGCTTGCATTTCTGTAAAAAAAATCCCGCCTTCCTGAGGGGTATGGCGGGATTTAGAGAATATATTTTTAAAGAAGCCCATAATAAGTATTATATATTATGCTTCCAATTTTTTGATAAGTACGCAGGCATTATGGCCTCCAAACCCAAAAGTATTGCTCATTACCACCTTAACATCCCTTTTCTGGGCTTTGTTAAAGGTAAAGTTTAGCTTAGGGTCTATGTTCTCATCATCTGTAAAATGATTTATTGTAGGGGGTACTATACCATGTTTAATAGATAGTATGCACGATATCGTTTCTATAGCCCCGGCAGCACCAAGAAGGTGCCCCGTCATAGATTTTGTAGAGTTAAGGTTAAGTTTATAAGCGTGCTCACCAAAAACCTCTATAATTGCTTTACTCTCTGCAATATCGCCCAGTGGTGTACTTGTACCATGCATGTTTACGGCATCTACATCTTCAGGGTTAAGGCCGGCATCCCTAAGGCAGTTGCGCATAACGTTACGTGCACCAAGGCCTTCGGGGTGTGGTGCGGTAATATGGTGTGCGTCTGCACTCATACCGCCACCGCCTACTTCGCAGTATATTTTTGCTCCCCTTGCTACAGCGTGCTCATACTCTTCAAGAATAATAGAGCCTGCACCCTCACCCAGTACAAAGCCCTCGCGGTCTTTATCCATAGGGCGGCTTGCCGTTGCAGGGTCGTCGTTGCGAGTAGATAGTGCATGCATAGCGTTAAAACCGCCCATACCTGCAATAGTTACAGCAGCTTCGCTACCGCCTGTTACAATAACATCGGCGTGGCCAAGGCGAATATAATTAAATGCATCTATCATAGCATTAGTAGATGATGCACAGGCAGATACCGTTGTAAAGTTAGGTCCGCGAAAACCATACTTTATAGAGATGTGTCCGCCGGCAATGTCGGCGATCATCTTTGGTATAAAGAACGGGTTAAACTTAGGTGTGCCGTTGCCGTTAGACCAGTTTATAACTTCGTCCTGAAAGGTTTCGAGCCCGCCAATACCAGATCCCCAAATAACGCCTACTCTGTCTTTGTCAAGAGTTTCAAAGTCAAAAGCGGCATCTTTTACGGCTTCTTCGGTAGCAACAACGGCATATTGGGCATAACGGTCCATTTTGCGTGCTTCCTTACGGTCTATAAAATCTTCAACATTGAAATTTTTAACTTCGCAGGCAAATTTGGTCTTAAAGTTAGTGGTGTCAAAATATGTGATGGGTGCTGCACCGCTCACACCGTTTATAAGGCTCTCCCAGTACTCCTGTACGGTATTGCCTATAGGGGTTAGCGCGCCCAGACCGGTAACCACAACTCTCCTTAATTTCATAAAGTTAATTTTATAGTTTTAAATTATAAAACAATACCCATGCATCTCTTTAAACAAAAATAAGTTAAGAAAACATGGGCACTTGTATTGTATATAAAGCCTTAGGCTAAGCCCTGGCATTCTGTAATTTAATATTAAAAGGCTATGTAATAGCCTAATAAATAATAACATCCATGCAGTTTTAAGGCTACATGGATGTTAGGTATTTATTATTTTTTTGCTTCTTCTATGTAAGAAATAGCCTGACCAACAGTAGAGATGTTCTCAGCCTGATCATCCGGAATCTGAATATCAAATTCTTTTTCAAACTCCATAATAAGCTCAACAGTGTCTAATGAATCAGCCCCTAAATCGTTCGTGAAGCTTGCTTCTGTTACAACCTCGTTTTCGTCAACACCTAATTTGTCTACGATAATCGCTTTTACTCTTGATGCAATGTCTGACATAATCTTTAATTTTAGAATTTAAATTGAACGGCAAAAATAAAAAACTTTATCTTAAAACCGCATGGTTACTAAAAAATGTGAGTACTAAAGTAAAAAATTAATTTTACA
>Ga0265798_10000683_pt1 | contig 55413 bp, 36 predicted proteins | sample P3T30metagenome_FD_192430 | JGI IMG/M metagenome (GOLD analysis project Ga0265798, IMG submission 192430) | Plant litter microbial communities from East Loma Ridge, Irvine, California - P3 T30 | ecosystem: Environmental > Terrestrial > Plant litter > Unclassified | place: USA: California... | reverse complement strand
TGTCGCGAACACGCCGACGAAGAAGATCAGCCAGCCGCCAGTGCCGAAGAACATCTGCAGTGCCGAGCCCAGGTCGTCCAGGGTTTTCACTTCGATGCCATTGGGACGCAGGATTTCCGCACCCACCACCCAGATGGCCAGGTTGATGATGATGCCGACGAACACCGCGAACAGCAGGTCGTTACGCTGGATGCGCTTGTGTTCAGGGCCTACCCAGCCTTTCTGGCGCATTACGTAGGGGTGGACAAAGTTGGCGATCGAGCCGGCCACCGCACCGATCACCGATACCGCGACCAGCAGCGCGCCATGCACGCCTTCATCAGGTGGAATGCTGAAGCCGATAGTCCCGGCCAGGATGCCGCCCACGTCCGGTTTGGACATGATCGCCAGCGCCATGAACGCCAGGGTCATCAGGGCCAGCAGACCTTTCATGACGCCTTCGATGAGCGAATAGATGTTGCGCCCCACCAGCAGCCACACACCCAGTACCACGGCAAAGGACGCCAGCAGTGGCTGATTGATGTGGAGCAGGGTGGCCAATGCTTCGCCGGCGCCCTTGATCATGTAGGCGTTGGTCAAGTGGCCCATGATCAATGCGTAGCCCAGCATGAACCAGGCAAAGAACGGGTGCAGTTGTGCATAACCCTGCAGGATGGTCATGCCTTGGTTGTTGCACAGCTGAAAGCGGGCAATGATGTTGACGATGAGGAATCTGAGCAGTAGCGATACTGCCAGCACCCACATCATGGCATAGCCGTAGTTGGCGCCCGCCACGGAGGAGGTGATCAAGTCACCGGCGCCCAGCCATGACAGCACGGCAATGATGCCCGGTCCGATGATCTTGGCGAGGCGGCCCATGCGGGTCGTGGGAGCGGCCGCCTTTTTTTCGAGCGAGTGGGTACTCGTCATTGGGTGAATTCCCTTTGTTGTTTTTGTGGATGGATCAGGGGGTCATTCAATCATGAGTTAGGATGTCATATGACCTGACAAGTTGCAAAAAGGTGTAAGGGGATATTTCACATTTTTACGATTTTAATGACCGTACCCGCCGGTCGGCTGCGCTGAACCAATCCCGCCGCAGGCTTTCCGATTAGCCTTACCGCAAAAGGAATGCAGACATGTCGCAGATTATCGTCGATGACATTCAGACGCCTGCAAAAGCCGACGCGGCAGCCGATGTGCTGATGTTCGGCAGCCCCAAGGATCGCCTGGACTTCTACCGCAAGGAGATCCAGTACGAAACCTCCATTCTTTCCAACCGCACCGACGCCTATCTGTCCGCACAGTCTTTCCTGGTCATTGCCTATGCCTCGTCCATGGCCAACCTGAACCCGGAGTGGGGCAAGCTGTTCACCCTGGTCGTGCCGCCGCTGCTGGCGCTGTTCGGCCTGGTCAGCTCGCTGCATGCCTGGCCGGGCATCCGCTCGGCCTACGACATCATCGACCATTGGCATTTCAAGCAGAGCCAGTTGTTGGACAGCGAGCCGGCGATGGGCGCGGCCTATGACGAGTCGCCCCTGTTCAGCGAGCGCGAGTCGAGTGAAAAGCGCTGGCGCGGAGCGTTGCTGTTCTCCATGAGATCGCCGTTCCTGTTCAGTGTGCTGTGGCTGTTGCTGGGTGTGTTCGCGGTGTATGCGCAGTACACCAATCCGGGCGGTTAGAACGAAAAAGGCCCCTGCATGTGCAGGGGCCTTCGGGTGATGCGGGGGTAGATCAGCGCACCGAACTGAAAGCCTCCTGGCGACTGCGCTCATACGCCTGCGGGTCCACTGCAGCGGCGCCTGGCTTGCCCAGCTCGTTCAACGGGATGCGATAGGTCTCCTTGGCACAGAACGCTGCCAACGCTGCGATGCAGCACACACCCAAGGCCAGTGAACCCACTACCATGGGGATGTTGGCGGAGCCCGGTGGAGCCATCGCGGCGAACAGCACCGGAAGCATGGCGGTGATCAGCGTGCCGACGTTCTGCGAAATGGCCATGGCCGAGACGCGGTAGCGGGTTTCGAACAGCTCAGGGTAGAAGCTCGGAAATACCGCGTTGTAGCCCTGGTAGAACACGCCCCACATCAGGATCGACATGCCGATGGCCAGCGGTACGTTATGCACGCTGATCGCATACAGGTAGAAGAACGACAGAATGCCGGAGCTCAGTGCGCCACCGATGATCATCGGACGGCGACCGATCCGGTCCGACAGATTGCCCACGAACGGGATCACGCATACCGCCACGATGTTGCCGATTACCGGGATCCACAGGTACACGCTCTTTGCGAAACCGATGCCGTAGGCCGGTTGCACCGCGTACGCGGCGCCGAAGATGGTCGCGACCACGGGAATCACGTTCATCAGCGCCATGCACATGACCAGACCCATGTTCCGCCAGCTGTGCTTGAACGCCTCCAGGACCGGCGACTTGGTGATGGTGGCGCGCGCTTCCTGAGTTTCGAAGGCCGGGGTTTCATTGACCTCGCGGCGAATGATGTAGCCGGCGATCAGCACCACGGCACTGAGCAGGAACGGAATACGCCAGCCCCACGAGTTGAACGCTTCGTCGGGCATGAAATAGGCCAACGGCAGGAAAATCGCTGCGGCGAAGATTTGTCCGGCCTGCACGCCCTGCAAGGTGAAACTGGCGTAGAAACCTCGCCGTCCGAACGGCGCGTGTTCCAGGACCATGGAACTGGCTCCGGATATCTCCCCTGCGACCGCGAAGCCCTGGATCAAGCGCAGTACCACCAGCATGGCCGGTGCCCAGAGGCCGACCTGGCTGTAGGTCGGCAGCAGGCCGACGGCCATGGTGGCGAAGCCCATCAGGAACATGCACAACAGCAATACGTTCTTGCGGCCGCGGGTATCGCCCCAGTGGCCGAGGAAGAACGCGCCGATGGGGCGTGCAACGTAGCCTACGCCGTAGGTGGCCAGGGAGGCGACGATGGCGACCTTGGGGTCGGTGTTGGGAAAGAAGATTTGCGGAAAGATCAACGCCGCGGCCTGGGCATAGATGAAGAAGTCGTAGTATTCCAGAGCGGAACCGACCCAACCGCTGGCGGTGGCCTTCTTGGTTTGCTGCGAGCCGTGCGATTCTGACTGAGCATGCGCCATGCTGTGTCTCCGTTGTTTTTATTATGAAGCATTGGAACCGTTGGCTTCGTTTTCACCCCGGTGCAGGCGACGCTGCGTGCGCTGGAGTGAGGCAAAACTAACTGGGTAGTTAATGTTTAGCAGTGGTGCCGAATGGGTGTCAATACGGCTGCATGCCAGGGTTGGAGCGGTCCGTGGGCCGGGCTGCATGCAAGACTGCCCCAAGTGGGTTCGGGTTTCAACCGACAGTGCCGGAATAGAGCCTTGCATAGGTGCATGAGATGGGTCACTCGCGGCCGCGATCGGTGCCTAGCTTGCTTGCTATTGTAGCCGCTGATCGCACACATTTGGTTTTGATTCAGCCCGATCTGCAGCGCTCCCGGACGCGGCTTGCGCCGCTGCTACAGGATCCGGGTTCCACCGCATCCCCGATCGGCCAAGAACCCGAATCCCCCGTAGGAGCGGTCAGCGGCCGCGAAGAGAGCGCCGCAGTACGTCGTTCAATGCACGGTGTGTCATTCGCTGCCGCTGATTGCGCGCCCGGCTCAGGCCAACTCGCGGACCAGATTGCCCAGCGTCTGCATGGCGGCCAACTGAACCTTGCCCATCGGCGAGCCGTAGTTCAAACGAATGCAGTTGCCGAATCGGCCGCTGGCGGAAAAGATCGGGCCCGGCGCTATGCTGATGCCTTGCGCCAACGCCAGGCGAAACAGCTGCAGCGAATCGACTCTCGTCGGCAATTCGAGCCACAGGAAGTACCCGCCCTCGGGACGACTTACCCGGGTGTCCTCGGGAAAATAGCGTGCGATGGCTGCCATCATTGCGTGCTGCTGGCCCTGCAGTGCACCGCGCAACCGATGCAGGTGTCGATCATAGCCGCCGTGTTGAAGGTAGTCGGCAATGGCCGCCTGACCCGGCACCGAAGCGCAGATCGAGGTCATGATCTTCAGGCGCTCGACCTTCTGCGCGAAGCGTCCGGCAGCGACCCAGCCGATCCTGTATCCGGGTGCCAGGCTTTTGGCGAACGATCCGCAATGCAGCACCCAGCCATCGCTGTCATAGGCCTTGGCCGGGCGCGGCGCGTGCTGGCCGAAGTACAGCTCGGCGTACACGTCGTCTTCGATCAAGGGCACCTGGTGTTCATGCAGCAGCGCTACCAGTTGACGCTTGCGCGCCTCTGGCATGCTTGCACCGATCGGATTCTGGAACGTCGGCATGCACCAGCACGCCTTGATCGGCAGGCGCTGCAGGGCCTTCGCCAAGGCATCCACGTCCAACCCGTCGCGCGGATGGGTGGGAATCTCCACCGCCTTGAGCTTGAGCCGCTCCAACACCTGCAGGCAGGCGTAGAACGCCGGTGCCTCGATGGCCACCATGTCACCTGGCTCGGTCACCGCCTGCAGGCACAGGTTCAGGGCTTCCAGTGCACCGTTGGTGATCAGCAGTTCGTCGACCGGCAGGTTGATGCCGGCGATGTTGTAGCGCAAGGCGATCTGCCGGCGCAGCTCGGGGCTGCCTGGCGACAGATCGGTGACCGTTTCGCGCGGGTGCATGGCTCGGCTGGTACTGGCCAGCGAGCGCGCCAGGCGCGGCAATGGAAACAGGTCAGGGCTGGGAAAGGCAGACCCCAGTGGCACCGTGTTCGGATCCTTGATCGAATCGAGGATGGAAAACACCAGCTCACTGACGTCGACATCGGTCGACTCGGCCAGCACCTGCGAGGTCGCCGAGGGCTCCTCCAGCGATCGTTCGGCCAGCGCATTGACGAAGTACCCGGAACGCGGCCGGGCGCGGATCATTCCGCGTCGCTCGAGCAGGTAATAGGCCTGGAACACGGTAGAGGGGCTGACACCCTGAGTCTGGCTGGCATGCCGCACGGAGGGCACGCGCTCGTCGGGCTTCAGCACGCCGGTGCGAATGAGCTCGGCGATGTGGTGGGCAAACTGCTCGTAGCGTTTCATGACCGGCCTGGGTCCATGGGCGAGGGCCGCACTATGCCACAGCCGTGCGCACCGCCGGCAGGCCATGCGCACATGGCTTGCCGGTGATGCGTGCCAGGTTCAGGCCTGGATCGGCGCAGGGTCGATGGGAGGGTCGCCAATCGGGGTGGGTGGCACGGTCGGTTGCACCGGGACACCGTCCGGATCGTCTTGAGGCACCGTGGGTGGCACGTCCGGCAGGGGAGGTTCGTCGATGTTCGGATCCGTTGATTCAGGCGGAAGAGGAAGGTTCATGGGGCGGCCTCTGGTAGGTAATGGACATATGCCTGTGGTAGACATCGTTTACAACGATTTCGGTCCGTCCAAGCGCGTTGCAACGTGTAAAAGCATATGAACTTTCCCTCGAGGCTTGGCTCCGAACCTAAGCGAAAGACAAACCCGGTTCACTTCACCGCTTGCACAAGCACAACAGCGTCCAGGTGACGCACAGGAGCGAGGCTCGATGACGGCTGATCAGACTTTCCAAGCGGACCAGAACGCGCCCGACGAACAGACGCCAGACCACGTGCTGAGCCTGTCCCAGGCGCTGCTGCTGCCTCGGATCGTGATCGAAGACACGCAGCCTGTCATTGACGGTGGTCAGTTTGCCGTCAAGGCCATCGTCGGCCAGACGGTCACGGTCAGCACCAAGGTCTACGCCGACGGTCACGACAAGCTGGCCGTGGTCTTGCGCTGGCATGAGGCGGGCACCGACACCTGGCACAGCACTGCCATGCGCGAGCTGGGCAACGACAGCTGGGAAGCCGAGCTGGTCGTCGACAGCGTCGGCACTCATGCCTATTGCATCGACGCCTGGATCGACCAGTTCGCCAGCTACCGCTACGAACTGGAAAAGAAGTACGCCGCTGGCGTGACCATCGACCTGGAACTGGAAGAAGGCCGCGTGCACCTCGAGCAGGCCGCCAGCCGCAGCCAGGATACCCTGGCACGCCAACTGCGCCAGTTGCACGACGAATTGCAGGGGCTGGATCAGGACGCCAAGGTCGCGCTGCTGTTGCAGCGTGACACCCAGGCCCTGATGTCCCTGGCGGACTCGCGCGCGTTCCTCTGCTCCAGTGTCGAATATGCCCTGGACGTAGAACGCGAACTCGCGCAGTTCGCCAGCTGGTACGAGTTGTTTCCGCGCTCGATCACCGATGACAAAGCTCGTCATGGCACCTTCAATGACGTGCACAGCCGTCTGCCGATGATTCGCGACATGAATTTCGACGTGCTGTATTTCCCGCCGATCCATCCAATCGGACGCGCTCACCGAAAGGGCCCGAACAACTCCCTGACCGCCGGCCCGGATGATCCAGGCAGCCCTTATGCCATCGGCAGTGCCGAGGGTGGGCACGAGGCCATTCACCCGCAGCTGGGCACGCGTGAAGACTTCCGCAGGCTGGTGGCCGCGGCGGCCGAGCACGGTCTGGAAATCGCGCTGGACTTCGCTATTCAATGCTCCCAGGACCACCTGTGGCTCAAAGAGCACCCGGGCTGGTTCAGCTGGCGCCCGGACGGCACCATCCGCTATGCGGAAAACCCGCCGAAGAAATACCAGGACATCGTCAACGTCGACTTCTACGCTGCCGACGCAGTGCCGGGCCTGTGGACCGAGCTGCGCGACGTGGTGTGGGGCTGGGTCGAGGAAGGCGTGAAGATCTTTCGCGTCGACAACCCGCACACCAAGCCGCTGCCATTCTGGCAATGGCTGATCGCCGATATCCGCACCAAGGACCCCAGCGTGATGTTCCTTGCAGAGGCGTTCACCAAGCCAGCCATGATGGCGCGCCTGGGCAAAGTCGGTTACTCGCAGAGCTACACCTACTTCACCTGGCGCAATACCAAGCCGGAGCTGACCACCTATTTCACCCAGCTCAACCAGGCACCGTGGGCGCACTGCTACCGGCCGAACTTCTTCGTCAACACGCCGGACATCAACCCGTTCTTCCTGCATGACAACGGCCGCGCCGGGTTCCTCATCCGCGCCGCGCTGGCGACCATGGGCTCCGGTCTGTGGGGCATGTATTCGGGTTTCGAACTGTGTGAATCGGCGCCCATCCCTGGCAAGGAAGAATACCTGGACTCGGAGAAGTACGAGATCCGCCCGCGTGACTTCACCGCCCCCGGCAACATCATTGCCGAGATCGCCCAGCTCAACCGGATTCGCCGTCAGAACCCGGCGCTGCAAACACATCTGGGCGTCGAGTTCTTTCAGTGCTACAACGATAACGTCCTGTATTTCGGCAAGCGGACCGCTGACCGCAGCAACTATGTGCTGGTGGCAGTGAGCCTCGATCCACACAACGTCCAGGAAGCCCATTTCGAGCTGCCGCTGTGGGAGTTGGGCCTGGACGACGATGCGGCCACCAACGGCGAAGACCTGATGACCGGGCATCGCTGGACGTGGCACGGCAAGAATCAGTTCATGCGGATCGACCCTGCCTATCAACCGTTCGGCATCTGGAGGATCACACGCGTACAGCCGTAGGCAAGCGCCACGTCGTACGCCGCACTCGGTGTCTTACGCTGCTCCAGGCGATGTCCAGCCGCTCCAGACACGCTGCTCACTACAGGGAATCCACAATGGCGAAAAAGCCTCGGTCGCAAGCGTTCATCGATGATCCGCTCTGGTACAAGGATGCGGTTATCTATCAGGTCCACGTCAAGTCGTTCTTCGACTCCGACAACGACGGCATCGGTGACTTTCCGGGGTTGATCGCCAAACTCGATTACATCGCCGATCTGGGCGTCAATACCATTTGGCTGCTGCCGTTCTACCCGTCGCCGCGTCGCGACGACGGCTACGACATCGCCGAGTACAAGGCGGTGCACTCGGACTACGGCACGTTGGCCGATGTGCGACGTTTCATCAGCGAGGCGCACAAGCGCGGCTTGCGTGTGATCACCGAGCTGGTGATCAACCACACTTCCGACCAGCACCCCTGGTTTCAGCGCGCGCGCAAGGCCAAGAAGGGCTCCAAGGCTCGCGATTTCTACGTGTGGTCCGATAGCGACGAGAAATACGACGGAACGCGAATCATCTTTCTCGATACCGAGAAGTCCAACTGGACCTGGGACCCCGTCGCAGGCCAATACTTCTGGCACCGTTTCTATTCTCACCAGCCGGATTTGAATTTCGACAACCCGCAAGTGATGAAAGCGGTCATCGACGTCATGCGCTACTGGCTGGACATGGGCATCGACGGCCTGCGCCTGGATGCCATCCCGTACCTGATCGAGCGCGACGGCACCAACAACGAAAACCTGCCCGAGACCCACCAGGTGCTCAAGCAGATCCGTGCCGAGATCGACGCCAACTACCCGGACCGCATGCTGCTGGCCGAGGCCAACCAGTGGCCCGAGGATACCCAGCTGTACTTCGGCGATGCCCACGGCGACAACGGCGACGAATGCCACATGGCGTTCCATTTCCCGTTGATGCCACGCATGTACATGGCACTGGCGCAGGAAGACCGCTTTCCGGTCACCGACATTCTGCGCCAGACGCCTGCCATCCCAGCCAACTGCCAATGGGCGATCTTTCTGCGCAACCACGATGAACTGACCCTGGAAATGGTCACCGACCGTGAGCGCGATTACCTGTGGAACTATTACGCGGCCGACAGCCGCGCGCGGATCAACCTCGGCATTCGTCGTCGCCTGGCGCCGCTGCTCGAACGTGACCGCCGCCGGGTCGAATTGCTCAACAGCCTGCTGCTGTCCATGCCCGGCACACCGACCCTATATTACGGTGACGAAATCGGCATGGGCGACAATATCTACCTGGGTGACCGCGACGGTGTGCGCACACCCATGCAGTGGTCGATCGACCGAAACGGCGGCTTCTCGCGCGCCGACCCGGCCAGCCTGGTGCTGCCGCCGATCATGGATCCGCTCTACGGCTACCAGTCGGTCAACGTCGAAACCCAGGCCAACGACCCGCATTCGCTGCTGAACTGGACCCGGCGCATGCTCGCCGTGCGCCGTCAGCAGAAAGCGTTCGGCCGCGGTACCCTGACCATGCTCACGCCGACCAACCGCCGCATCCTGGCCTACGTGCGTGAATACACCGGCAGCGATGGCAAGACCGAGATCGTGTTGTGCGTAGCCAACGTCTCGCGTGCCGCCCAAGCGGCTGAATTGGATCTGTCCCCGTACGCCGGCATGGTGCCGGTAGAGATGCTCGGCGGCAGCGCCTTCCCACCCATCGGTCAGCTGAATTTTCTGCTGACCTTGCCACCCTACGGCTTCTATTGGTTCCTGCTGGCCAGCGAAACCCAGATGCCGAGTTGGCACGTCGAACCGGCCCAAAGCATGCCTGACTTCCAGACCCTGGTTTTGAAACAACGGATGGAGGAGTTGCTCGACGAGCCGTCGCGCAGCACTCTGGAAAACACCTCTCTGCTGCAGTACCTGCCCAAGCGACGCTGGTTCGGCGGCAAGGACGTGGCCATAGACAACCTGCGCATCGCTTACGGCGTGCGCTTCGGCACGCCGCAAAGCCCGGTGCTCCTCAGTGAGCTGGAGGTCACCGCCGGTGGTCAGACCAGCCGCTACCAGTTCCCGTTCGGCTTCATTCCCGAGGAGCACAGCGGCTCGCCGCTGCCCTTGCAACTGGCGCTGTCGCGTGTTCGGCGCGGCCGTGAAGTCGGCCTGATCACCGACGCCTTCGTCCTGGAAAACTTCATCCACTCGGTGATCGAAGGGCTTCAGGTCGAGAAGACGCTGGCGACCGGCGAAGGCGAGATCCGCTTCCAGGCCACCGAGCATCTGACGGCCCTGAATCTCGACCAGACTTCGGTGATCCGCTACCTGTCGGCCGAGCAGTCCAACAGCTCGGTCGTGGTTGGCGGCAGCCTGGTGCTGAAGATGATTCGCCGCGTCAGCGGTGGCATCCATCCAGAGCTGGAAATGGGTGCCTACCTGACCGCCGCGGGCTACGCCAACATCTCGCCGCTGATGGGGTCCGTCAGCCGTGTGGATGCCAGCGGAACACCGCATTTGCTGATGATTGCCCAGGGTTACCTGAACAATCAGGGCGACGCCTGGGAATGGACCCAGAACAACCTCGAGCGCGCGATTCGCGACGAGATGGCCTTCGCCCATTCCGAACAAGGCCAGCGCTACGACGCACTGGGCGAGCTGGCAGACTTTGCCGGCATGCTCGGCCAGCGCCTGGGCGAGATGCACGTCGCCCTGGCGGCGTCCGGCGCCCAGGCCGATTTCCTCGCCCGGGTGAGCAACCGGAAAGATGCCCAAGGCTGGGCTACAAGCATCGCCAGCCAGGTCGAGCGGGCGCTTGGCCTGCTCGAGCAGCGCCGCGCCGAATTTGCCGAGCAGGACCAGGCTTTGGTGGCCGAGCTGCTGGGCCGACGCGAAGAGTTGCTGGCCCAGGTCGAGCGCCTCAGCGCGCAGGCTACTGGCGGTCTGATCATGCGGGTCCATGGTGACCTGCACCTAGGCCAGATGCTGGTGGTGCAGGGTGATGCCTACCTGATCGACTTCGAGGGTGAGCCTGCGCGGCCACTCGAAGAGCGCCGCGCCAAATACAGTCCTTACAAGGATGTAGGAGGCGTATTGCGTTCGTTCGACTACGCTGCGGCCATGGCGATCCGCAATGTACAAAGCACCGATGCCTCGGAGGAAGCGGCATCGGCGCGCCAGCGCGTGGCCCAACGCTACCTGGCCGAGGCCCGCCATGCGTTCATCGGCGCCTACGACCTGGCGACCCAGGCCGTGCCACATCAGTGGCAGGACCCGGACGGCGCGCGCGCGGCACTGGATTTGTTCAGCCTGGAAAAGGCTGCCTACGAGATCGCTTATGAAGCAGAGAATCGCCCGAGCTGGTTGGCCGTGCCCTTGCACGGACTGTTCGGGCTCTTGAGTACGAGGGAGAATAAGCAATGAGTGCGCACAGCGAACATGGCAAGCGCGATTCCGGCGCGTTGCCGGCAAAAGCCGATATCGAGGCGCTGATCCGTGCCGACCATTCCGATCCGTTCTCGGTTCTGGGTGCCCATAGCGATGGCGGCACAGGCAGCTACATCCGTGCCTACCTGCCGACGGCCCTGAGCGTGCAGGTATTGGCCAAGGACGGGGGGCATCCACTGACGACCCTCGACCAGGGCGACGTGCCCGGGCTGTTTACCGGCCATATCGAGCAAAGCCAACCCTACCTGCTGCGCGTGCAGTGGGCCGGGGGGGTGCAGGTCAGCGAAGATCCGTACAGCTATGGCAATCTGCTCGGCGACATGGACATCTACCTGTTTGCAGAGGGCAAGCATCGCAACCTGGGCAGCGTCTTCGGAGCCCAGTTCATCGAAATCGAAGGCGTGCAGGGTGTGCGCTTCGCCGTCTGGGCACCGAACGCCAAGCGGGTTTCGGTGGTCGGTGACTTCAACGTCTGGGACGGTCGCCGTCATCCAATGCGCCAACGCTTCCCGGCCGGCGTCTGGGAGTTGTTCATCCCCGGCCTGCAGCCTGGCGAACCGTATAAATACGAGATTCTTGGCCAGCACGGCATTCTGCCGCTCAAGGCCGACCCCATTGCCCTGTGCACCGAGTTGCCGCCGTCCACCGCCTCGCGGGTGGCCAAGCCGATGCAGTTCGCCTGGGACGACAACGCTTGGCTGGATATCCGCGCCGAGCGCCACGCCCTGGGTGCACCACAGTCGATCTACGAACTGCACGCCGGTTCATGGATGTGCGAGCTCGACGAAGCAGGCGAGGTGGTTCGTCCCTACAACTGGCATGAACTGGCCGAGCGCCTGATTCCGTACGTGCAGAAGATGGGCTTCACCCACATCGAGCTGCTGCCGATCATGGAGCACCCATTCGGCGGTTCGTGGGGTTATCAGCCACTGTCGCAGTTCGCGCCGTCGGCCCGTTATGGCACGCCGGAAGACTTCGCGGCGTTCGTCAATGCCTGCCACAAAGCTGAAATCGGTGTGATCCTGGACTGGGTCCCGGCGCATTTCCCCACCGACGAGCATGGCCTGGCGCGTTTCGACGGCACTGCGCTGTACGAATACGACAACCCGCTGGAAGGTTTCCATCAAGACTGGAACACGCTGATCTACAACCTGGGCCGCACTGAAGTGCATGGCTTCATGATTGCCTCCGCGGTTCACTGGCTCAAGCAGTTCCATATCGACGGCCTGCGTGTCGATGCCGTGGCGTCGATGCTGTACCGCGACTATTCGCGCAAGGCAGGGGAATGGGTGCCCAACGAGTACGGCGGCCGGGAGAACCTGGAAACCATCGCGTTCCTGCGTCACCTCAATGACGTGGTGAAACAGGAAGCACCGGGGGCCATGGTGATAGCCGAAGAGTCCACCGCATGGCCGGGCGTGACTCAGCCCACACAGGAAGGCGGCCTGGGCTTCGACTACAAGTGGAACATGGGCTGGATGCATGACACGCTCAACTACGTCCAGAACGATCCGGTCCACAGGCCGCATCATCACGGGCAGCTCAGTTTTGGTTTGGTCTATGCCTATTCAGAACATTTCGTGCTGCCGATTTCCCATGATGAGGTCGTGCATGGCAAACACTCGCTGATCGACAAGATGCCCGGTGACCGCTGGCAGAAGTTTGCCAACCTGCGTGCCTACCTGAGCTTCATGTGGACTCATCCGGGCAAGAAGCTGTTGTTCATGGGTTGCGAGTTCGGCCAGTGGCGGGAGTGGAACCACGATCATCAGCTGGATTGGTACCTCACCGAGTACTCCGAACACAAGGGTGTTCAGCAGCTGATCGCCGACCTCAACAGGCTGTACCGCGAAGTACCGGCACTGCACCAGCAGGACTGCCAGCCCGAGGGCTTCCAGTGGTTGATCGGCGACGACGCCACCAACAGCGTCTTTGCCTGGCTGCGCTGGAGTGCCAATAACGAGCCGGTGCTGGTGGTGGCCAACTTCACGCCGGTTCCGCGCGAGGCCTACCGTGTAGGCGTGCCCTTCGGTGGCGAGTGGGAAGAGCTGCTCAACAGCGACGCCGAGCAGTACGCTGGCTCCAACTACGGCAACGGCGGCAAGGTCTTCGCCGAAGAGGAGGGCAGCCATGGCCAACCTCACGCCATCAGCCTCAACCTGCCACCGCTGGGTGTATTGATCCTGCGTCCTACGCGGGCCGATATCCAGGGCTGACGGTAATGAAAAGGGGCTCCTTAACGGAGCCCCTTTTTTTCGACTGAGTATCAAGTCTGCGTGTTCCAAGGGTCAGCGCAATCCCTCGTGCTGGGCGACGGTCGTCGACTCGCAGCTCCACAGTTCCAGTAGAAAATCACCCTCCCTGTGTTCCACCAGCCGGTGCATGCCCAATTCCGCGTGCAGCTGTTCGTGGACCTGCGTGGCCGTCTGCGGCGCACCCTCGATGCTCGCCAGCCAGTGACAGGCAACCACTTGGCCTCCGCGGTTCAAGCAAGCACGAGCTTTCTCGATGACCTGGCTGAGGTCGGCGCGACTCAGGTAGTAACCCAGTTCATTGAGGACGATGAGGTCGAAGCGTTCGCCTGGCCAGTCGGCGGGCAGGGCAGCCTGTCGCGCTTGGGCGTGGGCGATGTCGCTCAGGCGCGCCTGGGTCAGGCCCACCGCGCGGGTGTTCATGTCGCAGCTGAGCAGGGCGTCGCAGCGCGTGGCCAGTGCCAGGCTGGTCTCGCCGTTGGCACAACCGGGCTCGAAGATCGCGCCATAGCGCTCCTGCGGCAGGCAGGCGAGCAGCAATGCCCGCTTGCGCCGCTCGTACCAGCGATGACGCATGGCCCAGGGGTCGTCGTTGCCCTCGTAGAGCTTGTCGAAATACTGGTTGTCGACACTTTGTCCGCTCATAGAAACACCACCTCGAACGGCTGCAGCAACCGCTCCAATACGTAGGGTGGCAGCACAGGCGCCAGGCCTATCTGTGGATCGCCTTCCAGCTGACTGGCGAAGGCATGCACCGCATGGCTCTTGCGCGCCACCATCACCTTGTCCAGCGGCAGCTTGCGCGCGCGCGACCATGGGATCCGATCGTCTTCGGGCTGCGCCCAGTGCCAGGTCCAGATCGGCAGTTCATGATGGCTCGCGCCAGCAGCCGCGGCCGCCGTTGCGCCCGCACGGCCTACCGCCTCATGGTCGGTGTGGCCATCGTTGCACCAGGTGCTGAACACCACATCGGTGGGCTTGAGGTAACGCTGAATGAACTCGGTCAGGCGTTGCTCCTCGTGCGCCACACCGCTGTCGGCAAAGCCTCCGCGAATCCACTGCAGGCTGTGCAGCGGCAGGCCCAGACGGTGCAGCGCCTCGGCGCTCTCCTGCGGGCGCACCGCGCTGAGGCGTTCGGCGGGCCACGTCTGCGAGCCCGGATGGCTGGCGCTGCCGTCGGTGACGGAAATGATCAGGATCTGCCGATCCAGACCTGCCAGCAATTGCAAAAGCCCACCACAGCCGAGCACTTCATCGTCCGGATGCGGGGCGATGATCACCGCCCGCGAGCCGGCCGGTACCAGGGTCTGGGCGTCGATCAATGGCAGTTCGGCCAAGTGCCGCGAGCCGCGCCAGGCCTGCAGGGGCGTACCCTGGCCTACGATAGGATTTTCTTTCATAAACTCCAGGTCCGCGTCGTGGGGGCACCGAGCAACTGGCCCAGCGCAGCGAGGTCGCGCTCGGCATGGCTCTGTCGCAGGTATACCGGCAGATCGGCGATCAACCGGGCGAAATGAGGATCCTTGCAGTACGGGCCCGCGCCCAGGGCTCGGCCGACATGGCTGATGACGGTGTCGGCGGTGTGTTCAGCCACCGCGCGGCACAGTCGCGCCGAATGCTCGAAATGGCCATCGGGCTGCTGGTCGGCAGCAATGGCGGCCTGGCGCAGGACGGCAATGCAGGCCGCCAATGCTCGATCCACTGCGCCCAGGTGCGCCAGTGCATGAGGTTCGGGCCGGGCATGGCAGTGCTGGGCCAGATAGCGCCCAAGCTCGCGGGCAGCACCGAACCAGCACGCGGCGATGCCGATGCCGCCCAGCCAGAAACCGGGGCGGTTGAGGTAGCTTCCTGCGGTTCCGACGCACCAGCCCTCGGCGTTTTCCAGCAGGATCTCGACGCTGCCGGTGTTGGCCATGCCCACGGCGTTCCAGCCGTCGTCGGTGACGCACAGGTTGGCCTGGTCCATCGGCACCGCGACCAGTTGTTGCTGGCCATCGTCATCCCAGGCCGTAAGCAGGCCATGGGTGACGACGCTGGCGCCCGAACACCAGGCCTTGCGGCCGCTGAGCAGCACGCGGTCACCTTCGTGGCGAACCATCACCCGTGCCTGGGGCGGCTCCGAGGCCCAAGTGCCCCAGATCGAGCCCTCGGGCGCGGGATCGGCGCCCAGTTCCTGCATGATGGCCAACGCGTCAGTGTGGCCTTCGTACAGTTTGCACAGGCCCAGATCATGCCCGGCCACGGCCGCCAGGCACTGCCAGCGCTGCAAAGTGTCGCCACCGGCGGGCAGCGGCAGGCTGTCCAGGCCCGAGGCGCACAGCCGCCGCAGTTCCTTGCCCAGCGCTGCAGTGTCGGCGTAACCCTGCGCCGGCCAGGTCAGAGCCTCGGTCAGGGTGGGTTTCATTCTTCGACATCCCGGTGCAGTTCGAACATCAGCATCGAGCGACCGGTCACCTGGAATTCGCTGCCGAATTCCAGACGCTCATGCTCACCCAGGTCCGGGCGGTTGGTGTCGATGCGGCAATTCCAGTATTCACCTTCCGGTACTTCGGGAAGGGTGAAGTTGACGACGTCATGGTGAGCATTGACGATCAGCAGCAGGGTCGCATCGGCGCCCGGTTTGCGAATGCCACTGGGCTGCGCGCGGCCATCGAGCATCATCCCCAGGCAGCGGCCATGGGCGTCTTCCCATTGCTCGGCGGTCATCTCGTTGCCCAGCGGGTCAAGCCAGGTCACGTCCTTGACGCCGATGGCTTCGTTGTACTCGCCGACCAGAAAGCGATTGCGGCGCAGGATCGGGTAGCTGTTGCGCAGCTTGATCAGGCGTTTGACGAAACGCAGCAGGCCCTTGCCGTCTTCGTCGAGCTCCCAGTTGACCCAGCCGATCTCGCTATCCTGGCAGTAGGCATTGTTGTTGCCACCCTGCGTGCGCGAGAACTCGTCGCCGGCGACGATCATCGGCGTACCCTGGGAGAACAACAGGGTGGTAAAGAAGTTGCGCATCTGGCGCAGGCGCAGTTCGATGATTTCCGGATCGTCACTGGGGCCTTCGACACCGTGGTTCCAGGAGACGTTGTTACTGGTGCCGTCCTGGTTGTCTTCGTCGTTGTCTTCGTTGTGCTTGTCGTTGTACGACACCAGGTCGCGCAGGGTGAAGCCATCGTGCGCGGTGATGAAGTTGACCGAAGAATAGGGCCGGCGACCGCGCTGGTTGAACATGTCGCCCGAGCCGGTCATGCGCGCGGCGAAGTCGGCAAGCTGGCCGTCGTCACCTTTCCAGAACGCCCGTACGGTGTCGCGGAAGCGATCGTTCCATTCGGCCCAACCCGGCGCGAAGCCGCCCACCTGATAGCCACCGGGGCCACAGTCCCACGGCTCGGCGATGAGCTTCACCGAGCGCAGCACCGGGTCCTGGCGACAGGCGACGAGGAAGCTGTGCCGTTCCGAGAAGCCGTCGTGGTAGCGGCCGAGGATGGTTGCCAGGTCGAAGCGGAAACCGTCGACGTGCATTTCCGAGGCCCAGTAGCGCAGCGAGTCGGTGACCATCTGCAACACGCAGGGATGGCTCAGGTCCAGCGTGTTGCCGGTGCCTGAGTCGTTGATGTAATAGCGCTTGTTCTCGGGCATCAAGCGATAGTAAGAGGCGTTGTCGATGCCGCGCATCGACAGCGTCGGCCCTTGCTCGTTGCCTTCGGCGGTGTGGTTGTAGACCACGTCGAGAATGACTTCCAGGCCGGCGTCGTGCAGGTGCGCGATCATCTCCTTGAACTCGGCGATCTTGCCGCTGGCGATGTAGCGCGAATGCGGCGCGAAGAACGCAATGCTGTTGTAGCCCCAGTAGTTGTTGAGGCCTTTCTGCAACAGGTGCTGGTCGTTGACGAAGCCATGGATCGGCAGCAACTCGATCGACGTCACCCCCAGGTTCTTCAGGTGGTCGACCACGTCCGGCACGGCGAGGCCGGCGAAGGTCCCGCGCAGGGACTCAGGCACGGCAGGGTGCTGCATGGTCAGGCCGCGCACATGGGCCTCGTAGAAGATGGTCTTGTCCCACGGCACACTGACGCGATGGTCGCGGCCCCAGGTGTAGGCCGGGTCGATGACTTTGCTCTTCGGCACGAACGGAGCGCTGTCGCGTTCATCGAAACTGAGGTCACCATCGGGATGGCCGATGGTATAGCCGAACAGGGCCTCGGACCACTTGAGTTCGCCTACCAGCTGCTTGGCGTAGGGGTCGATCAGCAGCTTGTTGGGGTTGAAGCGGTGGCCGTTCTCGGGGTCGTAAGGGCCATGCACACGGTAGCCGTAGATCAGCCCTGGGTGGGCGTCGGGCAAGTAGCCGTGGTAGATCTCGTCGGTGTACTCGGGCAACTCGATGCGCTCGATTTCCTCTTCGCCACTGGCATCGAAGATGCAAAGTTCGACCTTGGTGGCATTGGCGGAAAACAGTGCGAAGTTCACACCCAAACCGGTCCAGGTGGCGCCAAGCGGGAAGGGCAGGCCTTCGCGAATACGCGACGGTTCGGTCGGTTCTGGCGCGGGTGCAGCTTTCTTGTGCGGACTCATGGTCGATCCTTGCTCTTGGTTTGCACGCATACGGCGCAGGCAGATGTCATAGCATCATCGGTGTCTTCAGAGTCGGGAGGTGCTGAGGCAGGCGACGGGTCGGTGAACGTGCCGTCCGGGTGACGGGCACGTGAAGTTCGGTAACTGCAGCCATCCAGCCCTGGGGCTGGACCGACGGAAGATGTGCCCGCGTGCGAGGTAGCGGCAGTACGCGGGCGGGTGTCACTTTGCAGCGGGCTTTTTCGGTGGACGCGGCTTCTTCGGTGCCGGTGGCTTGCCAGCACCGTCGGCCTTGGCGGCGGGATCCGCTGCTGCATCGGCTGGCTCAGCAGCCTTGCCCGGGGCCTTGGGTTTGGCAGCAGGACCCTCGCCAGCTGGCTTGGGCTTGGGCTGAGCGGCCGCCTTGGGCTTGGCCGCAGCTTTGCCCTTGGCCGGCTTGGAAGGCGCTAGCGCCTCAGCCTCGGCCAGTTTGCGTGCCATCTCCCAATGGCGCTCGTCCTGCCCTTCGGGCTGACCTTCGGATTCCCAGATCTGATAGGCGAATTCGCGGACTCGTTTATCGTCGGCACTCATTTCAACGCTCCTTATTACAGCTCACTTTGTAGGAAGAGATTGACGGGAAACTCTTTCAGCGCAGTGCTCACCAACAATTCCTTCTCTGCTGTGACTGCGTGGTCGGAGAAAAGTCCCTTCAATGTAGCCCCGGATTGCACCGATGGCAAAACGACACGGGTGTCGCCCCAAGCGCTGGCATCGATCAAAGGCGTCTGGGCATCGGCCAACAGGCCGCTAGCCAGACGGGGCACGATCACTATGGCCGTCGTGCCGTCCAGTACGCGAGCGAACGCGTGAATGCGATCGGCATGCACACCCTGGACGTCGAGCTTCTGGTAGCTGCCGTCCCGGAATAGCGCCGGGTGTGCGGCACGCGCCTGAAGCGTGCGCTGGATCATGGCCTGCTTGATGCGACCATCGTGCCAGTCTTGCAGCAATTTGCTGACCGCAGGGCGGGCGTCGAGCGAATGTTCGCGTGCGGCGTAATCCACCGGACGACGATTGTCCGGATCGACCAGGCTGAAATCCCAGTACTCGGCACCCTGATACAGATCGGGGATGCCGGGCACGGTCATGCGCAGCAGGGTTTGCACCAGGCTGTCCAGCGCGCCGCTGGGCGCAATGGTGCGACTGGCGGCGGCAATGGCATCGCGCAGCGGGCGACCCTTGTCGCTTAGCAGCAATTGCTCGAGAAAGTCGCGGCAGGCTGTTTCGTAGGCTTCGTTTGGCGCACTCCAGCTGCTGATCAGCTTGGCTTCGCGCAACGCCTTCTGCTGCCATTGGTACAGGCGCTCGGCGTAGGCGGTCAGGCCTTCGACGTCGTCACTGCGCAAGTCCAGCGGCCAGCTGCCCAGCAGTGCCTGGTAAAGCATCAGCTCGTCGCCACCACTCGGTGCATGGCTCTCGCCGAAGGCACTGCGCAGGGGCGCAGCCAGCTCCAGCCATTGCTGCACTTGCTCGACGTACCAGGGTGCGCGCTCGCTGAGCACGGCCAGGCGCGTACGGGTGTCTTCGCCACGCTTGTGGTCGTGGGTGGCAGTGGCCAGCAGATTGTCCGGGAAATGCTCGAGGCGCTGCTGACAGGCCTGGTCGAACACTTCCGGGGTGTCGGCGAACAGTTCGGTCTCGAAACCGACGTCGTTGCGCGAAAGCAATACGGCAGAGCGGTAGAATGCAGTGTCCTCGACAGCCTTGGCCGCCGCCGGCGATGTCAGTTGCTGGAAGCGCACGCAGGCGTGGCGAATCAGCTTGCGTCGACGCCCGATGGGCAGCGCGCGCCAGCGTTCGCCACCCAGCCAGCGCTGCAGGTAATCGAGTACCGGCCAGTCGGCCTCGCCCAAGGTGCCGCGTGCGCCGTCCATGGCCTTCTGGAAGAAGGCTTCGTCTTCAGCCGGGCGTCCGCACGGGTTGATATAGGTACGGTACACCGGGAAGTGCACGATCAGTTCTTGCAGCGCTCGGCGGATGGCGCCCAGGGTCAGGTCGCGGCTCATCAAGTCGCCGCGGGCCACTTGCAGCAAGGCCTGGGCCACGGACTCGAAATCGCCGGCGAGGGAACCGTTGAGTACCAGGTTGCGAGCCACGTGGGCTTCTTCGATGAACTCGCTGGGGCGGCCACTGACGCGGCTCCACAGCTCGCCCAGTGGCTGCTCGCCGTCAGGATCATGCTGCAGCAACGACACCTGGTTCATGAACTCGTAGCCGGTGGTGCCATCGACCTGCCAGTCACGGTGCAGTGTTTCGCCTGCACCCAGAATCTTCTCGACGTAGATCGGTACGTGATCGATGCGCGCGGACTCCGGGCGCTGCTGCAACAGGGCGTTGACCCGACGTCGCAGTTTGCGCGAATAGCCACGCGGGTCGGCCAGGCCGTCGATATGGTCGATACGCAAGCCGTCCACCAGGCCTGCGCCGATCAGTTCGAAGATCTTCGCATGGGTCGCTTCGAACACCGCCGGCCGCTCGACACGCAGGCCGCCCAACTCGTTGACGTCGAAGAAGCGCCGCCAGTTGATGTCGTCACCGGCGGTGCGCCAGCTTGCCAGGCGATAGGATTGTCGCTCCAGCAGCTCGTGCAGGCGGTTGAAGCCTTCGTCGCTGGTAGCATCGAACTGGGCCAGGGAGGCTTTAATGCCATCGTTCAGGCCGCCGCTGGCGACACGGGTCGCCAGATCGGCTTGCAGCGCGCGAGCCTCGCCGTACGCGTCCTCGCTGCCATGCAGGTTGGCGAAGCGCGCGCCCAACTCGCTCACCGGTGCATTGCCCGACGCCGCCAGGATGTGCGGGTAGTCGATCGGGCAGATCGGAAAGCGATGCTCGTAGTGCTCGACGAAAAAGCTGCCTTGCTCGGCGTCGAACTTGAGCACCAGTTCACCGCCCTGCAGGGCCGCGCCGTAGTCACTGCCCAGAAAGGGCAACAGCAACTGGCCTTCGAGCAACGGGTCGGGCGAGTGCCACTGAATGTCGAAGAACTCCGAATACGGGCTGCGACGCCCCCACTCGAGCAGGTCGAGCCACCACGGGTTGTGCGCACCGCCCACGGCCATGTGATTGGACACGATGTCCAGAATGAAACCCATGTCCTGCTCGCGCAGCGCTGCGATCAGCCGCTCTAGCGCGGGCTGGCCACCCAGTTCGGGGTTGACCTGGGTCGGGTCGACGACGTCGTAGCCGTGCATCGAGCCGGGGCGGGCCTTGAGAATGGGAGACGCGTACACGTGGCTGATGCCGAGCCGGGAAAAATACGGCACCAGGCGAGCGGCATCATCCAGGGTGAAATCCTTGTGCAACTGCAGCCGAACGCTGGCCGTCATTTTTTTCATCGGTAACGCTCACTGGCTTGTTGGCGGGCGCAGGCCAGCAGCTCTAGGCGTCTGGCAGCGTCTTCATCGTCGAGAAGATTCTGGGCATGGGCGCTGTAGCGGCGGCGCCAATTGGGATGACTGTCTATGGTGCCCGGCAGGTTGGCCTGTTCCTCGATACCCAAGGCATCGTCGATCGGCAGCAATACCAGCGGAGCAGGGGTCTGGCCAAGGAAGCGGGTACTGGCGTCGATCATCGCATCGATGTCGTCCACGCCCTCCACCTGGCTCTGCTGCAGTTCGTGTGCAAGCACCTGGCGCAAAGCGCGACGCTCGTGTTCGCGGGTCTCGCGCCAGTGTTTCTCGGTCGGCTCGTCGATCAGTTCCAGGTCGCGGTTCCAATCGATGTCACGCCCGCGCCACCAACCGTTGAGGGTCGGCAGGTCGTGGGTGGTCGAGGTGGCCAGGGCGTTGTCTGGCCACGCTTGATTCTCGATGAACACGCCGTCGTTCTGTTCGAACAGCAGCACGCGCATCCCCAGCATCTGCCGGGCTGCCAGCTTCTCACGCAAGCCATCGGGCACCGTGCCGAGGTCTTCGCCCAGCACCACGGCCTGGTGACGGTGGGATTCGAGTGCAAGCAGGCGCAGCATGTCGTCGATGGGAAACTGCAGGTAGGCACCTTCGCCGGGCTTGGCGTCGGCCGGAATCAGCCACAGGCGCTGCAGGCCCATGATGTGATCGATGCGCAGGCCACCGGCATGGGCGAAATTGGCCCGCAGCATCTCGATGAATGCGCGGAAGCCATTGCGCTGCAGTCCCTCGGGCGAGAATGCCGAGATGCCCCAGCTTTGCCCCGAGCGATTCAGAATGTCAGGCGGCGCGCCCACGGTCAGGTCGGCGAGCAACTCGTCCTGACGGCTCCAGGCCTGGCTACCGGCGCCGTCGGCACCCACGGCAAGGTCGGCGATCAGACCGATCTTCATGCCGCTGCTGCGCGCCGCTTGCTGCACCTTGGCCAGGCAGCGGTCGATCAGCCATTGGCAGAATGCATGAAAGGCGATCTCATCGCTGTGGGCTGCAGCGAACTCGGCCACGGCCGTGCCGCGTGGGTCATGCCACTGCTGGGGCCACTGGCGCCAGTCCAGGCTTTCACCGCGAGCCTTGAAGTCGGCCTGCAAAGCCTCGTAGCGGCAGTGATTCTCCAGCGCTTCGCCACCGGTGTGGCGGAACGCGTTGAAATCCGCATTGAGGGGGTGTTCGTTCTGGCAGAAGCTGTCATAGAGCGCACGCAGCAAGCGCTGCTTGGCCCCGGCGGCAGCTGGCCAGTCGACCAAAGGCAAGGCTTCCAGCGCGTGCAGGGTATCGCCCAACCCGGAAGTTTCGATAGCGGTGCGCACGGCGTCTTCACCGAGCACCGCGGCAGGTGCCGCGTACAGGCTGTTGAGAAACAGCCGGCTCGAAGGCGAGTAGGGGCTGTAGCGCGTGTTGTCGCTGCTGCTCATGGCGTGCATGGGGCTGATCGCCAAGGCATCGGCACCGCGCTCGCCGGCACTGCGCACCAGCGTTTCCAGGGCTTGGGTATCGCCGAAGCCGCCATCACCGCTGCGGCGCACTGCGTACAACTGAACACCCAGCCCCCAGGCGTGGGCCGTGTCCTGGCCATAGGCGTCGGCGACGCTGAAGCAGCGTGGTGGCGCTACAGCCAGGGTGAAATGCTGCTGCTCGATGTGCACGTCCTGATAACCGACGGGCAACAGGCCGGGCAGGGCGCCGTTTTTGTCCAGGCTCAGCGACAGCGTACTGCCGTCTTCCAGCTTGACTTCGCAGGCCGTACCCGGCTCAAAGAACCGCGCAAGATCGAGCGGCTGGCCGTGTTCGACCGTCAACAGTGGGGGCAGGCGATGCGACTGTGCCGTCTTGCGCAACTCGTCCAGGCTTTGCTCGACCTCTTGCACTGAATCGGCAGGATGGCCCAGGCCACGCAGCACCTTGCGCAGGACACCGTCTGCAACCGTCTGCGGCTTGCCATTGGCATCGGTCCAGTCAACGGCGATGCCGGCGCGCTCGGCAAGATCGTGGAGTTGGCGTTGTTCGGTCATACCGCTGTCTCCGAGTCACCCGCCGGAATCAAGCTGACCAGAGCGGTAAAGGCGGGCAGTCCTTGGTTCAGTACGGTGGTGGTGTCGTTCTGGGGCCGGCTGTCGAACAGCAGGTGTTCGGTCTGCAGATGGGCCGGCACGGTCGCCTCGCTCAGGTTCAGATCGATGCGCAGCACGCTGCCATCGCCCATTCGCCATTTTGCCGTCACCGCCTTGTCGGCCAATACCTGCGCACCCAGTGACTGGGCACCATCGAGCCGCGGCACGATCTCATCGCGGCGCAAGGCCAGTAACTGGCGATACAACTGCACCCAGGCCCCGTCCTGGCGGAACTGGAATTCGGCGAAGTCCGGCCGCGACGCTTCGAACGTGCTGGCAGCGTTCGGATCGGGAATCTTCGCCCGGGTTGCTTCGTTGGCGAAGGCGTCGAACGCGGCAAACTCGGCGCGACGCCCCTCGCGGACCGCTTCGGCCAATTCGCCGTGGTGATCGGTGAAAAACAGGAACGGCTCGTCGGCGGCCCACTCGTCGCCCATGAACAGCATGGGAATCATCGGCGACAGCAACAGCAAGGCAGTGGCGGCGCGCAGGGCCGGTTCGCTGCACAGCAGACTCAGGCGCTCACCCATGGCGCGGTTGCCGATCTGGTCGTGGTTCTGCAGAAACAGCACGAAGGCAGTGGGCGGCAGATGACCGCTGGGTTCGCCACGCGATTCGCCCTTCTGGTTGGTATCGCCCTGATAGATGAAACCCTGACTCAGGCAACGTGCCAGTTTTTCGGTCGACTGTTCGCTGAAGTCGGCGTAGTACGCCTCGTCTTCGCCGGTCAGCAGTGCATGCAGCACGTTATGACCGTCGTCGTTCCACTGCGCGTCGTAACCTTGCTCGAGCAGATGAGCCTGGTTGTGCTCGTTCTCCAGCATCAGCCAGACGTGTCGATCGGCGCCGACCTGCTCGCGCAGGGTGGTGGCCATCTCCTGCAGGAAGGTCGGGTCCTGAATGGCATGCACGGCGTCGAAGCGCAGGCCGTCGAAACGGTATTCGAGCAGCCACATGGCCGCGTTATCGATGAAGAAACTTCTTACCTCATCACGACGGAAGTCGATGGCATCGCCCCACGGGGTTTTCTTGTCGTGGCGGAAGAAGCCCTTGGCGTAGCGGCCGAGGTAATTGCCATCGGGGCCGAAGTGGTTGTAGACCACATCGAGGATTACCATCAGGCCATGGCCGTGTGCGCAATCGATCAAATGCTTGAGCTGTTCGGGTGTGCCGTAGGAGGCTTCCGGGGCATACGGCAGGACGCCGTCGTACCCCCAATTGCGTTCGCCGGGGAATTCGGCGATGGGCATCAACTCGATTGCGGTGACGCCCAGGGCTGCAAGGCGTGCCAGGTGGGACTCGACACCGGCGTAGCCGCCCAGCGCACCCACGTGCAGTTCATAGATGACCGCCTGGGACCATGGTCGGCCCAGCCAGCTGGTGTTCTGCCAACTGTAGGCCAGCGGGTCGACTACAAGGCTGGCTGAATGCACGTCGTCCTGCTGGGCGCGGGACGCCGGGTCAGGCACTGCCATCTCGCCATCGATATCGAAACGGTAGGCGGTACCGGCCGCGCACTTGTGTTCCAAGGTGAACCAGCCGTCGTTGCCGGCGAGCATGGGCAACGATTCGCCGTCGGCGATCTGCAGCCCGACCGAGAAAGCGTCCGGTGCCCACAATGCAAAGTGAGTGAGCCCGGAGTCCTGCATTACTGCACCGTGGGACCAGGTTTCAGTTTTCCGTGAAGGCATCGATGAAACCTCTTCCATTTATTGATTGATCGCCGTTATTTATGATTCGCAGAAGTCTTGCTGCCATGGACCAGCGCCTGATAAAGCTCAGCGTAAGGTTCCACCGCCTCGCTCCAGTTGAAAGGCTGGGTCATCGCGCGGCAGCGCATGGCATTCAACAGTTCAGGCTTGCCGAAGACATAGAAGGCGCGCGCCAGGGCTGCCTTGTAGCTTTCGATGGTCGACTCGCCGAACAGAAAACCGGTTACCCCGTCCTCGATGGTGTCGGCCAGGCCGCCGGTGTTGCGCGCCACGGGCAGCGAGCCGAAGCGTTGTGCATACATCTGGCTCAGGCCGCAGGGCTCGTAGCGTGACGGCATCAGCAGGAAGTCGCTGCCGGCGAACATGCGTCGCGCATCGGTTTCGTTGAAGCCGATGCGTACACCCACGCGACCCGGGAAGCGCAGGGCGAGCTCGCGCATGGCCTGCTCTTCCTCGGGCTCGCCGCGGCCGATGATGATCACCTGGCCGCCGTTTTCGACGATGAACTGTGTCACGCCTTCGGTAAGGTCCAGGCCTTTCTGGTAGACCAGGCGGGACACCACGGCGAACAGGGGGCCATCAGACTCTTCGATTTCGAACAGCTTGCGCACGTGGGCCGCATTGACCGCCTTGCCTTCCCAGTCGTTCAGGCTGAACGGGCAGACCAGGTGCGGGTCGGTGGCCGACTCCCAGCTGGCGTCGATGCCGTTGGGAATACCGCTGAGTTTGCCTTGCTGCGCCTTGCTGCTGAGGAAGCCTTCCAGGCCGCAACCGAATTCGGGTGTGGTGATCTCTTCGGCATAGGTCGCGCTCACCGTGGTGATGTGGTTCGCGTAGGCCATGCCGGCCTTGAGAAACGACAGCTTGCCGAAAAACTCCATGCCGTCCTGCTGCATCGCATGGTTGGGAACGCCCAGCTCCGGGCAGCAGCCACGGCTGAACACACCCTGGTAGGCCAGGTTGTGGATGGTGAACAGGGTAGGCGTACGCAGACCGCGCCAGTGCATGTAGGCAGGCGCCAGGCCGGCAGGCCAATCGTGGGCGTGCACAAGGTCGGGCTTCCAGTGCACCATGCCCTGGCCTGCGGCGATGTCGGCGGCTGCCAGGCCCAGGCGGGCGAAGCGGATATGGTTGTCCGGCCAGTCGCGGCCGTTGTTGGCGCCGTAGGGGGTGCCGTCGCGCTCATACAGTTCTGGGCAGAGCAACACGTAGATGACCAGCCCGTCGGGCATGTCCATGCGGCCGATCTTGCACGGTGGCAGGGCGGCATGGCCGCTGAGTTCGCCGACCACGTGAATCGGGTTGTCGCTGTTGAGCACTTGCGGGTAGCCGGGAATCAGTACGCGAACGTCATGTACCTGACTCATGGCGCGTGGCAGCGCCGCCGACACGTCACCCAGGCCGCCGGTCTTGACCAGGTCGGCAATTTCCGATGTCACGAAAAGAACTTTTTGTTTGTGGGCGCCAGACGGCGTCTGCAGTGCTTTGCTGGTAGGCGTGGGAACCTGCAAGTGGGCGGGTTCCGCCGCTTGCCTGTTGAAACGCTCTCCGTGGTTTTCGACAGCGGCACTGATCATTGTTCTCTCCCGTGCATTACGTACTTGTATGGCAGATCCTGACTCTAAAAAAAGCGCTGATCGATTAGCGCTTCCCGCTGACACACGCACAGGCGCCGCAGGCAACGGCGTTCCTGCCGCAGGCTGCAATGATTCACGGGATGGCAGGCTTGGCGGACAAGAAACATCAAATAACCTGCTCCCTATCCTGACCTGTCTGATTTGCAAAAAGTTTCGAGTTTTTTGCATCGGATTTCCAAGCGATACATCGCCTGTGGCCTGAGTGTAGGAGATCCGCCATTTTTTTGGGCCAGGCGCGCGACTGACGGCCGATAATTATTGGCACACTCGTACTACAGGCCTCTGCCAGAGGGCTTCCAGCGCACTTTGACTGTGCGCCGAAAGCGCTTTTGCGCGGTCGTCCATGCCTGCCTCGCAAACCGTTGCGATTTGTGTCGGATCCCAGGTATGAACGTTGATGAAATCGACAAAAAAAGCCAAGTTTTGCCCAGCGTCGCAATCGACCAAAGGTATACTCGGAAACTTACCGGTATCGTCCGGGACTAACTTGGAAGCTCGATCGGGCAATACCCGTACAGGCTTTCAGGACAACACCGTTCAAGAAATATCTTCTTCAAGCAACATAGAGTGGAGCTCTCGCATGCAACTGGGAATCATTGGGCTGGGCCGCATGGGCGGCAACATCGCCAGAAGGTTGATGCGCGCGGGTCATCAAACGGTGGTCTTCGATCGCAATCAGGATTCAGTGCATGGCCTGGCCGGTGAGGGCGCCATCGGGGCCGCCGATCTAGCCGATCTGGTGAGCAAGATGGACACGCCGCGCGCGGTCTGGGTCATGCTGCCCGCCGGCGCTCCGACCGAGGCGACCATCGCCCAGCTGGGCGATCTGCTCGAGCCGGGCGACGTGATCATCGACGGGGGCAACACCTTCTACAAGGATGACATCCGTCGCGCACGCGAGCTGGCTGCCCGCCAGTTGCACTACGTCGACGTCGGCACCTCTGGCGGCGTGTGGGGCCTGGACCGCGGCTATTGCATGATGATCGGCGGCGAGCCGGACATCTTCGAACGTCTCGACCCACTGTTCGACTGCCTGGCGCCGGGCATGGGCGACATCCCGCGTACCCGTGATCGCAACAGTTCGGACGATCGTGCCGAGCGTGGCTACATCCATGCAGGTCCGGCCGGTTCCGGGCACTTCGTCAAGATGATCCACAATGGCATCGAGTACGGCATGATGCAGGCCTTCGCCGAGGGCTTCGATATCCTCAAGACCAAGTCCAGCAGCGAGCTGCCGGAAGATCAGCGTTTCGACCTCAACCTGGCCGACATCGCCGAAGTCTGGCGTCGCGGCAGCGTGGTGTCGTCGTGGTTGCTCGACCTGACGGCCGATGCCCTGGCCAGCGATCAGCAGCTGAGCCAATATTCCGGCGTGGTGTCGGACAGTGGTGAAGGCCGCTGGACCATCGACGCGGCGGTCGAGCAGGCCGTGCCGGTACCGGTGTTGTCCAGCGCCTTGTTCGCGCGCTTCCGCTCGCGTCAGGACGCGACCTACGGTGACAAGATCCTCTCGGCGATGCGCTTCGGCTTCGGCGGTCACGTCGAGGTTCCCAAATGAGTAGAGCGACCTCGAAAGTAGATGCCGCTCCACCGTCAACCCTGTTTCTGTTCGGCGCCCACGGCGACCTTGTCAAACGCTTGCTGATGCCGGCCTTGTACAACCTGAGCCGGGATGGACTGCTGGACAACGGCCTGCACATTGTCGGGGTCGATCACAACGAGGTGAGCGACGCGGATTTCGCCGCCAAGCTCGAAGCCTTCATCATCGAACAGGCGCGCGCCAAGGGCATCGACGAGCCGGACAAAGTGCTGGATCCGGCGCTCTGGGCCAAGCTGCGCAAGCGCATCAGCTACATTTCCGGCGACTTCCTCGACGACGCCACCTACCAGGCGATTGCCGAACGCATCGAAGTCAACGGTACCGGCAATGCCATGTTCTACCTGGCCACCTCGCCGCGCTTCTTCAGTGAAGTGGCGCAGCGACTGGGCAGCAGCGGGTTGCTCAAGGAGCAGCCTGACGCCTTTCGCCGGGTGGTGATCGAAAAACCCTTCGGTCACGACCTGGCGTCCGCCGAAGCGCTCAACGCCTGCCTGTTGAGCGTGATGAGCGAGAAGCAGATCTATCGCATCGATCATTACCTGGGCAAGGAGACGGTGCAGAACATTCTGGTCAGCCGTTTCTCCAACGGTATTTTCGAAGCGTTCTGGAACAACCACTACATCGACCACGTGCAGATCACTGCCGCTGAAACGGTCGGGGTCGAAACCCGTGGCAATTTCTACGACCAGACCGGCGCGTTGCGGGACATGGTCCCCAATCACCTGTTCCAGCTGTTGGCGATGATTGCCATGGAGCCCCCGGCGGCCTTCGGCGCCGACGCGGTCCGCGGCGAGAAGGCCAAGGTGATCGGCGCCATTCGCCCCTGGTCCAAGGCCGATGCCTTGAAGAACTCGGTCCGTGGCCAGTACACCGCGGGGCAGGGCGACAAGCCCGGCTATCGCGAGGAGCCCAAGGTCGACCCGCAGAGCAGCACCGAAACCTACGTGGCGCTCAAGGTCATGGTCGACAACTGGCGCTGGGTCGGTGTGCCGTTTTATCTGCGCACCGGCAAGCGCATGAGCGTGCGCGACACCGAGATCGCCATCTGCTTCAAGCCGGCGCCCTACGCGCAGTTCCGCGACACCGAAGTAGACCGGCTCAAGTCCAACTACCTGAAGATCCAGATCCAGCCAGACGAGGGCATGTGGTTCGACCTGCAGGCCAAACGCCCCGGCCCGGCAATGGAGCTGGAGAACGTCAAGCTGGGCTTCGCCTACAAGGACTTCTTCCAGATGCAGCCGTCCACGGGCTACGAGACGTTGATCTACGACTGCCTCATCGGCGACCAGACCCTGTTCCAGCGCGCCGACAACATCGAAAATGGTTGGCGCGCCGTGCAGCCGTTCCTCGACGCCTGGCGCGAGGGCGGCAGCATCGCCACCTACGCGGCGGGCGAAGACGGTCCGGAGGCGGCCGACGAGTTGTTGGCACGCGATGGCCACCACTGGCATCGACTGGGATGAGTGCGGCTTCGGAACACCTCATCCAGTTCGTCCTCAGCGACATGGACGGCACTCTGCTGATGCCCGATCACAGCCTGAGCCCCGCGGTTATCGAAGCGGTGGCGCAGCTGCGCGAGGCAGGGGTGCGGTTTACCCTGGCGAGCAGCCGCCCGCCGCGGGCCATGCGCCAACAGATCCAGACCTTGGGAATCGACCTGCCGACCGCTGCATTCAACGGTGGCGTACTGGTCAATCCCGACGGCAGTGAGCTGCAATCCCACTGGGTGGAGCGCGCGGCGGTCGATATTTGCCTGGCGTTGTTTGCCGAGCACCGGCTGGACGTCTGGGTGTTCGCCGACGACCAGTGGCTGGCACGCGACCGCGACGCTCACTATTTTCCCAAGGAGCTGCACGCTCTGGGCTACGAGCCGTTGATCGTCGACGATTTCACGCCCTATCAGGACCGCGTGCACAAGATGGTCGCCACCTCCAGCGACTTCCAACTGCTGATCGATCTGGAACGGCAGCTGCAGGGGCCGCTGAGCGGCAAGGCGATTGCGGCACGCTCGCAGCAGTATTATCTGGATATCACCGCTGTGTTGGCCAACAAAGGCGAAGCCCTGGCAACCTTGGCTGCCGGTTTGAGCATCGACCTGGCCAACACCGCCGTATTGGGTGACGGCGCCAACGATGTGGCCATGTTCAAGCGGGCCGGTTTTTCCGTGGCCATGGGCCAGGGCGAGCAGGCGGTGCGCGACCAGGCCGATGCAGTGACCGCCAGCAATGCGGCAGACGGCGTGGCGCAAGCCATTCATGAGCTGATATTGCCCCGCGCTCGACGTTGATACAGTTTTCCGGCGTGGCACCGACTTCCGGTCCGCGCCCGTGGTCATGAGGGTTCCATGCCGGCACTGATCGAAGACTATGCCCTGTTGGGCAACTGCCGTACCGCTGCTCTGGTTGACAAGTCGGGTTCGCTGGATTGGTTGTGCTTTCCTCGTTTCGATTCCCCTGCCTGTTTCTCGGCCCTGCTGGGTGACAGCGAAAACGGCCGCTGGCGTATCTGCCCCAGCGATGCCTTGACCGCTACCGAGCGCCGCTACCGCGACAGCACGATGATCCTGGAGACGGTGTTCCATACCGAGCACGGCAGCGCCATGCTCGTCGACTGGATGCCGGTGGGTGACCAGGACTGCGTAGTGCGCACGGTCGTCGGCCTGAGCGGGAAGGTCGCTTTCGACATGGAGCTGGTCATGCGCTTCGACTACGGCAGCAGCGTGCCCTGGGTCGAGCAGGCCCATCCCCGGACCCTCACTGCGGTGGCCGGCCCCGACATGCTGGTATTGCGCAGCGCGTCCGACCTGCACGCGGTGGATCACCGCACCGGCAGCCGCTTCACGGTCGCCGCCGGCGAGCGGCTGTGCTATCGGCTGAGTTTCCAGGCCTCGCACCTGCCGCTGCAACCGGCCGTGGATGCCGACCGCTGCCTCGCCGAAACCGAGCGCTACTGGCATGAGTTCGCCGAGCGCTGCCCCGACGTGGGGGCATGGACGCCGCTGGTCAAGCGCTCGCTGTTGACCCTCAAGGCCATGACCTATGCCCCCACGGGCGGCATCGTCGCTGCGGTCACCACCTCGCTGCCCGAGCAGTTGGGCGGCGAGCGCAACTGGGATTATCGTTACTGCTGGCTGCGCGATGCCACCATGACCTTGCTGGCTTTCATGAACCTGGGCTACTACGAAGAAGCCGCTGCCTGGCGCAAGTGGTTGATGCGTTCGGTTGCCGGCAACCCCGAGCAGATGCAGATCATGTACGGCCTGGCCGGCGAGCGCCGATTGCCCGAGCAGACCCTGCCATGGCTGGCGGGCTACGAGGGTTCGGCGCCGGTGCGCATCGGCAACGGCGCCGCGACCCAGCGGCAGCTGGATGTCTACGGCGAAGTGGCCGACGCCATGAGCCAGGCCATCCGCGCCGGACTGCCGCGACACCCGCGTGGCGCCGCGATTTTCCGCGTCATACTGCCGTACCTGGAAAGCATCTGGGAGCAGCCGGACGAGGGGATCTGGGAGATTCGCGGTGCGCCGCAGCACTTCACCCACTCCAAGGTCATGGCCTGGGTGGCTTTCGACCGTGCGGCGAACCTCGCCGAGCCCACAGAGGAGGGACGGGAGCAGGCCGCGCGTTACCGCGCCGTCGCCGACCGCATCCATGCCCAGGTCTGCAGCCGGGGCATCGATGCGCAGCTGGGGCATTTCGTTCAGGCCTATGGCTCGACCCATACCGATGCCAGCCTGCTGCAGATTGCCTTGACCGGTTTCCTGCCGCCGGACGATCCGCGGGTGGTGGCGACCGTGGCACGTATCGAGAGCACGTTGATGCGCGACGGTCTGCTGCTGCGTTACGACACCGCCCACGGGGTCGATGGCCTGGACCCTGGCGAAGGGACTTTTCTGGTGTGCTCTTTCTGGCTGGCCGATGTCTATGTGCTGCAAGGCCGCATGGCCGACGCCGAACGGCTGTTCGAGCGCCTGGCCGGTCTGTGCAACGACGTTGGCCTGCTGGCCGAGCAGTACGACCCACAGGCGGGGCGCATGCTGGGAAATTTTCCCCAGGCGTTCAGCCAGTTGGGCATCATCAATACCGCGCTCAACCTGTACCGCGCGCAGAACCCGGCCCAGGCCCGCGCTGCCGCCGCCGTGGGCGCGCGCGTGGAATGATCGCGCGGCTGCAAGACGAGGATTCGATTCGATGAGTGAACGCTGGACCACAGCGGTGCTCGATACCGCACAACCCGGTGGCTGGGCCGTGGCTCGCAGCAGCCAGGGATTTCTCTGCAACGCCCAAGGCGTACTGTTCGAGCGTGACTGGCTCAGGCAGCAACCCATCGATGTCCTGACCGAACACGGCATCGGGCATTTCGACGGCCGGCCGGTGTACCTTCTGGAGCTGCGCAGCCCGGACGCACCGGACGGCTGTCACTGGCAGGGCCTGCGGCAGTTCATGCTCGAAGGCGATTTCCAGGTCTACCGCATGCTCGGCTATGCCGCGCAGATCGGCACCTGGGCGCGTGAGCATCGGTTTTGCGGCAGTTGCGGCGGCCCGACGTTGCAGGTGCCAGGTGAACGTGCGATGCATTGCGCGCGCTGCGAGTTGCGCAGCTATCCGCGGATCTCGCCGAGCATGATCGTACTGGTCACCCGCGGCGATGAAATCTTGCTGGCTCGCTCTCCACGGTTCGTGCCGGGTGTCTACAGCACGTTGGCCGGCTTTGCCGAGCCGGGCGAGTCTGCCGAAGACTGCCTGCGCCGTGAGGTGATGGAAGAGGTCCAGGTGAGCGTACGCAACATCCAGTACATCGGCAGCCAGTGCTGGCCGTTTCCGCATTCGATGATGCTGGGTTTCCATGCCGAATACGCCGCCGGCGAGATCGTGCCGCAGCTCGACGAAATCGAGGACGCCCAGTGGTTTCGCATCGATGCATTGCCGGCCCTGCCGGCCGGGCGCTCGATTGCCCGGCATCTCATCGACCTGTATGTGGCGCGCCGCTCAGGCCTGCCCGAACCAGTGCTGCCAGGCTAGCCGTACGGTCAGGGCCAGCACGATGGTAATGAACACCGGGCGGATGAACTTGGCGCCGCCGCCGATCGCCGTGCGTGCGCCGAAGAACGCACCCACCGTCACTGCCAGGCCCATGCTCAGGCCGATCAGCCAGTCTACCTGACCGCTGATGATGAACACCGTGAGTGCGGCGATGTTGCTGACGAAGTTCATGCTGCGCGCCACGCCGCTGGCGCGGACCAGGTCCAGTGGGTACAGCAGCATCGTGCTGACGGTCCAGAAGGCCCCGGTGCCGGGGCCTGCCACGCCATCGTAGAAGCCCAGCGTCAAGCCTTGGGGCAATTGCCATTTGCGCTTGATCGGCGCGTGGCTGTCCAGCGGCGCCTTGGGTGTGCCGCCGAACAGCAGGTACAGGCCGCAGGCGAAGACGATCACCGGCAGCATCCGGTTCAGCCATTCGGCGGGCATGTAGTGCGCCGCACCTGCACCGAGAAATCCGCCGACCAGGGTGCCCAGCAGCGCATTCTTCCATTGCCGCGGATGGAACAGCTTGCGTTTGTAGAAGGTATAGCTTGCAGTCGCGGCGCCAAAGGTCGAGCTGAGCTTGTTGGTGCCCAGCACCAGGTGCGGTGGCAAGCCTGCTGTGAGCAGGGCAGGCGTGGTGAGCAGGCCGCCACCGCCAGCGATGGCGTCGATGAACCCGGCCACGAATGCGACCAGCACGAGAATGAGCAGGACGCTCGGCGTGACGCTGAGATTGGACAGAAGATCGAAAGACATGGGGTCGGCTTCACGGCAGGGTGCATGCGAAAGGCGCAGGCGAATGCAGCCATTCTAGCCGGTGCGCGGCGCTGCATGCATCCGTAGGAGCGGTCTTTGGCCGCGAATGGGAAGCCGCGGAGCTGCCGATGGACCGCGCCGCCCGTTTCGCGGCCAAGGACCGCTCCCACACAGGAGCCTGATACCGTAGGAGCGGTCAGCGGCCGCGAAAGCAACGCCGCGGAGTTCCAGGTTCACCGCGCCGCCGAGATAGGGCTAGCCGATCTGCTCTTTCGCCAGCTTCACCACATTGTCCACGGTGAACCCGAACTTGGCCTGCAGCTTGTCGATCGGCGCCGAGGCCCCGAAGCTGTTCATCACCACCTTCGCACCGGTGGCACCCACGTAGCGATCCCAACCCAGCGGTCCGGCCTGCTCGATGGCCACGCGCGCAGTCACCGCAGCCGGCAGCACCTGTTCGCGATACTGCGCATCCTGCTCCTCGAACAACTCCCAGCACGGCAGGCTGACCACGCGGGCCGCGATACCTTGCTCGTGCAACTGCTCATAAGCCTGCACGGCAAGGCCCACTTCACTGCCAGTGGCGATCAGAATCACCTGCGGATTCTCGCTGTCGGCCAACACATAGCCGCCACGGGCGACGCCCTCGGCACTGCCGAAGCGCTCGCGATCCAGGGTCGCCATAGGCTGACGCGACAACACGATGCACGACGGCCGATCGGTCTGTGCCAAGGCAATCTTCCATGCCTGGGTGGTTTCGTTGGCGTCGCCTGGGCGCAACGTCAGCAGCCCTGGGGTGGCACGTAGCTGGGTCAGGTGCTCGATGGGCTGATGGGTAGGGCCGTCCTCACCGACACCGATGGAGTCGTGAGTGAAGACGAACACCACCGGCAGCTCCATGATTGCCGCCAGACGAATCGGCGGTTTCATGTAGTCGCTGAACACCAGAAAGGTCGAGGTGTACGGACGGATGTAGCACAGCGCCAGGCCATTGGCGATCGCGCCCATGGCGTGCTCGCGGATGCCGAAGTGCAGATTGCGCCCCCCAGGCTGGGTTGCCGAAAAACTGCCGGCACCGTCGAACGTCAGGTTGGTCTTGGTCGACGGCGACAGATCGGCCGAACCGCCCAGCAACCAGGGAATCTTCTTGGCGAACGCGTTCAGCACCTTGCCGCCCGCGGCACGCGTCGCCACACCTTTGGCGTCGGTGTCGAAGGCTTCCAGTTCGGCCTGCCAACCTTCGGGCATTTCCCCAGCGCGCATGCGCCGCAGTTCTTCCGCCAGGTCGGGTTCGCGTTCTGCCAGTGTCTGCAACTGCCGTTCCCACTGCGCATGGCGTTCACCATGGCTGCTCAGCAAGGTGTCACGCAGATGATGAGCCACGCCGTCAGGCACCGAGAAGCTGCTGTTCTCATCCCAGCCGTAGGCTTTCTTGGCCAGCTTGATCTCATCGTCACCCAGCGCTTCACCGTGGGCAGCGGCGGTGTTCTGTTTGTTCGGCGCGCCGTAGCCGATCACGCTGTCGACCATGATCAAGGTCGGCGCATCGCGGTTCTGGGTGAACTGCTCGAAGGCTTTGGCCAACGCTTCGGTGTCGTTGGCGTCGGTGACGTGCAAGGTGTTCCAGCCGTAGCCCTTGAATCGGGTCAGCACGTCTTCGCTGAACGCCAGTTCTGTGTGGCCTTCGATGCTGATCGTGTTGTTGTCGTAGATCCAGCACAGGTTGGCCAGCTTCAAATGGCCGGCCATCGACGCGGCCTCGCTGCTGACGCCTTCCATCATGTCGCCGTCGCCGCAGATCGCGTAAACGTTGTAATCGAACAGCTTCAGGTCGTCGCGGTTGAAGCGCGACGCAAGCCAGTGCTGAGCCATGGCCATGCCAACGCTGTTGCCGCAACCTTGGCCCAGCGGCCCGGTGGTAGTCTCGACACCGGTAGTGAAACGGTATTCGGGATGCCCGGGAGTCTTGGAGTCCATCTGCCGAAACTGCTTGATGTCGTCCAGGCTGACTGCAGGCTGGCCGGTCTTGGTCCCGTGCTCGTCGATTTCTTCGACGCCCGCCAGGTGCAGCAGGCCGTAGAGCAGCATGGAAGCATGGCCGGCGGAGAGCACGAATCGGTCGCGGTTGGGCCAGTCGGGATGCTCGGGGTGGTAGCGCAGGAAGCGGCTCCACAGGGTATAGCCCACCGGCGCCAGGGCCATGGGTGTGCCGGGATGCCCGGAATTGGCTTTCTGCACGGCATCCATGGCCAGCGTGCGCAAGGTATTGATGCACAGCTGGTCGGTGGCGGTGGAACTGGCTGGGTTGGAAACCTGATTTGTCATATTGATTCGATCCCACATTGAGTTCGCGAGGAAATCGCGGTGAAGATGTCGTCAGGGTTGACCCTTGAGCGGCCGGGTAAGTTGCGTTGCAAGGCTGCCCTCTGCACTCCAACCAATTGTTACCTGCCGTGCAACTCAGCTTTATCGAAATCCGGTTTGCCCGGTGCCCGTGTCCGGGCATAAGCTTGCGCGTTCGATGCCGTACGCCCTTATCAGTGGAATCCATGATGCCCAGCCAGTTTCCTTCCGCCAGGCCGCGCCGCCTGCGCCGCAACGCTTCTTTCCGCGACCTGTTCCAGGAAGCCGAATTCAATCTTGGCGACCTGGTGCTGCCGATTTTCGTCGAAGAAGAGATCGACGACTTCGTGCCCATCAACAGCATGCCGGGAGTCATGCGCATTCCCGAGTCGAAGCTTGCGGGCGAGATCGAGCGCTACGCGCGTGCCGGCATCAAATCGGTGATGACGTTCGGCGTGTCTCACCACCTCGATGCCGATGGCAGCGACACCTGGAACGAAAACGGTCTGGTGGAGCGCATTGCCCGTATCTGCAAGGACACCGCCCCCGAGATGGTGGTCATGGCCGACACCTGTTTCTGCGAGTACACCTCCCATGGCCATTGCGGGGTTCTGCACGGTGACCAAGTCGACAACGACGCAACCTTGATCAACCTCGGCAAGCAGGCCGTGGTTGCGGCCCGCGCCGGGGCCGACTTCATTTCGCCGTCGGCGGCCATGGACGGCCAGGTCCAGGCGATCCGTGCCGCGCTGGACGAAGCCGGTTTCTTCGAGACGTCGATCATGGCCTATTCGACCAAATTCGCGTCGTCGTTCTACGGCCCGTTCCGCGAAGCCGGTGGCACGGCCCTCAAGGGTGATCGCAAGACGTACCAGATGAACCCCATGAACCGTCGTGAAGCCGTGCGCGAATCGCTGCTCGACGAGCAGGAGGGCGCGGACGCCTTGATGGTCAAGCCTGCAGGGGCCTACCTCGACATCATTCGCGATATCCGCGAGGCGTCGCGCCTGCCGCTGGCTGCGTACCAGGTCAGTGGCGAATACGCGATGATCAAGTTTGCCGGCCAGGCAGGCGCGGTGGACGAGCAGCGTATCGTGCGCGAGAGCCTGGGCGCGATCAAGCGCGCCGGCGCCGACCTGATCTTCACTTACTTCGCCATGGACATCGCCCGCGAAGGCATCTGACTCGTCGATTCACTCGCCCTGGCGCATCGGCATGCGGTCGATGGTGCTGAACAAAGCCTGCGGATCGACGGGCCCCGGTTGGTCGACCTTGATGCCGCCGTCCTTGCCCACCAGCAAGACCCGGGCCTGGGCATCGGCCGGGTGCCTGAGCGCCTTGAGCAGCGCCGCGCTGGCCTCATTGCCCAACGGCTGGCCATTGCGGCTGGCCCGGCCGCCGACGATTTCGTAGAGCACCATCTCACGTTCGACGAACGCCTCGCGGTTGACCGGCCTGGCCAGCGCGGTGCGCAGGTCGACCAGGGTGGCATCGCGTGCATCAGGCGCAATGACGATCAGTGGACGACTCTGCCAACGTTCGGCAACCAGCGGGTTGGCGTCGCTGGCATGGGCCAGCGACGCGCCCAGCGCCAGGGCGGTGATCAGGTTTTTCATGTTCCATCTCCTTTCAACGAGCGGGGTCTGGCCCGACAGGGGCATTCTCGACAATGGCATTCCCGGTAGAACTTGGGCATGCGCGATGGGTTCCAAGCCGTATCGCTCCTGCGCAATGGGTAATGCAATGCCACTTAGAATCCAGCATCACGACATCGAACAAACCAACTTGCGCACCGTCAGTGAGATCTGGCTGGCGGGCCCGGCATGCACATTCAGTGCTGAAAGCGAGCTCGACACTCTGTGTTTCTGGCGTGGAAGGCCGGCTGTCAGCCACGACATGCTCAGCGAAGGCACCCATGAGCAGAATCTGCAGCGTCTGTGGCTGGTCATTCCTGACGTTGCCGATAATTCCGCCGTTGCGGCGGTAGAGGCCAGGCTGCGGACTGCTCTGGAAAAGCAGTACATGGAAGGTGAGTTCTATCCTGCGCAGCAGAAAAATACGACTGAGTTGTAGTCAACTCTATTTACGTTTCCAAACAATGCAGAAAGCCCGGTCAGTCATTGACGGTTCGGGCATATTGCATGAGCCGGCGTCTAGGTTTGCATCGTAACCTAATGATTTAAAACGTTATTGTTTTTAAGTGGCGTGGCACGCGTGGTGCAGTGTTCTCCCCGCAAGCATTACGTGAGCGATCACACACGTTGAACCTGCTAGGAGCACGACAATAATGATGACCCCTGCTGACCACCTTCCTCCTGCCGCGCTGTCCGCTTCGACGGACAGTTCCAATCACTCTGGTGTTTCCTGGGCCGCGATTTTCGCCGGCGCAGCGGGTGCCGCCGCCTTGTCGATGATCCTGGTCGTGCTGGGCTTCGGCCTCGGATTTTCAGCCATATCGCCTTGGGCCGACAAAGGGGTCAGTGCGACGACCCTGGGCGTCTCCACGGTAATCTGGCTGACATTCACGCAAATCGTCGCCTCCGGAATGGGCGGCTACATTGCCGGTCGCCTGCGGGTGAAGTGGGCCAACATGCACGGCGACGAAGTGTACTTCCGCGATACCGCGCACGGTTTCCTGGCGTGGGCAGTGGCCTCGCTGGTCACTGCGATGCTGGTGTTGGGTTCGGTCGGCAGTGCGATCGGCGGCGGCGTGCAGGCCGGCGCCAGCGTTGCCTCCGGTGCCGCCGTGGCAGCGGGCAGTTCCGCGAATGACAACGCCAGCGACCCGTACGGCTACTTCGTCGACATGCTGTTTCGCGACAACCGCCCGGTAGCGGTCAGCGACGACGCGGCCCATGCCGTGGTGACCCGCATCTTCGCCCGGACTGTGAGCAACGACGGCCAGCTCGCCGGTGAAGACCGCGCCTACCTGGCGCAACTGGTCAGCCAGCGTACCAACTTGACCCAGGCTCAGGCCGAGCAGCGCGTCGATCAGGTCTACGGTCAGGCGTTGAAGTCGGTCGAGGACGCTGAAATGGCCGCGCGCCAGGCTGCCGATACCGCCAAGAAGGTTGCTGCCGCCACGGCGCTGTGGACGTTCGTCGCCTTGCTCTGCGGCGCGTTCTTCGCCAGCTTTGCGGCGACCTTCGGTGGCCGCAGCCGGGATGCCGTGGTCTGGCATGAACGCGACCGCACCCGCACTCACGCACCCACTTCGATTCGCTGATCAAGGAGTACTGCCATGCGCTCGATTCTCTTGTTTTTCCTCGGTGTGCCTATCCCGATCATCATCTTGATCGCGCTGTTCATGCACTGATTCATCCAGCAGTTGCATGACAAAAAAACGCCCCCGGCGCAATTTCATTGCCCGGGGGCGTGTCGTTTGAGCCTGGTGTAATGCGATCTCGCGGTCGAAAATTTGTTGTCCTGATGTTTCATTTGTCATCAATGGCGCCCCGAATCCTGTGTGCTTGGCCATACTGGGGTCTGCCATCTTCGTGGGAAATGTCTTCCCGACTCGCGTGAAAACCCTGAGGGGCTACTCCATGCCGACCCGCCGCCAATTCGTTCAGTACACCGCCATGTTGAGCGCAGCCGCCAGCTGGGGCTCGCTCATGTCACCCCTGGCATTTGCCGCACAACCCTTGTTGCAGCGCAAGATTCCCGCCTCCGGTGAACAGCTTCCGGCCATCGGCCTGGGTACCTCGCAAACATTCAACGTCGACCCTGCTTCGGCAGACATGGCGCCGCTGCGCGATGTGCTCAGGGCCTTCGTCGACGGTGGCGCCAGGGTGATCGACACGGCGCCCAGCTATGGTCGCGCCGAGCAGGTGACCGGCGACCTGGTGAACCAGGCCGGCGTGCGCGACAAGGTGTTTCTCGCAAGCAAGGTATCTGCGACCGGACGCGAGGCCGGCATGCGCCAGATCGAAGCCAGCTTCAAGGCGCTGCAGACCGACAGGATCGACCTCATCCAGGTCCATAACCTGCAGGACACCCGTACCCAGTTGGCATTGCTGCGTGAACTCAAGGCCCAAGGCCGTATTCGCTACATTGGTGTGACGCATTACGTGGAATCGGCCCACGACGAGCTGCTGGCCGTGCTGAAGAAAGAGCCGGTCGATTTCGTCCAGGTCAACTACTCGATAGGCGCGCGCAACGCCGAGCGTACCCTGTTGCCGTACTGCGCCGATCACGGCATAGCCACCTTGATCAACCGCACGTTCGAAGCTGGCCGGCTGTTCGCCAAGGTCAAAGGCCGCGCTCTTCCCGAGTGGGCTGCGGCCGAGCTGGATGCCAGTTCATGGGCCCAGTTGATGCTCAAGTTTGTGCTGGCCAACCCTGCGGTCACCACGGTGATTCCAGCCACCTCGCAGCCGCGCTATGTCCTCGACAACCTGTTGGCCGGCCAGGGCCGCCTGCCCGATGCCGGCCAGTTGCAACGCATCGCCGCCGAATTCGCCTGAGGTGCGCTACCTATGATCAGCGTCAGTGCGCGTCTGCGTCAGGCGATCAATGCCCGACCCGATGAAGGGCGGGCAGCGCTGGCCGCGTTCGCGTTGTTTTTCTGCCTGTTCTGCGGCTATTTCATGCTGCGGCCGATCCGCGAATCCATGGGCATCCAGGGCGGTGTGGAAAACCTGCAATGGTTGTTCACGGCCACCTTCGTCGCGATGCTGGTTGCCGTGCCGCTGTTCGGCTGGCTCAACTCCAGGGTGCCCAGGCTTCACTACATCGACTGGGTATACGGATTCTTCGGCGGCAACCTGTTGCTGTTCGCCGCCGCCTTCGCTGCTGCCGAGCAGGGCATCTGGCTGGCGCGAATCTTCTACGTATGGATCTCGGTCTATAACCTGTTCGTCATCTCGGTGGCATGGAGCCTGATGGCCGATGTGTTCGATGGCGCCCAGGCCAAGCGCCTGTTCGCGTTCATCGCCGCTGGAGCCAGCGTCGGCGGCCTGGCGGGGCCGGCCACGAGCGCGCTGCTGGTCGGCGCCATCGGCGCCAGCGGGCTGTCGATACTGGCGGCAGCATTGCTTGGCGTCGCGATCTTGCTGAAACACCGATTGATGAGCTGGCGTGCCGAGCACGGGGCAGGGCGGCCGGGTGCCGCGCACGCCGAAAGCCCGCGCAAGCCGGTGGCCGGCAACCCGTTCAGTGGGCTGACGCGTGTGCTGCAATCGCGCTACCTGCTGGGCATTTGCGCCTTCGTCGTGCTGTTGGCCACGGTCAGCACCTTTCTTTATTTCGAACAGGCCCGTCTGGTCGCCGAACGCTTCCCCGGTCGCGAGGAACAGGTGAGGGTATTCGGCATCATCGATTTCGTGGTCCAGGCCGGTGCGCTCATCGCGCAGTTGTTCATCACCGGCCGGCTGGCGCAACGGCTGGGAGTGAAGACCTTGCTGGCGCTGGTGCCGGCGCTGGTCTGCCTGGGCTTCATCGGCCTGGCGCTGGCACCCACTTTCGCCATGCTGGCTGGGCTGATGATCGTGCGCCGCATCGGCGAATACGCCTTCGTACGTCCCGGTCGCGAAATGCTCTTCGCCCCATTGGACGCCGAAACCAAATACAAGGCGAAGAACTTCATCGACACGGTGGTCTACCGCGGCGGCGATGCCTTCAGTGGCTGGGTGAAGAGCCTGCTCGACCTGCTCGGACACGGCGTGTTGCTGATCGCCCTGGTGGGCGCTGCCTGCGCGGCGCTGTGGGGAGCGGTGGGCTGGTACCTGGGTGGCAAAGCGGATGCAGCCTCTGCAGAACATTCGGACGCTCGCAAATAAACTGCCTGGATGACCCACGGTTGGCTACAGTAAAGCTGAGTTCGGCCGACAACTTCTGATTACACCCATACGTTCGGACATGATGTCTACGACCAGACGCTTCACCTGCACCGGCCTGTTCGCGCTGATCAAACGGTTGTGCAGCGTACCTCAAGGCAATTCGCGTCTGCTGGCGGCCCAGTACCAGGCCCTGGCCAGGCAGATTCCCCTGATGTACTTCATCCTGCTCATCAACAGCTGGGCGCTGGCCTTCACCCACATGGCCAGCTCGCCCGTGTGGATGACCGTGCACATACCGCTGGTACTGACCCTCATCAGCCTGGTACGAGCGCTGGCCTGGCGCCGCGGTTGGCAGCACCAGCCAGACGATGTCGAAGTCGCCCAGGCGCTGGCACGGACCAACCGCATCTGTTGCGTGGTAGCCATCGGTTTCACTGTGTGGGCGCTGGCCCTGTTTCCCTATGGCGACAGCTACGCCAAGGCCCATGTGGCGTTCTACATGGCCATCACGGTGATCGGCTGCATTTTCTGCCTGATGCACCTGCGCTCCGCCGCCCTGATGACGGCCGCCGTGGTCAACGTGGCCTTCATTGCCTTTTTCGCCTCCACCGATAACCCGACGTTCATCGCCACCAGCGTCAACGTGATGCTGGTCACGGGCATCATGCTGGTGGTGTTGCAGAACAACTACCGCAACTTCACCGGCCTGGTGAACGCCCAGGCGCACAGCGAAGCGCTGAGCGACGAGAACTTCCTGCTGGCCAACAAGGACAGCCTGACCGGGCTACCCAATCGCCGCTGGTTCTTCAACTGCCTGGACACCTGTCTGGCCCAGGCAGGGGAGCAGGGGCACAGACTGGGCGTGGGCATTCTCGATCTTGACGGATTCAAGCCGGTCAACGACCTGTACGGGCACAGTGTCGGCGACGGCCTGTTGGCCGAGGTCGGCACGCGCCTTGCTGCGCTGCTGCCGGACGGCGTTCACGTTGCGCGTCTGGGTGGCGACGAGTTTGCCTTGATCCTGCCCGATTGCGGCGACAACGCGCAGATTGCAGCCTTTGCCGAACGCATCTGCATCGAACTGGGCAAGCCCTACCTGTTGGTCGATGTGCCAATCCAGGTCGGTGCTTCGATGGGCCTGGCGACCTTCCCGGACCTTGCCACCGATGCGCACGAGCTGTTCGAGTACGCCGACTACGCGCTGTACCACAGCAAGCGCCATGTCGTCGGTCACATGTCGCTGTTCTCGGCGCTGCACAGGAAGCAGTTGCAGAGCGCGATCCTCACCGAGCAGGCGCTGCGTCGTGCCGATCTGGATCGCGAGTTCAGCGTCGCCTTCCAGCCTATCGTCGAGTTGCAGACCGGCGCCACCGTGGCGTTCGAAGCCTTGGCTCGGTGGCAGAGCGTGGAGCTGGGGCCAGTGCCGCCCGGCCAGTTCATTCCGGTCGCCGAGCGCAGCGGCATGATCAATCGTCTGACCCTGCCACTGTTGGCCAAGGCCCTGCAGGGTGCATGCACCTGGCCGGCGCCGATCCGTTTGTCCTTCAACCTGTCGGCCCACGACTGCGGCTCCCCCGAAGCCGTGCAGGCCATCGTCAAACTCCTGGCCAACGGCCCGTTCGACCCCAGCCGAGTCGACCTGGAAATCACCGAAACGGCGACCCTACAGGATCTGGACCTGGTTCAGGAAGCGATCGCATCCCTGCGGGCCCTGGGCTGCGGTATTTCGCTCGACGACTTCGGTACCGGCTATTCGAGCCTGAGCCATCTACACGCGCTGGCCCTGACCAAGCTCAAGGTGGACCGCAGTTTCGTCGCCCGCCTGCACGAGAAACCGGCCAGCTACAAGATCGTCAAATCGCTGCTGGCCTTGACCCAGGACATGGACCTGGATTGCATCTTCGAAGGGGTGGAAACCCGCGAGGAGGCGCAGGCGCTGGCATTGCTGGGTTGTCGCTATGTCCAGGGCTATTACTTCGCCAGGCCCATGCCCGCGGACACTACCGCGACCTGGCTGGTGCAGAGCCTCGTACCGGAGAAATGGCTGGCAACCTCGACCTAAACGCGCCGTTGTCGGGCCGGATGGCCGTGCACCGACGGACCGTTGCTCGACTAACCCTTTGCTTTCCTTGCACAATCTTGGACAATCACGCCCCTTTTCAAGGCCGGGGCGCTGCCATCTGCACGTTTTTCCCGCTTCCGGCCATCAGTTGAACACAGGCAAGCGGAGATTCGACCGGATGAACGAGCAGGCCAACAGCCTCGACCCACGCTACGCCCAGGCGCCCGCCGCCCTAAGCCCCTGGAGCCGCCACGACACCACCTGGATGCTCGGCCTGTTCGGCACTGCGATCGGCGCCGGCACCTTGTTCCTGCCGATCAACGCCGGCCTTGGTGGTTTCTGGCCGCTGGTCATCCTGGCCGTGCTGGCGTTCCCGATGACCTACTACGCGCACCAGGGCCTGACCCGCTTCGTGCTTTCCGGCCGCGCCGGCACGGACATCACCGATGTCGTGGAGGAGCACTTCGGCCTCAAGGCGGGGGCGTTGATAACGCTGCTGTACTTCTTCGCCATCTTTCCGATCCTGCTGATCTACAGCGTGGGCCTGACCAACACCGTCGGCAGTTTCATGGAGCATCAGTTGCACATGGATACGCCGCCACGGGCGGTGCTGGCGCTGGTACTGATTCTCGGTCTGTTGATCGTGGTGCGCTGCGGCGAACAGTTCATCGTCAAGGCGATGAGCCTGATGGTCTATCCGTTCATCGTCGCGCTGGTGTTGCTCGCGCTGTACCTGATTCCGCACTGGAATGGTGGCATCCTGGCGACCGCCGGGGACCTGCCCGCGCCCGGTGCGCTGATCCATACCCTGTGGCTGGCGATCCCGGTAATGGTGTTTTCCTTCAACCATTCGCCGATCATCTCGGCCTTCGCCGTGGACCAGAAGCGTCGCTACGGCGAGCACGCCGACCAGCGCAGCAGCCAGATCCTGGCGCGCGCCCATGGCTTGATGGTGGTGCTGGTGCTGTTCTTCGTGTTCAGTTGCGTGCTGACCCTGTCGCCTGAGCAGCTTGCCGAAGCCAAGGCGCAGAACCTGTCGATCCTGTCCTACCTGGCCAACCATTTCAGCAATCCGGTGATAGCGTTCGCCGCACCGCTGATTGCGATCGTGGCCATCGCCAAATCGTTCCTGGGCCACTACATCGGTGCCAGCGAAGGCATCAAGGGTCTGGTTCTGAAATCCGGCCGTCGGCCCAATGCCAAGGCCCTGGATCGTTTCACCGCACTGTTCATGTTGTTGGTCTGCTGGCTCGTCGCCACGCTCAATCCGAACATTGTGCGCATGATCGAAAGCTTCGGCGGGCCGGTCATTGCCGCGCTGCTGTTCCTCATGCCGATGTACGCGATCCGGCGTGTGCCGGCCATGCGCAAGTACGCCGGGCACGTGTCCAACGTATTCGTGACGCTGGTAGGCCTGGTGGCGATTTCGGCGCTGGTATATTCGCTGAGCGCCTGAGCAAGCCTGTTACACTGACCCTCGATGCCCGACCTGCGGCCGCCGATTTGCGGCATGCCCAGGGCGGGCGCGCACCGAGGTGGTCGTGATGGACGAAGTACAGCAACTGGCTGACATGCTCAAGGAACACGCCGCAGCCCAGCAACGCCTGCAGCAGGCGTTCAAGGACCAGTGCCAGCACTGGCAAGCCAGCATCCAGGCACTGTTCGGTCAAATCGAAACCTGGCTGGCGCCCCTTACCGATCGGCAACTGCTGGCGATCGAACGTTCTCCCTGGGTCGCCACCAGCAGCAATTACCCCAGCGAGCACTCGCCTTTCATCAGTGAATCACTGGCAATCATTCTCGCCCAGCGCCGGGTCGAACTGGTGCCGCAGGTGATGGGGCAGGGTGGGGCGATGGTGATAGCCGTCGCGGGTCTGACTTCGGATCGTCACGGCAGCATTTCCATCGTCAAGGACTCGGCGGATGGTGCCTGGTACTGGCGCAAGGAACGTGGCACCAAGGAAGCGGAGTCCAATGTGCTGGATGCCGATTTCTTCGCCCAGCAGCTTCAGGGGCTGATTCCAAAGCCGCGCGACTGAGCAGCGCGACGCCGCCGACTGCAAGCATTGTAGGGCTTTCACGGTGCTGAAACGCTTCTTTGAAATTTCTGTACAAGTATTTTATTTCTATTGATTTCAGTGGGTTGCGCTGATTTTTCGCTGAGCCGCAAACTCTCGTTGCACCTGTTCGAGCGCAGGTATATATCTCTTGGAACGAAACTGTTCTGTAGTCCCGAGGCCTAGTCCGCCGCGGGTAGGACGCCGATCACAGGCTCTACAGGAGATAGACCATGCTTCCCCCCGGACTCAGCGCGCTGGAGCTGCGCAATATCGTCGAACTGGCGTTTTTGCCACGCAAATGCGTGTGCACAGTGATCGGCGATGAATCGCTGTGTATCAAGCTGTTGAACGAGCAGACCGATGAGGTCGAGCTCTTCAAGGCGGATATTCCCTTTCAACGAGTGGTCAGCGCTGTCGAACGGGCACGGCTCGTTCTGGAACTGGAAAAGCCGCAACCTGCCACCACTGTCCATGCCCGTGCCAGAGCTGGTTGAGCCTCGTTTCAGGAGTGCCAGGGCGTCTGTGTGGCTGGAACACTTATTTTCAATCTACGCATAGGCCGTGCGTCACTTTTCATGGTTAACTTTGCCCTTTCTCAATCCCGAAAAAGGACAAGGCTCATGGCTCAAGTGACGCACAAAGGCAACGCGATCAACGTCAGTGGCGAGCTTCCCCAGGTCGGTGCCCAGGCGCCGGCGTTCACCCTGGTCGGCGGTGGCCTGGCCGAGGTGTCGCTGCAAAGCCTGGCCGGCAAGCGCAAGGTGCTGAACATTTTCCCAAGCATCGATACCCCGACTTGCGCCACTTCCGTGCGCAAGTTCAATGCCCAGGCCAACGACGTGGCCAATACGGCCATCCTCTGCATCTCCGCCGATCTGCCGTTCGCTCAGGCCCGTTTCTGCGGCGCCGAAGGCCTGGAAAACGTCCAGAACCTGTCGACTTTCCGCGCCCATGATTTCCATCACGCTTACGGCGTCGACATCGCCGAAGGCGCCCTGAAGGGGCTGACCGCGCGTGCAGTCGTGGTACTCGACGAGAACGACAAGGTGCTGCACAGCGAGCTGGTACCGGAAATCGGCCAGGAACCTGACTACGCAGCCGCCCTCGCTGTACTGAAGTGATCCGTCGCAGTATCTGACAGCCGCAGTGACCCCGGACGCGGCTCGCGCCGCTGCTACAAAAATTGCGATGTTTCTGTAGCAGCGGCGCAAGCCGCGTCCGGCGACACCGCGCTCCCGTAGCAGCGGCGCAAGCCGCGTCGGCCAGCACCGCGCTCCCGTAGCAGCGGCGCAAGCCGCGTCCGGCAGCACCGCGCTCCCGTAGCAGCGGCGCAAGCCGCGTCCGGCGACACCGCGCTCCTGTAGCAGCGGCGCAAGCCGCGTCTGGCGACACCGCGCTCCCGTAGCAGCGGCGCAAGCCGCGTCCGGCAGCACCGCGCTCCTGTAGCAGCGGCGCAAGCCGCGTCCGGGAGCACTGCGATGTGTCTGATGCTTGCGCGCAAGCCACGACGCGGCTCGCGCCGCTGCTACAGGGCGTGTTATTCCCTGCCAAGGTAAATTGCCCGTAAAGGCGCTTTGCTTATGCATCCCGACTCCTTATCGTTCAGCCTCCTCAAAGTAGAAGCCCACCCGCACAATGGTCGATCATTCAATGCAGTCCCCAGGTCCCCGTAAATCGCGTCGCTGGCTGTTCGGCCTGTTGATGGTGGTGGTTGTCGCCGTGTTGTGCTGGTGGTTCTGGCCAGCCACCAAGAATTCCCAGAACGACGCGGCCTCGGCGCCCGCCGCCGGGCGCAATGCAGGTGCCGCGCGGCCCGGCTTCGGCGGCTCTGCCGAGCCCACCCCGGTGCGTGTCGCCGAGGTGATCACCGGCGATTTCCCGGTGTATTACAAGGCCCTGGGTACGGTGACGGCGACCAATACCGTGAATGTGCGCAGCCGTGTCGCAGGCGAACTGATCAAGGTCAACTTCCAGGAAGGGCAGCGAGTCAAGGCCGGGGACCTGCTGGCCGAAATCGACCCGCGCAGTTATGAAATTGCCCTGCAGCAAGCCCAGGGCACGCTGGCGCAGAACCAGGCACAGCTGAAGAACGCGCAGATCGACCTGCAGCGTTACAAGGGTCTGTTCGCCGAAGACAGCATCGCCCGCCAGACCCTGGACACCCAGCAGGCACTGGTGGGCCAATATCAGGGCACCATCCAGACCAACCAGGCTGCGGTCAACGACGCCAAGCTCAACCTCGACTTCACCCGCATCCGCGCGCCCATTGCCGGCCGCCTGGGCTTGCGCCAGCTGGACATCGGCAACCTGGTGGCCGCCAACGATACCAATGCACTGGTGGTGATCACTCAGGTGCAGCCGATCACGGTGGCCTTCACCTTGCCTGAAAGCCAGCTCACCCCGGTGCTGGCGCGCTATCGCAGCGGCGCGAAACTGGCAGTTGAGGCCTGGGACCGAGGCGACACGCGCAAACAGGCCACCGGTGTGCTTGGCAGCCTGGACAACCAGATCGACACCACCACCGGCACGCTGAAGTTCAAGGCGCGCTTCGAGAACCAGGACGAGGCCCTGTTCCCCAACCAGTTCGTCAACGTGCGGCTGCTGTCCGATACCCTCAAGGGCGTGGTGCTGGTGCCCTCGGCGGCCGTTCAGTATGGCGTCGACGGTACCTTCGTCTACGCCATGGATGGCAACGACAAGGTCAAGATCCGCCAGCTCAAGGTGGGCGCGACCGACGGCAGCAATACCGTCGTCGAGCAGGGCCTGGCGCAAGGCGACCGGGTGGTGCTCGAAGGCACCGACCGCCTGCGCGACGGCAGCCGTGTCGAAGTGGTCGATGACAGCGCCAAGGTGCCGACCTCGCCTGGGCAACACCTGCAGGGGCAGGACGGGGCCGCTGTGCCTGGAACGATGGGCAAGACCGGCGCATGAATATCTCGCGGCTGTTCATCCTGCGGCCTGTCGCAACGACGCTGACCATGCTCGCCATCGTTCTGGCGGGTGTGCTTGCGTATCGCTTGCTGCCGGTGTCGGCGCTGCCGCAGGTCGACTACCCGACGATTCGGGTCATGACGCTGTATCCCGGCGCCAGCCCGCAGGTGATGACCAGCGCGGTCACCGCCCCCCTCGAACGTCAGTTCGGGCAGATGCCCGGCCTGACCCAGATGGCCTCGACCAGCTCGGGCGGCGCGTCGGTGCTGACCCTGCGCTTCAGCCTGGAAATCAACATGGACGTCGCCGAGCAGCAGGTGCAGGCGGCGATCAATGCGGCGAGCAACCTGTTGCCGTCCGATCTGCCCGCGCCGCCGGTGTACAACAAGGTCAACCCGGCTGACACCCCGGTGCTGACCATAGCCATCAGCTCCAAGACCATGCCGCTGCCCAAGCTCAACGACCTGGTCGACACCCGCATGGCGCAGAAGATCGCTCAGATCAGCGGTGTGGGCATGGTCAGCATCGCTGGAGGGCAGCGCCAGGCGGTGCGCATCAAGGTCAACCCTGAAGCCCTGGCGGCCAACGGCCTGAACCTGTCCGACGTGCGCACCCTGATCGGCGCCTCCAACGTCAACCAGCCCAAGGGCAACTTCGACGGGCCCACGCGGGTGTCGATGCTCGACGCCAACGACCAGCTGCGCTCCCCCGAGGAATACGCCAATCTGATCCTGGCGTACAACAATGGTGGGCCGCTGCGCCTGCGTGACGTCGCGCAGATCGTCGACGGCGCCGAGAACGAGCGGCTGGCTGCCTGGGCCAATCAGAACCAGGCGGTACTGCTCAACATCCAGCGTCAGCCGGGCGCCAACGTCATCGACGTGGTCGACCGGATCAAGGCACTGCTGCCGACCATCACCGACACCATGCCGGCCGGGCTCGACGTCACGGTGCTGACCGACCGCACCCAGACCATCCGCGCCTCGGTCACCGACGTGCAGCACGAACTGCTCATCGCCATTGCCCTGGTGGTGATGGTCACCTTCCTGTTCCTGCGTCGATTCAGCGCCACCCTGATTCCGTCCATCGCCGTGCCGCTGTCGCTGGTGGGCACCTTCGGCGTGATGTACCTGGCCGGGTTCTCGATCAACAACCTGACCCTGATGGCGCTGACCGTGGCCACCGGCTTCGTGGTCGACGACGCCATCGTCATGCTGGAAAACATCTCGCGCCACATCGAAGAAGGCGAAACACCGATGCAGGCTGCGCTCAAGGGCGCGCGGCAGATCAGCTTCACCCTGCTGTCGCTGACGTTCTCGTTGATAGCGGTGCTGATCCCGCTGCTGTTCATGGCCGACGTGGTCGGGCGCCTGTTCCGCGAGTTCGCCATTACCCTGGCGGTAGCCATCCTCATTTCCCTGGTGGTCTCGCTGACCCTGACGCCGATGATGTGCGCGCGCCTGCTCAAGCGCGAGCCGAAGGAAGAGGAGCAGGGCCGCTTCTACAAGGCCAGCGGCGCCTGGATCGACTGGCTGATCGCGCGCTACGCCGGCGGTCTGCGCTGGGTGCTGCGCCACCAGCCGCTGACCCTGCTGGTGGCGGTTGCCACCCTGGGCCTGACGGTGCTGCTGTACCTGGTGGTCCCCAAGGGTTTTTTCCCGGTGCAGGACACCGGGGTCATCCAGGGCATTTCCGAGGCCCCGCAATCCATTTCCTTCAAGGCCATGAGCAAGCGGCAGCAAGCCCTGGCCAAGATCATCCTGCAGGATCCAGCCGTCTCCAGCCTGTCTTCGTACATCGGCGTGGACGGCGACAACGCCACGCTCAACAGTGGCCGGCTGCTGATCAACCTCAAGCCCCACGGCGAGCGCGACCTCACGGCCAGCCAGATCATTGCGCGCCTGCAGCCGGAGGTCGACAAGCTGCTGGGCATGCGCCTGTTCATGCAACCCGTGCAGGACCTGACCATCGAAGACCGGGTCAGCCGCACCCAGTACCAGTTCAGCCTGTCGTCTCCGGATGCCGACCTGCTCGCCACCTGGAGCGCACGCCTGGTGGACGCCCTGAAGCAGCGACCCGAGCTCACCGATGTCGCCAGCGACCTGCAGGACAAAGGCCTGCAGGTGTACCTGGTGATCGACCGCGATGCTGCCAAGCGGGTCGGAGTGGACGTCGCCGATATCACCGACGCGCTGTACGACGCCTTCGGTCAACGGCAGATTTCCACCATCTATACCCAGTCCAGCCAATACCGCGTGGTGCTGCAGGCCACCGATGCCAGCACACTGGGACCGCAGGCGCTGGAGCAGATCTACGTCAAGGCCAGTGTCAACGGCACCGGTACCACCAACCAGACCGCCGACAGCGACACCACGGCGACCAGCGGCACCCAGGTGCGCCTGTCGAGCCTGGCGCACATCGAACAGCGCCAGGCGCAACTGGCGATCGCGCACATCGGTCAGTTTCCGGCGGTGATGATGTCGTTCAATCTGGCCGAGGGCGTGGCCCTGGGCAAGGCGGTCGACGTGATTGAACAGGTGCAGCGCGACATCGGCATGCCGTTGGGTGTGCAGACCCAGTTCCAGGGTGCGGCGGAGGCCTTCCAGGCGTCGCTGCAGAGCACCTTGCTGCTGGTGCTGGCGGCCATCGTCACCATGTACATCGTGCTGGGTGTGCTCTACGAGAGCTACATCCACCCCATCACCATTCTGTCGACGCTGCCCTCGGCGGCGGTGGGGGCCCTGCTGGCATTGCTCATCAGCGGCAACGACCTGGGCATGATCGCCATCATCGGCATCATCCTGCTGATCGGCATCGTCAAGAAAAACGCGATCATGATGATCGACTTCGCCCTGGAGGCCGAACGCAATCAGGGTCTGGACCCGGAAACCGCAATCTACCAGGCCGCGCTGCTGCGTTTCCGGCCGATCCTGATGACCACCATGGCCGCGCTGTTCGGCGCGGTACCGCTGATGCTCGCCAGTGGCTCGGGTGCGGAACTGCGTCAGCCGCTGGGTCTGGTGATGGTCGGCGGGCTGTTGGTGAGCCAGGTGCTGACCCTGTTCACCACCCCGGTCATCTACCTGTACTTCGACCGCCTGGGACGGCGCTGGGGACGCCAGCCGGCCGCCGTGGAACAGGCTGAATCATGAACCTGTCCGGACCTTTCATCCGCCGCCCGGTGGCGACCTTCCTGATGAGCGTGGCGATCATGCTGCTCGGCGGGGTCAGCTTCAGCCTGCTGCCAGTGTCGCCCCTGCCCAGCATGGACTTTCCGGTGATCGTGGTTTCCGCCAACCTGTCCGGTGCCAGCCCCGAGGTCATGGCCTCGACCGTGGCCACGCCCCTGGAACGCTCGTTCGGGGCGATTCCGGGCGTGACCACCATGAGCAGCCGCTCAAGCCAGGGCTCGACGCGGGTCATTCTGCAGTTCGACCTCGACCGCGACATCAACGGCGCGGCCCGTGAAGTGCAGGCGGCGATCAACGCTTCGCGCAACCTGTTGCCCAGCGGCATGCGCAGCATGCCCACCTACAAGAAGATCAACCCCTCGCAAGCCCCGGTCATGGTCCTGTCGCTGACCTCCAATGTGCTGGAGAAGGGCAAGCTCTATGACCTGGCCTCGACCATCCTGTCGCAGAGCCTGTCCCAGGTGCCCGGAGTAGGGGAGGTGCAGATCGGCGGCAGCTCGCTGCCCGCAGTGCGCATCGAGCTCGAACCGCAGTTGCTCAACCAGTACAACGTCTCGCTCGATGACGTGCGCACGGCCATCGACGGCACCAACGTGCGCAGGCCCATCGGTTTCGTCGAGGACGGCGAGCGCCAGTGGCAGGTGCAGGCCAACGACCAGTTGGACAAGGCCGACGACTACAAGCCATTGATCATTCGCTACCAGGACGGCTCGGTGCTGCGCCTGAGCGATGTGGCCAAGGTCACCGACGGTGTGGAAGATCGCTACAACAGCGGCTTCTACAACGACAACTCGGCCGTGCTGCTGGTGATCAACCGTCAGGCTGGCGCCAACATCATCCAGACCGTCAGCCAGATCAAGGAACAGCTGCCGGCCCTGGAAGCGCTGTTGCCCGAAAGTGTCGAGCTGAACATCGCCATGGACCGCTCGCCGGTGATCACCGCCACCCTGCACGAGGCCGAGATGACCCTGCTCATCGCCGTGGTGCTGGTGGTGTTGGTGGTGTTCCTGTTCCTGGGCAATTTCCGCGCCTCGCTGATTCCCACCCTGGCCGTTCCGGTGTCACTGGTTGGCACGTTCGCGATCATGTACCTGTGGGGTTTCTCGCTGAACAACCTGTCGTTGATGGCGCTGATCCTGGCGACCGGGCTGGTGGTGGATGACGCCATCGTGGTGCTCGAGAACATTTCCCGGCACATTGACGACGGCGTGCCGCCGCTGCGCGCCGCCTACCTGGGCACGCAGGAAGTGGGCTTCACCCTGCTGTCGATGAACGTCTCGCTGGTGGCGGTGTTCCTCTCGATCCTGTTCATCGGTGGCATCATCGAGAGCCTGTTCCGCGAATTCTCCATCACCCTGGCCGTGGCCATCGTGGTTTCGCTGTTCGTTTCCCTGACCCTGACCCCGATGCTTTGCGCGCGCTGGTTGAAGCCGCATCGGCCCGAGCACGACAACCGCTTGCAGCGCCTGAGCAACCGCATCAATCAGCGCATGGTCGCCGGCTACGACCGCAGCCTTGGCTGGGTCTTGCGTCATCGTCGGCTGACCCTGCTCAGCCTGTTGCTGACCATCGTCGGCAACGTGGCACTTTACGTGGTGGTGCCCAAGACCTTCATGCCGCAACAGGATACCGGCCAATTGATCGGCTTCGTGCGTGGCGACGACGGCCTGTCGTTCTCGGTCATGCAGCCGAAGATGGAAACCTATCGCCGCGCGCTGCTCGCCGACCCTGCGGTCGACAGCGTGGCCGGTTTCATTGGCGGCAACAACGGCAGCAACAACGCGACCATTCTGGTTCGCCTTAAGCCGATCGAAGTGCGCAAGATCAACGCGCAGCAGGTCATCGAACGGCTGCGCAAGGAACTGCCCAAGGTGCCCGGCGGCCGCCTGATGCTGATGGCCGACCAGGACCTGCAGTTCGGCGGCGCACGCGAGCAGAGCACCTCGCAGTATTCGTACATCATCCAGAGCGGTGATCTGTCGGCCTTGCGCACCTGGTACCCGAAAATCGTCGCGGCCTTCCGCGCACTGCCGGAACTGACCGCCATCGATGCGCGCGAAGGGCGTGGCGCCGCGCAGGTGACGCTGATCGTCGACCGCGACAAGGCCAAGCGCCTGGGCATCGACATGAGTACTGTGACCTCGGTGCTCAACAACGCCTACAGCCAGCGGCAGATTTCCACCATCTACGACAGCCTCAACCAGTACAAGGTGGTGATGGAAATCAACCCCAGGTACGCCCAGGACCCGATCACCCTGGAGCAGGTGCAGGTGATCACCATGGACAACAAGCGCGTACCTCTGTCGAGCATCGCCCACTACGAAAACAGCCTGGCCGATGACAGCGTCAGCCATGAAGGGCAGTTCGCCTCGGAAAGCATCTCCTTCGACCTGGTCAACGGGGTGACCCTCGACGTCGCCACGCCGTTGATCGAGCGGGCGCTGGTGCGAGTCGGCCTGCCCGAAGACATCATCGTCAAGGTCGCCGGCACCGGCGATGCCTTCGCGGCGGCGCAGAAGAGCCAGCCGTTCATGATTCTCGGCGCGCTGGTCGCGGTCTATCTGGTGCTCGGCATTCTGTACGAAAGCTACATCCATCCGCTGACCATCTTGTCGACCTTGCCCTCGGCGGGGGTGGGCGCGCTTTTGAGCATCTACCTCACCGGTGGCCAGTTCAGCCTGATCTCGCTGCTGGGCCTGTTCCTGTTGATCGGCGTGGTGAAGAAGAACGCCATCATGATGATCGACCTGGCGCTGCAGCTCGAGCGCAACGAAGGGCTGGGCCCGGCCGAGTCGATCCGCCGCGCGTGCCTGCTGCGCCTGCGCCCCATCCTGATGACGACCATGGCGGCCATTCTCGGCGCACTGCCATTGATGTTCAGCACCGCCGCCGGTGCCGAGATGCGCCGGCCGCTGGGCCTGACCATCATCGGCGGCCTGGTATTCAGCCAG
>Ga0265798_10000682_pt1 | contig 55418 bp, 43 predicted proteins | sample P3T30metagenome_FD_192430 | JGI IMG/M metagenome (GOLD analysis project Ga0265798, IMG submission 192430) | Plant litter microbial communities from East Loma Ridge, Irvine, California - P3 T30 | ecosystem: Environmental > Terrestrial > Plant litter > Unclassified | place: USA: California... | reverse complement strand
CGAAGACCTTCTTATTATCCACTTTCTACACGGCTTAGTTCGTGTGCTACCCCAGTGGGTAGAAGCTCGTAACAACGACCTCCGCCAAGGCAACACATGGTCTATCGACACGCTTATCGCGTCGCTCGAGGACCACCTACGTCACCAGGACGTCGAGCCTGTGAAGACCTTCATCTCTGTCACCAAGACAGCGGAGGAGAAGCGAGTACTCTCACGCCTCAAGGGCCGCTCCAACGACACTACACCTTCCGCTCCATGTCTGCCAACCCGCAACAACAACCGCCCACCAAAGCGTACTCCGCAACCGATTGGCCACTGCGATCACTGCAGGAGGGAGCACCCAGGTCCCAACGACCTCTGCTGGAAAGCCCGTCCAGAACTTATCCCAGATGACGCCAAGAAGAAGCGTGCAGACACCACTGCTCAAAAAGCAGCAGCAGCAGCCGCTTGTACAAACGTCACTATCGCCTCCAACAACAATGACGATCCATACGACGCCCACAGCTACGTCACCGTCGCCAGCTTTGTGTCTCCAGATCTCCTCAAGAAGGCTATCACCAATCACAACTATCGAAAGCGGTACTGCTACGACACCGCCGCTAACCGACACGTCTTCAACGATCGATCAAAGTTTCACACGTACACGCCAAACATCAACGATCATGACGTACATGGCTCTACAGGCTTAACCTCCGCCAAAGGGGTGGGAACTGTACGCCTCGAAGTCGTCAAAGCAGACGGTACTACCGAAAAGATCAAGCTCAACAACGTCCTCTACTGCCCTGATTTCGCTACCAACGTTATCTCGCAAGCTCCGTTCAAGCGTGCGGGAGTGTGGTATCACTCAGGCAAGGACAAGTTGTACACTGCCTCTAATGAGGAGCTCGCATACTTACCAGAGATTGACAGTATATCCAACTTTCTCGTAGCCACAAACTCCTCACAGGCACCGGTCGCTCTCTACTACGCCGCCTCCGTTGCTACCGAAGCACCGCCGATGAGCCCCTAACCTCACGGCCCGCCTCCGACTGGCATCATATCATGGGACACGCTGGGATCAAAGCAATCAAGGACACCGCTAAAGTTGTACACGGCATGAAACTCACTACTTCCACCGTCACCAATTGCGAACCATGCGGCCTCTCTAAGTCAAAGGACTATTACTTCACCAACCAAGGTTATGCTAGCCGTTCGGTGCTCAAGGCGCACGGCGAGTACGATATGATCGCAGTGAGGGGCGGCACTTGTCGGCTTCACATAGTCCACCCGTTGCTATCGAACTTTCGATGGAACCAATTCACCGCTGGAGACTTGGAAGATATTCAGGAGCATCTGAAGTATGTCATCGATCACCGTGAGGGCGGGACGACCTTTCAAGCTGCCGTCAAGACCACCAAGGCCAACTTCGATGCCTACGAACTCGAGCAGTCAACAACAGACTCGACCACCACTGCGACTTCGATGTACAGTACCACAGACACTAAATCGTCCGGCAACCGCACCATCCGAGGGAAAAACGTCCGACGAAACCAACCTTTGGCGACGATGACTCCTATCTTGGACAAGGCCAAAGCGAATGCACTTGTTTCACAAGACCGGGATAGCTCTCAAGCCCGAATTCATGCATGGCAGGACGGCGTACCAGGCGGGTACCGACAACCATCCGTTGCCTCGTCGGGATCGTGGCAGGTTGCGAGCTTCTACACCGCGAGTGAGAAATACCCAGCTTCAACGAATGCTACGTTGGGGACAGAGCGTCGAACAACAACACCTACTCGCGTACTTGTAGATCCCCCGCTTATTTCGCACAAACCACCAAACATGACGCTAGAGACAGTCACTCAACGACTCACCTTGAGTGATGTTCTCAATGCGCCGCGGACCTTCAGTGACAGCGAGTCCCGTCCGGCAACCAGTCCGGCGAAGTCAAGTCAGTCAAGTCAGCTGAAACCGGACAAGCTCGAGATGCTACTCTCCTCGGCCGAACGTATTGCTAAGAAGGGGACTCATGAGGTTAAACTCTCTACAACCATGTCACCACAGTCCGCTTCAACAAAATTCATCGCAACGCCCGTGCTAGCCCCGATCACGACAACAAAGACGGCCAAAACTACCATGCCATCAAAGCGTAGCAAAGGACGCGATGAGCGGCAGCTGTCAGTGGCTACGTGAGCGCAAGCTCAAAAGCATTCGCATATCCCTTCATCGCCACCACCGGCTTACAAGCACTTGTCTGGACAACAGACTAGTGAATCTTCGCGCCGAAATCTTCCTGGCATGCATGCAAAGTCCACGCGCCAAGAACGGTTGGAGGCGCAGAACAGCAAACTTCAGAATCACCCAAAGGCAGACATCGAGTTGTTCGGGGCTGATCGGGAGGGTGGCACGATTGTTCGGTGTCCTGATCGCGTCGACGCATCAGCCCGAACTTAGAACCCCAGCATCAAGCCAAGAATTATCGAGTTCTTTCGTCAGAATCCGAGCCGGCTGAAGTGACGTCCAGAAGAGTGGTGGTACATGTCTATCTAGATAAGTAGGGATGGCATAATTGCGGAAATTCGAAGGGTGAGGCTACCTTGGGTAGGTGCCTCTGAAATGAGCGGAACTACCGGATAAAGTGAAGAGGCATGGTACGAATACGTCACGGTTCAAGGAATCAAGCATCATTGGGGTTACAAAGAGATTGCATATTTGATATTGCCGACCTTGAGTTGTGCAGATTCATGAAGGAGCGGGGATGGGAAGACGCGAAGTGGCCGCGTCTCTAAAGTGACTCTCTCATCACTGATCACGATGTGTGTGATAGCCACAATCGATTTTCAGAGTGAAGTTTCCTATAGTTTATCCTAAATAGTCTGAAATCGATTTTGCGCGACTGGATTTCACCTCTTCGCCCGTCGCCCTTGCCTCGCTCGATTCACCATGGTTAGTTACAAAATACTGATACGACTTGTACTGCGTTCTGTCACAGACATCGTTTGCTCATTTACTCCCACTCATAACTCAACTCCCACTAACGACTAGAGCTGCGATCGTCATCAGCCTCAAGAACCAAGCGCGCGACAATGGCAGAATCACTCACTACGGGCGAGAGCCAAGCTCGACAGGCAAAGAAGAATGCAGAGCTTGAGCGTCTAGAGATGCACATCACCGAATTCGAGCGCGATTCGAAGCGCTTCATCGCGCCGTGCGACCGCTGGAGGGTCAACATAAGATTTTTGCATGCGCGCAAGGCAGTCGCCGCAGCGCGTACCTCAGGCAACAACTCAAAAGCTCTTGTAAAAGCTGTACGAAAAGCCACAGTAGATGCGCATCGTGCCCTGGAGCAAAGCATTACCGAGCACCGCGAGAACATGCGACGTAACGACCCATCTACGCCTACAGAACAGCCAGATGCTCCACTGGATAACAGCCAAAAGATCAAGCAGGAACTGGATGATCGCGACGAACAGCTCAAGGCCACCGAGAAGCACATCTTCACTCAAGTCCTACAGTCAAGCATGCGAGATGGAGCGCTTCACGCGTTGAAAGTTGCGCGAGATACTATCGATCCTGTACGAGCATCGAATGCAGTACAGATCTCAGATCGCTACGCTCGTGGTACGGTTGACGCGATGATGATTCTGATGCATGGAGCTTCGGCATTAGCTGATCTCGAGAGCCTGTTTGAACACACCTTTAAGATAGCTATGGACGCTATAGCTGAGGAGTAAGCCATCGATGCGGCCACCAAGTCGCGCGCAGATAAGCGCGCTGACAAGCCGCCTCGTCAAGATACCCACCGTCAGTAGCACATGCCTGGAAGAAATGGTGGACTTCACCTTGATATGCGGGACCGGAAGGTGGTCCTGCCGCTTTGGTGGGGGAACACGACCTGTACAATCAGAATGGAGTCGCTACGTCGCAATGGACTCCTCCTGGCTGGGTGCGAGCACCCAACGGGCGTATCTACTACAAAGGCCGCGGTAGGCACTCTCTGGGCAATGGTTACCACTGGTAGGATTATATTTGCGATAGAATTTAAATTGCTCAAGGTACTGAAGGCTTTGTAAAGCATTTGGACGAAGCAAGAAGAGGTTGGGCATCTCTAGCTTTTAGTGAAATCGCGGAGCTGTTTTGTCGAGGACACATTGCGTTGAATTTGAGTACGTCTAGCATATTAGATCTTGTCGAATGCGAATTGGCCCATTCTCAGCACACGTCTAATCTACGCGCTCGACAGTGCTCTGCTTCTCGTACTGGGTGGCCACATCGGTCAAAGCAGGCTTCAGAGCATCTGCTGCCTCGCGAGTGAACTTGCGAGCAGATACCTTGTGTTCGAAGAGCAAATCGAGTTCGGAATAAGTGAAACCCTTGGGCTCAGGAAGGCGGAAGTAGCCCCAGACAATGAATAAGGAGGCAATGCCAGCCCAGAAGAACCCACCCTTTGCACCCCAATTCCAATCGTTTTTGCCGACCATTTTGGGCATGATCGTGTTGGTAATGAAAACGATCGAGTTGTATGAGGCACGTGAAAGCGCCACGGTCTTGACACGAAGTCGTGACGAGGGGATCTCGGCGGCAAGAGAGTAGCAGATTGGACCGAGCGAGAGCTGAACACGTTAGTTTGAGAGCCATGATGATTGCCCAATGCAGTGAGACATACCTGGAAACAGAAGATCATAAGAATGATTAGAACACCTCCAGCAAGACTTGCAGATTTGTTTGTTGATGGAGCGAGTCCGATGAAGCCGACGATGAGCAGAATGACGCAAATTGCCGAAAGACCGACCAGGTAAATGGACCTTCGACCGTATCGCGTCATAATCCACCAGGCGATAAAGCATCCTACCAAGCCCAGACAGTCCTGGCCGATGGTGAGGTGGAACGAGTCGTCTTGGCTGAGTCCGACACCCTGCATGAACTGCGTTCCGAATCCCATGAATGGCACACCGCAAAGCGCTTGCGTGATGAAAGCCATGGCCGAGACCTCCGTCCTGTGTAAGTCGCTGCCTCGGAACAGATGCCAGTAGTTACTTCCAGCTCCCACTTGTTTCTCGTACTTGTCGGTGACAACCATCATCTCAACGTGCGCGTCAAGGTCGAACTCGATGCCGTCCGTGGGCGTGGTGATCTTTCGGATCGCTTGCTTGGCCTCATCGATGCGTCCTTGACGGATCAACCACCAAGGTGACTCTGGAGCAAGGAAGGTGGCGAGGATGATTGGGATGGGCCAGATCCACTGCAGCGCGAAGGGAACACGGTAGCCCCACTGTGTTGTGTTTTTCATGAGGCCAGTAAGAATACCAGTAGAAAGGAGTCCTCCGATGACCCAGCACATGTTGATCCACGAAGTCATATAGCCTGTTGACTGTCAGCGACCACTCATGGCCATCATCAATTCTTTGTTACCTCTGAGATGCGTGGGACAGAGATCCGCAGCATAGGAAATGGCAAGCGTCTGGAATACACCCCAGGGCAGGCCCTGGATGATACCTCCGACCAAGAACATCTCGAGTCCGGTCGAAAAGAAGGGAATGAAGATGGCCCCGACCATGAACACCATGCTACCAATCATGGTCTTCTTGTATCCAATCCATTCAGTGATGTAACCATTGATGATGAGACCGAGGATACATCCGACCTGGGTGCCATTTAGGATAATGGTTTGCCATCTCGAGGAGACAAGCTTGTTGCCGTCCACGTCTACCTCGTCTCCAAACTTGTTGCGGAACGGAGTGAAAGCGAAAAACTTGTTCATGAGACTTGTGTCGTATCCCTCCATAACAACACACAGCGAGATGACGAAGGAGAACACGATGGCTTTCCACCAGAATCGTAGGGACTGTCGGACGGACATGTTGTGCTCCTAAGATAAGCGCACGTAGTCAGTACTGTCTCAGATACATTTCGTAAATAGAATTTGACGTACATTGCTGATGGCCGCGTTGGTGTCGTCAGCCGCATGGTGGCCGGTCGTTGAGGTGACTCGCTCAGCCACATGGCCTTCGGTCTTCTCCATGGATGCCGTGGTGGAGTGATACGATAATGGGTCGAGGAGTAGGAACTCTGTCGCGATGCAGCTTGTCAGACATATGGGGTGGATTGCTTATTATATAAGTTTTGGCATCACAAGAGCATGTGTCGAGACCGTGGCAAGGATCGAGTCATGATGAATGGCTAACCCAGGGCTTTGGGTGTCCGAGGCCTTAGAAACGGCCGAGAGAGGAAACAACCGATCGACTTGCGGGGAAGCGCATGCTGGAAATCTCGTGGAAACTGCCCATGGAGAAAAGATGGGGTGGCCCGTTGCGTCGAGTACCCAATCATGGAGTGAATCTTGTGCGCCCAGACGCTTGCCGCGATGAAGGAGGGACTTTTCCGCCAGTAATCCGCCGCTAACGTGAAATTGGACATCATGGCTCGTGCTTTCACTTAGCGGCGCCGCTTCCTGTTTTGGCTACGGCCCTTCCGAGGTCACTCTATCATCCCATCGTCGAGTTTTCCGCAAATTCTCCGCCATCACATGTCCTACCAAGATCTGACTCTCACTCGGAATGCGCAAGCCATCCTCATGCAGCGTCTGCCGGTTCGCCTTCCTGCGTCTACCTGTTCACTAGCACAAGCGAACCTACTGACCGGGTTGCAGGGCCCGTCGTCGCAAATGCATCTACCCAACAGCAACACCCGGGCATTTACCGTTATGCGAGTACTGCGCGTCACGTGGTCTACAGTGCCTCCAAGGCCCTCCCGAAGGCGGCTACTATGCCAGACGAAGAGCTCAGGTACAGGCGTCAAACGTGAGGCTAGCACTTCCAACCGACCAGGTGGTACCAAGGCCAGGGCAATCACACCTGGGTCTTCCCCCGCTTGCCATGAGAAAAGAACTGGCAGAACTGTACTTCGAATACATCCACGACCAGTTTCACTCCATCTACCATCGAGCCTCCTTTATGGACGATCTGATGGGCGACCGTATACCTGCAGTTGTGCTCTTTGCCATTTTCGCTCTATCCGCTAGGTTTTCGACCAACGAGGCATTTGCTGGTTCAAATCCAAGGGAAAGAGGCGAAAGGTACCGAGTCGCCAGCGAAAATATGCTTTGTATTCGCGATCTCTCACCCGGAACAGTACAAGCATATCTCTTGCTCGGAGCATATGCAGCTGCAAGTGGGGAGACTGAGGCCGAGAATCTGTACTATGGCCTAGCTGGCCGCACGTCTCTGCTTCTCGATTTGCCCAACATAGAGGAGTGTGGTCCCTTTGAGCGTGAGACCAACATCAGAACGTGGTGGGCCATCTGCATGGTACGTATGATTATGTACGAAATGAATGTGAGACAAATGCTGACTTCGTACATCTACTCTGAAGGTGGATGTTTGGTCATCTACCGCAGTCAAACTGCCGCGCTTCATGCCAATCGATGAGAACGCTATGTCACTTCCTACCGATGCCTTCCGCCCAATGGATGTATATATGGATTGCAGCCCCTCCATTGATTACACCATTTCGGACTCTGCTCTACTTGTGGAGATGATTAAGCTTAATATGATATTATCGAAGATTATTGACTTCAATCAAATCTGCGTCTCGGAGCACCTAGAAGGCGACTCGTTGATGAACCGCACCCGGGACCTAACTCGCGATTTGGATGCCTGGATGGAGCAGCTACCATCGTACATGCACGATACACCCGAAAACTTCAAGAACTTTGCATCGCGTGGCCGAGGTCGAATGTTTGCAGCTGTGTATCTTGGATACTATCATTACGGCCAGCTGCTCAACTATCAGTTCCTATCGTCATCACTCAATACACCAACAGATTCAGTGCAGTATGCTAGTGCTTGCAAAGAGCACGCTGCGCGCCTCTGCTCTCTGGTATATCGATCTCATTCCACTCCTGGCAGCGAGGTCATGTACTCTGCAGTCTCCCACATTCTCGTGATCGCGTCAACTGTCCAGATTCACACGCTTCTTTTCTCTGGCGACGAGCGCGAAATTCGAATCTCAAAGGCAAGGCTCGAACGCAATTTTGAGATATTGTTGAAATTGCGCACTTACTGGCCGAGTGTGGACGGTGCCATGAGTCGGTTACGGGCTTTCCATCAAACTTGCCTGCGAAGCAAAGAGACCAGCTTCGTCCTTGACAGATGGTTGCTACGGTTTCTTGTCCAATTTGCACCACACATGGAGCTCGAGCCGAGGGACAACGATCCTGAGTACCAGGCGCTTCTAGCATTGAGTAGACAATCGCCACTGTCATGTTACTCCGGATTATCTGTGTGAGTACAGACAGGAGTTCGTTTCACAACCAAATTATAGGGTAGTGAGCACAGCAAATCGAAGGGCAAGAGCCTAGAGCCTCATGTCGGATGTCGGATGTCCACGTGTCGAAGGTTAGGCAAAATCGTTCGCGGTACTTGCTCAAACAGTGGGGTGAGACCCATGGAGACCCCGCCGAATTTAGCGGCGGAAAACTACACTTTGGAGTGGAGACTTCAGACCGCCCGAAAACGCAGACTTGGCGTTATGTCCCACCAAGGTCTAATCTGCTTCCAAGGGCAGAAGTCAAAAGCCTCAGTAGGAGCCGCTCAAGTCCAATCTCCAACCAAATTTTAACAGTTTTCGCCATGTCGCCGTCACGCAATAGTATCGTTGTGGTAGCGACGTTTTTGAGTGGTGCAGCGGCCATTAACAATGGCCTTGCCATCACGCCTCCGATGGGCTGGGTACGTGATCATAGTCAGAATCAGTATGCTGTATACTAATGGCAGAAGAACAACTGGAACTCCCTCGGTTGCGACGTATCGGAGGACTTGCTCCTCTCCACGTCAGCACAGATCGTGAGCCTTGGTCTTCGGGACTTGGGTTACAACTACGTCGTATTGGATGATTGCTGGCAAGATCCAAAAGGGAGAGACAAGAAGGGCAAGCTCCAACCTTCGCTCGAGAAGTTTCCCAACGGACTGAAGTCGATATCCGACCAATTGCACAGTCAGAACTTCAAGTTTGGCATGTACAGCAGCGCCGGCGAAATGACCTGCGCAAGGTTCGGTACGATGGAATGCCGCACTTCAATGGAAGATCACGCGCTGACCATAATCAGAGGGCTCACTTGACCATGAGGTTGACGATGCTACCAGCTTTGCTAGTTGGGGCGTTGACATGCTCAAGTACGATAGTTGCTATCACATGGGTCGCGTTGGCACACCCTCAATCTCGTTCAATCGCTTCAAGGCCATGTCCGATGCGCTTAAATCTACTGGAAGGAATATTCTTCTTAACTTGTGTAATTGGGGAGAAGATCTTGTTCACACAGTAAGCTCCAAGCACATTGTGCACGTGCTAGCTATTGGAGATTCTTTGCAGCTAATCATGCTTAGTGGGGAATGTCCATTTCCAACTCGTGGCGTGTCACAGGTGACATATACGATTCCTTCTCGCGCCCAGACGATCTGTGTGCTTGCAACAGCCTGGCGCCCGGCGATGTCAACTGCATCGCACCAGGCACACACTGTTCAGTTCTCTTCATTCTCAACAAAGTCGCTCCATACGCGGATCGCAGTATCCCTGGTGGCTGGAGCGATCTCGACATGCTTGAGGTTGGCCAAGGTGGCATGACCGACGAGGAGTACAAAGCGCACTTCGCCCTATGGGCAGCAATCAAATCACCTCTTTTCCTTGGAAACGATTTGCGCGACGTGCCAGCTTCGGCGCTCACTATTATCAACAACCCCGCTATTATTGCACTAAGCCAAGATCCCCATGGACGAAGTGTGACGCGCGTACGAAGAGACACAGAGGGTGTCGCGAAAGATGAATGGGGCATGGGTGAGACACACGTTTGGGCCGGTCATCTTCAGAATGGTGACGAAGTCGTCATCCTTTTGAACGCTGGTGGTGAAGATATGGAGATGAGTGTTACCCTTGCAGAGATCTTCATTCCGTACGGGCCTGGTGGTTCAGCACCGCATGTCAAGTACGATTGGGCTATTCATGATCTCTGGGCCAATCGGATGCCTGAAACAACCGCAGAAGACTTGCTGGCAGCGAAGACAGAGGGTGAGCGAGCATCAGTCTTGAACGCCGCGAACTGGTACAACGCTACTGAGACGCCTTATGCTAAAGGCCTTGCCCAGGAAGACGCCCGGCTCTTCGGCGAGAAAGTTGGTGTCGTGAAGGCTGGTGGCGTACTCAAGGCCAACGTCAAGAGCCATGCGGCTCAAGTCTTTAGATTGCGGAGGATGAAGAAGGAGGGCGACGAATTTGAGGCGAAGAGCATTGCGCGAGAAGACGTTGGTGTCAACAGCGATAAAGACGAACTATGAAGGAATTTTCGCTAGGGTTTCGAACATTGTACGCAGAGAAAAATTAGAGTCCTCGAAGTCCCCGGACCATCGCGAAAGCAGAAGCTATAGGTTACATGGACGCTTCGGTATGGTTTGTTTTGAACATATATGGATTTAGCCGCGGCGAGGGTTGAGGAAACCCCTAATGGAACACTACAAAACAATGGTATGCATGAAAGAGTGTTCGTTTGCTTACTGCTCTGTCCTGGGTCGCGCCTTGTGCTACCCATCTGTGTTCAATTTTCCAACCCCTTCCTTCTTTCTGTCCATCCTGTTCATCTAGCGCAACGTTTTCCGTTTCAACTCTCATTCTTCATCTTCAAGAAGATACACACCGCCGACGCCAACATACGGATGGTGATATCGCAGCCAACGAAAATTGGGAGCTAGAATAAGCACCTCATCATCTGGAAGAAGCAAGCCATCGCCTACCTGGGGCTCCACCGGGTCGCTCCGAAACAGAGGAATTTGGCGTCGCCCATGTGCGCACTCACGAAGCTGATCTTGTCGTATTCCGCGGCGTGCCTGGCGAGCGAAGCGGTCCCACGCGTCAACGGGAGCAGTACGAGCCGGTTGGCGGCGGCGGCGCGATGCGGGTGGAGCATCTGCAATCGAGCACACGCTGTCTACCATGATGCGGGCCAACTCAATATCGTCGCTCGTCAGATGCTGGAATGTGCGGGCATGTGAGATGTGTGCGCGTGTGGAAGCGATGCTCTCGCGACACCGGCGGAGTGCGTCGGCAGTGAGCTCGCCGTCGTAGCGACGATTGATTCGGCTCTCTACTTCGTTCAGGTGCACTTCTATGGCTACTAGGGCGTCGCGGTTTGGCGAGGGCTGTCGCACGTTGGATGTTGGAGACGAGCTTGACGATAGAGGCTGTGAGGTGTTCCGAAGGATACCCTGTGGACGTGGTGAAGGAGACCGCATGCTTCGGATGTTACCCATTGTCATGTCTGCGACATCTCGAGTGATATCGTCTATGTTGCCGAAGCGCACACCTCGGATGTCTGTAGTCGAAGGTCGGGTTGTTGTACCTTGACGGCGACTACCGTGACCGTCGCGAATGTCGTCAAGATTGTTCAAGGTGTTGTTTACAGCCGCAATAAAGGCATTGGGTAGACCGTTGGAGTTGCTGAGAATGGACATAACATGCTCACGCACTTGGTCTCGCTCTCGCGGCAGCAGCTCGTCCTCCAACCAGTAGATTGGAATCGGATGAACAGCATTGATATTGGTCTTGGAGATGGGCACGGGGATGAAATCGGCAAATTCCGCCCGTTGGATCGCCTGGGAGGTGCGGTATGGTCCGAAGATGGTGTTGAGTACACGAGTGTTTGGAACCATTGTAAATGGATACGGGTGCCGTGTCGGACGAAATGAAGCAGGCGCACAACACAGTGCGAAGTCTGATCTTCAGGGTGTAGAGAGATGGATATGCTGTGGTAAGAGGTTATGAGTTGCTGTAGAGCGAGGGGGGCGATGCTTGGAAGTTTCGATCGGTGCAGTCTATATGTAGTCCAAAGCTTCGCAAGCCATAGGCTGGAGCCTAGACTTCAAGGTGAATCACGTACAGCGCAATTCACTGCCTCAAAGCAAGATCCCCATCAGCAAATGCATGCATTCTAGCGTGGTGAATGATTAATTCTTCGAGCGCTTTTATTAAAGTCCTGTGTGGGTTATTACAGAACGCAATGTTGCTCGTCGATGATCTGTAGATATCACTGGAGAGACAGTCATGAGTTCTGTATCGATGATGAGAAGGTAGATGTTCCGTCACTTGATTGAATTGTCGTTGGCCCAAAAGATTGGAAGGGGCACGAGAAGAGGTTAGGTGGTCTAGTTGAGGTACCGTAGACCACACGGAGCTACTTCCGGCGCCCCTTACCGTAGAGCACAAGACTTGGTACATGTGCTCGAAAGTGATGTCAATAATCATTATTGTCACGGCTTCTGCCAATATATCTACTATACATTTTCACGCATTAAACATTCATCACTGGTTTCAGCACGATGGCTGGCCGACGAGGTATAGCAGAAAAGTCCATAATAAGGAGTTTGCTAAGCAAAAATAGACTCGCGGCATTTGATTGAGGTCAGGGAAACACTATCTAAAGGCCGTGGCACCTTCACCATTGCCTGTATTCTGCGCGGTACGCGTGTCATCGCCGAAGCCGGTCTACTCAAGATCAAACGCGAACACAAAGCCAGTGACATTATCAGCTCCTTCATGAAACTTCCCACTGCCCGACAAGACGCATATCTGGAACTTCACGAATTTGCGTGCGGTGCATTCCAAAAATCGGTTGAGGATGATATGGGACAGCGGTGGCATGATCTCCCAGCACGCCAGCGCAAGGTACTGGCCATCTACGGAGCAAATGCCTTCAACGATATATTCTTGATCATGTCCCGCATCAATCACTCGTGCACTCCAAATGTTTTCTTCTGGTATAACTCCGTGACGGAGTTGGGTACATACCATGCTGTTCATGACATTACTATCGGATAGGAACTTACCGTAGCGTACGACCACTGCACCAATCGCCCCCGGGGTCAATGACAGGTCGAGTGGGACAAATGGGGATTCATTTGCAGCTGTCAAGCCTGCGAAGATACACCGCAAGGAAAATAAAGAGACAAAGCGCGCAATCGCATGTTCGAGCTTGACCAAGCACTTCGAACCAGCGTAGATTTGGGTTCTTGGAATGATGCTCTGTACTTCGCACTGGGACTCGCTGACGTACAGCGATCTGGAGGTATACTTCGCAGAGCACTAAGCATATCGTAAGTAAGCCGCCGCTTCTTTGGGACCATTATCTCAAACACTGCCCAGGTACCAGAACGCAGCTCGTGAATGTCTGATGCTGAATGACACGAAACAGGCGCTTCTGTGGGCGCGAAAAGAGCTAGAAATTGACCGGTATTGCATTGGAGAAGACCATCCTGGTTATCAGAAAGGGTCGGAGGTCGTGTAGAGAGCGGCAATAGCAGTAAAGGAATCCAGACCTGTGGATGTTTCTGTAAAAGAGTGGTTTTAGAGTCCGAACTGGCATGAAATCACAATACCTAATGTGTTACGGGGTGTCATCGGCGGCATTTAAGCAGCTGAAGGCTACTATGAATACTGTCGCGGTTCTGGAGGTTCTCCTTCTCCCTTGTACCACGTAGCACTGTTTCATGGCTCCACTGCTGTACTACGCAGTACCCGCCACCTCTGTTTTCCCACACATAACGTTGATAGCCATACACAATAGAACTTCAGTTCAATCCTTCAAATCTTCCTGCATATGCGCTGTTTTCACACCGCGACAAATACACTACTACCTAAGTATATGTTCAACTACGACTACTCAAAATCAATATTCCGTGCACTGTAAAGATGGCTTTGAGGCTCACCCATGATAAGGTTGGGTTGTTCTTCCTCTGCTGGTCCACTGTCCGTCGAAAAATACACCCGACATGACAGTAACAACGACTAATAAGTCTTTCCTTTGCAACGTAGTACTATTTGAAGGTAATAACTACTATCATTCGCGACTTGCGTTTGCTCGACCGTGCATGTAGTATTTACTGATCAATCCTGGTATTAAAATACGTTCATTCACACCATCTCGTGAATCGGTCGCGCTACTTTACTTGCCCAGGTGACTTCATAGACAGAAGCAATTTTGATCGCTTAACTCACTAATCAGTTTTATTCCAATCAACTCCCGTGCGCCCACTCAACAGTTCAGCGACTAAAATAAGTCATCTCCACGACATGTCTGAACCTCACGCTTCACCGGCCGCGCTTTCTAAGCGCAACAAGAAGCGGGTGTCATTCGCTCCAAAGACGCGCTTTGCCTCCAGCCGCATGAATCTGGAACACCATCGCCAATCAGGATCATTCTACAACCCTGGAAATTATGCAGCACCGCCGGGCGCTGAATGGTAGAACACATCCTTTCAGACGGAACAACATGTCAACTGCAATCAACTTAAGGTCTTTTCAGGCACGCCGGAAGAAGTTCATGACCTCCTGAACACCTTCACGCCACCACTGCGGAACGAAGGCATCCTGGACCATCATCCACGCCTCACTGAAGCGTTCGCTCTGCTAGGCAAGCCTTACGGTGACGGAAGCGGGCTTGCTTCGTTCAACGAGGATCTCAAAACGGCCGACTGGATATTGCTAGCGATTGAGTCAGAATCTGGCAAGCTTGTTGATGTCGTACTACACGAAACGCGGGATGTAGAGGACGCGCCGTATCTTGAGGCAATGTCAGAAGACTCTGATGCGTACTATGAGCCACTCAGTTCATCAGACGAGGAAGAGTCAGCGGGCGAAGAGGCAACGGAACTAGACGAACAGCCACATACGCCGAAGCGCTCACTGGGCAGTGACATTATCGCGCCTCGCCGTCCTAGTACCGATCGCACTTCACCAGACAGTAGCCGCGACGAATCAGCGACAATATCTCTTGCGCTACAGTCGCCCTCTCCTAAGAACAGCGCAGACGACGACTCTCATCCTCAGGTGTCGCCTACACCGAGCGCCACTTTGAATTCTCTCGTGGGACTGCTTGCACGTCGTAGTAAAAAGCGTCACCTCGAAGAGGATGATAGTGAAGGTGAAGTGAGTTCGGTGAAGCGCGCCCGCGGGGGAGGCTCTTGATGGAAGAAATACTAGTTCTCTGGATCAAAGTACTACTTGTTTGTGTTGTGATAATGTGTTTAGAGGGTCCTGGAAGCCTACGATATAGATCTCAGCGCCTCCGCATTAATAAAAACACGGACAAGAATCCTTCGCGTGCGCTGTGAAGACAAGCCGTTGTTTAACTAGAGTGAAAATTGGGATACTTATGTCTCATGTCTCATTAGACCAGTGAAGTGAAGTGACTCAATCAATTGAAGAATTCTGCCCAGCTCGCTTGAGTGAAAGGACCGGTCGCCCCGTTTGCCGCGAAGCTTCCCGAATCACCTTTACCCCCTCAACTACTTCCTGACATTCGACTCACTCCTCAACTTCAACCATGTCTAGATCATGCGCAGCCCATGCTCCAGCCCGTCTATTGCTGTCTAAAGATGACACCGCCCTCTACATGGGAATGGCAAGCCAACGACGTCACATCTCACATGGTTGGCAATATACGACATGCGCCCGACTACTGCCGCTTCTTTCACCGACACGAATGGTCGCGATTTCCCTTAGCAGCGCCCGCGCCCGGTGAAAAGTCGCAAATCATCGCGTTATGGTGTGGTCATCAACTCCATCCAAAAGACACACGAATCACGTCTTTTTGTCCTGTCTGCGAGGTGAAGATGTGTCTGGAGTTTCTTGACGCGATAGCATTCGAGTGGAATGAGGCAGGTGGACCATTCCCGGGTGCCGACATAGACCGTAATCGATATTTCCTCCTGCGCCGGGTGTGGTACATGGCACAGGGTCAATTTAATGTCCTCTCAAAACAGCTCGAGGTAGCTGCAGGGTACGAGAAAGCTTAGGAGCAGGAGCACTTCTGCCAGGCAGGGAGTATGTGGAAACTCAACACTAGCGTCAAAGCCATGCGCATCGCCATGATTAAGCGCAAATACACAGCCATTCTGAGCGCAGTACCAGCAGTATCTCTGAAGGGGAAGTGCGCTGGAGCCACACCAACGGCCCGGAAGAAGACTGTCTCGTTTGCTGCACAACAGAAGTGTCGAACCTGCTTCATTGTAGATGGCGATGTCCCTGGATCAGAGGTTCGCAACAACATCGACGAGATGATCGAGATTGAGTACGACTCAGAAAATACAGAATCATACCGCCAGATCCCAGAGTTCGACCAAGCAAGCTCGGATTACGTGCCTGGCGCTCACGCTGCAGAAACGGAATGGTGGGACTCTTCTCACAACAAGAATCATGTTATTGCAGACATCTTCAACCTGAAGCTGTTCGTTACCAAGTCGCAAAATGAATTTCGTCGGGACGCCGAGGCCGATGGTGGGCACCCGGGCAACTTCCAAGGGATTGTTGGTCTTAATCGCTAGAGCGGAGTCATCCTGGCGCACTTGATGCAGTTCCAGCATAGACTTCAGGGTGGTCATGAAGATCTGCTTTGGCTGATTCGTTCTTCTGATGCGCTTGTAGTTCTGCTAGATGATATCGGCAGCTCCATACTGGACATTTGCTTCTCTCGTCTGGCAGACGTGGAGGATGAGTATCATGTTGAAACAGAGTCTGTAGACCAAGGTGTATGGACAAACCTGCAAGAATGTCTTAGCGGTATGCAGTCGTCAAAGAACACGGCAACCGTTCAAGGGTGTGAGCCTGACGAGGACGCGAGGATCGGGCCTTGAAGACGCTTGAAACTTGATGTACACGTTGTATAGCAACCAGCACTTAATAGAAGAAAACTGAAGTACCACGCTTGACGGAAGAAACACAGAATAACATGCTTGACGCATCAAAGTGACTTTGTTTGAAGTGGGTGGATGTTTGAAGGGAAAAGCTTAACTAGACGTGAATCCGAACCATGGTACTTACACATCACCCTAGCCCACGAACTGACGCTAGTGATTTCTGACCCAAACGCCTCACCCAACTTAAAGATACTGAGCACTTTATCCCCAAAAAAAATCTTGCAACGCCCTAAGTTCAGTTTTCCCAGTTGTCACACCCTATCGATCCAACTTCCCCTCTATATCGCGCCTGCATGCGCCTATTCGACACCCTACGTCGCTTCTGTGCAACTGACACACTCGACATGGCCACACGCGCACCTGCTCCCGCGAAAGTCTTTGGCACACTCGATCGCCCCATCTTCTCGCCGAACTGTGTCATTCAAGGCCAAGACCAGGCTGACTATTTAAATTATCTGCGGCCCCTGAGACCGTACACGAATTTCGCTGCCACCCCGTTCCCGACGCCTATTGAGTACAACAGCTTTCGTCTTGCACAGTCAGATCCAGAAGCGATAGAAGTATGCAGGCATCGTAGACACCCGTGGTCGCCTTCGTTCGTGTTTGCCGGACACTGTCCTTGCTGCATGCTGCAAATCTACGCACGATTTCTGGACGTGGTCCGTGGGCGTTGGGATGCTTCGACATCCTCTGATGCCATGACGCGGGATCAGTTCAAGAAGAGCTGGAAGTATGCACGGTTGACGCTGGCCAACCTCGTTTGCTTGCTGGAAGTCACAGCCATGGCGGAGAAGGCGTACGAAGAGAGCAAATCATATTGTACTGAGCCAGACGTCAGATCAGCTGCAAAGGCTCTGGCTGTCTTTGAGCTCTTATGCAAAGTCGACTCTTCGGAATATGCGAGTGCTGCAGAGCTGCACACTCCAAAGACCAAACGCAAATCACCAAGGGAAGTAATTTTCGTACCAATGTCCGCCAGCAAGCAAAGTCGCCCACACAAGAAGTTCCATCGGTCAAATGCTGCATACAAGGCAGGCAGACACGCATGCCCGTCGCCCGCCGGCTGGCTCGACACTTCTAGTTCTCGCTCTTGGACCCGAGATGCGAAGAAGTCTGATCAACCTGCTTGCGACACAGACGTTGACATGTCTGAAGCTGGCAACTCAGAGGAGGCAAAATGCGTGAGCCAGGAGCCAGAACCGCCTGTTGGATCCGAGGACGACGAGCTGGGTCACTGGCTGTTCGCTCGGGAAAGCAACATGTTGCCGTGAGAGAGTAGGCGGAGGTATATGTGCAGGCTCGAAGTAGGGGAAGTAATGAAGCCTGAGGCAACTCGACATGCCAGGAAGGGTTGAGAGAAAAAAAACAGAAAATGTGCAACGAGGAATATGGCTTGCGCCGTTCAAGGAAAAGCCCGAAATAGATACCATCACAGGCACAAAAGCATCACCATTTCCCAAGATCCTCCCACTCAGACCCCTTTCCGAAGATAAATCCCATGATCAAACGGCCCAAAAGCACATGCCCCAACATCCACCAACCTCCCATTTACACTCCAAGCCTCCGTCGCATCCACATCATTAAGCCCCTCTTTCTCCAACACCCCATTGTCCATTCTAAACCTCTGCACCCTCGGACTCGACGCATCAAATGGCGTATCACTACTCAGCGCACTCATACCCCTACCATGCTCATCACCATTAATCTGCTGGCAAAACATACCCGCCGGACCGCCGCTATCGCCAAGCATGTCGCCCACAATCTGCTGGACAGGAACATCGGGCGCGACACTAATGACAAACGTCTCGCTGTCGAGTTCCAAGAAGCCCCTGTTGCCATCGAGAACTTCTATCTGGAGGTTCTGGCTAAGTATCTCCATGCAGTTGTCGCAGTACGCTGGGTCTTGGGCGTAGAATCGAATGTCGGGATTACCGGTGAACATCCTCAACATGTCGCCGATCTGGGATGCAGCAACGTGCTGTATCCAGGAGCGGGCGCCATGGTCCTCCGGGTTGAATTCGAGGTGTGAAGGCGCGCTGGTGGTGGCGAGGTGGCCGAGCCCGAAGCACACGACTTTGGATACATGCGCCATCTGTGGAGCGTGCTTTGTAAGGTGCTCGGCGATGTCTTTCAGCATCTGGGACTTGAGCCATTTTTGCTTAAAGTTTGCGAACTCTGCTTCCTGGTCAACAGTGTCGCAACATGCTGAGGGCTCGCGTCGCGGTCGATCAGCGACTCTCACTAGCATGCCCTTGAACTTGGGATCACAAGCAATTCGATGACGCTGTGGATATGCTAGCTGGTGGTAGCTGCAAAATATGATCTGTTTTCCCGGGCCCTTTGGCTGCGAGGATGTGTTTCTTGCCGTGTACATCGAAAGTCTCGATATTGGCGGTAAAGGGGCAGTGTTCAACTGTTCCTCGAGCTTAACGTATTTTTCGATGAACTCTCTGGTGTAGTATTCGCGGTCGAAAAGGGACTGCAACGTCTCGATTGGGGAGCTCATTGGGGCTGACATAGTGGAAATGATGTTGGAGTGTGTTGGAATTGGGGTCAGAGTAAAGGTTTGGCTTTGATATGAAGTTGACAGCTGTAAAGGATTGCTATCTTTATATATCGGATACTTGACTACAGCGCCTCATCGGTTAACTGTTCGGGTAAGAGCCTACTCGTGAGTCGTGACGAAGTGGTAGAACAGGATCGTGCTTAGCAGTGCAAAAGTGGTGCAACGAAGGCGCATGAGCCAGTACGCGGCCGACGAGCGATCAGTGGGGGGCTCACGGTGGCAATAGTAGTCACAACGCAAACGTGGCTCAATTTAGCTTAGAAATTATGGCACTATCGGAGAGTTATGTCGAAGAGTGGTACCCGTAACAAAGACTCATTGCGCAATCTTGACATGCTTCCCACTCCCAGCGCCACTCGCACTCCCCTCACTCCCCATTTCCCCAGCACCACCACTCCCCTCACTCCTAATCCCCATCTTCGCCCTCCTCTCCCTCATCCTCTTCTTCGCCAACGCCACCGAATCGCGATGCGTTTTGACAATATCACTAAACGGACTCGAATGCACCAAACGTCCACGTGCAAGCGTGACCGAATCACGGTGTCCGCGAAAATGCGCGTCGTCAAGGTTCGAGAAGCTACGAGTAGCTGGTAGCGGACCACGATGGCGGAGAGTAGGGGAGGCTAGAGGCGGTGTTACAAGCTCGATTGAAGATTCGGACGTGGTATGAGGGTGTTCTCTGCTAGAGTGTGTCGTGTGGGCTGGAGCACTGGCTTCGGGAGGTACTTCGTACTGGGTGTCGTCTAGGCTGATAGTGCTACCTGACTCGTATGAATGGCTCCGTGTGATGGGGCGTGAGGCAGGACGCGATGCCGCTTCACTAGTTCTCTGACTGTTCGGAGGTGTGAGGGTGACGAGCTCTCCGTCGTCCTCAATGGAGTGTGGTCTGCGTCCGGCATCGTCTGGGTACACAACTATCGTAGGTCTGAAGGTATCGGCTGGGGCGTTCTACGTCCCAACCCAATCTGTGAGCCGAGAACCAGACCAATCGGTAAGCTTGGTGTTGATCCGTTGGAGACTTCGAGTACTCGCCGGGCTGAACGCTTGCAGGGAATTTCTGGCCGAGGAGTTGCGATGGGCTGGTGCAATAGTAGACTCCGCAGTGACGTTCTTCCAGACTGTTTCGTGGCTGCCGGACGTCGACTCTACAATTTGTCTCGTTGGCGTGGCTGTGTAACTTCCATCGCTTTGGATACATCCTAGTCTGCGTGAAGGTGTAGTGGCAATGACGTGAACATCAGCGCGGGTCATCGCAGGGTTTGCGGGCGTGCTCTTTGCTTTGTTGACGCTGTAGTAGGACGCTTTCCGGCGGGCAGTTGTTCTCGATTGCGGGAAGAGTGGCGGCTGTTTGCACGTTCGCTCGTCTTCGATGTGCACCACTTTCTTTGGCAGATCGACGGGTTGGTCAGATTCTTGCTTCATTGATTCCTCAAAGTCGACTGTCTTCGTGCGACGCAAAGTCTCCTTGTGCTTCAGGCACGTTCTCAGAGGCTGGGGGACAACGAGCGCGTTCTGTCGATTTCCCCGCAACTCTGGATCGGACATCGACGATAGACGGGCGCACCTATCAGTCGGCAGACCGAGATATAGGTTTCGTACATTGAGCTCGTCTCGAAGCGCCAAGGACTCTACGAGTGATTTGTGGTAGCGTGACTGCAGCTCATCGTTTGAGTTGCTGCCTTTCCGTTGTGGTGTGGGTCGTTTGAGTGGCTGTGAGGCATGGGTGAGGTACTGTTGCAGTGCGTTGCGTTTCAAACTTTCTGGTTGTGAAGACAGACGGGTTGCAGTATTGGCAGGACCGATGTCAGACTCCCAGGTTGATGAGTTCTTCCCCTCGGTTGCGAAAACGCCAAAGATGTCAAAGTCGGAGCCTACAGGATCGCGCGCGGGTTGATGCGTTGCACTAGGTATACGATTCATCGTCAGTGGCGGCAGCGAGTATTGGAAAGGAACGCAAGCTCGTGCGTCGCAGGTGTAGAAATGAGCTTCGTGAAGTGCCGTAGGTATTGGTTGGGAGGGTCGGTCACGAAGACGAGAAGCAGTGAGGTGTGGAAGCGAGAAGTTTTGACAAGGTAGGTACGACATCGACCACGTGCCTAGTGGAAGAGGAAGGGACGTCCATGTTGCCCGTCCACGGATCCAGTCTCCAGCTCAACCACCCGGGCTTTAAGCATGTGAACACTGAATTTCACGTTCAGTATGTCCTGAAGGTGGGCACAATAGATACGGCATCTTTTGCAGCTACAACATACGTTCGACAAGACTGCAACGAAAATGAGTCTTGAGGAAAGTACTGGTAGAGATAGAACCTGAAGATGTGATATCCAACTGCATGCGTATCCAAAGCGCAACCGGCTATGCAACCTACCCTAAGGATCCCAAAGTAATGAAAATATATACGCAACTGGTCAAGGCATCCAATCCCAACCCTAATCTTACCGAAACAGCCCTCTTTTCCTCGGCGTTTTCCGATCCTCAATCATCGCCACAGGCTCCTGTGACGCCAACGGCACCGACGGCATACTCTGCGTATGTTGCAACGGCGGAGCCTCAATGTGCCTCATACCGCCATACGGCGTGTGATATGGCGTTTGCTGCCAATTTTGCTGGTAGTTAATTTGATTCTGATCGATGTAGCTGTTTGATGGTACGCGGTGTGGGGTTTGTGGGATGAACTCGTTTGGATTGTGTGATTGTTGTTGTTGTTGTTGCTGTTGCGTGCGAATGAGGCCAAAAGCCCAGTTTGATAGGTTGAAGCCGCCGAAGATGATGATTGCGGTGAAGACCTATTCGATGATGGGGTCAGTAAAACCGCGATTATGGTCTTCAATCTGTGCGTGTGCATAGTAATTCTGGTAGTAATCGGGGGGAGGTACATGGTAGCCTTGAGCCTGTGACTGTCGACGAGCAGACACGATGACTGTGTTCACGATTTTGAAGACGTAGGCGGCCAAGACAAGGTAAATAGCAAGACATACCATGGACTTGTAACTGAACTCCTCGACAAAGCTGTTGAAGATGGCGGCAAACGTCTTGGCGGTCACGCTCGCGCGGGCAACCTTCTTGGGGTCGCGGTTCATGCACGTCTCCCAGGCGCCGCACACTTTCTCGAGCTGCGGCACGCGGTCGTCGCAGCGGTTGACCCTATACTCCTTGGCGCACAGTGCCATGTCGACCATGACCTCGGACATGTGCTTGGAGGAGGCAATGTCCACGTCGGACATGACGCCCTGCCACGCGCACCAGAGGATGTACATGAAGCCCGTCGCGAGGAAGATGTTGACGGTCAGCTGCATGTAGAAGGAGAGGACGGACGGCAGGTTGGGGTGTGCCTCGACCCAGTGCAGGAAGCCGGCGATGCTCATGGCATACGTCTGCTGTTCGTTGGCCTGGTCTTGGGGTATCGCACCGCCGCCCTTCTTGCTCAGCACGAGCTCGTTGTCCGAGTCGTCGCCAAGGTCCCGCAGCACATCGGCGCGCTTCTTGCTCCGCGAGCGGTCGGAGCGCTTCTTCTGTATGCGGTGCTCGGCCTTGTGCGAGTAGTGCGTTTGCGACGAGTGTGGCTGTGACTGTGACTGTGACTGTGACTGTGGCTTGGTCGGGCTGGGGCTGCTGGTGGACATCAGACGCTTATACCAGCTCTCACGCCGGCCCGCCTTCTTCGGGCTGCCGGTGTCGCCATTGGCCCCCATCCGTCCCATCTTGGCCGCCAGCGAGGTGTCGGGCGTGGCGGCGTCGCTGTCTACTGCGGGGGTATTGGGCGTCTCGCCGCCGGAGCTAAAGTCGTAGGTGCTGGCGGGTGTGCGCGGCGTCCAGACGTCGTTCTGCACGTGCTGCGGTACTGGAAGCGGCTTGTTGCCGTCCTGGGCGAAGAAAAAGCGCTGGTTGTTGGGCTCGCGCAGGCGGTTCGGCGTCGCAAAGCCGCTCTTGGACGGCGAGTCGAGGACCGAGTGGGGGCCTGCATCATCTTCATTTAGCTTCCACTCGTCATTCTTGCGCCCAAACTGGAAGCCGCCGTAGGAGTGCTCACGCTTCTTCGCCGACTGCTGGCTGTTGACGAGGAACGGGGACTGCGGGTCTACGGGGCCGGTTTGGTTCGTCCACTCATAGTCCATAGGCGTGATCGATGTTCGGTGTCCGCGCTGCATCTCTGCCTGCGAGTGCAAGGGCGTGCGAGTGTGAGTGTGAGTGTGCGGGGTGGAGGTGAAAGTGGTTGCTAGGCGGTCCTCGGTCTTCTGTTGTGCGCTGTCAACAAATGTTGATTGCGGACTTCCGGCGGTGCTGGGGTCTCGCGCTAGTCTGTCTTGGGCTGAGACACTTGAGTTGACAGTTGAGGTCGCTGTGGATGCCAACACTGGTGTGGAGAGGAGTTTTCGAATGGAAGAGGATGATGGTAACAGAAAATGCAGCCTGGTCTGTGTATTAATGGTGCCTACAAGAGACATTGTGCGAAAATGAAGTTTCACCGAAACACCTCCACTACCTTTCACTCACAAATGGTGACTCTGACTCGTGAGACATTCTGCAGACATGAGGCCGTGAGCTCAATATGTAGATATGCACATAATCATTGCTACTTTTGCTACAAGCGCAGCGTTGAGAGAATACGCCGCCTGGATATCAAAGTCTACTCAAAGATACAACGCCTGTTAGCCACCCCATCACCCCATCAACAACTCATCTAAGCCGCAGCCTCCGTTCCCTCCTTCTCCTCATACTTCTCCCAGTTCGCCAGGATGTTGCCAATCTTGGGCGAGTTGGTCAGCTTGTACACGTCCTCAAAGTACTCCTTGGTAAGCGCGAATGGCTTCGCTGTGACGTTGGGAATGTACTTTCCGATCAGCTTCGACGGGTCGATCGACGTCTTGTGGATCTTCTTGAGCAAGAAGCTCCGGAACGGCTTGACACCAGAACGCAGGAACGTGCTGTGGAACGGCACGTCGATACCCTTGAGCGGGATGGTGGCAAAACCGCGCTGTAGGTCAAGCGGCTTCGGCTTCGCCTCCGTCTGCTCTGCGCAGCCCTTGATAATCTCTACCAGATGCGCCTTGACATCCTCCAGCGACATGCTCTGCATGAGCTCTTGGATGTCGATCTTCTGCTGCTTGAGGTAGTTGGTGACGCCAGTGAGGCAGTCGAGTGCACGAAGGTCTCCAGCGGCGACGTACTGCATGTTGGCGATGTTGTAGTTGACAATCTCGAGGAGCCACCCAGTCTGCTCCGCAATATTCTCAACAACGTACTGGAGGGCCTGCTCGTTGAATGTTTTCGAGATGCGGCTGGGGTTGATAGCGCACATGGAGTAGTTGGAGCGTCCATCCGCGTCGCGCTCGACAGCGACCTGCATGGTAAGACCACGGTAGAAGACGACCGACACCAAGCTCTCGATAGGCATGACTTCGGCCAGCGCAGCAAGAGCACTGTACTCTCCGAGCGAGTGGCCAGCAAAGGTGCTGTCACGCTGCACAAGACCCTTGGCGCGCATGTCTTCAAAAGACGCCTTTTCCATCAGGGTCAGGGCAGGCTGCGTGAACTGGGTGGCTGACAGCAGACCAGTCGGTGATCTGTACGTGTACGAGGTTGTGTTCTCGTCCACCTCCTTGAAAATCTTCTCCGACTTGATTGACCCATCAGAGCTAACCGTCTCAAAGGTCATAGCCATGTAGTTCTGGCGGATGGCCTTGCCGACAGGTCCACCAAAATGGATCGTGAGCTCCTTGGGGTTGTTTTTCACTATGTTGGTGATAGCAAACCCTGCATTTTGTTAGTTTTAGAAACTGGCAAGCAGATAGTTGAACATACCATAGTTGTCCATGAAGTGCTTGTCGGCGCGGTCCCAGACCTCCTTCGCCACGGGGCTGCTGTTGTACAGGTCCATACCCATGCCCTGCTCTTGTGATCCTTGACCAGTGAATACGTACGACGTGGTTGGCTGCTCAACTTCCGCCTCACCAAGCAGAACCTTGTCCTCTGTCTCCTTGTTGCTGACTTCGATCTTGATGATCTTGCGGCCTGAGACCATACCAACATGCTGAAGCTTGACGTCGAGCATGTCATCGGGCAAAACCATACCGACTAGGTTGACATGGTAGCTCCTGACGCGGCCAATGTTGTTCTCGGCGGCCCATGTCTCGACCAAGCTGCGGACAGCAGCACTAGAGTACATCCCGTGCGTGATGGTACCTGGAAGGTTTGCGTAGCTTGCGAAGACACGCGAAACGTGGATAGGGTTGTAATCACCCGAGACACGAGCGTAGTTCTCGTTAGATGCAGGCGCCTTGAGGCTCAACGGAGTCTTGCCGTGTAGAGGAATGGGGTTCTCAAAAAGCACAGGCTGATCGATAACGGCGCCGTTGCGCTCCAGATAATCCATCACGGGATTGCCATAAGCAGTGCCAGACATGTAGTTGACGGTCGCGATCGTGATCACTTCCTTCGTAGGTAGCTCAAGTAGGACGTCACCGGTGGTCTCGATCTTAGAGAATGCCGTCTTGTTCTTGTAGCTCAGGATTGTCTCCAGCTTGAACATTAGCGTCTTGTTCAGAAGGTCGATATCAGGCTCCTCAAAGTTGAACCACTCCTTGGAGCGCAGAATGGCGACATCCTTGCTGGTGGCCAATTGAAGCTGCATTGGCTTCTCATTCTTCCTTTGGAAGGTGTTGTGAAAGTCGTCGTACGCGCCCCGATACAAGAACTGGCTGGTGACCTCCATGACGGGCATGTCGTCCCGAGTGATAGTGCCACAAACTTCGACCATCTTGCCAGAATCCTGGTTGATGACAGCGTTGATCTGAGCTGTGGTGTCGAGAACGTCGCCTTTCTTCAAAGGCTCGGCGCCGGGAATCATGCGGAAGCCGTTTGAAAGATGGACAAGCTTGAGCAGGTCGCCGTCGATAGCACGTGGGAAAATGGGCTTCGTGATGGCCTTCCAGCCTACCACTATTGCGAAGTCCATAGGAGCGAAGACTTCCTTGCCAGGACGGTCGACAAAGGCCTCGCCAGTATTGCCAACAGCATGCACAAAGTCGTTGATCGCCTCGCTTGTTACAGTGGTACGGCCGCCATCGAAGCGTGCGGACATGTCGGCATCGAATGGGCACTGCTCGTCACCGAACCAGATCTTGAAGTAGAAGTCCTTGATCCGGTCGTTGCGGGCATCCATGACCTCGTGAATGGGGGCATACCCGATGTCTGGGCGGTATTTGAACCGGAATGGAAGGGCGACAGGCTGCTTCAGCGCTGTTCGCTCCTCGTACAGGTTGAGCAGAATCTCGCTCTTGTCCGTCAAGCTCACATCGACCGTCTTGATAAGCTTGCCATTGGAATGAAGCTCTTTGACAACAATGGTGGTGTTTGACGGCTCGTTGGGGTTATTAATCTCTATGAGCATGCCAGGAGTAGGCGCAAAGATTCTGGCCGTGGGGTTGGTCTGGAAGCGCTGTCCTTGCACAAAGATGTCCGTAGTGAAGAACGCGTGCCTCCATGAGTACGTATTTCCGGCTAGCATTTTCAGCCATGAGTTTATCTCCGGCATTGAGACATTTGGCGCAGGAGAGAGACGGTATGTCGTCTTCGAATCGATTTCCGAGACTGTGAGGCCATCGACTTCCAGTCCTTCCGTAGACGTCAAGAGGTTGCTGCCGAAGTACTCGATGACTGGGACCTTGGATTCGTCGCCGCCATATACGTCACGTAACAGGTATTTGATGTGACCTTGATGGACACCGTCAAGGATCTCCTTGATTGGCTCATCAACCTTGGTCGAATACTTCACAGCCATGGGCCCCTGCAAGATACAGGTCCTGCCAACATCTTGATCGACAACAGCGTCAAGATCCTCCGACTGCCACAGCGAGTCCTTCTTGAAAAAGAATTCAAAGGTATCGTCAAGCACAGGGACAAATGGCACCGGCTTCTGACCCCTCCGCTGGCAGAGCAGGAGAAAGTGCTGGACGTCTTGCGCGTTGATCAACTGCTCGTCAGCCTCAGGATAGGCCTTGAAAACCTTCTCGATGGTCGGGTAAGGGTCGTCAAGTTCGTTGTAGCTCTGGATCAGCGACTCGCTGCTCGACGTGCTGAAGCGCTCCTCAAGTCGCCGAATGAAGTCACCAGTCAACCGCTTCAGACTTTGGTCGATCCATCGAGATTGATGCTTCACATACATAAGATCGACCATGCGTTGTACGACCTCGTGGTAGGTCATGTCCTCAAGGTCGACAGACTCGCCTTTCTTGTTTCGGCCGAACCAGACCTTCTGGAAGTCCTTGTTCAACTTCTGGATGATGTATTCGCGCATCTTCTTGAGCTCGGGCACGCGCTTGGCCTTGTCCAGGCTGAAGATCTTCTGGTCCATCTCGTGCCAGAAAATAACACCTCGTGTTGCGAGCTTGTGAATGGGCTCTCCCATCTCGGATCGAACGGTGATGACACCTCCAGCAGGGCCCTTGTAGGTCTTCTCCCAGTCGCTATCATCTAGACCAGGTGCATCCACAATAGCTTGCTTGGCCATCTTAGATGTATAACACTCTTTCGAGGTCATCACGCGACTGCCGAACAAGCAGCCGTCGTATGGCATGGGAGGGTAGCCGAATCGTGTCGACCAAGCACCTGTAAGATATGGGTAGGTATCTTCTGCGCCACCAAAGCCGGAGCCGGCCACGAGAATGAGATTCTCGCACTTGCGTAGGCGACCGTACATCTGCAGGATGGGCTGGTGAAAATCCTCAAATGAGTGGTGACCACCGCCACGGCCTCCAGTCCATTGCATCAACACGGGGAAATGTGGGTTCGCCTTAGCAATGTTGATGGTAGCCTGGATGGCTTCGACGGAACCAGGCTTGAAGGCAATATGCTTGATGCCAAGGGTTTCGATGTATTCATTGGCGACTTCAATCGACGGCACACCAGCGCCGATGGTTAGGCCTTCAATGGGTACACCCTCGGCTCTGAGCTTTGCCAGCAGTGGAATTTGCCATCCCATAGCGCGTGGATTGACATAGATCAAGTTGACAGTGATACCGCGTCCAGCCGGAATAGCCTTCTCGACCTTGGTAATGGCTTCTGTCATGGTTTTCTCGTTGTAGTACCCACCGCCAGCGAGTTCGATCTCGTAACCAGCGTTCATGGTAGCAGCAACAAAGTCCCAGGGTACGGTACAAGGCGTCATACCAGCGACCATAACAGGCGGCAAGCCGAGCATCCTGCTCATCTTGGTGTCGACATAGGTCTGCCCGGTAGATGTCTTGACCAGTTTTGGCCCGTGATCCTTCACCCAGTCGACAGCATATTTAACTGCCTGCTCAGAATCGCGGTCAAAGATCTCGGGCTTGTAACCGACTTCGGGGTTCTGGCCATCAATGGCGCCTACCAGGATGATACGGACACCCGTCCCGTCTTTGTTACGGTTGGTGAGGACGCCAAGTCCTGAGATACCGCCAGGACCAAAGTCAAGGATGTGAGTGGCCTTGGGGAAAACGGTTGCTTTCTCCCATTCTACCGAATCATGCGTGATCATGCGTACAAGGCGAGGCACGATGTTGTCTGAGCCATCCTCACGAATGTCTTTGCCCGTGTGCGTATCGAACATAGGGATACCGAGGTCGCTGGCGGCGATCTTGATGTCCTTGAGATCATCCTCCAGTTGTTTAGTTGCTTCCGTGAGATATGGGCTGTGGAAAGGAGCGGTAATGGGAAGGAATCGATTGACGAAGCGAATTTTGCGCTCGGTGAAGGGTATCCTCGTCTGGTCCAAGCCGGTGGGAGCCTTGACTTTGCGCAGGCGGAGGTTCAGACCGTACAGTGAGATGGGAGGACCGGTCACGACAAAGTTGCGTGCGCTGTTGACGAGCGAGATGGCAATATGCCTGTCTTCTGGCAAATGGGAGTTGGTTGCATCAATATGGTCCTGGACTGCTTTCCTCGACAGGTCTCGGATGGACAGCATAGGTGTGGGTGTCCCTTCGCCATTGTCGATCGAGTCCTGCAAGACCGTTGGTGCTAGTGATGTGCGAGGGAACGCTTGCTGGCTGCGAGTACCAATCCAGAAAAGGATCTCGATGGCCTTCTTCGCCGCCCGCTGAAACGTTTCCCAGTTCTTTGACTCGGCAATAGCCGCTGCCGTGACAACGCCCTGCGAGTGACCAGTCACACCAGCAAACCGATTCCGAACATGTCCTGGGTGACTTCCGAGCACCCGGGTCGTTACTATGAAATGCGCGAGCTGAGTCAGTCCAATGAGGGGCAGACTGACAGGCGCCGAGACCAGGTAGTCGGTATCTGGCTGCGATTCGCGGTTGTTGAGCCATCGCATAACATCGAGGCCCTTGGAGTAGAGCTTCTCTGCTCGCGAGTCCCGCGACAGCTGCAGAAGATGCACTGCCTCGGACGCAATGAAGTCCTCCACGAAGGGGGTGTATGTGGTGTAGATCTCCCGGAGCTCGTCAAAGTATTCCTCAATGTTGCCTTGGCCGCCTAGGACAGCGTAGATGATGGCGTTCTCGTCGTCGGCCTCGCGGAACAGGGCCGAATCGTGCACCTTGATCGGTCGCTCTGCTGCCGCACGTGCAGCGTAGTATGACCGGACCGTGATGAGCTTCTTCTCGGTAATTCCAGGAAGAGACGCGGCAAGCGCGTGAACCTCGTTACCGCGGAGGAAGGCGCGCTCGAACTCTGTAATGACGAGCTTGAGCACATCGTCGAAGGACTCTGGGTCGTCGCCCTCCTCTACTTCTGCGGCAATGAAGCCCATGAAGCGCGCAACGAGCTCGGGTATCGACGAGGGCTCGTCATCCTGGGCGAGTTCGTCTGTGGGCTCGGGGAGGGTGAGCTTGAAGGTGTCTTTGAGCTGCTGGGCGGTAAAGTGTAGGGCCGTGGGGATGAGCAGCGTGTACTCGAGCGAGCCGTGGGAGAGGATGAGGGGGCGCAGATTCGCCGCCGAGCGGGGGGTGCTGAGGCCCGTCTGCTGCCCGGAGCCGTACATGGTGGTGAGAGGCTTGACAGACTTGTTAGCTGTGTTGTGTCTTGCGCGTGTGTGCTTTCGGAGGCGTGTAGAAGAGCGGGGGTCATTCAATTGAGCCTGGGAAATTGCGTACCTCAGGTGAGAGCTTCGATCAAGGAAGGAACGACTGTACGGTAAAGTGCAACTGCCCGGTATGAGCTCTCGTCTCTTCGCGGGGGAAATTGCGGGCGAGGCGGCTGCGGAAGGCACTCTCAGCGCTCCTGCCACTCTGTCCTTCGCAAGCACTTCTTCATGCAGAGCCAACTTACAAGAATATGCCAGACAGAAACTAATCAGCTGGCGTGTGGCGTGGGGACTTGGGAATGGGTCCCTTCTGCAAATGTGGTTGCAGCGTCCTTGCGGTGTGATGAAATTACAAGACTAAGTTACCGCAGGCAGCAGGATTATGGGACGGCCTGGGGTATATGGAGGGTAATCAAGAAGGAGGAGTCTATCAATTGGGCGTGTGGGCAGGCATGGGAAGACTCGGACGGGCTCAGATATTATCGCCGGCAAGCTGTTGAACTTTTTCAATGTTGGCGAGCTTCGAGAGGGCGCACTAGCGCTGCAGGTGCTGCATGGGTGCAAGGATGCTGGATACGGTAATGTTGGGGATGGTACCGTTATTGTAAGCGGCGCATCAAGCTCACCAAGATCCAAGCACTTTCTGCCGCTACAAATGGTACCGCAGCTCAAAAGTGGCCCGCAACCCTCCGGCTCCGGCTGCTGTTGAGGGCCATGTTGACACGGTTCCAAGTCTGCGCTGCTCAGGCTTCACCGCCCGCTCGCAAGTCCCACCGAGTTGGCGTCTATCGTGGTGCCTTCGCAAGCCCGCCTAAATTTGTTGTTGAGCACTGACGGGTTGCGGCCGTGCAGGGATTCGGCTCAGTAGATTTCAAAATCCTCAACGAGAAGCATAGGTAGAGATAGCATACCTTCGACCCGGCACGGCGAGACGCTTCCTTTGGAACGAGATTATTGTACTTGCGTTGGGTGTTGCCGTCCATACTACCTCTCTCTAATACATACCTACCTACCCTGCCGTACCTAAACTCGAGCTATCAAAATAATTCCGGGGACTCCTCACCCAACCCGCCGAACTTGAAAATCAGCCGCTCAGAACCTCTGCACGTCGCTACCCACTCGACTGCACCTTCCTTCCTAAAAACTGATACCCTTCCTTCTGTTCTGAGTAAGTGGTAGAGATACCCGACATTGAGCTCGCTTGAGCTTCCATCACATACCACCTACAAGCCCCAGGCTTCACACACTCCTTCCGCCAATTGCTCCCGCAACACCGCCACTATGCGTCCCGAAGTCGAGCAGGAGCTCTCGCACACGCTGCTCGTGGAGCTGCTTGCATACCAGTTCGCATCGCCCGTGAGGTGGATTGAGACGCAAGATGTCGTCCTCGGCGAGAACACGACAGAGCGCATCGTCGAGATTGGCCCGGCAGACACGCTGGGCGTCATGGCAAAGCGGACGCTGGCCTCCAAGTACGAAGCACACGACGCCGCACTCTCGGTGCAACGGCAGATTCTGTGCTACAACAAGGACGCAAAAGACATCTACTACGACGTAGACCCGGTCGAGGAGGAGCCAGAGCCGGCAGCTGGAGGCTCTTCAGATGGCCCGGCAGCGTCCTCAGGCACGCCCGCAGCGGCTTCAGCGCCCGTTGCAGTGTCTGCGCCCAGTGCTGGACCCGCGGCGTCGGTGCCGGATGCGCCTGTCACAGCAGTCGACATTCTGCGGGCATTGGTGGCCCAGAAGCTGAAGAAGGCTATCATGGACATTCCGCTGAGCAAGGCCATCAAGGACCTGGTTGGAGGTGAGTTCGACTGCAGTTTCGAGGCGGGAACCCAGCTAATGTTGATGTGTGTTCAGGCAAATCGACCCTCCAAAACGAGATCCTCGGAGATCTGGGCAAGGAATTTGGCTCCACGCCCGAAAAACCCGAGGACACGCCTCTCGACGAGCTTGGTGCGTCCATGCAGCAGACGTTCAACGGCCAGCTCGGCAAGCAGTCGGCCTCGCTCATCGCCCGCATGGTGTCCTCCAAGATGCCCGGAGGCTTCAATATCACAGCCGTGCGCAAGCACCTCGAGACACGGTGGGGCCTGGCCCAAGGTCGTCAAGACGGTGTGCTGCTGCTCGCCATCACCAACGAGCCGGCGGCACGATTGGGCTCAGAGGCCGACGGCAAGGCCTTCCTCGACGAGCAGGCGAAAAAGTATGCCGCCATTGCGGGTGTCGACTTGGCACCACCCCAGGCCGCCGGTGGTGCTGGCGGTGAGGGCGGTGGCATGATGATGGACCCGGCAGCCATCGATGCCCTTACCAAGGACCAGCGACAGCTCTTCAAGCAGCAGCTGGAGCTGTTCGCGCGCTACCTCAAGATCGATCTGCGTTCGGGCGACAAGGCCTTTGTGAACGGACAAAAGGCACAGGAGACTCTGCAGGCCCAGCTCGACCTCTGGACCACCGAGCACGGCGAATTCTACGCAACTGGTATTGAGCCCCAGTTCACTCCCCTCAAAGCACGCGTCTACGATTCATCGTGGAATTGGGCACGGCAAGACGCCCTCAGCATGTACTACGACATCATTTTTGGCAAGCTCAAGGCTGTCGACCGCGAAATCGTCAGCCGCTGTATTGCCATCATGAACCGATCGAACCCACTCCTCCTCGATTTCATGCAATACCACATGGATCACTGCCCCACAGAGCGCGGCGAAACTTACGAGTTGGCCAAGATGCTCGGTCAACAGCTCATCGACAACTGCAAGGACGTGCTCAATGAGGCTCCCGTGTACAAAGATGTTGCTGTACCGACTGGGCCACATCTCGAAATCGATGCCAAGGGCGGCATGAATTACGAAGAGGCGCCCCGCACGAGCGTTCGCAAGCTCGAGCATTATGTGCGTGAAATGGCTGAGGGTGGTAAGCTATCTGAATACGGAAATCGCACCAAGGTCCAGAACGACCTGCAGCGCATCTACAAGCTCATCAAGCAGCAACACAAGCTGTCAAAATCATCGCAACTTCAGATCAAGAGCCTGTACAGCAATGTCATTCGATCTTTGTCCATGAACGAGGGCCAGATCATTCCCAATGAGAACGGCAAGGCAACAAGTGGCAAGCGGACTCGCAATGGACGACCCAATGGCAATCAGAAGCAAGGCAAGGTCGAGACTGTACCGTTCCTTCATCTCAAGAGGAAGGATGACCACGGCTGGGAATACAGCAAGAAACTCACCGGTGTGTACCTCGACTGCTTGGAGGATGCTGCCAAGTCTGGTGTCACTTTCCAGGGCAAGTACGCTCTGATGACCGGCGCCGGTGCTGGCTCCATCGGAGCGCAGGTCTTGCAAGGCTTGATCAGTGGTGGTGCCAAGGTCGTCGTCACCACTTCAAGATTCTCCCGCGAAGTCACCGAATACTACCAGTCAATGTACAGCCGATATGGTGCTCGCGGCTCGCAGCTCATTGTGGTGCCCTTCAATCAGGGCAGCAACCAGGATGTAGAGGCTTTGATTGACTACATCTTCGACGAGAAGAAGGGTCTTGGCTGGGATCTGGACTATGTTGTACCATTCGCTGCCATTCCTGAGAACGGCCGCGAGATTGACGGTATCGACTCAAAGTCTGAACTTGCCCACCGCATCATGTTAACCAATCTCCTTCGAATGCTTGGTGCGATTAAAAAGCAAAAACAGGCGCACGGATACGAAACACGGCCGGCTCAAGTCATGCTTCCTCTTTCACCCAACCATGGTACTTTCGGCAACGACGGCCTATACTCTGAGTCCAAGATGTCTCTCGAGACCCTCTTCTCTAGGTGGCACTCTGAGAGCTGGGGTAACTACCTGACCATCTGCGGAGCTGTCATTGGCTGGACTCGTGGCACTGGGCTCATGAGCGCCAACAATGTCGTTGCTGAGGGCATTGAGAAGTATGGTGTGCGCACCTTCTCGCAGCAAGAAATGGCCTTCAACATTCTTGGTCTCATGGCACCACCGATCGTCAACCTCTGCCAGGTTGAGCCTGTGTGGGCTGATCTCAACGGCGGCTTCCAGTACATTCCCAACCTGAAGGACCTTATGGCCGATCTCCGCAAGGAGCTCATGGAGACCAGCGATGTTCGCCGAGCTGTCATCAAAGAGAATGCCATCGAGAACAAGGTTGTGAACGGCGAGGCAAGCGAGGCCCTCTACAAGAAGGCCACCATTGAGCCAAGAGCCAACATGAAGTTCGACTTCCCCAAGTTGCCTGACTGGGACTCTGAAGTCAAGCCACTCAACGGAGACTTGAAGGGCATGGTTGATCTTGAAAAGGTTGTCGTCGTCACCGGTTTCGCTGAAGTTGGCCCTTGGGGTAACTCGAGGACGCGCTGGGAGATGGAAGCCTACGGCGAGTTTTCACTTGAGGGCTGCGTTGAGATGGCTTGGATCATGGGTCTTATCAAGAACCACAACGGCCCTCTCAAGGGCAAGACCTACTCAGGCTGGGTTGACGCCAAGACTGGCGAGCCAGTCGACGACAAAGACATCAAGCCGAAGTATGAGAAGCACATTCTTGATCACTCCGGTATCCGTCTTATCGAGCCTGAGCTCTTCCATGGGTACGACCCCAAGAAGAAGCAGCTCATGCAAGAGATTCAGATCGAGGAAGACCTCGATCCATTTGAGGCGTCCAAGGAGCTTGCCGGTGAGCTCAAACGCCAGCATGGCGACAAGGTCGAGACTTTCGCAATCGAGGACTCTGGCGAATATACTGTACGCATGAAGAAGGGGGCAACCCTGCTCATCCCCAAGGCCCTTCGTTTCGACCGTTTGGTAGCCGGTCAGATTCCTACTGGCTGGGATGCGAAGAAGTATGGTGTACCCGACGACATCATCTCGCAGGTCGATCCCGTCACGCTATTCGTCCTCGTCTCTACAGCAGAGTGTCTGTTGTCCAGTGGTATCACTGACCCTTACGAGTTCTACCAGTATGTCCACCTTTCAGAGGTCGGTAACTGTGTCGGCTCTGGTATCGGTGGTACTACTGCACTGAGGGGCATGTACAAGGACCGCTTCCTTGACAGGCCTGTTCAGAAGGACATTCTTCAGGAGTCGTTCATCAACACCATGAGCGCTTGGGTCAACATGTTGCTAATGTCGTCTACCGGCCCTATCAAGACCCCTGTTGGTGCTTGCGCTACTGCAGTGGAGTCTATCGACATTGGATACGACACAATTGTGGAAGGCAAGGCGCGCGTCTGCTTCGTTGGAGGCTTCGATGACTTTCAGGAGGAGGGCTCTTTCGAGTTCGCCAACATGAAGGCGACCAGCAATGCTGAAGACGAATTCAAACACGGTCGTACACCAAAGGAGATGTCTCGCCCAACTACCACCACACGAAACGGCTTCATGGAATCACAAGGTTGTGGTATGCAAGTCATCATGGATGCCAGACTTGCTTTGGATATGGGTGTCCCGATTTACGGTGTTCTTGGCTTCACTGCTACGGCTACCGACAAGATTGGTCGTTCGGTCCCTGCCCCTGGCAAGGGTGTGCTTACCACTGCTCGTGAGACACCATCCAAGTTCCCATCTCCACTTCTCGATATCAAGTACCGGAAGCGACAAATGGATCTTCGACGTAAGCAAATCAAGTCGTGGCAGGAGTCGGAGCTGTTGTATCTCCAGGAAGAAGTTGCGGCCATCAAAGATGCTGGCGAGAACTTCAACGAGGCCGACTACTTGGAGGAGCGGGCGACACATATCGAGCTAGAGGCTAAGCGACAAGAGAAGGACGCCCTGAACAGTTTGGGTAACAATTTCTGGAAGAAGGACTCCCGTATCGCACCGCTTCGTGGTGCACTTGCTACATGGGGTCTTACCATTGACGATCTCGACGTTGCCTCGTTCCACGGTACCTCGACCGTTGCCAACGACAAGAACGAGTCCGATGTCATTTGCCAACAGATGCGTCACCTCGGTCGCAAGAAGGGCAACGCACTCCTTGGTATCTTCCAAAAGTATCTCACCGGTCATCCCAAGGGCGCTGCTGGTGCCTGGATGTTCAACGGCTGCTTACAAGTGCTCAACACTGGTTTGGTTCCCGGCAACCGCAACGCCGACAATGTCGACAAAATCATGGAGCAATTTGACTACATTGTCTACCCCTCGAGACCGATCCAAACTGATGGCATCAAAGCGTTTTCCGTCACGTCATTTGGTTTCGGCCAGAAGGGTGCTCAGGCGATCGGTATACACCCAAGGTACTTGTACGCTGCGCTCGACCACGCTGAATTCGCCACCTACAAACAGAAGGTTGAGGCTCGTCAAAAGAAGGCCTACCGGTACTTCCACGATGGTCTTATCAACAACACCATGTTCCGCGCCAAGGACAAGGCACCATACGAGGACGACAAGATGCAAGAGGTGTTCCTCAACCCTCGCGCACGTGTCACCGTCGACAAGAAGACGTCAACATACTCGTATCCCAAGAAGTTCGAGGAGCCAAAGAAGGACAAGAAGGCCGAAGAAACCATGAAGATGGTGGAGTCCATCACCAAGGCCACTGCTTCAGGCAACTCAAAGGTCGGCGTCGACGTTGAGAGTTTGAGCGCACTCAACATCGAGAATGAGACCTTTATCGAGCGCAACTTCACAGACAAGGAAATTGCATACTGCCAAAAGGCACCAAGTCCGCAAGCTAGCTTCACGGGCAAGTGGTCGGCCAAGGAGGCCGTGTTCAAGAGCATGGGTGTGCAAGGCAGGGGCGCGGGCGCTGCGCTAAAGGACATTGAAATTATCAATGACGAGACGGGTGCGCCGCAGGTTCAGGTATGATTTTTCCGTTCCATTCGTGCGAGGCACACACTGACAAAATCACAGCTTCACGGCCAAGCCCAAGAAGAAGCAAGCCGCGTTGGTGTCAAGAAGATCAGTATCAGCATCAGCCATTCGGACGAGCAGGCTGTGTCTGTCGCCATTGCGCAGTTTTAGATGGCTTATGTGTAGATGAAGACTTACGGCGGTATGCTTTTAGCAAAAGTCTGTAGAGAGGCGCTCGTTTGGTGTTCTGCTCGATACACCACTGCATTGTATCATGTTCTTGTTCGACATTATTCTACCGGAAACACGAGTTAGTCTTGTAATTCAAATTCCAATCGCAAACTCGCGATCGCAAGCTTATCGTGCTGAGTTCCTCTGACCCAAGTGTCGATTCAGATATGCTCAACAATCGAGATAGGTATGCGACCCGCTTATTCGCGTACTTGCACGTGCGGTTGAGCGGCAGCTAAGCGCTAGTCTACATATGCGCATGCAGGTGTTGAGACGTTGAGAGCGTGGGCTGCGGGTTGGATCGGAGGACGGGGCCGCGAGTGCTGGGCTGGACTCCGAGCTCAATTGTGCGGAAGCCGCACGTCACATCTGCCTCTCGAGCTACAAAGATGAGCGTCCTTGAAGAATCATCAAAGTCACAGGCTTTTCCGTATATATGCACCACGAGAGTCGGCGCAGCGCGTTAGGTGTGCGAACCCGGATGTTCATTGGCTCAGCAATCATCCATCGCGTCATATTCCTACCGTTTTTATGTAGGGGGTGTACCTTGCATCCCTTTCCATAACTTTACGCACGTCATCCTGCTCTTGTCAGTCCCTTTGTCTATTTCATGAGGTACAAGACGAAGCTCCAGGCCTCGCCTCTTCCCACGTAAGCTCATGTTGCTTAGTGACGTGAAGCTATCCTTGGAGATAAGCTGACAACGGTACAACTGATCAAGAAATCTGGGTATTTGATCTCGTCTGGGGTCATCGGTGTCTCCTACCCACTCGAGAACGAGCCTTTGTCCATCTTTTGAAGCAGGGGTATGTCGCCATTGGAGCTTGTACATACCCGTTGCTCATGATGTGAAATCATGAGCATGAGATACACAGAGGCAAAATCTATTTAGCTAGGCGAAACTCTGCCACATTATGATACAAAGAACCTCGGTTTTTATATAAGATTGCAATAGTCACCCAACCGAATAACTTTTGCTAATAATTGTCCGACGTCTCTGCGCGTATGCAGTCGCCGGCACACACGCATAGCAAATATGGCCAACACAATCGGAACCAATGGAACACCATTTCGAAAACATCCAACCTTACCGATAGCCATCGTCGGCGGCGGCTTGGGCGGTCTCGCACTCGCCATCGGCCTGGTCAAGCATGGAATCAACGTCAAGATCTTTGAAGCCGCTCCTGCTTTCTCTGAGATTGGCGCTGGGGTGGCTTTTGGCATCAACTCCATCAGAGCACTTCAGCTCATTGATCCTCGTCTGCTCGAAGGCTACAAGAAACATGCGACTTTCAACGCTGACCCCTCACGTGCTGATTCGTTTTACACGTTACTCTGGGGTATGGAGGAAAGGGAAGGTGGAATGCACAAGGCTGGCGACCATGCCTTCCGCGTGGATGATGTATGGCAGTTTGAGCGTACGCAAGAGATGGGCGTCAAGACACGCAGCTGTATACATCGCGCCCGGCTGTTGGAGGAGCTCATCGCTTTACTACCGCAGGGCATCACGACTTTCGGCAAGCGTTTCGACACTGCTAGAGAATTGCCGGACGGCTCTTTGGAGTTACAATTCACTGATGGTACCACCGCGCTCGCAAGTGCAATCGTTGGCTGCGACGGCATAAAGAGCCATGTTCGAGGACTCGTATGTCCTAGAGTCCAGCCAAAATATGTAGGCGAAGTCGCATATCGCGCGGTCGTTCCCAAGGTCCATGTCGAAGCGGCTCTCGGCACCGATCTCGCTTCCAATGGCCACATGTACGCTGGCTATGGCACCTACATCATCACCTACCCGATCGAAAACGGCGAGCTCATCAACGTCGTCGGCGTCAAGCACGACGCACGCCCTCAAGAAGAGTGGGAGTGGGCGCACAGCGAATGGACGGTGCCTGCGACGAAGGAGGAATTTGCCCATGCGTTCGAAGGATGGTATGCTCCGCTCGTTCAGCTCTTTGGTAAACATATGCTACCTACCAAATGGGCACTGCATGTGGTGCAGCATGATGAGCCGTATTACAAGGACCGCGTTTGTCTCCTTGGTGACGCTGCGCATGCAACTGTACCACACCTCGGTGCTGGTGCCGGCATGGCAATGGAGGATGCATACATCCTGAGTAGTCTCATAGCATCTGCAAACGATGCCAAGGATATCGAGAGGGCTTTTTGTGCGTACGATGCTGTTCGACGGCCGAGGACACAGCAATGCATTCGCAGGAGCTTGCGGGGGAGTCCACGGCTGACTGATGATGGCCTTGATGGATTCAAGAAATCGATTGAAGAGAGCTTCAGATGGTTGTGGCTTGAAGATCTTGAGAAGCAATTGGACATGGCGAAGAGCGTGATGAGCGATCGATGGCCGTAAGAGAAGACATACACAAGGACTGGGTCGGGAGAAATTCGATTGGGTGTTCTGAGGAATTTTGGGAACATTTGTCTTACTTCAGGGATTGATGTACCGGTCCGTGACAGTCCGGGGTTACCCAGATGAGACGCCGAGTTGCCGGAATCTACTCCTTTACCATGTTGGTAATCGTTTTTGTCTTGAGTGCAAGAAGAGAATGTTTCGATGGGTGTTCACGAGGCATTTCGATGCGCTCGCCACAGTTTTCGCTCTTTTGTGGACATACGCTACCTGGTGTAACACTAATTTTCATTCAGATTACTCATGGTTCTGTTAGCTTCATGATCGGAGAAGTCGTGCTTTCAGAAAGACCTACTCAGAACCTCACCTCTTTCGTGCTAGGTGGTACAGGCAGGTTTTGTCGTACCTAGGTAGCCTTCGGAGAAATTTCTAATCCAAGATACGCTAGCTTATCTCCGACTACGTTTGCAAGCAGCTAAAGAAGCCGACTGAATCAGATGTCATTGCCGACGTTGACCGGCATCTCTGAAAATCTCTACATAAAGCTTCAGCCTCAAATGAAACATTGGCGTCGACTATACCACTTGATAACCATCTTCTCTTTACCATCTGTGGAAGCAAGAATCAAAGATCTTTGACCGGTCTACGAAGAAGAACCTAATCAGCCCCACATCAATATGGCAGGCTCTCGATTATTCAAGCCCCTCAAGGTGGGCAATGTCGAGCTGAAGCATCGAATTGCCATGGCCCCTCTGACACGTTTCCGCGCCGACGATGAGCATGTAATCATGCCAATTGCAGCAGAGTACTACGGTCAACGTGCGTTGGTGCCAGGAACCCTCCTCATTACAGAAGCTACCTATATCGGAGAGCAATACGGAGGATATCCCAATGCGCCTGGAATCTACCGTAAAGATCAGGTCGAAGCTTGGAAGAAAATCACCGAAGAAGTGCACAAGAAAGGAAGCTTCATCTTGTGAGTCAAGACGCGTAACATGGCATCGAGACGATGCTGATCTCGTTCGCAGCCTTCAACTTTGGGCCCTTGGTCGTGTTGCCAATCCGGAGTTCTCGAAGTCGAAAGGCATAACCATCAGGAGCTCAAGTGCCACCCTACTAGAAGGACACGCAGTACCCAAGGAGATGAGCCATGAAGAGATCAAAGAAGCAGTAGCATCGTATGCGCAGGCCGCTAAGAACGCAATTGATGCGGGCTTTGATGGCGTTGAAATCCACGGAGCAAACGGCTACCTCATCGACCAGTTCATCCAAGACAATGTCAACCAGCGCACGGACGAGTACGGCGGTAGCATCGAGAACCGCTCACGCTTCGCCGTTGAGGTTACCCAGGCCGTCGTCGATGCTGTCGGTGCTGATAAAACAGGTATTCGCTTGTCACCTTTCTCCGAATTTCAAGGCATGCATATGAAAGAGCCCGTCCCCCAATTTTCCGACGTCGTGAAGAAGCTCAACGCCTTCGGCCTGGCTTACATCCACTTCACCGAATCCCGCGTCTCCGGTAACGCCGATATTGAGACTTTCGAGATCCTGGATCCCATCATTGCCCTCTGTGACGGCCCAATCCTTGTCGCTGGTGGATTCAAGCCTGATTCTGCCAAGCGAGAAGTAGATGAGGATCGCAAGGACCGCGACGTGGTTGTCGTGTTCGGCCGCTACTTCATCAGCACGCCTGATCTCGTCTTCAGGCTGCAAAAGGGCATTGAGCTGAATCCGTATGATCGCGACACTTTCTACAATGCGAAGAGCGAGAAGGGCTACCTTGACCAGCCTTTCAGCAAGGAGTGGCAGGCTGCGCAGGCGAGTTTGTAGCGCAAAAGCATCGACACTGTATCTGCATTGGGTGGAGTTGCATTGCTGGGCTACGACCACCTAGAATCTGAGCTTTTAGCACATAGACGAATTTGAAGCGAATATACCAAGAGTGTATGATGTGGAAGGCATGTGCAGGCTGTGTACCGGTGCGTTTTGATTCTGCCGATGGTCCCTTGCTCTTCACAGGTTGCGATAGTTCAAGACTTCTCAGCAACACCTAAGAAGGTCAGAACTTAGTACAGCTAGGCTGGAGATGCTGTGTAAGTTCTTTGGTAATTGGTCTTGGAGGATGTGCAGACATGTGAGTGTACGGTGGTTACGACGCTGGACGGCTATCGACAGCGCCGCCGCCGGCACGCACGTGCACGAGACACACGTACCACTGCAGCACCAGGACGGTTATCACAACACCATAATCCTCCACGCTCTCGACATTGTGCCCCACAGATCTTAAGCTAAGTCCAATTCGCGGGATGACATCGCTACAAACATATTGGCTGTTGAGAGGCTTTCCGATCCCATCTGAGCGTGTACGCGTTAGCAAAATCCGAACGTCAGCCCATTTGATCACCACAATCTACTCCAGCCCTGGTCATTGTCCGTCGTGATGGTAGAGCCCATATCGTACTGTCTAAGGCTTTTTGTTCAACATGAGGATCTGATCCATGTAAAAAGTAAGACGACTTGGACGTGACGAAGCGCTCCGACACTTGGCGTCACAGGTCGTGTTTGGGCATGAAGCCATGACAGTGGACAGCGACGCAACGGCGGCTCCCTTCGTCTTCCTCCTCACTAAACACAGGCACCGAATCCTACGATGCCAGCTTTTACAGCGTACGCATCCACACTCGACGTTTCCAACAACGAAGCCAAGATGAAAGACGACCTCCGCTACAACTCGCTACGAAATCTCGACGACCATTCTGATTCAAGTACAGAAGTGGGGGAATGGGATGTGCAAGTCGACCCGAGGCCGACACGGAGGAAGGCTTTCTGGAGGAGAGCGAGCGCTTGGAGATGGCTCCTCGAGACCAGCCTGCTCCTCATCATCGTCGGACTATTAGTAGAGAAGCGCTGGAAGCATCATGCTGGAAGTCATGCATTTGAACATACAGGCGATATCACAGGCTTTGCACCTAGCTTCTCGCAGCACATTGTCACCTTCACACCCGATCCCATATATGCACCGGAAAACGCATCTGAATTCTTCAGTCCCGAAACCAAGCAAGCATGGCTGGATATGGTCCCAGGTAAGCACAACATCCACTCACTAAGTTTTGGCTTCTGCTTACGCCATGCAGAGGGACTAGGCTATGTCAACGTCACGAACCCTTCCCAGTACAACAACCTCCCAAAACCCATCCACGACTACCCCAGTTCCCATGTCTACACCACATCGATGACGCACCAATTACACTGTCTCTACACCATACTCGAGGCATACAATACTCTTCAGCTACCCATCTCGGCGCGGCAGCCAATAAAGATGCCGTGGCACATCAATCACTGCTTTGAATACATTAGACAAGCGATGATGTGTGCGGGAGACGTGGCGCTCGAAGGCGCGGCGACCACATTCCCAGCTGGCGAGGGTGGAGAGGACAGAGGTGGTAGTGATGGGTGGGATGCGAAGCATGTCTGCAAGGATTATGGGCAGGTGAAAGATTATTTGGAGGACAGGACTATGAACCATTGGAAGTGGATCAGCTCAGAGTAAGGTACCAGTAGCTATCTTATGTCCGCTTGGGCGTTGTCATCTCCCTCTTCTTTGCTTTGGCCTGCATTTTTTTTCGTGATCAAAACATTCCAATTCTTCTTCGCTCGCTTTCCAAATTCCCCAGAAGAAGTCAGGTAGAACGTTGAACACCACCGCTTCGATGGCCTATGCGGTATCCTTACTCCTCCTCTGCCCTTCCCCGCGCTTCTGTCGCGACGGTATCCAGTGCCGCCTCTAGACACTTGTTCTGATCGCACAGCTCTTCGTTCTCCTCCAAGGCCGTGGTAAGATCCTGTTCGAGACGGGCTAGATGCATGAGAACCTTGAAGACCGCCGGCAATTTGGCCTTGACGTTGTACTGCCTCAAGAAGTTCTTCAAGTCCGCGCCGGTGAGCAAGCCATCAACACTCTGGTCACAGAGCATCACGTGCTCATTCATGACTCTGTCAGCGAGGTTGGCGGGCTTGTTGACATGGATGTTCTTCTTGTGTAGACTGGACTTCTTGGTGACCCTGGCAGCGATGTCGCGGTCCTTACGCTTGCCGTGTCGGACACAAGGTGACTCTTCGAGCTCTGAGCTGTCGTCAAAGAGTGACGAATCAGGTTCACCACGCCGCAGCCTGCCATCGTTAGCAAGGTTGAATCGTCGACTCCCTTGGATGTCTTTACCATCCGGTTTCACCCTCGTTGTCGGCGACCCGAGCTGGGGTGTTGAGGCGGTTTTCTTGACCGACAACTCGAGCTAAGCGCTCTCAAGCGACCGGAGGCGACGAGCCTTTGAGAGAGGAGATCTTGGCGGGACTTTAGCCGTAGCCGGAGTCGGGGTGCTAGACAGCATACCTCGCCGCAGCTGGAGCCTTGCGCTTACGCTTGGCCATGGTTTCTACAATCTAAATCAGCACTGCATATGCACACTGACTTGCGTGCGTACTTGTTTGTGTCTGTGGTGTTTTGCGTCCGGGGCCGAGTGGGAGTTGCGTGATATTTCAACTCGCCAATGACGGAAGGGGTTTGTGGACTTCTGCCAAAATAGCAACAAGATAAAGATGGAGCGGTGGGAGGTCGGCTGTTTGCACGGGTCTGTTTTGATTTTGCGCGTTCAAGACGCGCTGCGACATGGCACAAACGGTGAAGCGAGCGTAGTAAAGGGTCAGACCAGACCTTCCTCGCCGTGCCAAAAGTTTCCATGGCCAAAGCGATTGGATCTGGACATCAGATCGGCCTTCTCGAGCGTGTAAAGATGGTTTTGACTATAGCTGCTCCAATACAACAAGAATGAATGAGAATATGCATCGAGTTAGCGATTGGAACTTGTCAGCGTTCTTTTGCAAGTTGCCAAAGCATCATGATACAAAAGATACGATATAGTATGTGTAGAGAAAAAGGAGCACCGGAAACAGCATGTTCAGGTGATCGTAGATGAGATTAGTGACCTTCATCTGAAGGAGAGAAAGGGCAGTCTATATTGGCGAGAAGGGCTGCACGTGAATAAGCGGAGAGATACACGTGATGAGCCCACAAGCGCTTCTGAGGTGCGCGCGCAGGCGTGATGGGGCACCTCATGCACGCCACAGTATGAAAAGTTGAATCCGGGAGGAGTAATGATAATCATGATGTATCCCATAAAGTAAGCCAGCAACGAGACTACGATGACAGACAACTACCGATAGCCCAACATCGAAGCACGCCCTCAGGCCTCCATACATCATAAAACTTCTAAGACCATGTCAGACCCAACCAAATGTGTACCGGTGGGCCAAGACTCCCATGAAGCGACCCAAGAACCAGGTGCAATCACAAATACAGAAACCAAAGTCCCTTTTGCGCACACGTCCAGCAACAACCAGCCATCTTACTTTTCAGAGTCGGCGACGTCTACCAATCGTTAGCACACTTCCACCCCGTTGATATGATTGAACTCACATGGCCTAAAAGCGTGTAAAGCTGGCGGTCTGCGTGGAAACTTCCTCCACAGTAGAAGAAGCGTGCACCCAGATGATGTTAGTGACAGTGGCGACGTGAGCTGCAGTAACTGTCACTACGACTACGGGCTTGGGACCGCTGTCGCGCTTTGATGCATAGGCGCTCGAAGCCGCCGCGTATGAGGCGGTACTTGACGGGGTGGCGGAGGACGAGGCAGAATCGCTGGCGCTGGCGGACTCTGTGGAGCTGGCGGACTCTGTGGAGCTGGCGGACTCTGTGGAGCTGGCGGACTCTGTGGAGCTGGCAGTCTCGGAGGCAGAGGACGCCGACGAGGTCTCGGTGCTTGAGCTCTCGGAGCTAGACTCAGTCATAGAAGGAGCGTAGTACGCGCTCGACGATTCAGTCATAGGAGGAGAGTAGGACGCGCTCGACGTCTCAGTCGAGTAGGACGAAGACGGTTCCATGCTCGAGATCTCAGAGCTGGACTCAGTGGTAGGAGCAACATAGTAGGCGCTCGACGTCTCAGTCGAAGACACCTCAGAGCTAGACTCAGTCATAGGAGCAGAGTAGTAGCTGGGCTGGGGCTCAGAGTACTGCTGAGTACCGTCCTTAATCACGTTGTGCGGAGCCCACTGGTGAGAACCGCCATGGCGAAGGGCAGGCGTAGCAGCGACGAAGGCCAGAACGGCCGCGACGGCAAGAGAGTTGGTGAAGTGCATGGTCTGATGGAGTGTGAGTATATGGCTGTGGGACTCAAAGAAGCAGGGAGTACTTACGGCGAAGGTGATGGTGAGTTGGCTGGATGGTGGATTGGCTAGATGGAGGGTCGATGGAAATTTGGTGCAGTGCGGTGAGTGTTAAAATCGAAGGTCAGTGGTAGGAATATATAGAGTAACAGGCAAAAAATGTCTTGGTAGTTGAGCGACCATAGTTTGGGTCGGAGTGAGGGACCATCCGATGGTGCATGACTAGCGTTTGGTAGAGACCCACGAGGAACGACGCACTTGGCCATAGCACTCTTCCAAACCGAATATTTCCAGAATTTCCGCCTCGAACATGACGTGATTGCGAAAGAAAGCATGGAGAGCCAGAACTGTTGAAGGCGTGTCCACTGTTGGACGCAGGAAGGTCATTAGGCACCACACTCCAAAGTGTACCCAAAGTGGATTCCAGAGCAGTGGTGCAGATGGACGCCCACCGAGGAGGGAGCGTGAAGCCGAGAACAGTCCGACATTCACAAAAATGCTGCACGATGTCGCGATGGCTTCATTGGAGTTTGTTCTCAGGAAAAGCCACCTACCTCCGTGCCCACCTGCACGTAACCCTCAGCATCCTTCTGGTCAACCAGATCGCCCAGTATCTCGTCAATGTCCCTGAAGATGAAGTTCATGTGGCCATCGCCTTCCTTGATGTTGAGTACGCTGCCCTTCATCGCCTCGTGCGCCGTGGTAGCCGGACCCAGCGGACAATGCATGTCTTCGCTTCCGTGCCATAATTTCAATGGGACCCCACACAAGGGCAGTTCTTCCAGCTCAAAGCCCCAGTCGCTTCCATTGAGACGCGCCTCCCATGACGCACCCTTGCCGCCTTTGGAGAAGCATCCTCGCGCCATGGCGACGAAGACTGGCCAGTGGAGTGGGTCTTTAATGGCTTCTTGGTCGCCGACATGGCCATCATCGAGCTTCATGCTCATCATGTTCTCGAAAACTGACTGGTCGTCGTCTCGCGCTGCCTTGCCCATTGAGTTGTCGAGAAAGAGCGAAGTGAGGCCTGTTGCCCACGGCGCTACCCATAACGTGACGCGGCTCTGCACTGGCATTCCTACTGTACCATACTTAACAGGATATAGGCCGCTGGCAACCGCTACTCCTAGCAGGCGCTCCTTTGATATGCCTTTGACGCAAGCGAGCGCATACGGGCCTCCACCAGATGCACCTAGGACATAGAACTGGCCGATCTTCAACTCATCGGCCAATGCAAGAACATCGCTTGGCCAGTCGAGTATGCGTCGGTTCTTCTGGAAGGTTGAGAGGCCGTTGCCGGGTCTGTCTGGCGCGATGAGACGAATGCCATGTTTTGTGCAGGCCGTGTGGAAGAGTTTGCCTTCGAACCGCGAGGAGGGGAAGCCGTGCATGTACATGATGGTTGTGCGCGGTACAGGGCTGCCATAGACTGCATAAGAGAGGGTGCGTCCGTCATTAAGAGTGAAGCTTTCGTTCTCGTACATGGCGTGATCTGCTGAGTACAGCTTTATGTTAGTGGTGTGAGGGTGTGGACGCAAGCGCTCGTGTCTGCTGTCAACCCTTACAGGCCACGCTGGAGTCCAAAGTCGTGATTAAAGACAAGGAACCTGTTGTCGATGTACAGGTGAGAGGCAGTGCAGAGGTCAGGCAGCCAGTGTACACCAACGCACAGGAAGCTACGAAGGAACTGGTTTTAGTGCGCTCTCACTCGCGGCTGCCGTGTTTGGCCACATGTCATCCGGCGGGAATCGCGTGGAATGCATTATTTCCAATGCTTGATGGTATTGAGCGATATACCAGGGTCTGAAGACGTGTGGCTACGCAAGGCGGGGTTGGAAGAGATCTGAGAGTGCATGTGAGAGGTTGCCATGCCAAGCTCGCTTGTGCTGTGAACTCCGAGAGAGATTGAACAGAGTTGATGTTTGTTCCACAGCATTTACAACAGACAAACCTTGATCATGCCGGCACCAGGCTCCGCGAGAATTTGTGATCGATTACCTCAGCGAAGCTCTACTACCAAACACTACGAGTACGTTAAAAGTAGAGCCTATCTATCCTTAGTATGTTATGTATAGCTTTCTTACTATACTTTACTACTATTGACGATAGACAGGCTACTAGTTCAGGTTACAGGCTTTGCCCTTCGTTGGTGGATTTTGCTGGTCTCATCGATCACGAATTTTTGCGGCACCTGGTGCAGGAGAAGATTCGTTTGCTTTCATCATCATACATACGGGTCATCGTTCTGCTCAGCTACCCGTCACAACATTCACCTCTAAACATGCGGTAGGGGATGGCAGATCGTGCAAGGTTCTACCATTGTAGAATCTTGAGCACTTTCGGTGTAGACCAACATAGTAACATCGCAGCCTTCCATTTACCATCGGTATATCGTGTTCTCTCTGGTTACGTTGATATAGATTAGCCCACCAACAAATCACCATAATCATCTCCATTCACCATCTCCTTCGGATCCGGTAGCTACCTATGTGCTGCTAGATTCAGTGTCCCGTATATCCGTCAAGCCTGCCACTGGTTCAGACAGCCCTTCAGTTGTAAGATCCGTGGGATCACCGAAGTCCTTCACGTTGTCAAACATACCGCTCCAAGTCTCATAAACGAGGCACAGCTTTCGTAAACTGAGATTCTCCAGCAGCGACTTCAGAGTACTCAGGAACACGACATGGTGGGCTTCACTGAGGGACACATTTCTGATGTTGAGTGTTGTGAGGTTTGGAGAGCAATTTCTTCGAGGCCCTGAACGAGGTCGGCCTGGTAGTGTTGTGGTTGGAGAGTATTCGTAAAAGCGTGATGGCGCGGTGTGCTTCCGCGTTTAGCACTTGAGCCTGTGCACCACGTTAGCGCGTCCAGACTGATGACGTTGAGTAGAGTACCGCGGCAGAGAGTGAAAGTGACAAGCACGACTCTTCGCCTGGCATGCCGCCCTTTTGCCCACGCAGTCCGTCTTCACATCACCCTTCGCCGGCCCGTCACGATGGTGCTCCTCGCCTAGACTGCATCCAAACTCCGACCGGCCGCCCTTCACGTGTCGCGCCCGCATCAGCGCTGTTGCCTCAATCGTAACTTTTTCTCGCACACGGATCGCAACTCAACTAGCCCGTGTGCAGCTCACGATAGCCGCGAATTACCACCGTTGGTAGTTTTGCAGGTCCACAGGGCCTCCGCTCAATTCACAGGATGGAAGCCAAAGGCGAGCCTGCGCCGGCTACAACGCCCGAGATCACTGTTACCAGCGCGCAGCAGTCGAGCGGCACGGAGGAAGAGGAAATCATCCTAGGAGATGGCGCACACGAGCAGGATGAGCTGCCATCAGACGCGGACGAAGAGGCACGGCTGAAGTTCCTCACTACGGGCACGCGAGCGCAGGATGACCTGGAGCGCGAGATCGCACAGCAGGGCGAGCAGATGCTCATGGAGGAGGCCGACAAGCGAGACAAGAAGCGCATGGAAAAGGTCGAGGCAGAGGCCCGGCGCGCCGAGGCTGCGATACAGAAGCTGCGAGCCCGCCTGGCCCTGCCCGCCACCGAGACACAGAAGACGAAGCTGCGCGGCGAGGTGGCCATGCACCGCGACAAGATCGACGAGCTGGACGCCGACATGGACGCAATACAGAAGCGCATCAACGACCGCCATGCTGCACCCGCTGGCGACGACGTCGAGGAAGGCGCGGCCGGCCCACTACCCAACGAGACCCGCCGCGACTACCTCATTCGGACGGGTAAAATTACGCCCTTCTCCAAGCTGGCGCAGCACCAGCCGGGCACGGGCACGCTGGGCGAGACCATGCTGGACGCCGAGGTGGAGGACATGGTCGAAGAGGCTTCTCAGGGCCCAGTCTCGCATCGCAACCTCATGAAGCCAGGCTTCCGGGATGCCGATGCTAGCTCAGAGGCTGCTAGCCCAGAGCCAGCCCTCCGTCCCCGTCCAAAGAAGCGACGGAAGGTTGCCCACCATAGTGACTCCGATGCCCGAGACTCGAGCGTGGCCCCTGACAACACTGACGGCGACTCCGATGCCTTCGATCCAGGCATGAGCGATCGGCAGCTGGCGACCTTGGACGAGTCCGACGGTCTGGCTGAAGATGTCTCGCACGAAGACGACGACTTCATGCCGGACACCGTGGGTCGAGCGCCGAAAGCTCGAGGCAAGAAACGTGCTGTAAAGGTGGACGTCGCTGCCGAAGAGGATTTAGCCGGCGTTGACGACGGCAACGAGCGCGTGTTCCGCAAGCGCATCGATAAGTGGACAATGGACCGATCAAAGGCTCGTCGGCAGGCCAAGAATGGAGATGTTGCTGATGAGGAGGGCGAGGAGGAGTTCTTCCTACCACATCCTACCGAACCGGATACCCAATTCGACGGTGGCTTTCGGATCCCCGGCGACATCTTTCCGGCACTGTTCGACTACCAGAAGACGGGCGTGCAATGGCTCTGGGAGCTGTATCAGCAAAACGTTGGCGGCATCATTGGCGACGAGATGGGCTTGGGCAAGACAATTCAGGCCATCTCATTCGTTGCCGGTCTGCACTACTCCAAGCTCCTTACGAAGCCTGTTATCGTGGTCTGCCCAGCCACTGTCATGAAGCAGTGGGTCAACGAATTCCACAAGTGGTGGCCGGCTCTTCGTGTTTCCATTCTTCACACGTCGGGCAGCGGTATGCTCGACACTCGTCGGGAAGACCGTCTCGAGCGTGAGATGGAGCTGCGCAACTACGGCGACTACGACACTACCCTGACAGGCGCAGGCAAGCAAGCCAAGAAAATTCTCGAGAAAGTTAGACGAGAGGGTCATGTTCTCGTCACCACGTACTCTGGTCTTCAGACCTACTCTGAATTCCTCATTCCTACTGATTGGGAGTGTGCTATTCTGGATGAGGGCCACAAGATCCGGAACCCAAACACGTCCATCACGATTCACTGTAAGGAGCTTCGAACGCCCAATCGCATCATTTTGTCTGGAACGCCAATGCAGAACAACCTCACGGAACTATGGTCGCTGTTCGACTTCGTTTTCCCAATGCGTCTTGGCACACTTGTGAACTTTCGCAACCAATTCGAGTTCCCTATCAAGCGTGGCGGCTACGCAAACGCATCGAACCTAGAGTTCGAAACCGCAGTGCAATGCGCAGAAACACTGAAAGACGCTGTCAGCCCCTATCTGCTCCAACGCTACAAAGCCGATGTGGCGACCGATCTACCGCAGAAGAAAGAGCAGGTCCTGTTCTGCAAATTGACACGTCAGCAGCGCATGGCTTATGAAGGATTCTTAGCATCCGAGGAAATGAAGTCGATCCAGTCTGGCAAGCGACAAATGCTCTTTGGTATCGACTACTTGCGCAAGGTGTGCAATCATCCCGATCTCACAGAGCACAAGACACTATCAAAGAAGCCGGGTTTCGACTATGGTGCGCCAAACAAGTCGGGCAAGATGCAAGTTGTGAAGGAGCTCCTCTCGCTGTGGAAGAAAGGCGGGCACAAGACACTTCTCTTCGCGCAACATCGTATTATGCTCGACATCCTACAGAAGTTCCTTGATCATTTACAGGAGATCAAGTACCGGCGCATGGACGGCGAAACTCCTATCAAGGACCGTCAAGATCTCGTTGATGAGTTCAACAATGATCCTAATCTGCACGTCTTTCTCTTGACAACGAAGGTCGGCGGTCTCGGCGTGAATCTGACAGGCGCCAACCGCGTCATCATCTATGATCCGGACTGGAACCCTTCCACAGACATCCAAGCACGAGAGCGCTCGTGGCGACTTGGTCAGAAGCGAGAGGTGGAGATTTACCGTCTCATGTCTGCTGGCACTATCGAGGAGAAGATATACCATCGCCAGATCTTCAAGCAATTCCTCACGAACAAGGTTTTGAAGGATCCAAAGCAACGTCAAACCTTCCAGATGAGCGATTTGCACGACCTTTTCACCCTGGGCAGTGAGAACACCGAAGGCGAGACTGAGACGGGCAACATCTTCCGCGGCTCAGAAGTCAAGTTCGACAAGAAAGGCGACACAAAAACCCCCGCAGCAGACGCAACAGCAAGTGCCGACCTCGCTGCTGTAACTGGCATCTCGCGCGCCGAAGAATTCCAAACACCCCCTTCAGACACCGAGGACACCACGAGCAAGCCCTCAGCTGATGGTGCCGATCCAACTCCCTCAGATTCCCGCCTCATGTCTACCATCTTCGCACGCACAGGTGTACACTCGGTCCTCGAGCACGACACAATTGTCAACTCTACTGCTGGCGGTCGCAAACGAAAAGTCCAAGCCGACCCGGCTTTCATCCAGCGCGAAGCCAAGCGTCAAGCCGCCATCGCCGCTGAGCAACTCAAGAAGAGCATGGCAGAGGCGCGTCAGGTGCCCGCCGGTGTACCGACATGGACAGGCCAATTCGGCGAAGCAGGGCGACCTGAAGCGCGCGGCCTGGGTGCTTCGCGCGGTGGACGCGGAGGCGGACGTGGCGGCGGTCCGTCGTCAACCTCCATCATGTCCAACCTCTCAGCACGTCAGGGCCGCCTGAATCCCGGCACCACTACCAACGCCGCAAGCTCCGCAACATCCTCACGGGCATCCACGCCCTCGGCCGCCACTCCGCAGAACTTCCGTGGCAAGCGCATGCTCGAGATGATTCGCGACTTTATGCTCACGCATAACGGCGTGGTGCCGAGCCAGATGCTGATCGACCACTTTGATCATTATTGCAGGCAGCAGCCGGGGAGGAACGAGGAGTTCAAGGAGATGTTGAAGACGGTGGCGGTTTTGGAGAAGAATGGGGGGAATAGGGCGCAGAGGGGGCGGTGGAGGTTGAAGGAGGAGTGGAGGACGCCTCGGGCGGGTGGTAGTGGCGCGTCTTGAAGGTGTGAGGATTTGTGGTCATTTAGCGAAGCATTTCTGGGGGGCATGGCGTCATGGTGTTGAAGGAAAGATACCATTGCATTTTCTTGCCAAGTGCTGGCATGTATTGCGACATACAGGAAATACGAATCCATAAAAGAAACCGCTAGTTAGTTGAGATCCGCTGCCACAGCTTCTTTGCAAGGACCCTTAGCGATTGTGCACCTGGGACATCCGGACATCACATGAATGTTACAGCAGAATATCGTGTCACCATCCTTTGCTCTACATGTCCAATTTAAACAGGCCTACAGTGCCATTTCCATTGTGCCTGTCGATTGCTGCCGTGCCCTCCATGTGTCACGATCTCTGCGCCTGCATTCATACCGCGTCGCGACGCGGATGCCCGAACTGGCAGACGATTCGCACAGCTTCCATGAGTTAGCGAAGAATGTATGATCTTGTCACTCGTGGTCTGTGGTCGTGGAAGAAAAAATACAAGAACATTAAGCGATCCACGATGGCATGACAACACATGATGAAAGGAGATGATAGGTCGCATGAAGAAATGATCTGTATGCAGACTGTGGAGGCTGAAGCTCACGAAGCTGAGTGGCTGCGCGTACAGGCCATCGCCGTAGGAACCGGGGCCGCGCTCGGGTGCGAGGTCCAAAACGGTTATGTCATGATCGGGAGAAACTGCAAGCAAGAGCGAACATTTGAAGTGTTGAAGCGAAGATCAGTAGATATTCAAGATGGTCTTGAGAGAGCGTAAGTGCTTGGGGTTTGCAATTCAATATTGGAAGGCAACCCTTGTGATGGTCGTGTCTGAGTCCAGGTGGATCGCCACAATATTAATAGACTTTACGCCGCACCGTCCTTGTTGGCTAACCAGATGCATGCCTAGCCCGCCCCAGCTAACGCCTCCTTACAACTCAACCTCCTGGGGGACCAACTCTCACTCTGGTGTCTGCAGTCCTCAATCGCTACCAACCGCCGTCCGCACCGTCGTCCCCATCGTCTCTTTCGCCAGTCGCTCGCTTTACGACGGAGGAGTTTGTTCGAGTCGCTCGCATTCCTGTTCCCGTGTCGCTTTTTTTCCCGTACGCGTAATCACCCTTGTTGACATCCCGACGAAACACCAAATTCTCGTTGCACCACCGCCCCCACGACCTGGTCTTCCCGCCTGCTCCCTGCGCTGCACCTTCTCGAACCTCGCAACTTCGATCGCAGCAATCATCGCCACGCATACACATAGCCGCAATTCGAGATGAGGCCGGCACAGCTTCTCGCGGCCGTTGTGGCCATGTCGTCTGTCTCCCACGCCTTGTCGGACGCATTCGACAACATACACGGCATGAGCGATGTCAAGCACGCACTATTCGGACGACAAGATGGTAAGTCCGACGGTCAGAACAGACGCTGGGCCACGTGCTAACCTACCCACCAGACAACAAGGACGCCTCATCACAAGCACCACGAAGCACCGCGCAACCACAGTCATCAAACCAGCCCACCCGAACGCAAAGCGGCGACAACAAAGATGAAGCCTCACAAACAGAAAAGCCAAGCGGCTCGCAAAAAGCCTCAGGCAGCCAAATCACAGGCAAGCCGCGGAACACCAGCTTCGACCCGCGATTACCAGCCGGCGGCATCACCATGGTGACGCCCAACGTCTTCGCCGGCGACCAGTTCTACAAGGTCGGCAACTACATCACCTTTGCGTGGAATTACACCTCGCTCTCCGTCACGCCCTCTGCCATCGATATCCTCGCCTCGTGCTCCGCGAACCAGGCTACATACACGATCGCTGTCAACCAGTCAGCGCAGGAGACAAAGGTTGTGTGGGACACCAAGAACGTGCCTAGCGGCCAGGCGCCGTTCCTGACGGAGAAGTACACGCTGCTGATCTACGATGCGGAGTCGAGTGTGACTGCGGCGCCGCGTGCGGGATACTTGGGTGTCTTCAATCAGTTCACCTTTGGCATGTACACGCCGCAGCCATATGTCAACTGGTCGAGTAAGCTTCCTCACATCCCAACTTGTCTGAAGTCTGCTAACATCCCGCAGTGTACGAATGCTCAAACTGCATCAAAAACAGCGCCCTTACAAACGCCGAGAAACTCACGCTCAAAGTCATGCTCCTCACCTCCGGCACAACTATTGCGTCCATGCTCTACTTCGCCCACAACTTCGGCGTCTTCTAGATATTTACGAGACCACTATTTTACTTTCTGCATCTTGTTCATATTTTCACACTCCTTATGTCGTTTCGAAAAGAAGAAGAAGAAGAAGGCACCGGGCGCTAGCAATAGGCGTATCTACATTCTTTTTTTCTGGGATCTCGTGGCGTTTTTCAGGATCTGGGATGGGAGGAGCCAGTCTGCATTTGCCATTTACAACAATCTACGCAGAAAAGGTTGAAGAGAGCTTTTGGGATGTAATTATTCTGGATATGGGGATGGGGATGGGGAATTGGTTACGAAGTTGATGTAGTACTATCAATATCAGCATGAAAGCACTGTCTACGTACCTGGTCATCCACGCAGCGATGCATGTGGTTTACCAATAACAACATTCTACCTGCATCGGCCTTTGGTTGGCGAACAGGAACACTGTCGATAGCTCTGGAGTGCGAATGCTAATGACC
>Ga0265798_10000681_pt1 | contig 55419 bp, 41 predicted proteins | sample P3T30metagenome_FD_192430 | JGI IMG/M metagenome (GOLD analysis project Ga0265798, IMG submission 192430) | Plant litter microbial communities from East Loma Ridge, Irvine, California - P3 T30 | ecosystem: Environmental > Terrestrial > Plant litter > Unclassified | place: USA: California... | reverse complement strand
CGATTCGATGTCCATGTGGTTCGTCGGCTCATCCAAAAGGATAAGGTCCGGTTTTCTCAACAGGATTTTGGCCAGTTCGATGCGCATTCTCCATCCGCCTGAAAATTCTGACGTCGGACGCGAAAAATCCTCGCGCTCGAAACCTAGTCCTTTGAGTACTTTTTCAACCTCGGCTTCGTAATTTACTTCTTCGATCGAGTAAAACTTTTCGGACAATTCCGATACGCGTTCAATGAGTTTCATGTACTCGTCGCTTTCGTAATCGGTGCGGACGGTCAACTGTTCGTTGATCGCATCGATGTCCGATTTCATTTTGAAAACTTCTGCAAAAGCCTTCGAGGCCTCCTCCATAACCGTTGCGTCGTCCTGAGTCAGCAAATGCTGGGGCAGATAGGCGATCACGGCTTCCTTCGGCGCGGAAATAACGCCCGAACTCGGCTTGTTCACACCGGCAATGATTTTCAAAAGCGTCGATTTACCCGCTCCGTTTTTGCCCATCAAGGCAATTTTGTCATTCTCGTTTATCGAAAAAGTAACATCGCTAAAAAGGGTGGTTCCGCCGAACTGCACGGCTATATCGTTGACCGTAATCATATTGTTTTATTTTTTGAAGCGGCAAAGATAGGTAATTAGCGAATTGGGAAATTAGGGAATGTGGAAATTAGCGAATTAGCGAATGGGGAAAATTAGCGAGTTAGCGAATGAGGAAATTAACGAATTAGCGAATGAGGAAATTAACGAATTAGCGAATGAGGAAATTAGCGAATTAGCGAATGACGAAATTAGCGAATGGGGAAATTAGCAAGTTAGCGAATGTTGTAATTAGCGAATGTGGAAATTAGCGAATTAGCGAATGTGACAATCTGCTTTGAAAATAGTGACTTAGACGCAGTTACCAGTTCCCCTTTTCACCTATCATTTCCTCAGATACACCAATAATTCGCTAATTCGCTAATTTCCACATTCGCTAATTATCTAATTCCCTATATTCGCCTTCCAACTAAACCCCTAAAACGTGAAAAAACAATTACTTACCCTTTTTTCGGTTTTGTCATTCTCCCTGGGTTTTGCCCAGGATTTCTGGCAACAAACCACGGAAGCCGAAGCATCCCGCTCCGGCAAAAGAGAGCGCACATCGATTCCAAAGCAACAAAATTATTTCAAGCTCGACCTTTCAGGATTCAAACAGGCATTGGGTTCGGCACCTATGAGAGGCTCGCGTTCGAATCTCGTCCTGCCCTTTCCTGACGGCAACGGCAACCTGAAATCCTTCCGCATCTGGGAAGCACCCGTCCTGCATCCGGATCTGGCAGCAAAACACCAGGACATTAAGTCCTATATCGGACAGGATATTGAAAACCGCTCGAGCATCATCCGCTTCAGCATAACTATCTTCGGATTGCACACGATGACGCTTGCTGCCAACGACGGCACTTCCTATATCGATCCTTTCTCGAACGACGGCCAATATTATACCGCCTATTCGCGCCTCGGGCTCAGTTCGGACCGCAGTTTCAACTGCCTTGTTTCCGAAAACGAACCTCAGATGCGTCTTGATGACATCAATGCACTGCCCATGGACAACGGCGTTTACCGGACGTATCGCACGGGAATTGTGACGACTGTCGAATTTTCGGCTTTTCACATTGCACAAGCCGGCCTTCAGTCGGGTACGTTGGAGCAGAAAAAAGCAGCGGTCCTGGCGGCCGTAACGGTTATGATTACGCGTGTGAATTCGATGTTCGAGCGCGATCTGTCCGTTTTCTTTCAATTGATTCCGAACGAGGAAGATGTGATCTTCGTTGATGCCGACGACCTTACCGATGATGATGTCGGGGAATTGATCGGGGAAACCCAGGAAACGCTCGACGAGATCATCGGAAGCGAGAATTACGATTTCGGACATGGCGTAGGAACTTCAGGAGGCGGCCTGGGAGGTGGCCAACCTTGTGCCGACGGAGCAAAAGCCTTTGGTGCGACTGGCCTTGGCGCCCCGGTTGGCGATCCTTTCGATATCGATTATGTCGCCCACGAAATGGGACATCAGTTCGGCGCGGCACATACCTTTAACAACTCATGCGGAGGAAACCGGGATCCCAATTGGTCCTACGAACCCGGAAGCGGCAGTTCCATCATGGCCTACGCCGGAATTTGCGGCCCGAACATCCAGAACAATTCCGATGCGCAGTTCCATGCGGCGAGTATCATCCAGATCCGCAATACGATCAATGGCGGAGGCGGCGCATGCATCGCTCCGGCATCCAACAACAATACGCGTCCTACTGCCGATGCCGGTATGGATTATACGATTCCGAAAGGAACGGCCTTCGTCCTGACAGGTTCCGCTACCGATGCCGACAACGATGCCCTGACCTATATGTGGGAACAATACGACAAGGAAATTTCGGTTCAGCCGCCGTCCCCGAATTCTGCGGCCGGCCCGAATTTCAGGCCGCAGGTCATTACGGATGTGCCGGTGCGCTATCTGCCGCAACTGCCGAACGTGCTGGCGAACAACCTGACGCCTACATGGGAAGTGATCTCGAATGTCGGGCGAGTGTACAATTTCGCGTTTACCGTGCGTGATAACAATCCCGGCGGAGGGGAATCGAGGACCGATTTCATGAAAGTCAACGTTTCCGGTGCCGCCGGGCCGTTCATCATCACGGCTCCCAATACGGCCGTCAACTGGGCCGTGGCTTCGAACCAGAATATTACATGGAATGTGGCAGGAACGACGGGGAACGGTATCAATACAAGCAATGTCGATATATTGCTATCGACGAACGGCGGACAGAACTTCAACTATGTCCTGGCCGAAAACGTCCCGAACGACGGCAGCCAGAGCGTTACGATCCCGAATATTCCGGGTACCGCAAACCGCATCATGGTGCGCGGCCACGGCAATATCTTCTATGATGTTACCAATCAGAATTTTTCGATTTCGGCTCCGGACGTGCCGACGTTCTCATTGGTGCCAAACAGTGTGCAATTCGCGAGCGCCTGCCAGGGAACCGGCATCACGTACGCATTCGAATATACGATGTTGGCAGGATTCACGGGAACGGCTACTTTGTCTGTAACCGGTTTGCCAACTGGCGCGACGGCTTCGATCACGCCTGTTAGTATTTCCCAAAGCGGTACCGTACAGGTTACGGTTTCGAATACGACAGCCTCACCTACGGGAATTTACGAACTTACGCTGACGGCCACTTCGGGAAGCATCGTGAAAACGTCCTCGGTTTTTCTTGACTTGCAAAGTCCTGTTTTCGCCGATATTAACCTGACGTCACCCCAAAACCTTCAGGTCGGGGTACCGACCCAGACGACATTACAGTGGGACGCCGACGCCAATGCCTCCAGATACGAGATCGCGATTTACTTGGATGCCAACGGAACGGAACTTTTCCAGACATATGAATCGGATACAAATTCCGTCACCATCACCGGATTGAATGAAGCCACGCATTACTTTTGGGCCGTAACGCCAAAAAACGCGGGTTGCGAAGGTGATCCGAGCATGATTTCCCAATTTACGACAGGACAGACGGTCTGTAGCGATTTTGCGACAGCCGTTCTTCCGGTAATAATTGCTGATGATGACGCTACATCTGCGGTTGCAACCATGGCGGTTGCACAGAGCTTTACGATTTCCAAAGCCACGGTTTCGCTTGCTGTCACGCACACCTGGCTCGAAGATATTTCTGCGGTTTTAACGAGTCCTCAAGGCACCTCAGTACTGTTGTTCGCCAATATGTGCGGCGACCAGGACGATGTACAGGCCACTTTCAGCGACAGTGGATCTGCATTGAATTGCGGAGCCGGAACGCCCGGGATAAGCGGGACGGTGCAACCTGCGACGCCTTTAAGCGACCTCATCGGTGAAACGAGCCAAGGCCAGTGGACGCTGGAAATTATCGATAACTTCGCCCAGGATGGAGGCGCGATCGAAGGCTGGACATTGAATTTGTGCAGCATGGAACCGGCATTGCGTGTCGAAGACAATGGAAAAATTGACTTTGCCGTTTTCCCTAATCCTAACAGCGGAAGCTTTACTGTTCAGATGGAAGGCTATTCCGGCTCATTTGATTTCAATGTTTACGATATGAGAGGCCGTCGCATTTTCGACAAGAAAGTGGTTTCAGACGGAGGTATTTTGCTGCAAAGCGTGAACCTGAGCGTCGAAGCCGGAATTTATATGATAGAAGTGGAAAGCCAGGGAAGGCGGACCGTAAAAAAGTTCGTCGTCAGATGATAATAAGGCCGGAAGCGCTTCCGGCTTTTTTTATAAATTTTAATTCCGGAATTCCGGGTTGCGGATTTCATACCAGCATTCCTGGCTGCTTTCGTATGTGAAGCTCTCGGTGTGTTGAAGGCCGCATTTTTGAAGCACCTGTCGCGAAGCTGCATTTCCAGCCGACACATAAGCATTGATCAAAGGAAGGTTCATGACCTGGAAACCAAACTCGATCCAGCGCTTGCCGGATTCCGTGGCAAAGCCTTTTCCCCAGAATTCTTCACGTAACCGATATCCGAAATCGTAGAAAGTGGCGCGGCCGTTAACGTTCTTCTCGAGCTTGAGCCCGCACCAGCCGATGAAATCGCCGGAAGATTTTTCGATAACGGCCCATCGGCCGATGCCATTCTTTTGATATTGTTGGTGAATGTGTGAGATCACATCGTGGATTGCATCGATGGACTTCACGGGATTATTGCCAAGGAACAAATGAACCCGGGGATTAGAATCCAGCAGGAAAAGGCCTTGCGCATCGGATTGTTCAATTGGGCGAAGCAGCAATCTTGGGGTTTCTAGAAAAGTTTCCATAAGTAAATGTAGGGATTTTCGATTTTGGATGGAGTTGAATTATCGGGATGCGTTAAGGATGGCGGCATCTGTCTGAGCTCTTTGCCAAACCTCAAAGGTTTCGAACCGGCGCTGCGGGAAGATGAGACGGCAAAATAAACTTTGAGGTTTGCAAAAGCGAGTGACGGCAGCCTGGCGGCGGCAACTATTAATTTTAATATAAAAATCGGGTGAAGCCGCCGCAACGCCAAAATCCTAAATACCTAATGCTTAAATTTGCGCAAAGCCCGATTCGATGCCCTTAATAGATTACAGTAATTTTCTCGACAAAGTCCTCACGCGGCCCAAGTATAAAAAGTCGTTCCGGAATGCCAAGCAATCGTACTTGAACCGCATGCGCTGGGCCGTGACGCTGTTTTACTTTGGCATGGGATACGCGTTTTCATCCTGGGCGAGCCGTATTCCGGACATCAAGAACAACCTGCAATTGAGCGAATCGGACCTGGGCTCGATCTTGTTCGCCATCCCGATCGGGCAGTTGATCGCCTTGCCGATATCGAGCAAGACGGTGTTGAAATACGGCAGCGTCAAGGTATCGGTGATATCGCTGTCGTTATATGCTCTGGCGTTGGTGACGCTTGGATTATCAGAAAAATCCTGGCAACTGGCCTTAGCTTTGGTCTTCTTTGGAATCGCAGGGAATTTCTGCAACATTTCGGTCAATACGCAAGGTGTTTACGCCGAAGGACTTTTCCCCAAACCCATCATGGGCTCGTTTCACGGCTCGTGGAGCCTGGCGGGATTTTTCGGGGCGCTGACCGGAATGGGTATGAATGCGCTGGGTTTTTCTCCGTTGCTCCACTTTGCTTTCACGGCCTTGGTCGTCCTGATAATTGTGATTACCAACCGCAAATTCCTGGTCAAGGCAAAGGCGCGGTCACATCAGCAGGAGACCAATTTCTGGGCGGCATTTTCAGGTATTTTGCCGTGGCTCGGACTGATCGCGTTTTGCTGCCGGACGAGCGAAGGCGTGATGTACGACTGGAGCGGCGTCTATTTTCGGGATGTCGTCAAAGCAGACGGCGCCTTGTCGATGCTCGGATACACCGCGTTCATCATGACCATGACGTGCGGGCGCTTCCTCAGCGATAAACTTGTAGGACGCTTTGGCAGACGCCGGATACTCATCGTGAGCGGCGTTACGGTTTCGATAGGACTGGCGTGCTCGGTGGCGTTCCCGTATCTGGTCCCGGCGACGTTTTGCTTTATGCTGGTCGGGATTGGAGTGTCGATGATCTTCCCGATCGTGTTCAGCGTGGCCGGATCGAATCCGAATGTTCCGACGAGTGCAGCCCTGACCGTTGTCACCAGCGTAAGTTTCCTGGGATTTTTGACGGGTCCGCCGGTTATCGGATATATTGCCGAGCAGTCGAGCCTGCGTTATTCATTCGCGTTCGTGGCCATCTTCGGGATCGCGATCTCGATTCTGGTGCGATTTGTAAAAGGTATCCGATAATTATCGGAGTATCTTAACGAGTTCCGACTGAAATTCCGGATCGTCGTTAAACTTCATATGTCCTAAACCTTTAATCGTATAAAACTTTACCTTCGGATTTTCGCGCTTGATGCCGACGGAATTCTCATACGGCACAATCCTGTCGTCCGTTCCGTGAAACATGTAAACCGGACACTTTACATTTTCGATATATGCGGAAGTCGTAAAATTGTAGCGGAGCAATGCCGTCGGAACCATCGGGAAACGCTTGGTCGCGATCGCCGCAAGGTCGTAATACGGCGCTTGTAAAATCAGCAAACGGGGATTTTCAACAGATGCCAGCCACGCCGCCGGGCCGGTTCCGATGGAAAATCCGGCAACGATAATATCCTTTTCGTCATATTGCTTTTTCAGGGCATCGTAAGCCGTGCGGATGTCGTCGAGAAACTCCTGCATGTCGGTGATTTTGCCGCCGCTTTTTCCGTAACTGCGGTAATCGAGGATGAACAGGTCGTAACCCAGCTTCGTATACACATCACTCATATAGCCCCATCCTTCGAGCGAGCCGCCGTTTCCGTGGAGGTAAAAAACAAGTCCTTTCGACGGTTTTTGCGATCGGAACAACAATCCGTGGAGACTGACATCGCCGGAAACCGGAATCCTGATTTCCTCAAATTCCGCATCGTAATGGAATGTATAGTCGTCTGCCAGATGCGGCGGCGGATGAAAAATAAGCTTTTCCTGAAAGAAATACATCAGCGTAAGCACAACCATGTGAAGCAGCAGCAGAACACCCGCGATACGCAAAATCCGCCTCAGGAATCGTCCCGGCCTATTCTTCTTCACCATCGGTGTCGTCTTCTTCCTCATCCTCACCCGGCTCGAAGAACAGCGGTTCGGTCATGACTTTATCGGCAAGGATCCAGACGCGCTCGGTGATTTCGTTACAGACAAAAACGTATTGGGTTTTGGCGGCGCTGGCTGACAATCGCAGCACCACGGCATCCTGTCGGATCTTGAACAGGACATCGGCATCGTCAACGGCGAAAATCCGGATCGTGTTCAGGTTGAACCCGGCGGAGGAAAACAAGGCGTTGATCTTCGAAGCGGTTCCGATAATGACGTCCATTCCCAGCGAAATCTGGTTCTTGTCGTAATCGGTGTCGCCTTTGTCGTGAACTCCTATAACGCGCAGGTCGGTGTATTGGCCGTACGTCTGAAAAAGTTCCACGAGCTCGAGGACTTTCTCCTTATCCTCGGCCAAAATAAGCGCGCGCGTACTTTCACCCTCGGCTTTTTGCAGTTTTTGAATCGTACTGATAACAAGCAATGTTGTTTTTCCCGTCCCTTTTCCGGACGCGATGACGCAATCGGCTCCGCTTTTTACCGATGTCCACGTGTCGGCTATGAGTTCAAAAGCCTCTTCCAGCCCGTTTTCGGTGAGGCCTTTCTGAAGGTTCGGATGTATCTTTTTAAGTTGCAACTTTGATTGGGTTTGGTTAAAATTCTTCGTCGATCTCATCCTCGTCTTCAATCAACCTGAAGCGCTCGAGCGATTTCCAGTACTTATCTTTGTAGATTGAATAGAAAACGGATAAAGTTCCGGCAAATTTGGCGATAACTTCCGAGACTTTGCGGGACGAATGCCTAAATTCTTTACATGCGAAAAAAATCTCGCGTAAACCGCTGCCCGTTTCGCGTCCAACGTTGAGATATCCGTCGGCGTCCTGGAGTTCCTGCATCAGATGCTGTTCGAATTCTTCCATGACGGCATACGTTCCCGTATCGGGCATGCCGAGATGCTCTTGGAAAGATTCATATTCGATTTCAATATGGACGATCCACTGATGCGAGCATTTGGCGTCCCAGTCGAGAAGATCGGAATTGTAAAGCGAGGTGAGCGGCAGGCCGTCCGGAAGTTCCACTGTGGTCGTCACGTAGCGGTCGCTCTGGGTATTCTTGCGTCTGCCTTCATACTTTTCGACAAATTCCTTTTCCCTCCAGATCAGATAATCCGGAAGTTTTTCCATCGGAATGATCTCTTCGCCTTCATCGGCTTCAGCCACGACCTCAACGGAATCAATCACCGTAACCGTCTTGAGCTCGCCCAGAAAATTGTCCAGAAAGATCATGATGCCGTTCGTGATCGAGTCTTTCCCGGAAACCTCGTATTTGGGATAAATGACCGACAAATTAATTTCGTCAGGATATTCCGGATTCATCATCACGGAAAAACTGAGGCCTTTCGCCGAAAACACATGATCGGAATAATCGATGCTGACGTCCTTGATCGCCGGCTTCAACGCCGTGAATTTCCATCTCTTTAGTTGTGGGGCCGCGGCTACGAGTTCCTCGGTAAAGACGATGTTTGCGATGGAGCCGTCCGGTGAAAAAACCACTTCGGCCCTGCGGTCTTCGCACATCCCGGCAAGCAGGTAAATCGAATTGTTAATGTTGATCAGCTTGGCAAAAACGCGGTCGAGAAACTGCCGTTCTACGTCCTGCCCGTTCCGGATCGCCCTGTACAAAACGCCCTGATTCCGCGTAAACCATTCCCAGAATTCGGTATGGTTGGCCGGTATCGCTTGGTTTTTTTTGAACAGTTTGAACAGATGCATGTGCCGTATTTTTGATCGGAAACGATTCGAGCTGATTATTTGCTGGCAAAAAGCTTGACGTCAGTTTCGGAAATTTCGCTTCCGCCCAGGATGATGAGGCGCTCCACGACGTTCCTGAGTTCGCGGATATTGCCGGTCCAGTCGTATTCCTGCAACAGTTTTATAGCCGACGCTGAAAACTTCTTGGTTTCCTTGCCTTGCTCCTCACCTATTTTGGCTGCGAAATGTTCGACGAGCAACGGAATGTCTTCACGACGATCGTTCAGGGCCGGGACTTTAATAAGAATCACGGCAAGCCGATGGTACAAATCCTCGCGGAAACGGCCTTCTGCGATCTCCTGTTTCAGGTCTTTGTTCGTTGCTGCAATAACACGGACGTCCACTTTGATTTCTCTTTCGTCCCCGACTCGGGAAATCTTGTTTTCCTGGAGCGCCCGCAGCACTTTGGCCTGGGCCGACAAACTCATATCGCCGATTTCATCCAGGAAGATCGTTCCCTTGTCTGCCGCTTCGAATTTGCCTGCGCGGTCGCGGACGGCCGATGTAAAAGCACCCTTTACGTGCCCGAACAATTCGCTTTCGATAAGTTCTGACGGAATTGCCGCGCAATTGACCTCGATGAGCGGCGCATTGGCCCTTTCGCTTTTTTCATGCAGCTGATGGGCCACAAGCTCCTTTCCGGTTCCGTTGGGGCCGGTCACGAGAACGCGGGCCTCGGTCGGCGCCACCTTTTCGATCATTTCCTTGATGTGGAAAATGGGTTCGCTGTTGCCGATCATATCGTAATTGCGCGAAACTTTTTTCTTGAGGATCTTATTCTCTACGACAAGCTGCTTCTTATCGAGGGCGTTGCGCACCGTGTTCAGCAAACGGTTGAGGTCTGGCGGTTTGGAGATGAAATCGAAGGCGCCCAACTTCATCGCATAGATCGCCGTTTCCATGTCGCCGTGGCCGGAAATCATGACCATCGGAATCTCGGGCTTAATTTTTTTCACCGCTTCCAGAAGCTCCACGCCATCCATTTTTGGCATCTTGATGTCGCACAGCACGAGATCGTAATCGGTAGCTTTTATTTTTTCGAGGCCCTGGACCCCGTCTTCGGCTTCTTCGACTTTATAGGTGTCGTTCTCTTCGGAAAGTATTTTGCCAAGCACGCGGCGAATAGCGGCTTCGTCTTCTATGATGAGGATTTTGGACATTTTAATTAATTAGATAATGGGATAATGGGATAATGGTATAATTAGATAATTAGATAATGGGATAATTAGATAATGAGATAATTATGAGAACCCGTGAACTCAGATAAATATGCTGAAGTTAAGATATTAATATGTAAACGACTAAATCCAAATCAAACAATTTAATCAAGACTGTCATTCGAATTGCACCACAACCTTGATCTGGCAAATTATTTCAAAGATGAGTCTTCAACTTTCCGTCTGTATTTCGGCTCGCTAATTATCTAATTATCCCATTATCTAATTATCTAATTATCTAATTATCACATTTGCTAATTCACTAATTCGCTAATTCACTAATTCGCTAATTCGCTAATTCGAATACCTCATCCACTTATACATCTCCTTCCACGTCGGTTTTTTGCCGTACATCAGGATTCCGATGCGGTAAATTTTGGCGGCGAACCAGACAACGCCCAGGAATGTTCCGAACAGGATGGTCATGGAGAGCGCGATTTGCCACCACGGCACGCCGAACGGGATCCGCATAAGCATTACGATAGGCGACGTGAGCGGAATCATCGAAAAAACGGTGGCGACGGTTCCGTGCGGATCGCTGATGACCGTGAAAATTCCAATGTACACGCCAAGTATCAGCGGCATGATGATCGGCATCATAAACTGCTGGGAATCGGTTTCGCTGTCGACGGCGGCCCCGATCGCGGCGTAAACGGAACTGTACAGAAAATATCCGCCGATAAAATAAACGATAAATGCAAAGATCATCGTGGCCAGCGGGAGCTTCATGAATTCCTGGATATACAATTGCAGGCCGGACTCATTCTGGGCTTCGGCCATGACCTGGGCGGAAACTCCGCTTGACGGCTCAACACCCAGAAATGACGTTGCAATCAGCATGAGCGTGATCCCGATGATCGACCAGATCGCAAATTGCAGCACTCCGGCCAGCGACGTCCCGATGATCTTTCCCATCATGAGCTGGAACGGCTTGACCGACGAAATGATGATTTCGATGATACGGTTCGTCTTTTCTTCGATAACCGATCGCATGACCATGTTGCCGTAAATGATGATAAACATCATGATCAGATAGCCGAATGCGGCCCCGATCGCGATCTTGATCTCGTTAAAGCCTTTGAGACCGGCTTCTCCGGACGATTTTGAAAGCGAGATGCTCACATTGGCCTCGGCCTGGCGTATCTGTAGCGTGTCGAGTTTGGCGTTGACGAAATTGGTTTGCGTCATCTTTTGGGCGATGACGTTTTCGATATTGGCGATAAACTGGATTCCGGGATCGTCGTCGGAATAATACCGGATGCTTTTTTCGAGTGCTTTGCTGTCCTGTGATTTGGGAATGACCAGCACGCCTTCGTACAACCCGGATGCGACGCTGTCACGTAACGTCCGTACTTCGGTTGACGATTTGTCCTCGAATTTATACAGCTCGTCGCTTTTGAATTCGCGCGCGAACATTCCCGTTTCATCGTGGATCGCGACGGTCTTTACGTCCGCTTTAAGCGAGCTCAGATACGCCACAAGCAGCGCTATCCCGGCAAAGAGCAGCGGGCTCAGGAACGTCATGACGATAAACGATTTGTTCCGGACTTTGGCGATGAACTCGCGTTTTATGATTAAGGTCAGTGCACTCATGAATTTAAAACTTCAGATGGATTGTTCGACGTTACGGCCTGGATGAAGATATCGTTTACGCTCGGGATCTTTTCGACGAAATGCGTGACCTGGCCGCGGTTGGCGAGGATCGAAAGCAGGTCGTTCGGACGCGCGTCACCAATTTGAATGCTGAGTTTCAATTCGTCGTTGAGCGACCTGAAATCGGCTTGGGCGACCATGAATTTCTGTGTAAGATCGTACATCAGGCCTTCGACATTGTCAGTAAGGATGCCCACTTCGAAATTTTGCGTCCGATGTGCGCGCTTGACATCGAGCAGCTTTCCTTCGATGAGTTTATTGGATTTGTGTATGAGGGCAATATCGTCGCACAATTCCTCCACCGATTCCATCCTGTGTGTCGAAAAAATAATCGTCGCGCCTTGCTTCTTGAGTTCCAGGATTTCGTCTTTGATGATATTGGCGTTCACAGGATCGAATCCGGAAAACGGTTCGTCAAAAATCAGGAGTTTCGGCTTGTGCAGCACCGTGACGACGAATTGTATCTTTTGGGCCATACCCTTTGACAACTCCTGGATCTTTTTGTTCCACCAGCCTTTTATTTCAAGCCTGTCGAACCAGTATTCGAGTTGCTTCTTGGCCTCGGAATGCGACAGGCCTTTGAGTTGGGCAAGATAAAGGCATTGCTCACCGACTTTCATCGACTTGTACAATCCGCGCTCTTCCGGCAGATAGCCGATATGGGCGATATGCTTCGGACCGAGTTTTTCGCCGTCGAGCAAAACGTCTCCGGAATCCGGATAGGTGATCTGGTTGATGATCCGGATCAGGGACGTTTTTCCTGCCCCGTTCGGACCTAAAAGCCCGTAAATGCTCCCTTTCGGAACCGATAATGAGATGGAATTCAAGGCCGTGTAATCGCCGTATTGCTTAACGACGTTCCTCGCTTCAAGAATATTGGTCATGTTTGGATTTTAGTGGCGTAAAAGTAAATCAAAAACAAAAAAAAACCCACCCTTATTTGCACAAGGATGGGAAAAATTGCTATGAAAAAGAAATTACTAGTTACCTAGTAACACCTCAAAAATAATAAGGTTTTTCCAATTATGAAAACATATCCTTGACTTTTTCAAAAAAAGATTTTTCATTCTTTTCCGGTGAAGGCACGAAATTAGGTTCGTTGAGTGACTTTTCGAAAAATTGCTTTTGTTCTTTGTTCAATTCTTTTGGCGTCCAAACGTTTACGTGCACCAGAAGATCTCCGGTTCCATAGTTGTTCAGGCTCGGTACGCCTTTGCCTTTAAGCCTCAGGATTTTGCCGGATTGTATGCCCTCTTCGAGCTTGATACGGACTTTTCCGTTAACGGCATCGATATCCTTCGAGATTCCCAGAACCGCTTCAGGAAAACTGATGTACAGGTCGTAATGCAGGTTTTCCCCTTCGCGCTTCAAAAATTCGTGCTCCACTTCTTCGATGGCCACGATTAGATCACCCGGGATGCCGTTGCCCGGAGCATCGTTTCCTTTATTGGCTACCTTAAGCTGCATACCGTCCGATACACCTGCAGGGATTTTAATTGATACGGTTTCGTCTTCCGCGATCATTCCGAAAGCGTCCGAATCTTTGGGCTTGTTGTCGATGATTTGTCCGATGCCCTGGCATTGCGGACATGTCGACGCGGATTGCATCCGACCTAAAATCGTATTCGTGACGCGCATCACCTGTCCCTGACCGTTACACGTAGAACACGTTTTGTACGTAACGCCCTTCGCCTGGACTTTGCGTTTGACCTTTATTTTTTTGTCGACGCCATTGACGATTTCTTCCAAAGTCAGTTTGACCTTGATGCGAAGGTTGCTCCCCTTGGCGCGACGTTGTCCGCCGCCGCCACCGAAGCCGCCGCCGAATCCGCCGCCGAAGGCCGATCCGAAGATATCCCCGAACTGGCTGAAGATGTCGTCCATGTTCATGTGCTGTCCGCCGCCAAAACCGCCGCCGCCGTTAAAGGCCTGATGCCCGAACTGGTCGTATTGCTGGCGCTTTTGCGGATCGCTCAAAACTTCATAAGCTTCGGCTGCAGCCTTAAAATTCTCCTCGGCCTGTTTATCGCCGGGATTTTTGTCAGGATGATACTCGATCGCTTTCTTGCGATAGGCTTTCTTGATTTCGGCTGCGTCCGCTTGCTTGGAAATGCCCAATATCTCGTAATAATCTTTTTTCATGTCTTGTCAATTAGCGAATTTGCCAATTAGGGAGTTTATTGTCCGGTCACAACTTTTGGGAAACGAATGATTTTGTCGCCCAGTTTGTATCCTTTTTCGATGACGTCTACGATCTTGCCTTTCAGATCGGCGGAAGGAGCCGGAATTTGCGTAATGGCTTCGGCAAAATCAGCATCGAAAGCGTCGCCCGCTTTTACTTCGATCTGCTCCAGGCCTTTCGATGTGAGCGTATTTTTAAATTTATCGTGGATGAGCGAAACGCCTTTCAACAGGTTTTCGTCACCCGATTTACCGATTTCCGCTACAGCGCGATCGAAATCGTCAAGGATCGGAAGCAGCGCCAAAAGCACTTCCTGATTTGCCGTTTTGAACAAATCCATACGCTCTTTGGCATTGCGTTTCTTAAAATTCTCGAACTCGGCAAAAAGGCGCAGAAATTTGTCCTTTTCCTTGCCAAGATCCTCGCGGAGCTGGTCTTCTACTGACAATTGGTCAACTATGACCTGCTCGCCGTTGGCATTTGCTTCAAGTGTCGTTTCGTCGAATTCGGGTTGATTGTCGTTGATGTTTTCGTTGTTATCTGTTGCCATTGCTGGAATAATATGATTTTTGCTGATTGGTTTAACTACTGACTATGCACGTTCAGAATGCAAATCGTGCGCGAGCTTGCAAATGTAGTTCCAAAAGAAGTGAAATGTCAAATTGTCATTTGGAAAATACGGATATCTTTGCCGCCTAAAAAAATATATTCATGAGGAAATTTTTACTTTTTATATTATTGGGAGCCAGTGCCGGTTACACGCAAAACAATCTTCCTGATCCGTCTTTTGGCCTGGATGGAAAAGCTACTTCATACTACGGAATGCTGACTTCGGAAAATTTGGGTGATGCAGTTCTTCTTTCTAACGAGGGTTTTTACACAATAGGAAGTAGTTTTAATGCTTCATCTTCTGATATATTTATCGCAAAATATACTCCCGGAAACCTTTTGGATCAGACCTTCGGCGATCAGGGACGTACTATCCTGGGCGCGGCTGTTCCGGAAGTTGGCAAAACATCCCAACTTGAGAGATGCTCAAATGATAATCTCGTAGCAGCAATCTCCAAAAACGGAGAATTGGTAATCTATAAGTTAACCGAAAACGGAGCACCTGTTTTAACATTTGGAACATCAGGCGTTGTGACGGCATCCATTGTAGGTAAGCAGTTTAAAGATATGTGCTTGTTTCCGGATAATTCGATATTGGTCCTTATCGCGGATGAAAATTCAAGTACTCTTTTAAAATTCAGTCCTGATGGGTTGGCCGATACCAGTTTCGGTTCAAATGGAGCGCTTGAAATTCAAATCGGTACAAATGTTACCGTTGCCCATGATGTGATTATTGCAAACAACAATATCTGGCTTTGCGGACAAGTGGGTACTGCGGCTGACCTGAATTCATTTGCCGCTAAATATTCATTGGCGGGCGTGCGCGATGAATCCTTTCAACCCGACATAGCAAATATCATAGATTATAACGTTAGGAATTTTGCGAGTAAAATGGCAATTACCTCAGATTCCAAGATAATAGTTGGTGGTGGTCTGTTTTACGATAGTGAAAATTCTGCTCCATTTTATCTTGTCAAATTATTACCTGACGGGGCCCCGGACAATACGGCCGGAGCGGGAACGGGAATTATAATCCAGGAAGATTATTGGCAGGACTCTCGATTTACGATAACAAGTTTATCATCAGACTCGGCTGGAAATATCGCGTTTACGGGAAATGAGACGTACGATCCGGAGCCTGAAATTATATATAATAACCTCACAAAGTTGTCTGAAAACTTTACTTATGTTTTCTATAATTATGAATCTATTGTTAATAAGAGTTTGATACATAGTGAAGTACGAAATGGCGTAATATTTCATTTTGGTCACGACAAGAATAGCATCATAAAGGGAAAAACATCTGGAAGTAACCGGGGAAATGTCATGCTGGCATCGCCTTTCCCTTCAGGAAGTACATTTGCACGCGACATTGATCGCCTGCCTAATGGTAAATATATTGTTACCACATACGGTCCGGACGTTGCGCAATCTATGGGCGACGATTTTTATGGCGATTCCGTCTGCGTCATGGGCTTTTTAGCTAACGGCCAGCCGGATACTGATTTCGGGCAAGCTGGCAAAACCTATCTGTATACGCCCAATACTGAAACCTATGAAGTTAGGCAATGTATTACCAACGATGGAGGAATATTGATTTCCGTCGGCAGAATTCTTTGGAAGCTACTTCCCAACGGACAACTTGATACTACATTTGGCAGTCGTGGAATGGCCATGCCTTATACCAATTACTTTGCACATGACCTGACAACCGATCAAAACAACAAAATACTTTTAATCGGCCATGCATTGGATGTTTGCGTTTTGCGACGGCTAAGTGACGGCCTCCCGGACACTTCGTTCAATAACAACGGCATCAGATATCTTGGAGTTACGGGATATGCAGATGCATACAGTCTTTTGTCTGATGGCAAAATCCTTGTGTCAGGATACGGAGATTTTAGTGGCGTGCAGATGATATTCGTTTCCAAGCTTAATCCCGACGGAACGTTCGATACGACTTTTGGAACCAACGGAAGGGTGCAGTATTCGGTCGATCCGGAATTCCAGCACGTACTCTGGATGAATGTGACGGCTGCCGGAAAAATACTTTTAAACATTAACGGAGCCGGTTCAGCCTACATCATGCAGCTGAATTCCGACGGTACTATCGATACGTCCTACGCCACAAACGGTATATACGCTTCACCTCAAATTTCGGCCAACGCTTCGTGTCTGACAGCGAATGGAGACCTCATCTTTGGTTTCTCCACGTTAAGGCGACTTAATCCTGATGGAAATTTGGATACTGCATTTGGAAATAACGGAGTATTGGAGTTGAACTGGGATGGCCACAATGCATATGTGGAGACACTTAAGCTGCAACCGGACGGTAAAATTTTAGCCGTTGGGAATACGCAATCGGGCGGTCTCCAAACAAATGAGATTTTAATTTTCAGGCTGATGACGGATACAATTCTGGGTACCATCGACTTTTCATCGAACGAATCGTTCTTATATCCGAATCCCGTCCAGAACCAGACGACATTCACATTCGAACTTTCCAAAGCCGAAAAAATCACGGTTGCGCTTTACGACCTCAGCGGGAAGTTGCTTAAAACGTATGCGTCAGGTGAACCTAAATCACAGGGAAAACACGATTTGGTAGTACAGATGCCAAACGGAATTTCCGCTGGGAATTACATTCTCAAGATTTCTTCGGATGAAGGATCGAATAGCGTAAAATTGATCAAAAAGTAAAATAAATCCTGTCACGTCCTCAAAAAATTTTAGCACTTTTTTCACAACTATTTCGATTTCGATTCGTTATGTTTGTTTCGAAAGAAAAAATACAAAGGTTAGCCTTCGGGCAATTGACATTATTAATTCACTTGTTAATAGGAAAAGCCCTGACAAAAATCGGGGCTTTTTTTATTTCAATAGCGCAGGAAGCGCTTCCTCCAAAGTTTTGAACTGAAAGCGATAGCCCTGTTCCAAAGGACGTCGCGGCGTAACTTTCTGGCTCAGGAAAAGCAATGTCGACATTTCTCCAAGCATCAGACGCAGCAACCATCCGGGAAGATCGGGCATAAAATACGGCTTGTCGAGCGTCCTGGCTATGGCAGCTACCATCTGCTTGTTGGTCACCGGGTTCGGGGCAACGGCGTTAAAAACACCTTCCCATTCATCTTCGAGCGCCTTTACGTACATTTCCGTGAGATCGTTGATATGAATCCACGACTGCCATTGCGTTCCGCTTACGAACGCGGCCCCGAATCCGAACCTCACGGGCTGAGCGACCTGTGGCAGCATGCCGCCTTCACGGGCCAGGACGAGTCCGGTCCTCATTTTACAGACTTTGAGCCCGATCGAAGCGAAACGGTCTGCGGCGGCTTCCCATTTTTGTACGACGTTTCCGATGAACGACGTTTCAAGCGCATCTGATTCTTCAGAATGATCGATCGCCATGCTGTCTTTGTAAATTCCGATGGCGGACGCCGATATGAAATGCCTGACCGAATTCTGATTTTCCCTGAGAAGCTTAAACAACGTATTGGCCGTAAGCACGCGGCTCTCAATGATTTCCTGTTTGTATTTTCGCGTCCAGCGTTTCGAAATTCCGGCACCTGCCAGATGGATAATTGCATCGACACCGTCAAGGCATTTTTCGTCGACGAATTCTTTCTTCGGATCCCAGAAAAATCCCTTGAGATGGGGTTCGTTTTTGATGTTTTGCTTGCCCGTAGTAAGATAATGCACCCGGACCTGATGCGAGGCAAGCTTTGCGATAAGCTGCTTTCCGATAAGGCCTGTCGCACCTGTGATAAGTACTTTCATCTGCTGATGTTTTCCTTAAAGATACATTCGCACCAGGTCGCAGACTGGAAAAGCAACGTTAATTATAAAGGATTTAACGCTTGACCTTTAGCGTCCATTCAAAGTCCATTTCAGAAACAGTTTCCCCGTTTTCGTTGACGGCAACCGACTTCATCCAGCACGTCACGCCTTCCCCGGTCGAGATGGCGGTCGAGATGGCATCTTTTATTTTGGCGCCGTCGGAACAGGTGAACGTGATGCGTCCGACGGCTTTTTTGGTAAAGATTGATTTGTTGGATGCCACGAGCATCGAAATTTTGTGGCCGGAACTTTTGATGTGGTCGATCACAAGCGCGCCGGTAGACAATTCGGCGGCCATGGCCTGAACCGCGAAGTACATCGAGTTGAACGGGTTCTGGTTGATCCATCTGAACTTAACGGATGTGCGGCAATGATCGGGATCTATCGCTTTAACGCGGACTCCGCACCAGTAAGCAGAAGGAAGTTTAAAAAACAAAAATTTGTTGAACTGTTGCGCGGAAATGCCCATATATCAGGTGGTTTATGCGAAGTTACTATTTTTAAACCACATTATAACAGCGCTTCTATTTGTTAACTTTATGTTAAATATTAGTACTATGCAAAACAAGATACTGTCTTTGGTATATATATTTGCATAAGAAATTACTATGTCAATCATCATTATGGAAACTACATCAGACAAAAGCAAGGCAATGTTGGTACACCTGAGTACTTTAGGCCAATGGTTTTTCCCTTTCGGAAATTTTATTTTCCCATTGATCATCTGGAGCCTCACCGCAAAAGATTCGAAATTCATCGACCGTCACGGACGCGAAGCCATCAACTTCCAGCTCAGCATTTTTGTTTACACGATGGTGCTTGCCCTGATCGCCGTCCCGATCTTCCTCTTTACCATTTTCAGGCACGTTTCCCTGCACCAGATGATCGACGGGGAATTTCGCCTCGGGCAGGACTGGTCCCCTGAGAATATCACGGGCATCGTCATCCTGGCCATTCTTGCCGCGGTGTTGTTCTTCTTTTTGAAAGTCGCAGAATTCTTTCTCGTCATCAATGCTTCCGTAAGAGCCGTAGAAGGAAAAGAATTCAAATATCCGCTGTCTATACCGTTCCTAAGGATTAATCAACCTGAACCGGACGTTACCAAATCCCCTATCCAACCTGAAACACAGGACGGAGTTTCATCATCAATCATCTGACCCCGATCACGGAGTTCCAATCATCACTGGTGCGGATCGCAGGACGAGCATCGGCAAATCAAAAATCGACATGTTAAAAATCATCACCCAGCTATGCATGTTCCTCGTAGGAACGCTGGCGCCGACACCGGCCGAATCCGTGGCAAACGCCAAACGGCAGACGGAACGGGAACAGCCAACCGCCGACTGCTCTCCCTGGCTTACGGCACAATCGCTGAACGCCGGCATCATCAAATCAAGAACAGACGCCATGAGTTTTCCCCAGATCGAGGCGTCACCAAAACTAAAAGTTGAATTATGAATATTGAAAACACAAAAGCCCAGATGCGGAAAGGTGTGCTCGAATTCTGCATTTTAAGCGTCCTTCGCGAAAAGGAAGCGTATACGTCGGAAATCCTCGAAACACTCAAAAACGCGAAACTGCTTGTGGTGGAAGGCACGGTTTACCCGCTTCTCACAAGGTTAAAGAACGACGGACTTCTCACCTATCGATGGGAAGAATCTACTTCGGGCCCGCCAAGAAAATATTACGGGCTTACCGAAACCGGCAAAATTTTCCTCAATGAACTCAACGGCACCTGGACGGAACTTTCGGACGCCGTAAACATAATCACCAACCAAAAACCGCAATCATGAACAAGACTGTAAATATTAACCTGGGCGGAATGTTCTTCCATATCGACGAGGACGCTTACCAGAAACTGAGCCGCTATTTCGAAGCGATCAAACGTTCGCTCAACAATTCGACCGGGCAGGACGAAATTATAAAAGATATCGAAATGCGTATTGCCGAGATCATTTCGGAAAAGCATACCCACGACAAACAGGTCATCAACTCTAAAGAAGTCGATGAAATCATCGTCATCATGGGCCAGCCTGAAGATTATCGCATCGAGGACGACGGACAGCCAGCAGCTTCATCGACTGCTTACGACCAACCGTCCGGAAAGCGTCTTAAAAAATTGTACCGCGATACTGAAAAAGGTATGGTCGGAGGCGTCGCTACAGGCCTCGGACATTACTTCGGGATCGACGCCGTATGGATCAAAATTCTGTTCCTAATATTCGTATTCTTCGGATTCGGCACCGGGATCATCGCCTATTTCGTCCTTTGGATCGTAACGCCGGCCGCCGTGACAACCGCGGAAAAACTCGAAATGAGAGGGGAACCGGTCACGATCTCGAACATCGAAAAAAAGGTAAGGGAAGAGTTCGAAAACGTATCCGAAAAATTCAAGAATGCGAATTACGGACACATGGGAAACCAGGCCAAAACCGGAGCCGAGCGCGTTGCCAACAATGTCCTGGACGTGCTGGGGAAGATCTTCAAAGCGTTTGCTAAAGTTCTCGGAGCGTTTATCGTAGTGTTTTGCGCGTTCATGCTCGTTGCGGGTTTCATCAGCCTTTTCACGTTAGGATCTTCGACGTTCATCGATGTTCCGTGGCATAAGTATGCCGAAGCCGTGAATTACACCAACATGCCTTTGTGGCTCGTGGCGACACTGGGTTTCCTTGCGCTCGGAATTCCGACGTTCTTCCTGCTGATCCTCGGATTGAAGCTTCTGGTGATCAACCTGAAATCCATCGGAAATATCGCCAAATACACACTATTGGCGCTATGGCTGATAGCCGTGGGAATCCTGATCGTACTCGGTATAAAGCAGGCGACGGAAATCGGATACGACGGAATGACCGTAGAAAAGCAAACGATAAACGTCATGCCGAACGACACACTTTACGTGAAATTCCGCTACAACGACTATTATGCGAAAGACTTCCGCCACAATGAATTCGAGTTCATGCAGGACGAAAAAGGCAACGATGTGCTCTATTCGAACAATGTTCACCTTAGAATACAGTCTACCGACGAAAAATTGCCTTATCTGCAGATTGAAAAAGTCGCCAGGGGCAAATCGCTTTCGGATGCCAGGAAGCGTTCTGAAAAAATTCGATATGGATTCGCGATTGACGGAAATAAGCTAACTTTAGACAATTATCTGATCACTCAGATCGAGAACAAATTCCGGAAGCAGGAAGTCGAAATCTATCTTTTCGTCCCTCAGGGAATTTACCTCAAGCCGGCTCAAAGCGTTGAAGATTACGATTGGAGCGACGACAATTTCTTTAACTTGCATCACTCCGGAGAGTACATTTATAAAGTTGAAAAAAATAAGGTCGTCTGCCTGGATTGCCCGCCGGATGAAAATGAGTGGAACGATATAGATTACGGCACTGAGGCCGATACCATCCACGGCAGCTACATCATCGAAAACGAAGGAGACAGCACCAAGACGATCACGATCGACAAGAACGGCGTTCGTATACGGAACGGAAACAAATCAGAATCGGGCAAATTAAAGAGCCTGAAACTCGACGAAAACGGAGTAATCATCAAAACAGAATAATATGAAACGCATCATCAAATCGGCCACCACATTCGCAATCGCCTCACTTTTTGCACTCGGTATTTCCTCCTGCGACGGAATGGACGTCAAGACGATCGTCGGCAGCGGAAACGTAAAAACCGAAACGCGGAAGATCGATGGCACATTCGACCATATCAAAGCCGAGCGCGGACTTGATGTCGTCGTCGTCCAGTCGGATGTTACGAGTGTCGTGGTCGAAGCCGATGACAACCTGCTCAAGGGAATCACGACAAAACTCGAAGGGAATACGCTGGTGATCAGTTCGGAATACAACAGTTATTCAAATGTTTCATCCAAAAAAGTCACCGTTAAAATGCCCAAAATTACCGGAATCGACGCGGAAAGCGGCTCGATCGTGAAATCGGAAGGCAATCTGAGAAGTGAGCGCCTCGCGTTGACCACATCGAGCGGTGCCAATATGAACGTTGTGGCTGAAGCCGATAAGCTTTCGGCAGAAGCGTCAAGCGGAAGCGTGCTCGAAGTGGCGGGAAAAGCACTTGATTTCCAAACGGATTCCTCCAGCGGAAGCAGTGTCGTTGCCGGTGAATTGCTGGCAAATGACGTGGTGGCCGATGCGAGCTCCGGAAGCAACATTCTCGTTCATCCGCTCGTGAAACTCAGCGGCAATGCCTCCAGCGGCGGATCGATCAAGTATGACGGCGATCCGAAATCGTTCACCAAAGACGAAAGCTCCGGCGGAAGCGTTTCAAAAAAATAATAGTACAAAAGCGTACAGCAACCCGTTATCTTATAGTTCATGAAACCATTTTTACAAAATCTGGGAGGGTTGCTGTTGCTTTTTTGCAGCGTGGCATCTTCTGGTCAGGCATCTAGCATCGAGCGTACTATCCGCGAAAGCGACAGCTTATTCTGGATCGCCTACAACCAATGCGACATTGAGGGCATGCACGCTTACATTGCCGAAGATGTCGAATTCTACCACGATAAAGGCGGTATCCAGAAAGGATGGAAAATCTTGGCCCAAACCACGCGGAACAATCTCTGTTCCCGAACCGGCTGGCGATTGAGGCGTGAGGAAACCAAAGGGACGACCAAAATGTTCCCGATGGAATCGGACGGCAAAATTTACGGCGCCATCCTATCGGGCGAGCATCAATTCTTCGTTACCGAAGACGGCAAGCCCGAATATGCGTCAGGCAGCGCGAAATTCACCCACTTGTGGCTCGTCGAAAACGAGAATTGGAAAATGAGCCGGATTCTGAGCTACGACCACGGTGCGCCGCACTATCTGAACAAACGAACAGCAATTTCGCTTTCTCCTAAAACATTAAAGCAATTCCAAGGCAAATACGACAGCAAACAAGGCGTTATTACAGTCTCGCCGAAAAGCGGTTGGCTGTCGTTATCCTTGGGAGGCAATGTCTTTGAGATTTTTCCCGAATCGGAAACGGTCTTCTTTGCCAGCGATCGTGACCTCACATTCGAGTTCGTAAGATCCGGAACCAAAGTAACGCGAATGATCGTCAGGGAAAACGGGCAAATCATCGAGAACGACCCGATTGTCCGATAGCATGCAACCATTCTTACAAAAATCCCGTCTTGACCATACGGGATTTTTTATTCTGCAATTCACTACATTACGCACACAAACCAAACATTCACAATCAAAAAACTACTTTATGCAACTTGTCATCCGAAACATTGACAAGAAATATCCGAACGGCGTTCACGCGCTCCACGATGTTTCTTTATCGATCAACAAAGGTATGTTCGGCCTCCTGGGCCCGAACGGCGCCGGAAAATCATCGCTTATGCGCACTCTTGCGACGCTTCAGGACGTCGACAGCGGCTCGGCGTTTTTAGGTGAAACCGATATTTTGAACGACAAGGAATCCCTGCGCAAAGTCCTGGGTTACCTGCCGCAGGAGTTCGGTGTTTACCCGCGTACTTCCGCCGTTGATCTGTTGGACCACCTGGCGCTGCTCAAAGGTTTCGACAATAAATCGGAACGCCGGCAAATCGTAAGCAATCTTTTGGTGAAAGTCAATCTTTGGGAACATCGCAGGAATGCCGTCAGCAGTTACAGCGGCGGGATGCGCCAACGTTTCGGGATCGCGCAATGCCTTATCGGAAACCCGAAACTGGTCATTGTCGATGAGCCGACGGCCGGCCTCGATCCCGGGGAACGCAACCGCTTTTATAATATCCTGAGTGAAATCGGGGAAAATGTGATCGTTATTTTATCGACACACATCGTTCAGGATGTACGCGAACTCTGCACGCAAATGGCTATTATGGACAAAGGCAAAGTTCTTTTCAGCGGAAACACCGACGAAGCCCTCGAACAGATCAAAGGCAAGGTCTGGGAAAAGAAGATCGACAAGCACGCGCTCGGCCAGTACCAGAGCGATTATAAAGTCATTTCCAACAAGCTTGTAGGAGGAAATCCTTTGATCCACGTTTTTTCGGACGACGAGCCTTCCAACGGTTTTACAAAAGCGGAAGAAAACCTCGAAGATGTCTTTTTCGCCAAAATCCATGAACTCGTCTAATCCAAAACCGTAATCCTTATGTGGAAATTTCTACGCTATGAGCTGCGGTATTGGTTCCGTACTCCGATGATCTGGATCTTTATGTTCATTTACGCCATTTTTGCGTTTGGTGCCACGGCATCTGACAACGTCATCATTGGCGGCAACCCGGCGAACATTTACAAGAACGCTCCGTTCCAGATCCTCAGCTTTTACGCTGCCTTGTCCATCGTTTTCCTGGTGCTGACGACGGCTTTCATGAACGCTACGGCAAACCGCGACTTTGAAACGGGCATGTACCAATTCGTGTTCTCGTCCCCTATCAAAAAACGCGATTATTTTTTCGGGAAGTTCCTGGGTGCATACATCGTTTCGGTCGTGCCGATGTTCGGCATCGCGATCGGCATGTTCATCGCCCCGATCGTTGCCACGGCTTTCGACTGGACGCCGCCGGAGCGATACGGTGAAACGTTCTGGTCGGCACATTTGCAAGGCTTCCTGGCTTTCGGGTTGCCGAATGTCTTCATATCCGGAACCATTATTTTCGGGCTGGCCATCATTTTCCGGAACACGGTCGTTTCCTTCGTGGGAACGGTTCTGATGATCGTGTTCTATCTCGTGTCCGGCAATTACCTCGAAGATCTGCAGACCGAATGGATTTCTGTCCTGACGGATCCTTTCGGAACGCGCCCCTTCGATATCATGACGAAATACCTGACGATAAACGAGAAAAATTTCAGCGTCGTGCCGCTTGCCGGGCAACTGCTCTGGAACCGCGTGCTCTGGATCGGGATCGCGTTGGCTATACTGATGCTGATCTACTGGAAGTTTTCGTTCAATATGAAAAGTACCCGGACAAAAACGAAAAAGTCCAAAGCAGAAACGGCTCCGAAAATTGGAAATACCATTTTTAAACCTCGAAAGGCAGGCGTTTTCACGTTTTCTTCGTGGTTTCATCTGATAAAGTTTGAAACGAAGGCAGTCGTAAAAAATCCGGTTTACATCACGGTGATGGCCATCGGATTCATCATTCTGATCGTCGGATTTTGCACATTAACGGGAAGTTTCGGAACGGAGCGTTATCCGACAACCTACATCGTCGCCGACAGCATCGTCGATTCCTACGTCGTCTTCTTTTACGGATTCATTGCGTTTTATACCGGTGTCCTTGTCTGGAAAGAGAGAGATGCCAAAATCAACGAGATCCAGGACGCAACGCCAGTTTTGTCGGGAATGCTGTTCACCTCTAAATTCATCGCGATATTCCTTTCGATCCTGATCGTGATGATGATTTCGATCGCATTGGGAATTGCGACACAGGCGATTTACGGATATACGAATTTCGAAATCGACGTGTATTTCAAAGAGCTTATCCTGATCCACATGTCAAGAATCCTTTTCCTGACGACGCTTTCGCTGCTTTTCCATTACCTGATTAACAACCGCTACATTGCGTGGTTTGCCTTTATCGTATTCCTGATACTGAACAGCTTTATCTGGAATGTGCTCGAAATCGGAACGAATATGGTGGTCTTCGGAGCACGGCCTTACACGAGATATTCCGACATGAACGGATACGGACCGTTTGTTGAGGGCGTGTCGTGGTTCAGCGTCTATTGGGGTTTGTTTTGCGCACTTTTGTTTTTTGTGATTTCGGCGTTTTACATCCGCGGGAAGGAAGAACATTTCAGGTCGCGCATCCGCAATGCCAAGCGTCGGTTTGCAAACCAACGTTTTCCGATCGCCATCTCTCTGGCCCTTTTCTTTCTTTGCGGCGGATTCGTTTATTACAACACGCTGGTCCTGAATTCGTACGATTCCGATGAGGAAAGCGAAAACAAGCTCGTGTCGTACGAAAAAAAGTTTAAGAAATTCGAAGGAATCAACCAGCCGAGATATGTCAGTTTCGACTATGAAATCGATCTGGATCCTGAAAACCGAAGCTTAAAAGCGAAAGTCTCGGCCTGGGCGAAAAACAAATCGGCAAAACCCATTTCGGAACTTCATTTTACGTTGCCCGACCTGACGGACAGCATCCGCATCAGCATCCCAGATTCCAGGACCAAACTTGTCGACAAGCGTTTGTATTACAGAATTTATACGCTTAATAAACCGCTCCTGCCGGGAGATTCCATCAGGATCGAAATCGTTTTGTCAAAGGTCAGTGAGGGTTTTGAGAACGAGGTAAGTTTCACGGGATTGACCCAAAACGGGACTTTTTTTAACAGCAACGACCTGATCCCGAAATTCGGCTATCAACGCGATTACGAGATCCAGGACAAGAACAAACGTGCCAAGCTGAAGCTACCTGTGAGGGAACGCGCGCCAAAACTGGACGATCATAACCTTGCGGCACGGGCTGATACGTACATCGGCAATGATTCAGACTGGGTTCAGGTAAATACCGTTATCAGCACCTCGGCAGACCAGACAGCGATCGCTCCGGGTTCGCTCCTCAGAGAATGGAAAAAAGACGGGAAGCGTTATTTTCATTACCAACTCGATCATAAGGCGCTCAATTTTTATTCGTTTATTTCGGCTAAATACGAGATCGCGCGCGAAAAATGGAACGGCATCGATCTGGAAGTCTATTACGACAAAAAACACGCGTACAACGTTCCGAACATGTTGAATTCGATGCGCAAGTCGCTGGATTATTACACCAAAAATTTTGGGCCCTATTATCAGAAGCAATGCCGCATCATTGAGTTTCCGCGCTATTCCAGCTTTGCCCAGGCCTTTCCCGGGACGATGCCGTACAGCGAAGGAATCGGTTTTATTACCGATCTGCGCAATGTCAAAGACAACGATATCGATATGGTTTTTTATGTCGTGGCTCACGAAATGGGGCATCAGTACTGGGCGCACCAGCTTTGCGGAGCGAATATGCAGGGAAGCGAGATGATGAGTGAAGGTTTCGCGCAATATTCCGCGTTGATGGTCATGGAAAAAGAATATGGCAAGGACAAGATGAAAAAGTTCCTGAAATATGAAATGGACGATTATCTGTCCGGACGCAGCGCGGAATCTGAAGCCGAGCGGCCGCTCATGAAAACCGAAAGCCAGCAATACATTCACTACAACAAGGCCAGCGTCGTGATGTATTACCTCAAGGAAATGGTCGGGGAAGACAAGACGAATGTGGCCCTGCGCAACCTCTTGAATGAATTCGCCTACAAAGAACCGCCTTATGCCACATCCAATTATGCCATCCGTGAGTTTAAAAAAGTCACGCCCGATTCGCTTCAATACCTGATTTCGGATATGTTCGAGAACATCACGCTGTTCAGCAACCGCATGATGAGCGCCGACGTCGAGAAGAAAGGTGCGGAATACCTGGTGACTTTACGGACGAAGTCGGAAAAATTCAGGTCGGATTCCACCGGAAACGAAAAGCCTGTTGTCGTGAAGGACTATATGGACGTTGCCGTTTTCGCCGAACCGGCCGAGGATGCGCAGTTTGGTAAAATCCTTGTAAAAAAGCGTGTGCGCATCGATAAAAAAGACAACACGTTCAGATTTACGGTTAAGGAAAAGCCGTTCAACGCCGGAATCGATCCATACAATTATCTGATCGACCGCGTTCCGGACGACAATGTAAAGGCGTTTTAGCGGGAAACGAGAGTTTCGATTTCGAAATGGGCGGCTCCACTGCGCTCCGTCGCCTTACGACCTGCGATAGTCCTTAATCCGAAAAATGAAAGCATGAATCTGTCGCCTGAATTTCTATATTTGTGCACAACCGCTCGAACAGGGCGTAGCTAAACAACATGAGACAAATTTTACTGTATGTACTTGTCGGGATCAGTTTTTCGATAAGCGCCCAAAAACTCAAGGGTTCCAAAATCGTAACTACATCGGCCAGGGAAATCGGGAATTTCGAATCCATCGAAGTTACCGATAACGTCGAAGTATTCCTCACCAAAGGCGACAAGGCCGAAGCGGAAATCGAAGCAGACGACAATCTGCACGAATCGATTTCACTATCTGAAAGCGTCGGAAACCTGAAAATTTCAGCAAGCCAGCAAATCGGCAGCCACAAAAAATTCAGTATCAAAATCGTTTATACGGATGACCTGAAACTGCTCACTGTCAAAGGAAGCGCAAATGTAACAGCCCTGACCGACCTTCAACTCGATGATTTCACGATCAAGGCACATGACAACGCAAAAGTTTTTGCAACGGTAAAAGGAAAGAAATTCACGGTAATGGCCAATGATAAATCCAAAATTGAGCTCAACGTATCTGCCTCGGAAACCGTTGTCGAAATGAACAATAACGCCAATTTGAAAGCGTTGGTTTCGTCGGATAAGCTTACGTTCGACATGTACCAGAAATCATCCACGGCAATCGAAGGCGACGTAAACTCACTGCGGCTGCGACTGGACAACAACGCGAACTTTACCGGCAAAAACCTGACGGCAAAATCAGCCGACCTCACTACGGAAGGTTCGAGCAACTGTAGTATAGAAGTGATCGAAAAGGCAGTGATTGCGGCTTCCGGGAAATCTGAAATCGATCTGCGTGGCGAGCAAAAAATCGAGATCAACAAGTTTAGCGACAATGCTTTGATTTCGAAGAAAAATAACCGGGTGAAGTAACTGAGTGAAGCTCGAATAAAAAAAATCCCGATCGTGAAATCGGGATTTTTAATTTATATAAATTTTGATCTTTATACCGTTGCGTGGTCTTCGATGGTGACGAGGTAACGTTCGGCATCCAAAGCCGCCATACAGCCCGTACCGGCCGCAGTAACAGCTTGTCGATACACGTTATCCTGAACATCGCCGCAGGCAAAAACGCCGGGCAGGTTCGTCTTCGTAGATTTTCCGTGCGTAATGAGATAACCCGTTTCATCCATTTCCAGTTGTCCCTGAAAAATATCGGTATTTGGCTTGTGCCCAATCGCGACGAACAATCCGGTAACCGGAATCTCGTGCTTTTCACCTGTCGCGTTATCATAAATGCGAATGCCTTCGACAACGTTGTCGCCCAAAACCTCATCGACCTCACTGTTATACAGGACGGTCAGATTCGGCGTATTGTTCACGCGGTGCTGCATCGCTTTCGAAGCGCGCATTTGTCCTTTGCGGACGAGCATCGTGACTTTATTGCAGATATTCGCCAGATAAGTGGCTTCCTCCGCGGCAGTATCACCTGCTCCGACTATGGCAACGTCCTGACCTTTATAGAAGAATCCGTCGCAAACGGCACATGCCGAAACACCGCCGCCGCGCAGTTTTTGCTCGCTCGGCAATCCAAGCCATTTGGCGGTCGCACCCGTTGAAATAATTACGGTCTGGGCGTGGATTTCCTTTGTCCCGTCGACGATGATCTTGTGATAACCGCCTACTTCCTTGTGAAACTGTACCATAGTGGCCATTCCTATACGGACGTCGGTTCCGAAACGCTCGGCTTGCTGCTGCAGCTGTATCATCATAGACGGCCCGTCAATTCCTTCCGGATAACCCGGAAAGTTATCGACTTCCGTAGTCGTGGTCAATTGTCCTCCAGGCTCAAGGCCGGTGTACAAAACCGGATGCATGTCGGCGCGGGCAGCGTAAATTGCAGCCGTGTAGCCAGCCGGGCCCGATCCTATGATCAAACATTTTACTTTTTCGATTGTATCTGACATATCGTATGTTAGTTGATTCGGGTGCAAATTTAACGCTTTAACCACGTTAAAAATCCGATTGTAAATTACTTTTCCCTATATGTGAATAAGTTTTGGGATCGGACATTTTACATGCCACATAAGCATGTTTGCCCGCTCAAATCGTCTTTATCGCCATGATCTTTCCCTCGAAGCAATCCTTGAAATCGGAACGTCCCTTGATTCTCGTTTTATAGGTATAGACGGTCGCGGTGGACAGTTCGAGGAACTCCGCGATCTGGTTGGCGTCCTGGATGCCCAGGCGGAACAAGGCGAAAAGTCGCATTTCCGTATTAAGGAGCTCGCCTTTCCGTATCACCGGTTGGTGTTCTATCGAAAACAAAGCGCTGAAATCGGCGATATACGTTGGGAACAACCGCAGGAAAATCTCGTCGAACTGATGGAACAAGCTCTCGCGTTCCTGTCTGATGTCGTATTTTTTTAAAGACGACAACAAATCGTCCGTCTTTTTCGCGATCACCTTCTGTATCGCCGACTTCTGGAAATGATCCAGCTTGTTGACGAAATCGCTCGTCGCCTTAATGAAATACGCAATGTACTCCTGCTTGATCGCATTGGCCTCGCTCAACGACGTGTTCAGCTCCTGAAGTTTTACGTACGATTCCGCCATCTGCTTGCGCGCGGCATTCTTGTGCTTGAGCTGGACGAAAATGATAACGAGGAACACGATGATAATCACCGCCAGGACCGTCAGCAAAATCACGATGCGTTCCAGCGTTTCGTTCTGGCCCTGGATCTTGTTGAGTTGTGCTTTTTCGATGATCGGTAGAATGGTCGATATCTCGATTTTCCTGTGGCGTGCATTGTAAAACGTCGCATCATCCATCGCCAGGCTGATGTAATGGTTCGCCTGCTCGAGATGGCCCAGCTTGAACAGTTCGTTGGCCAGGTTTCGCAAAGCCACCGTTTCCTTCGTAGCGTTTTTTACATCGGCGATCGCGGCAAGGGCAAGATATTCAATGGCTTTTTCGGTAAAACCACGTTCCGAATAAATGTAGCCAAGGCTTGAAGTCGCTATTCCATAGTATTCCTCAGGCAGTTTGAAGTTGTTGATCCAATAGCTGAATGCAAATTCCGCACCCCGCAGGTCCTGCTGTTTCATGCGTTTGAGGCTTTCGGTAGCCCAGAATTCGTTCGTGTTCGGGCTTACGAGCTTCAGCGCCCTTTCGATATATTCGTTGCCCTTCTGGACATAGGCGATGTTAAAGCGTTCGTCCTTGTTGTAGTCGGCTAAATCGTAGTAAGCACGGGCTTTCACCGAGAAGTATCCGAAGCGGTCCTGTGCCGGCAAACGCTCCACGTCGATGCTGTTCAACGTGTCCAACGCTTCCTTGAACAATCCGGACGACAATAGCACGAATCCTTCGCGTATCCTTGCCCTGGCCAGCAACGGCGCATCTTTCAGCGCCCACGCCCGTGATTTGGCCGACTCCAGATAGTAATAAGCAGAATCGTATTTGAACGACTTATATTCGTCGAAAAGCTCCATATAATAACGATACAGCTGGCGGTCGTTCTTACTCAATGTGAACTTGGCGACGTTTCGCTTCAAATCTTTGATGCGGCCGTATTTTTGGCGCACATAGATATCCTTGTCGTGCAACGCCTTGTCGAGCCGTTCCAAAACCGGGGCAATGTCCCTGGCCGATGCTACGGCAGCCAGAAGCAAAAAGATAAAAAGGTATAAAAAACGCATTTTTTGTTTGGATTGTCAGGGCGTCGCGCCGGCTGAAAGCTGCATGTGGAATAAATTTTCGTTGGCCGGCGCCGGGCTGTCCGCATTATCTTTTGTCAAACCTCAAAGATTTTAGGACCTTTGAGATTTGACAAAAGGATAATCGCTTCCATCCCTGACGCTTACTCCATATAACATCTTCCTGCCAAAAAATGGCACATTCATAAAAAACGTTCGACCAATATATAGCATTCTAAAAAATAACCCCACTATTTTTTAGAATCCTTATTCACACCGTCAAAATCTACCTGAACGAGTCTAAACAGTCACTTGATTTTTACAGATCGACAAAACACATAAACCCTTTGTATACAACATATTGCACTTACGAAATCGTTTGATTTATCTTGATTTTTGCCCAATCTTTTTTTTAAGGTTTTTTTAAGGTTTAGTTTCGTCCCTGTCGTTGCGACAAAACCATTATGTAACCAAAACCAACCAAATTTTATGAGAATCAAACCCCTTTGGTTCGCCATTCTGGGATTCCTCGTCCTTAGCTGCAATGAGGAAGATGACGGCGAACACGTAGATCCCATTACGCTTTACGAAAAAATCGACGGCAACTGGGCACTCATGAGCCTCAAAATGACCGACGAGGTCGCCAAAGCGAACGGAGTTTCATCATTCGATCAGAATCTAGGCAATCAATTCAATTATGAAGACTTTACGATCCGCTTCAATGTAGACGACAAAATGCGTCCCACCACGTATGAAGTCGGTGGAGACGTCCCACCGCTATTCCCTGCAACCGGGTTTTACGAACTCAGCAGCGACTTCCCGCAAACAGGCGGAAATGCCGTCCGTATTTATCTTTTCAGCGATGCGGACCACACCGAAAAAACAGACGAACTCAGGATCACATCAGTCCCGGGAAGCAACCAGGAAATGGAGTTGCAGCTCGTACGCGTTTCAGGAGGCGTTCCGTTCGCAAGCTACACGTTTAAACTTAATGCCGCAGAGTGATATGAAAAAGATACTTTACGCAATACTCGTCTCGGTTTTCCTGCTTCCGAACCTGGCAAAAGCTCAGGAAAATGCAGGTGTGGTCGCTGATATGTGGTCCTATCCCGTGATTTACAAATACGACGAACAGGTAAAATGGTACTTCGATTTATCAGGTTCCACCTGGGCCCAGGGCGAGGATATATATCTGTGGATCTGGTCGCCATCCGAACCCGACGCCGGAAACTGGGAAGATTCTTCCGACTTTGCAAAACTCACATGGGAGCACGATTTCGTCTGGAGCTTCACGCTTACGCCCACGACCTACTTCAACGTGACGCCGGAGGCCATAGCTGCCAGCGCAGGTTTCTGGTTCCGCCTCAAAAACGACAATGGGACAAAACAATCTGAAGTGGCGAACATGCCGTACCAGAGTTTCGAGTCGTTTTACACAGCCAACGAACTCATCCGCTCCTACCCGGAGCATCCGACCCTCGACGGAGGCATCAGCATACTATTCAACGCCAATCTCGCCCCGGGATTCGAAAACGCAACGAGCGTACATTTTCACAGCGGCATGAACACGTGGGCCGTCCTCCAGGAGTACCAGGCCTGGCTTCCCGATATCGTCGAAAAGACAAAGCTCAAGAATCTCGGCAACGGATTCTGGAAAATGGACCTGATCCCATCGCAGTACTACAACAACATCCCGGACGGTTTCGTCTTCGAGAACATCACGTTCATATTCGTCAAGGATGATTGGGCCGCCACGACACCGGACCAGGTAATTTACGCGGGGGAGGTCACGCCTCCACCACCGCCCGTATTCCGGTTTTTCCCTCAGCATATCAGCAAGAAGGACTTTTTGGGTATCATCCGCAACAACAATGAACCTGGGATCAACACGCTGACCTACTCCATTACGGCCGGGAGCGTCGCTATTAACGGATCTTTTTCCGGAGGAACCGCGGAGATCAAAGGATTCGTGAATCTGCCATCGGCATTGCAAAACGTCAATGTGACCAGCATTCATGTGATCGTAAAGGACAATACCGACCGCACGATTTCCGAAGTCGACATTCCGTTAAAGACACTCGATTAGCCACCAAAAAAACAAACATAAATGAACAGTATCATCACGAAATGTGCCCTGACGCAAGCCAGGGTCGCTACGCTGCTGCTTTTTCTGACGCTTTTCCTGGGGTCGGCGGTGCATGCGCAAAACAAAATCATAACGGGAACGGTCTACGATAATTCCGGGGCCGCCCTGCCCGGAGCCACGGTGCTCCAATCCGGGACGAATAAAAGCGTCGTCACGGGAGACGATGGAAAATACGTCTTGGAAGCGGCTATCGGATCCACTCTCGAAGTCAGCTTCCTGGGATTCGTCACCCAAACCCGAAAAATCGACGGCTCCACCCCTTCTTCCCTCGATTTCACGCTGGCTGAAGACGCCTATATGCTCGATGCGGTCGAACTGGTTTCGGTCGGATACGGGAAAGTCCGCAAATCGGATCTGACCGGAGCGATATCGTCTCTCAGCGAAAACCAGCTGCAAAAAGGTACTATCGTTTCTACCGAGCAGGTGCTCCAGGGGAAAGTGGCAGGTCTTGCCGTCGTACGCGGAACCGGCGATCCGAGCAGCGGTTCTTCCCTGCGCCTTCGCGGCGGGACGTCTCTTACGGCAAGCAACAATCCGCTGATCGTCGTCGACGGAATTCCGGGAGTTGACATCAATTCCGTCCAGGCCACCGACATCAAATCGGTCGACATTCTCAAGGACGCATCGGCCACAGCCATCTACGGATCGAGAGGCGCGAACGGCGTTATCATCATTACGACCAAAAACGGAACGAAAGGGACATCGGTTACCTATAACGGCTTTACCGGTATCGGATGGGCGTCCAACCACCTCGACATGCTATCGGCCAACCAGTGGCGCAAGTACATCCGCGACAACAACATCACTGACGCGGTAGATTACGGCGGCAGCACAGACTGGCAAAAGCAATTGGAGCAGGAGGCGTTTTCGCAGTCGCATACGATAAGCATCGCCAACGGCAAGGAGACGTCGGGATCGCGCGCTTCACTTTCTTACTTTGAAAACGAAGGGATCGTCAAGACCACGAAAATGGAACGTCTGGCGGCGAACGTCAGCATGTACCAGTATATGCTCGATAAAAACCTGAAGTTCGATGTGGGCGTTTTTGCCAATATCGACAAATGGCATCCGTTGGATTACCGGATTTTCGAGCGTGCCTTCAACCTGAACCCGACGATTCCGGTAAGGGATGGGAACGGAAATTTCACATCGGTTGGCGGAACTTTATACGAGAACCCGGTCGAGATTCTGACAAACCGCACGGTCGACAGCGAGCGCCACCGTATTCTCGGCTATTTCAAGACCGAGGCGTATCTGTTCAAAGACCTTATGTGGTCCACGAATCTCTCCCTCGAGCATAACGCCTTGAAAGGGAGTACTTATAAGCCGTCTTATGCCGTTCTCGAAGGATTGACCGAAGGTGGTTACGCTCAGAAAACGTATGGTGATTACACGAATTCCCAGATCGAGACTTTCTTCGCCTACAATAAAATAGTGGGAAGACATTCGGTCAACGCTACAGTCGGATATTCGTTCCTTGAAAATATGTATGAAGGTTTGGGTGCGCAAAGAAGCGGTTTTACAACCGACCTGTTTTTGTACAACAATCTCGGTGCCGGGCAGGATTACCGCCTGGGCGATGTCTATTCCTACAAAGGAAAATCAAGGCTGGTTTCGTTTTTCGGGCGGGCGAATTACTCGTTTGACGACCGCTACCTGTTTACGGCCACAATGCGCCGCGACGGTTCCAGCCGATTCGGGGCGAACCACAAATGGGGCTGGTTCCCATCTGCGTCAGCGGCCTGGAAAATTTCCAACGAAAGCTTTATGGAAGGAACCAGAGATGTCCTTACCGATCTGAAGCTCCGCGTCGGATATGGCGTAACGGGCAACCAAGACGGCATTGGCGAATACCGCTCGCTTTCCATCCTGGGTACAGGCAACGACAGTTATTACAATCCGGCGACGGGAACGTGGAACCTGGCTTATTCGCCTACCCAAAACCCAAATCCGGACCTGAAATGGGAACAGACCAAACAGATCAACGTCGGTATCGATTTCTCGTTCCTGAGACGCTTTACGGGTTCCATCGAATATTACGACAAACAGACCGAGGATTTGCTCTACACATATGAAGTGCCGCAACCGCCGTACCTCGTGGGCACGATGCTCGCCAACGTAGGCGAATTGTCGAACAAGGGAATCGAAGTCACGCTTAACGCAAACATCGTAAAAGCGCAGAACGACGGGGATTTCACATGGGATGCCAATGTGGTCTTTGCCAAGAACAAGCAAAAGATCGAAAAATTGTCAAATGATATTTACGAAACGGACGTCATCAACAGCGGCTCGCTTCACGGATTGGCCGGAATGTCGAACCAGTTTTCGCAGATCATCGCCGAAGGCTATCCGGTCGGGCAGTTCTGGGGTTATGAATTCCAGGGATTCGACGAGAACGGAGCGTTTATCCTGAGCGAGGAAAAGAAGGCCATCGGAGACGTTCAACCTGATTTTACCCTTGGCGTAGGCGTGAACTTTACCTACAAGAATTTCGATGCGTCGGTTTCCGGATACGGGATGTTCGGGCAAAAAGTGTTGAATGCGACGAGCATGATGCTATACGACCAGAATCGGATGCCGCAATACAATATTCCGGACGAATACGTAGGCAGCAGCATCACGTCACCGCCGACCTATTCGAGCTATTGGATACAGGACGCGTCGTTCTTCAGGCTGCAGAATGCGACGCTTGGTTATACGGTCCCGTTCAAAAACGACAACGACTATCGCCTGAGGCTTTACGTCATGGGTGAAAACCTGTTCGTCCTCACCGGGTACAAAGGCACGGATCCTGAAATCGACAACACTGGTTTGTCAGCCCCGGGCATCGATCGTTTTAACAACTATCCGAGGCCGACGACGATTTCCTTCGGCGTCAGTTTTACGCTAAATAAATAATTGCTAATCCAAAAAGAAAACACATGAAAACCAGAATAACAGCGGCTTTGTTTTTTTGCCTGCTCTTCAATTTTTCCTGTACCGATCTCGACGAAGACCTTTACGATCGCGTGGAGGACGGGGATTTCGGTCAGACGCCAAGCGAGATCCAGGCACTCGTAGGCGGCGCCTATTCCTCCCTTCGCGGATTCAACGACGGCATCACGATCTCGTTTCCGACTTCGGAATATATATTTTTCCTGAATGAAGTCGCTTCCGACGAGGCTACGATCCCAACCCGCGGAACCGACTGGTTCGACGGCGGCCAATACCAGGATGTGCAGCGCCACCAATGGCAGAACAACAACCCGATGATTTTATCGTCATGGCGCTACTGCTATGCCGGAATCGCCAAAGTAAACTCGATCATTTACCAGGTGGACAAATCCGGGTTGAGCGACGAGGCCAAACTTCCGATCTATGCGGAGCTGAAAGCCATCCGGGCCTATTACTACTACAATCTGCTCGACTGGTTCGGAAACGTGCCTATCGTTACCAACTTTGAAGATACGGGCCTTCCGACGAATTCCACCCGTCAGCAGGTCTATGATTTCGTGGAATCGGAATGGCTTGCCGCATTGCCTTATCTGCAGTCCGGCGTCGTGTATTCCAAATTCACCAAAAACGTAGTGTATTCGCTACTCGCCCGCTTGTACCTGAATTCAGAGGCGTTCGTGGGACAGGCACGCTGGCAGGACTGCCTCGACATGTGCCAGAACGTGACAGGCTACACGCTTGCGCCGGATTTCTTCTCCAATTTCTCAACCGACAATCATACGTCTCCAGAGATCATTTTCGCTATTCCGTATGACAGCAATGCGGGAACAGTCGGCAATTACATGTCGTCGATGAGCAAGCATTACCTTCACCGCTTCACACTATCGGCCACAGGAGATTATCCGTGGTCCGGAAACGGCATGAGCACTCAGCCGGGCGTTTACTCATCGTTCGAAGACACCGACAGACGTAAAAAATCGATGCTGGCCGGAGAACAGATCAGCCTGGCGACGAATTCCGTCATCGTCATGGACAGTGGCGAACCGTTGATCTACACCGAGGACATCGTCAACTTTACAGACGCCAAACAAAACGAAGGCGTCCGGATCGATAAATATGAAGACAAAGCGGGTGAAAAATGGGAACGCGATCACGATCTGGTGGTTATCCGACATGCCGAAATTCTTATGATGCAAGCCGAGTGCTACGTCAGAATGGGCGCTCCCGATCTTGCGGCTCCGTTTGTGGAACAGATCCGCACGCGCGCCGGAGTCGGAATGCCGGCTTCGATCGACCTCGAATTCCTCGACAAGGAGCTGCTGCGCGAATTTACGTTTGAAGGCAAGCGCCGCACAGACAATATACGGTTTGGCACATTCTTCCAGCCATGGTGGGAAAAAGGCGCCACACCGGCAACGCGGGCCATTTATCCGATCCCAACAAACGTCCTGACGACGAATCCGAACCTGGTGCAAAATCCCGGCTATTAATTATTGATTTTGGCCTCGTGCGTGGTTAGTTCGCGCGGGGCCTTTTTACCCAAATGACATGAAACGATTCACACTTACGGCCGCCATTGCGCTGGCTTCTTTATCTGTTGCTTTCGGATGCGGAGATTCCGATTCGACGTCAACGCCATCGGATTCCTTTGAACAGCTCGATCCGGTCGCGGTCCAGAAAACCAATCCGACGAAAGTCTACATGCACTACATGCCATGGTTTGAGACCAAGGAGAGCAACGGTTCCTGGGGCTATCACTGGACGATGGCCAACAAAAATCCGGATATCGTCACCGACGGGGAGCGCCAGATCGCATCGCACTATTATCCGATGATCGGGCCCTACCATTCCGGCGACAAACAGGTTATCGAAAACCATCTGCTCATGATGAAATACGCCGGCGTGGACGGGATTCTCATCGATTGGTACGGCACTTACGATCTCAACGATTTTCGTCTGATCAAGCAAAATACCGAGCAACTCATCGACATGCTCGACGAGGTAGGGCTCGAATATGCCATCGTTTACGAAGACCGCTTCCTTACCGATATCGTCAATGCCGGACTTGCGCCATCGGTTACGGCCGCGGCCCGGAACGACCTTTCGTATTTACAGTCGAACTTGTTTACCGATGCGAATTACATCAAGGTCAACGGCAAACCATTACTGCTCAATTTCGGCCCGATCGTGATCCAGAACGAATCAGGCTGGACCGACGCTTTTCAAAACCTTAACCCGAAGCCGACTTTTCTGACTTTGTGGAACGAGTCTGTGGACGCGGGAACGAACGCTTCCGGCGAATTTGCCTGGGTGTATGAAAACAACGCGAACCTGGCTAATTTTTACCAGAACGATCTTCCCAATCTCAACGTCGGATTCGGGAGCGCATATCCTGGATTCAACGATTTTTATGAAGAGGGCGGCACTTCGACAGTTATCGGATGGACGATCCCGCACAGCAACGGCGCGACGCTGGACCAGACGCTGTCGATGGCGGCTGCGGCCGGTCTCGATTATCTGCAACTGATCACGTGGAATGATTTCGGCGAAGGAACTATGATCGAACCGACGCTTGAATCCGGATACGACTACGTGAACAAGGTGCGCAGTTTCGCCGGCGTCCAGAATGCGCCTTCGGTTTTTCCGGAAATCAGCCGTCTGCACGACCTGAGGGTCGAATACGCCGGAAACACAGCCATCCAGCGAAAGCTCGATCAGGCATTCAACTACTTTGTTTCGCTCCAAACCGACAAAGCCATAGCCAAACTCAACGAAATCCAATAACCGACAACGGTATATGAGACAATTTATATTTACGGCCGTCTCCATTGCGTTTATGGCGCTTGGGTCGTGCAGCCCGACGAAAACCTACAAAGTCGCGTCTCCGAACAGCAAAAACGAGGTTTATTTCGAACTTTCCCCGAAAGGCGAGCCGCGTTACAGTTTTTCCTCATCCGGTAAAAAAGTCATCGAGCCTTCGCTGATGGGTTTTGAATTTGCGGACATCGGAAAAATGAGAGAAAATTTCGAAGTGGTGAATATTGAAAACCACAAACGCGACAAGACTTGGGAACAGCCTTGGGGCGAATCGAAAAAAGTGCGCGACCATCACAACGAGCTTGTCGTGCATCTGCGGGAAAAGGGCGAAAAAAAACGGTTGGTCGACATCGTGTTCCGCGTTTTTGACGATGGAATGGGTTTCCGGTACGTGTTCCCGAAACAGCCGAATCTGGACAAAGTCAGGATCTCGGATGAAGTCACGCAATTCGTTTTTCCGGACGATCACGACGTTTGGTGGAACCCGGTTCACCGCGACAACAGTTACTACGAGAGTAAATACGTCAAGACGCCGATTTCAAAAACCGATACGATCAACACACCGGCGACCTTCGAAACCAGCAAATTTTATGTTGCGATACACGAGGCAAACCTGACCGATTTTGCTTCGATGACGTTGCTGAACTCGGGCAATAATACATACAAGAGCGAGCTTGTGCCGTGGCGGGACGGTACCAAAGTTTACACCCAAACGCCATTCGAAACGCCTTGGCGGACAGTAATCGTTGGAGAAAATCCGGCCGACCTGGCCATGTCGAACCTGATGCTGAACCTCAACGAGCCCAGCAAAATTGAGGATTGGTCGTGGATCACGCCTTCGAAATACATCGGGATCTGGTGGGGCATGCACCTCGAAAACTATACGTGGGGACAAGGTGAAAAACACGGAGGAACGACTGAAAACGTCAAGCGCCACATTGATTTCGCATCGGAAAACGGATTCGACGGCGTGCTTGTCGAAGGATGGAACGAAGGCTGGGACGGCGATTGGACCGCCGACGGACGTGCCTTCAGTTTCACGAAAGCATATCCGGATTTCAAAATTGAGGAAATCACCAAATATGCGGCCATGAAAAACGTAAGGCTTATCGGACATCACGAAACCGCCGGGGCCGCGACACACTACGAAAGTCAGTTGGAGGATGCCTTTAAACTGTACAATAAGGTTGGCGTGAACTGCGTCAAGACCGGTTATGTGAATAAATACCTGGACAAAAAAGAATGGCACGACGGGCAGTATGGTGTCCGACACTATCGCAAAGTGGTGGAAACCGCGGCCAGATACCACATCATGATCGACAATCACGAACCGATCAAAGGAACCGGATTGCAGCGTACGTATCCGAACCTGATGTCGTGGGAAGGCGGCCGCGGACAGGAATACGATGCCTGGTCTGCCGATGGTGGAAATTCGCCTGAACACACGACGATCCTGCCTTTTACGAGAATGTTGTCAGGCCCGATGGATTTTACGCCCGGGACGTTCAACTTCGATTACAAAGTGCCTTCCGGAGCGAAAGTACAGACGACGCTGGCCAAGCAGCTGGCGCTTTACGTGGTGCTTTTCAGCCCTTTACAGATGGCGTCGGACCTTCCTGAGAATTACGTGGGCAAACCGGAATTCCAATTTATCAGGGATGTTCCGGAAATCTGGTCCGAAACGAAAGTCCTCGATTCAAAGATCGGAGAATATGTCAATATTGCAAGGAAGGACTGGGACGGCAAAAACTGGTATCTGGGCTCGATCACGAACAGCAAATCCAGAACGCTGTCGCTTCCGCTTGATTTCCTGGACAAGGGAAAAACGTACAAGGCGGAGATTTACGAAGACGGGGACGGTGCGGATTTTAAGTCCAATCCTTATCCGGTAAAAATATCGACCAAAACATTTAAAGCAAGCGACATACTGGAGCTCCATCTTGCTCCGGGCGGAGGAACGGCCGTAAGGTTCGTCCTCGTGGAATAATTTCATGCATTTTTTAGGTTAGTAAGATAGCGGGGCAATTGTTCCGCTTTTTTGGGAACAAATTATCTTATCGGATGCTAATTTTTGCGGAACTGAATTCTCTTAAACAATTGCGTCTCACGATATTTTCAATTGAAGGTCAGAAGCCTGTCAAATAAATTCAGGCGGAGTATAAATTTTACTTGTCCGGATAAAAATAAGTCTTATATTTGCACCCTGATTGACCATTACTCGGGGTGTAGCGTAGCCCGGTCATCGCGCCTGGTTTGGGACCAGGAGGTCGCAGGTTCGAATCCTGCCACCCCGACAAAGAAATCCTTCTGCACGATAGTGCAGAGGGATTTTTTGTTTCAGGGAAAAATAGCCGAGCTCCGCTCGAGCTATTTTCCCTGAAACAAAAAAGACCCTGCGGGCGCAGGCCGCAGAAAGGTTTTCCTTTGAACGACTCCCCTACTCAGGATCATGCGCCAGCGTAATCCTGCCACTTCAAAACAACAATCTAAACTGTTGCATGCGATCCTAACCCAACCCGATGAGCGCAGCGAATCCAATCCAGCAAGCGAAGCGCAGCGCCCGAGCGCAGCGAATCAAGCGCAGCGTATCCAATCAAGCGCAGCGTACCAACCAATCGCACCGCACCAAATCCAAACCGCCAAAACCACATCATGCTCAACAGCATCCAACCGCAATTAACACAATCTTACCATCCTAACCCAAAAAATCCCCGCCAAAATCGTACTTTTGCGCCATATTTCCGCCTTGAAAACCTATGCAGAAGACAGACGAAACGATTGAAGTGCTCGGTGCCCGCGTGCACAACCTAAAAAATATAGACGTTACCATTCCACGTGAACAGCTCGTAGTCATAACGGGCCTTTCCGGATCAGGCAAATCCTCGCTTGCCTTCGACACTATCTACGCCGAAGGGCAGCGCCGCTACATCGAAACGTTTTCCGCCTACGCCAGGCAGTTCCTTGGCGGGCTCGAGCGTCCGGACGTAGATAAAATCGACGGATTATCGCCCGTCATCGCCATCGAGCAAAAGACGACAAGCCGCAGCCCGCGATCTACGGTCGGCACGATCACCGAGATTTACGACTTTCTGCGTTTGCTTTACGCACGCGGGTCGGAAGCCTATTCATACAATACAGGCGAAAAGATGGTCAGTTATTCGGACGACCAGATCAAAGAGCTTATTAAAAAGGATTTCGACGGCAAACGCATCAACATTCTTGCACCCGTCATTCGTGCCCGCAAAGGCCATTATGCCGAATTATTCCAGCAGATCGCCAAGCAGGGCTTTCTACGCGTCCGCATTAACGGCGACGTGACCGAGATTACGCCAGGCATGAAGCTCGACCGGTACAAAACCCACGATATCGAGATCGTAATCGACCGCATGGCCATTGACGATTCCGACGATACAGACAAACGTCTGACGGAAAGCATCAAAACCGCCATGTATCACGGCGAAGACGTCTTGTTGGTCATGGACCACGAATCAGGTGAAGCGCGGTTTTTCAGCCGGACCCTGATGGATCCGACAACAGGAATTTCGTATCCTAACCCGGAACCTAATTTGTTTTCGTTCAATTCCCCTAAAGGCGCCTGCCCAAACTGCAAAGGCCTTGGAACGGTGAACGAGATCAATCTGAAAAAGATCGTCCCGAACCCTAAATTGTCGATCAAACAAGGTGGTTTCGCGCCGCTTGGCGAATATAAATCGAGCTGGATCTTCAAGCAACTGGAGACGATAGGCGAAAAGTTTAAATTCAAGATGACCGACGCGATCGACAAAATTTCGCCGGAAGCCATGGAGGTCATCCTTCACGGCGGAAAGGAAAAATTCGAGGTAAAAGCCAAATCGGCAGGCGTGACCAAAGAATATAAGATCGATTTCGAAGGGATTTCCAACTTTATAAAAAATCAGTTCGAGGAAACCGAATCCACCTCCATCAAGCGATGGGCCAAGGAATTTATGGACGAAGTGAAATGTCCGGTTTGCGACGGGACCCGTCTTAAAAAAGAGGCGCTCTACTTCCGTGTAAACGACAAAAATATTGCCGAACTGTCTAATATGGATATTTCCGACCTGACGCAATGGTTCGACGGTATCGAGGACAGGTTATCCGAAAAACAAAAAATAATCGCCGTCGAGATCATCAAGGAAATCCGGGACAGGCTTCACTTCCTGGTCAATGTAGGATTGGAATATCTGTCGCTGAGCCGCGGATCCCGAACCCTTTCCGGCGGAGAGGCGCAGCGCATCAGGCTCGCAACGCAGATCGGATCCCAACTCGTGGGCGTACTCTATATCCTGGATGAGCCCAGCATCGGATTGCACCAGCGTGACAATGAAAAACTGATCCATTCGCTTGAATCGTTGCGCGATATCGGAAACTCGATCATCGTGGTCGAGCACGATAAGGACATGATCGAAAGAGCCGATTATGTGATCGATATCGGCCCCAAAGCAGGAAAATACGGAGGGGAAATCATATCAGCGGGAACGCCTGCCGAAATGCTTGCCCAACATACGCTTACAGCCCAGTATATGAGCGGCGAACTCAAAATCGAGGTTCCGGAAAAGCGGCGCGAAGGAAACGGGAACGTCATGAAACTCAAGGGCGCAACCGGGAACAACCTCAAAAACGTTTCGATCGACCTTCCGCTGGGCAAGCTCATCGTGGTCACGGGCGTTTCGGGAAGCGGGAAATCGACGCTGATCAACGAGACGCTGTATCCGATACTGAACGCGCATTACTTCAACGGCGTCAAAAAACCGCAGCCGTACAAATCGATCGAAGGCCTCGAGCATATCGACAAGGTCATAGATATCGACCAGAGTCCTATCGGACGCACGCCAAGGTCGAACCCTGCTACGTACACGGATGTTTTTTCAGAGATCCGGAATTTGTTCACGATGACATCAGAAGCACAGATCCGCGGGTACAAGGCAGGCCGTTTCAGTTTCAACGTCAAAGGCGGGCGTTGCGAAACCTGCGAAGGATCGGGCGTCCGGACGATAGAGATGAATTTCCTTCCGGATGTTTATGTGGAATGCGAAACCTGTCAGGGCAAGCGCTTCAACAGGGAAACGCTGGAAATCCGTTACAAAGGCAAATCGATTTCGGATATTTTGAACATGACCGTTGACGAAGCCGTCGAATTCTTTGAAAACATCCCGAAAATTTACCGCAAGGTAAAAACGATACAGGATGTCGGGCTTGGCTATATTACGCTCGGACAACAGTCGACGACGCTTTCCGGAGGCGAGGCCCAGCGCATCAAGCTCGCAACCGAATTATCCAAAAAAGATACGGGCAACACGTTCTATATTATGGACGAACCCACGACAGGCCTGCATTTCGAAGATATCCGTGTGTTGATGGACGTCATTAAAAAACTCGTCGACAAAGGCAATACCATCCTGATCATCGAACACAATATAGACGTCATAAAACTGGCCGACCACATCATCGATATCGGACCGGAAGGCGGTCAGGGCGGCGGAACGGTCGTCGCCAAAGGAACACCGGAGGAAGTCGCCAAAGTCAGGAAAAGCCACACCGCAAGGTTTCTGGCAAAGGAACTCAAATAATTTTATTCGGTTTGGTGCCGCGCGCATCAGGCAACGGCACGCTTCTTCGATTTCCGCCCTTTGGGCCAGGCGCCGGTAGACCAAAGCGCCCACAAAATCAGGACAGGCTGGAAGAACAACCGCATCAGCCGGAGATTGTCTGAATTGAGCCCGAAAGCATCATAGCGGTTCAGGTACTGGGCTATATTTCCGGGAAAGACCAAAACGAAGAACAAGGCAAGCGCCCAACCGATTTTCGTACGGTATTCCTTTAAAAATATCAGTGATAAGCCAAAAACGGCCTCTATTATTCCGGAGAGCACCACGACGAGGTCTTTATCCATAGGTATCCAATTGGGCACCTGGGCCTGGAATTCGATACGCGCAAAGGTGAGATGAGCGGTTCCGGCCAGGACCATGCCGAAGCCAAGGATATTCTTCATCCACAATTTGAATCTTTTTTGTTTTTTGGCCATAATAGATATAATAATTGCAATTCGGGAACTGCATCGGAAACTTATCCAAATTTAAAAAATCATCCCACAATTACCGTTACATCATTTTTTGAAATCTCAACTAAATATGATAGCCGGAATTTGAATTTTTAGGCTTACTTTAGCCAGGTTTGCCCGATTTTCGTCGGATAGCAATCAAAAACATTAACCACACCTGAATACAATGCGATTAGAAGATTTTGACAACGAAGAGGACCGCATCATTAGCGACAGACTGAAACAAAAAACGTGGAGCGAGATCCGCAGCAACGATTCGTGGGCGATCTTCAAGATCATGAGCGAGTTCGTCAACGGATACGAGACCATGGGCAGGATCGGGCCCTGCGTCTCTATTTTCGGATCGGCGCGTACCAAGCCCGATCACCATTTTTATACCTTGACGGAACAAATCGCGTTCAAGATTTCCAAGGCGGGATACGGCGTCATAACCGGAGGCGGCCCCGGGATCATGGAAGCCGGAAATAAAGGGGCGCATCTGGGTGGCGGGCAATCCGTCGGCCTCAATATAGAACTGCCTTTCGAGCAGCATTACAATCCTTATATCGACCGGGACAAAAACCTGAATTTCGATTATTTCTTCGTCCGAAAAGTCATGTTCGTCAAATATTCCCAGGGCTTCGTCGTCATGCCCGGCGGATTCGGGACGCTCGACGAAATGTTCGAGGCCATCACGCTGATCCAGACGAAAAAGATCGCGAAATTCCCGATTATTCTCGTCGGACGCGATTTCTGGGACGGATTGTGGGTTTGGGTGAAGGACGTCCTCGTTGAAAAGTACGCCAACGTCTCCCCTTCCGACCTTGAACTGGTCAGGATCGTCGACACGGCAGATGAAGTCGTGGAAGTGCTCAACAACTTTTACAAGAAATACACGCTGAGCCCGAATTTTTAACCGGTGGCTGACCAAAGAAATGAACGGCCGGGATCGTGCGGACTCCCGGCTCGTTTTGCTATTCCGATTATCGCCGTGCCTGATTTCATAATTAACACGGCCGCCACGCAACTTTGTCACGCAATCTGTATCTTGCTTGCGTATTGAACTATTTCCAGAATAAATTGCCTCGATTTACTTTTTTGAGATTTGCCGCGATGGCTTTGTTTTGCCTGCCGCTTTCGGTTTTGGCCCAACATCATTCGCGTATTGTCGCCAGGCTGGACGATGCCAAAAAAGAAATTGCGGTTTCCCAGGAACTTACGGTCTTCAACCAGACGCCGGACACGCTTACCACGATCATTCTTAACGACTGGAACCACGCCTACTCTGCAAAGTCGACGCCATTGGCCAAACGCTTTTCGGATGAATTCGTGCGTTCGTTTCACCTTGCCAAAAATCCGGAACGCGGCAGCACGAAAGACCTCGGAATGGTCAATGAGCGGGGTGAAATTCTGGAATTCGCCAGATTGGACAAGCATCCGGATATCGTACAGGTTTATCTGCGGGAAAAACTGGCACCGGGTGAAAAGACGGTCATCCGGATGCAATACGTCAGTAAGATACCGTCGGCGAAGTTTACGCGTTTCGGTTACTCGAACGACGGCGGTTATTACCTGAAGGATTGGTTCCTGACGCCGGCGCGCTACGACAATCACGAGTTCGTGCGGTATAGCAACGTCGGGATCGACGATATAGCAAACGGCATTTCAGACTACGATGTGGAATTCCTGTCGGATAAAAAATTAGATGTCGACAGCGATCTGGACCTGGTTTTAGCGGCATCCGAAAACAATGTAAATAAGATTGTCTTTACCGGCAAAAACAGAAACGGCTTCAATCTTTATGTTTCACCTCTATCTTCTCTGAGAAGCTATAAAAACGAGGTCGTTGAAGTACTGAACGGTATCGAGGGCAGCAAAGTTACGGACTATGAAAAGGCCGTGATCGTGGATCGTATCGTCAATTACGTCAATTCGCACGTAGGAAATTTCCCTTTTAAAAAAATCGTGGTTTCCGAAGCCGATTATGCCCGGAATCCGTTTTACGGGCTCAACCAGTTGCCAAGTTTCATCAGCCCCTTCCCGGATTCGTTTCTGTACGAGATCAAGTTCCTCAAAACGTATCTGCACAATTACCTTCAGTCGAGCCTGCGGTTGGATGCGCGCCGCGACAACTGGATTTACGACGGCATACAAGTCTATGTCATGATGAAATATATCGACGAGCAATATCCGGGCGCGAAAATGATGGGCGGGATTTCAAGCCTGAAACTACTTAAAGGTTACCATCTTATCAATCTCGACTTCAACGAGCAATACAGCTATTTTTACATGCTGATGGCCCGCAAGAATCTCGATCAGCCTATCGGATTCTCTAAAAACAAGCTCATCAAATTCAACGAGCAGATCGCCGGGAAATACCGCGCCGGACTGAGTTTCCGCTATCTCGACAACTTCCTCGAGCGCAACGTCGTGCCTGAGACCATAAAAGAATTTTATTCGTTCGCCGCCAGGTATCAGACGGACGGAAAGGACTTCGAATTCCTGCTCAAGACCAAAGCGTACAAAAATATCGACTGGTTCCTGGAAACGGTCATCAATTCGCGTGACATCATCGATTACAAGTTTACCGATCTCGAAAAGGGCAAGGATTCAGTCACCGTTACCCTTCGGAACAGGACGGGAACCACGGTGCCGATTCCGGTTTACGGAGTCAAGAAAGGCGAAGTCGTCTGGAAGGAATGGATCGAAAACGTAGCATCCGACAGCACGTTTACCTTCGAACGCCAGCAAGCAGACAAGATCGTCATCAATTATAAAAACGAGGTTCCGGAATATAACCTGCGCAACAACTGGAAATCGCTAAAAGGCTTTTCGATCGGGAACCGTCCGGTAAAGTTCAACTTCATGAAGGATCTTGAAGATCCGTATTACAACCAGATTTTATACGTTCCGTCGGTGACCTATAATCTTTACGACGGAATTTCGCCCGGAATCCGGTTCCACAACAAGACCATTCTGGACAAGCCTTTTACGTTTGACGTGAATCCGATTTATTCACCTAAAACCAATTCTCTTACCGGAAGCTACGCGGTATCGGTCAACCAGAATTTCCGCGAGACCAAGCTTTACAACGCGCGTTATTCGCTGAGCGGCAACCATTTTCACTATGCTCCGGAAGCGTCTTATCTGAAACTGAACCCTATGGTGCGGCTCACGTTCCGCAACAAGGAAAACTTCCGCGACAACCGAAAGGAGCAGATCATGGTGAGGAACGTGATCGTATACCGCGAAAAGTCCGATCTTGTCCTCGACGACCCTGAGGAAAACGAGAATTATTCCGTGCTCAACCTGCGTTATTCCAACAATCGGCAGGAAGTGACCAATGCGGTTTTCTTTAATACGGACGTGCAGTTTTCAGGCAAATTCGGCAAGACTGCGGTTGAATTGGAATACCGCCGCCTTTTCGAGAATAACCGCCAGGTAAACCTTCGTTTTTATGCCGGAGCCTTCCTTTACAATAAGACATCCAACGATTTTTTCAGTTTTGCACTGGACCGCCCGACCGATTATCTGTTCGACTACAACTATTACGGCCGTTCGGAAAACAGCGGATTGTTCAGCCAGCAGCTGATCCTTTCCGAAGGCGGCTTCAAGTCTATGCTCGACCGGCCTTTCGCCAATCAGTGGATGGCCACGGTTAACGGAAGCGTGAATGTCTGGAACTGGATCGAGCTTTACGGAGACGCCGGATTGGTGAAAAGCCGCAATTTCGACCCGCATTTCGTGTATGACAGCGGCGTTCGCCTGAATCTCGTAACCGATTATTTCGAGCTTTATTTCCCGGTCTATTCCAACAACGGGTGGGAAATTTCCCAACCTCGTTACAGCGAAAAGATCCGGTTTATCGTGACGATCGACCCCAAGACGCTGCTAAATTTGTTTACGCGAAAATGGTTTTGATGGATTTTTATCAGGGCGGTTGATTTGCGGATAATGAATCCTGTCCTGTCGGATTATATACAATTGAACTTATTCGGACACTAAAAATCCACATAATGTAAAAAAGTCGTTTTATTAGTGACTTTTGATGCGAATTATGAAATCAGCCTCATCAAATCCGGCACATTTTGCTTACATTTGTTTTCTAACCCTTTTTCGTATATGAATCAAGCCGAAACCGCTCCTACCCTGACTTTCGAGGATTTCAAGAATGAAGTGCTCCACGACTACCAGATCGCCGTCGTAAGCCGCGAATGCAGTTTGCTTGGGAGACGCGAAGTCCTGACCGGAAAAGCCAAATTTGGGATTTTCGGTGACGGGAAGGAAGTGCCGCAACTCGCTATGGCAAAGGCATTCAAGAACGGTGATTTCCGATCCGGATATTACCGCGACCAAACCTTCATGATGGCCATCGGGCAACTTACGATACAACAGTTTTTCGCGGGATTGTACGGCCATGCGGACCTCGAAAACGAACCAATGAGCGCCGGACGGCAGATGGGCGGTCATTTCGCCACGCACAGCCTCAACGCTGACGGAACCTGGAAAAACCTCACGGTCCAGAAGAATTCCTCATCGGATATTTCTCCTACCGCCGGACAGATGCCGCGTTTGCTAGGATTGGCGCAGGCGTCCAAAATATACCGGAGTGTTCCGCACATCGCGGGCAGCACGAATTTCTCCATTCTTGGGAACGAGATCGCATGGGGAACGATAGGAAATGCCAGCACATCAGAAGGCTTGTTTTTTGAAACCATCAACGCGGCCGGCGTCCTGCAGGTACCGATGGTGATTTCCGTCTGGGATGACGAATACGGGATTTCCGTCCACGCCCGCCATCAGACGACCAAAGAAAATATCTCGGAAATTCTAAAGGGCCTTCAACGGGACGAAACCGTAAAAGGCTACGAAATTTTCCGATGCAAAGGCTGGGATTACGCCGATCTTGTCGCTACTTACGAAAAAGCCTCCAAAATCGCCAGGGAAGAACACGTTCCGATCCTGATCCACGTGACCGAAGTGACGCAGCCTCAGGGTCATTCCACTTCGGGATCGCATGAACGCTACAAAAACGCAGACCGCCTCCAGTGGGAATCGGACTTCGACTGTATCCGCCAGATGCGCGACTGGATGTTGCGCAACAATCTTGCGACAGCGGAACAACTCGACGAAATGGAAGCCGATGCGAAAAAGCGGGTGCTCGAGGCAAAAAAAGCGGCCTGGAGCGCGTATCTAAATCCTATAAAAGAAGAGCAATCGGAACTGTCGGATCTTTTGGCGTCCATCGCCGGGCAAAGCGCCAACCGCGTTTTCATACAAAAATTCGCATCCGATCTCGCTGCCATCAAGGAACCGATCCGCAAGGATTTGCTTGTAACGGCGCGCAAGGTTTTGCGTATGCTCTTGCCTGAGAATCCGTTGCGCCTGCAATTGGCAGAATGGATACGATCGTACACCGCTAAAATACAGCCTAATTTCAGTTCGAATCTTCACTCGGAATCTGCCCTCAACGCGGTTTCCGTACAGGAAGTCCTGCCTACATACGACGACAATTCCGAAGAGGCCGACGCCCGCCTGGTGCTTCGCGACAATTTCGACGCGTTGTTCCAGAAATATCCGGCGGCGCTGATATTCGGTGAGGATTCCGGGAATATCGGGGATGTAAACCAAGGCCTGGAAGGCATGCAGGAGAAATACGGGGATTTGCGCGTGGCCGATGCCGGTATCCGTGAAGCTACAATCCTGGGCCAGGGAATCGGAATGGCGATGCGGGGACTTCGTCCGATAGCGGAAATTCAATATCTCGATTACCTTTTATACGCGATCCAGATCATGAGCGACGATCTGGCCACCTTGCAATACAGAACCCGCGGACGCCAGAAAGCACCGCTGATCGTAAGAACGCGCGGCCACAGGCTCGAGGGAATCTGGCATTCGGGTTCACCGATGGGCATGATTATTAATGCCTTGCGTGGCATTCACGTCCTGGTGCCGAGAAATATGACCAAGGCGGCCGGTTTTTACAACACGCTTATGGAGTGCGACGAGCCTGCCCTCATCGTGGAATGCCTTAACGGATACCGCCTGAAGGAAAAAATGCCGAACAATCTGGCCGAATTCCGCACACCGATAGGGGTCGTGGAAACGGTTCGCGAGGGATCGGACATCACGATCGTTTCCTACGGATCGACATTGCGCATCGTCGAGCAGGCTGCAAAAGAACTGCAGGAAGTAAATATCAGTTGCGAAATTATTGATTGCCAGTCGCTTTTGCCATTTGACCTGAACCATGACATATCAAAAAGCCTGATGAATACCAACAGGCTTCTCGTAGTGGACGAAGATGTTCCGGGTGGCGCATCGGCTTATATTCTTCAACAGATCATCGACGAGCAAAACGCCTACGGATTCCTTGACAGCAAGCCTCAGACGCTGGCTGCGAAAGCTCACCGTCCGGCTTACGGAACTGACGGCGATTATTTTTCGAAGCCATCTGCGGAAGATATTTACGAAAATGTCTATGCCATTTTTAATGAGTCGGACCCGGTTAAATTTCCGGCATTATACTGATTCAATCCTCTTAAATTTTACTATCCGGCTTATTAGTCGGATTTTTTTTTACCGTTTATTTTATGGACAGCCATATTAATTATAAGGTTAACCATTTAGAGCATTAAGGGCATTAAGAGTATTCAGAATTTCCGTTAAGGTAGATTGGTGTCATTCCTTATATCCCATACTTCATTCATTAGGAATAACTGAAAAATTTTAATGAGCTTAATGCTCTTAATGCTCTTAATGGTAAAGAATATCGTTCACGGCATATTTCGGGATAACCTACAAATCTTACATGGTTTCAACACTTCCATTGGAAAATGAAATTATATACCGAAATTAGGCATTCAACCTAATTCAAAATATCATGAAAAATTCTGTAATGTTACTTGGAATGTTCGCCCTGATGGCTTTCGCCTCATGCGAGAAAAAAACCGAAACCACAATTGAAAACAAAGACACAACAGTAGTGGTGATGCCACCTCCACCGGCAGTCGAAACCCCGGAATCACAAGATACGACCGGTACCTCGATCGAAGTCGGGAAAAATGGCGTGGATGTCGATGGAGATAAGACCGACGTGGAAGTCAAGGACGGAAACACCAAAGTCGAAGTTAAATAACAGGATATGAAAAATCGAATTCTGATTGCCGCCTTCGCCTTCCTGTCGCTGGTTTCGTGCCGGGACAGGAAGGATCCGGGCACACCGGACGAACCAATTACAGATACCGTTACGGTACAACCACCTGAAGCACCTCCCGTTCCCGAGAAAACAGAAGCGGCTGAAACCGTTAAGCTGAAATCTCCCGACGGTAAAGTCGAAGTCAACGTTCCGGCCCCGCCTCCACCGCCAAAGCCGGGACAACTTCCGGCGCCTCCGCCTCCGCCAAGGATCAGCGTAAAATGATCCGGCGTTAAAGGAAACATAAATTCCTGGTTTGGCTTCCGATCCAACCACAAGAATTGTAAATTAGGATATGGAAGATTTTCCGGCCTACGAGGTCGTTATTATAGGAGGCAGTTACGCAGGACTTTCCGCGGCAATGACACTCGGGCGCTCGCTTCGAAGTGTTTTGATCATCGACAGCGGATCGGCCTGCAACCGCAATTCCCCTTTGGCGCACAACCTGATCGGCTTCGACGGCGAACCACCAGGCGTCATTGCAGCCAGGGCCCGCGAGCAAGTGCTCCGTTATCACAGCGTTACGTTTTTTTACGGAAGGGCAAAAGCCGTTTCAGGACGCGACAGCGAATTTCAGGTCACGACCGACAACGGAGATTCGTTCCTGGCCCAGAAAGTAGTGCTGGCGACCGGTGTTACGGACATTTTACCCGAGATTCCCGGATTTTCGGATTGTTGGGGAAAGACCGTCATCCATTGCCCGTATTGCCATGCTTATGAAATCGCCGGTAAAAAGATCGGGGTGCTTGCACATGGCGTCGCAGGATTCGAGATGTCCAAACTCATCCGTCAGTGGAGCAAAGACATCGCGCTGCTGACGAACGAAAACGAACCTTTTACTTTCGAAGAACTGGCGCGTCTGAAGGAAAAGGATATTCCTGTTTTCCCGAAGGCGATTTCAGAAATCAGGCACGAATCGGGAGACGTTACCGAAGTGGTTTTTGAAGACGGATCCGCGGAAGCGTTCGATGCGATATACGCAAGAGCCGGCGTTCGCCAAAGCACGATGATCCCTCAGGAAATGGGTTGCGAGTTCGATCATCACGGTTTCATCATTGTCGACGATTCGCAACGCACCAACGTTCCGGGACTGTTTGCCTGCGGCGATAACACGATGGCGATGCGCTCGCTTGCCCGGGCAGCGGCTTCCGGAAATACGACGGGAATGGCCATTAACCACGAACTAATTAAAGAAGATTTTTGATGGATTTGAGCGATTTGCTTCAGATGCAGGAACAGGCTTTCGTCATCGATAAAGGCATGGCGTACGATAGGTTCGTGCAGATTGACCTTTCTCGGGCCAATCACGATATTACAGTCGAATTGGTTTCGGATTCCGCGGCTTTTTCCGATTTTATAGATGACTATCTCGATAGTCGCAAAGCACTTGCCGCTTACGGAGGCTATCTGGAGCGCAGGATTTTGTATAAAAGGAGCGATTTGTTTGCCGACGAGGATGAACCCGAGCGCGATATCCACATCGGGTTAGACATTTGGGCGGAGGCCGAAACACCTGTCCTTGCCGCCCTCGACGGAATTGTTCACAGTTTCGATTTCAATGCCGGCAAAGGAAATTACGGTCCTACGATCATTCTGGAACATGAAATCGACGGTATTCCCTTTTTTACGCTTTACGGACATCTGTCAGTTGATAGTATAGGCGATATAGAAATCGGGGACATCGTAAAAAAAGCACAACAGATCGGTGAATTGGGAGACGCATCCGTCAACGGTGATTATCCGCCGCATCTGCACTTTCAGATCATAAACGATATGGAAGATTATTTCGGGGATTATCCCGGAGTCTGTTCCGATAAAGATCTTGCATTTTACAGACAAAATTGTCCTGATCCAAATCTGTTGCTTAAAATAAATTATACGTCATGAAAAAAGTAATCCTGATACTGAGCGTCGTTGCCTTGCTTTCTTCTTGTAAATCGAAGCAGAAATCGGCATCGAAAACGCCTGCCAAGCCAAAAAACGAAATCGTTACCGACGCCCGCATTCCATTGAATGAAGTAGATTCCGAACAAAAAAAACGGGCCTACGATTTCGGGAAGCGCGTGCTCAACGCCTGTAATACGTCCCGCTTCCGCCCGTTCAATTCAACGGAAGCCACGCCGAACGTAATCGCCAACACGACGGAATCAAAGATTACGAAAACCTGCCACAAATTCCGTCTGAAATATGGGGATTTTAAAGACCTGACGCTTGTGGAGGTCGTCCGCAATAAAAAAGACGATACCAATATTTACCGCTACAAGGCCGATTACTCCAAGAAAATCGCCAATAAGGAACTGCGCGTCATAATGAACAAGGACAATAAAGTGACGGCGATAAAAAGTACTGACTGGATAGATAAATACGACC
>Ga0265798_10000680_pt1 | contig 55428 bp, 57 predicted proteins | sample P3T30metagenome_FD_192430 | JGI IMG/M metagenome (GOLD analysis project Ga0265798, IMG submission 192430) | Plant litter microbial communities from East Loma Ridge, Irvine, California - P3 T30 | ecosystem: Environmental > Terrestrial > Plant litter > Unclassified | place: USA: California... | reverse complement strand
CACCTCCCGACACGCTCAACTGCTCTGTCTGGTGGCCGCCTTTCTGTACGCCACCCTCCGGCCCCACCCCTGCCCGGAACTGCAGCCCACCCGATGCGCCGTACACCTCGAGCCCTCCCCGCTTCGCGCACCAGCGCCAGCAACTGAACGCGTCGACGTCCGGCCAAGCTGACAACCCGGGCGCCGTCATAGGAGCGCGCCGCATATAAATGCCCTCCCTCCACCGCGCCAGCACCACCCCCGGCCGGCGGCGGTCGCACCTCGAGGACGCTCGTCCCCCGGAGGCACGCCCTGGAGAAACGCTCGACCAAATCTCAATAACTTCTGCTCCGCAACGCATTGGGCAGCTGACTCTCTGAAATCGAAAAGAAGGCTTGCCTCTCCCTGAAAGGGAAACCAACTGAGACTCCCGCGCACCATAGGGCGAGAGCCCGAACACATTGAGACCAAAGAAAGGCAGCTCCGCATGATAAGTAAGAGCCGCACGATAGGGGCGAGACAGGAGCGTCCGCAGGAGGCAAGAGCACAGCTACGAAGTATCCGGCGGCCAAGAAGGAGAAGCCTGCGCATAGTAGGAGCGCAGAGGGAGAGAGCGTAAGCAAGGGGGACGGGCGAGCAGCGCCAGCATCTCCGCAAGATAAGTAGAAGGCAGCGTCGCAGTAGTAAGCCACCGTGAGGAACGGGAGCGCGGTTGAGCCTGCGGCAGCGCCCACGCTCCGCGAGGGCTCCGTAGAAGCAGCGCTAGGCCCCGCATCCTCACCTCACCCACCAGCGCCAACTCCTGCATATCTCAAGAGCTAAAAGACAGACCCCTCGCACGCTTACAGAGCATTGAGAACAAGAGCGGGTTCTGCCCTTGCTCGACACCTCTGCCTTCCCGCAGGGAGTAAGAGCGCGGAACATCTCACGGGCCCGAATGCGGCTCCCCCGTCAAGGCGTCAAGCCGCAATCTGTAAGCCTACCTCGGCCCTGCCCTCGGCCGCGGAGCGTCCGACGGGGTACAGCCTTCAGAAATGCCGGGGGCATAATCGGGGAACTTAGCGCCCCAGCTGCGCAGCAAGCCCCCGGCGAAGCCGGGGGCAGACCTTGCATGAAAGCCTCAGGGAAACGCGTTAGTCTGAAGAAGGACTCCCTGGGGAAACTCCTGCCCTATCGGGCGAAGCCACTAAGACGCCGCGGCCTTTCTGAGACAGCATTGAAAACAAAAGGGGCTTTCGCTGCAAACAAAAGGGGCGCGGCAATCGAAGGCACGCAGCGTAGGATAAGTCTAAGCCCGCGAAGCGGTCCGCACTTCTGCCGGCGCAGCCGCTCAGGGCAAATGCAATCGGCGAGGCTAAGAAGAACTGCGCCCCCGCAGGGGCGGGAGCGCTTAGGCCCCATCTGCGAGGCAAGCGAACTACTGCACATCTGAAAGGCCAAAGCGTTGCGAACAAAGGGGGTAAAGCTTTGCAGTCAGAAGGGCTAAGCCTCAGCAATCGGAAGAACTAAACCTCAGCGCTCGGAAAGGCCAAAGCTCGGCACTCTCAGGGGCCCCACTACTGCGTCTCTGACGCAGCAGCGAAGCCCGGGCAACCGTAGAACCGCGGCCCGTAGGGCTGATTACAGTGCGGCAATCATAAACACCTCGGCGATTGAGTGCGTTGCGGGCGGAGCGTGGCACGGGGGTACGGCAATCAGAACTCCGGGGGCAAAAATGGGAGAAATGCTCCAGACGTGAGGAAAGCACGGAGGGCGGAGGGACCGAACCGAGCGCAGCGAGGGTCGGGCATCTTCGGCCGTAGTGGGCGGCGTATTTTGCCGCCGACGAACCGTCTGGAGCGAATTGGAGGGGTTATCTGCTTTTGCTGTCAAATGCCCCTAATGGAATCAAGCACTTAGAGGGGCTGCTGGGAATAAAAGTCTGAAAATGAGGCCCTAAAAGGAGCCACTACCCTGTTATACGCCCCCGTTAGACGCCATATCAACAGGGTCGGCAACAGGGTGCCTATACGGTTTTCATGAAAAACCGGGCCTAAAACCATGCCTCTCGCCTACAACCCTACGTCCATCAACGGCTGCACTGTCGCCGACCGCAATGAAATCGAAGTCCTCAAGGCCGTGCGCTACTTCGGACACCTGCGACGCAATGAGGTCGCACGTGCAGTGTGGCCCCGTTCATCCCATCGCAGTGCATATCTGATGGCACAGCGAACTGTTAAACGCATGGTGGATAAAGGTTACCTTCTCGAGCGTGCGAACACTCTCGGCGGGATGTCGCTGGTGCTGGCTTCCCGCGGTGTAGCCAAGCTGCGCGAATGCGACATCTCCGCGGTGGAAGGCTACGACATGTCCAGTATCTCCGGGCCGCAGTTCTTCCATCGCACGATGGGAACATGTTTTTTGATTGACCGCTCACGAAACGACGAAATGGTTTTTGGCGAGTACGCGGTTGCCCGCAATTGGGCCCCGCTGACAACGGAGATGCTCAAACAGCAGTACCAAAAGATTCCTGACGGCATCACGGTCTCGGCCGGCGCGGCGCGCGGCTACGCGGAAGGATTTCGTGCACTGGACTGGATTGAAGTTGAGTCGGCGTTCAAGCCTGAAGCAGAGCTTCTGAAAATCATTCGCCTGGGCCTCCGCCTGCCCGAACCTGTTCTCAACACTCCGAACCTAGTTCTGGACCAGGTCGTGTTTGTCTACGACACCCGGCAAGGCCATGAAGCGCGTATCCTGCGCACCCTCCGCGGATACCTGCGTGAGCACCCGGAAGCGCGAGACCCTGAGCGACTGTCCCATATCGTTCTGGCACGCGCGCACATTGACGTTCCAATGCAGTGGCACGGAGTGTCAGAGCACACCGCCTGGGAGTTGCTTAATGGCATCACTGAAGATGAGCACGATGACCCTCTCGCATACGCTGCGGCAACCAGCGCCAGCGCATCGAGCACCACCGCGAACGGCTCAGGCGTCTCCCCTGATGGCGCGTCGGTAGACGAGACCCCGGCAAGTTGGGGCACGTTACGGCCGGCTCCTTCGAACACTTCCCCTAAAGGGAAGTGACCGTCTACTTTATTGACCACAGGGAACTTCAACTCATCGAAACAGATAAGTAACCCTGTCTACACTCAACTCGACACTTTCCGCAGCACATCAAATGAAAACAGTCTATCTCGCAGAAAAGCCCGGTCAAGCAGCAGACATCGCCAAGCTCATTGGCATTGTTGGACGCAAAGACGGATACATCGAACTGAAGGGTGGCGATGTCATGACCCACTCCGTCGGCCACCTCCTGGAGCTGGTTGAACCAAAGGAGTACAGTGAGCTGTGGGCCGGCCGTTGGTCGTGGGCCCAGCTACCCATGATTCCTGCAGTGTTCAAGTACCAAGTTTCGGGTGGCAAGGGGACCTTTGCGAAGAAAAACATCGCGCAGGTCAAAGTCATCACCAAACTCCTGAAGACCGCAGACCGCGTTGTCATTTGCACTGACGCCGGGCGTGAGGGTGAACTGATTGCTCGTGAACTGCTGACGTACGCGAAGTTCAAAGGCAAGATTGAACGCCTGTGGGTGTCGTCCCTGGTTCCATCCGACATTCTGAAAGCACTGGGCAACCTCTTGCCAGGTGCGGCCAAGGAACCGCTCTACCAAGCGGCGCTCGCACGCCAACACAGCGACTGGATGCATGGTCTCTCGCTCACCCGTGCGGCATCGCTCGCTGCGGATGTGCGTGGCGACTTCTTCCCTGTCGGACGTATTCAAACGCCTGTGCTGGCCATGGTCGTCCGGCGCCACAACACCATCGCCAACTTTAAACCGGACAAGTACTTTGAGTTGGAGGCAACTGTGCGTACCGCCAAGGGCGCCACTTTCAAGATGTGGCACTCGCCGACGGAAGAGAATCGTATCAAAGTCCGTGCTGATGCAGACCGCCTGCTCAAGCAAGCCGAGGGTGCGTGCTCACCGCTGAAAGTGGTGAAGAAGCCCGGCAAAGAGAGCCCACCGATGCCGTACAAGTTGCCTTCCCTCCAGAAGGACGCCATCCGCACATTGGGCCTCACTGCCAAACGCGCCCTCGAAGTTGCCCAGGCTCTCTACGAGAAGAAAGCCATCACGTACCCACGAACTGACTGCGAATATCTTGCGAGCAGCCAGAAGGCCGAAGTGCGGGACACACTCGAGACGCTGGCGAAGCGGTTCCCCCTCGCGGTGAAAACCGTGGAGACGATGGGGACGCACCTGCGTGACTCGACGTTCAACGACGCCGAACTGACGGACCACCACGCCATTGTTCCGACGCCGCTTTTCGTCCCGCTCGAGGGGCTGGAGCTCCAGGTATTCACCCTCGTCGCCCAGCGCTACCTCCAGACCATCAGCAAGGACTGCCTGTTCGACGCTACGAAGGTATCCATGGACGCCAACGGCGTGCCGTTCACGGCCAATGGCAAAGCAGTCACCTTCGAAGGTTGGCGCGGCGTGAAAGTTGGCGCATAAAGCAGTGTTAGTGCGATGTACTTGACGCACACAGTCGGAATCACTCAGCACTCCACCAAAAGTGCTAACGAAGCCGGACAGTTGCATATGAGCATCTCCCTCCCAGAGCTACCTGGGCACCTCACGCAGGCATAAACAAACGGCGCCCTAGTGGCGCCGTTTGACATCTCAGGTGCGGACCCCTCCGGCGGGCCTACTTCCGGTTCGGGGGCAGTGCTTCGATGAGTCAGCTGAGCCAGCCGCCCGCTGAGTCAAGGATGATTCCTCAGCCCATACGCTCGGCCAACAACACAAAGTGCGGCGCTTAGTGTAGAGGTGAAGCTGTCCTGCGAGCAGGACATCGGCAAAAAGAAGAGCCGCGTCCCTGGGAGGAAGCGGCTCATAAATCAATCAGTGGGGAAGTGTTCGGCCTGCAAGTGGAGGATGCTCCGCCCCTTGCCGTTCTTAAAACAAGTCCCGTTGCACAGGCTCAACAGGTACGGTCTCGTCAGGACCTTCGAGTAACTCCACCAGGACGTCACCATGGCATCGCTTTTGAAGGTGCGCCGGTCGGCCTTTCTTTTTGCACCAGCAGCCAAGACTCTTGCCTTTTAACGCTGCAAGCTTAGCGCGCAGCTCCGCGCTAACGGCAAGGCGCTCGACCAGGCGGACCTTGTACTTGTCCACAACCTCATCAAGAGTGCCGTCCGGCCCCACGCGGAAATCATTGGCAAAGTCACTGCGGGCGTAGCCAGGCATAGCCCGGCCAATGTACTCGTCGCAGCCATCCTTGACGTGCACGACCGTGGTGCGGGGGAGCACAGCCGCCTTGACGCCGTTAACACTTGCTTGTGTACTACTGGCAGGCACGCTAAAATTCATGTTGTCCTCATAAAAATAAATCACAGAGCGTATAGGTAGAAGCCTTATTCGCCTGAACAGCTTTTTGGCATTTCCTCCACCTCCCAACGCCTGCGCCTATGACAACCGACAATCCCCTGGACGACCTGATGCTCTCTCTGTTAGCTGGCGTGCGGACGCAGGCAATCGCAGCATCGGACAAGTTTTCTGACCAACCAGCGCTGGTGGCGGCAGCTGAAGCGGTCAAAACAGGGAAGCTGGCAGAATTTGAGCGCGCACTCGTGCGACCGCTGTTCCAAGTCGTGGATGGACTACTCTACCAAGAGCTTCCAGGCAACCATCGTGCGCAGTTCCTGTTCAGGCAGAGTAAATTCGTCGAGATGCAGTTCCGCGCGATGGTTGAGGAACTGGATGGCCGGGCATGCTGCGCCGACCGCACACGCACAATTCTTCGCGCACTCACCCAGCAAGTCATGGCGGGAGTGCCCATTGTCTTCGATTACACGCAGGAGTACACATTCCATTTGCCGATGAAGGTCTTCCGGAAGGCAGAGGACATCGTCGGCTTTTTTGACGCGCTGATGGAGCTCTACTACGGGAACTCCAGGCATTACATCTCGATGCAGTCCACACTGCGCCAGGCAGCAGCGGAAGCAGAACCTCCAAAGCCTGCAGGAACCAAAGCCGCATAAGAGTCGGGCGCCGAGTCGGCCCCTCGCCTGGTGACGAGTTACACTCACGAAGTATCCCCATCCAAGGATGGATGATTTCTTAATCCCTATACGTAGCAGGTCATTTTCTCGAACACGTAAAGGAGCATCAATGGGTAAGCCTGTATATGTGTCGGTAGACAAACTGCCGACCAAACAAGGACCGTACGAAGTGCAGTTCGCGGATGGTTCCGTGACCCTTGCAGAGCTTCGTATCGCAAGCAAAAAAGAAGGCAAGCAGTGGTTCGCGGCGAAGACATCATCCGTAGCTGCGGACGCCGACGCGGCTCCGCTTCAAGGCGTGACTGGCTGGCGCAGTGTGACTCCCCACGAAATTGCCGAGGCGAGGCGCCTGGCGATGACGCCGGCTGACCACATCGCGGCGGCGCTCGAACACTTCAAAAAGCACAACGACATCCGCTTCGATGCAGCTGGCCTCCCGCCAGCCTGCCGCGCGCTCAATGTCGGAGACTCTCTCGAGCTCGGACATCTGCGTGACTGCAAAGTGGTGGAAGTCCATGAAGACGGCCAGGTCGTGGTACTGACCTATCACGACATCAAGCGTGTGTACGGCGCCGAAGTCGATAACGGCATCTGCTACCGCGCAGCTCACTGGACGCAAGTAGTCCCGACGGCAGGCAACCGCAGCGACAATCTGGTACGCGAACCTGTCATGCACAACGCCTGGCAAACGGTCTCGCTATCGGAACTGCTGGCGCGTGTCGGCTTCGGGATGGACGACAATCCAGACTACCAGCGGGACTACACCTGGACTGCAGCAGATAAGGAAGCGCTGCTGGACTCGCTGTGCAACGCACGTGAGATTGGTCGCTTCCTCATCGTGGTCAACAAATATCCGCAGCTCGATGAAGTCCTCGACGGCAAGCAGCGCCTTTCGTGCTTGTGGGAGTTCTTCACCAGCAGGATTGCCTACAAGGGCAATTACTGGCACAACCTCACCCCATGGGACCGTCGGCATATCGAAGCAAAAATCGTGCAGCTTGTTGAGCTGAAAAGCGAAAACGTTTCGCGCGCTGACTTGCTCCGCGCATTCCTCGAGGTGAACGTCGCCGGTGTCCCCCAGACGGAAGAACATCTCCAAAAGGTGCACGACCTCCTGGCCCAGGAAATCGCAAAGGAAACTGCAGTGCAGGCATAACGCAGCAGCACACTCCCATTCAACCAGCAGGCCCACCTCGGGCCTGCTTTCTTTTGACCGAGTGTGCTGTGCCTCAGTCAAAGACTGCAGCAGCTTCTGCGCAGAGTGCAGCAGTCACCCTGGGACGCTACAGCGCTCACTTCCACTGATGCTTGCGGAACCTCTTCCAGTTGCGCTGGCCATAGCTGCTTTCCTTGTAGTCGTCCCACGGATTGGGCAGCCTTCCGGTGTCGCGCGCCGCACGCGGCGAAACCTCCCCTTCTGCATGAAAGGTTTCAGCACCGCGCCGAGCATTCATGTGTCGCACGCGGCGATAGCAACTGCGGCCGCGGCGAAGACCGGTTCGGGGAACTGGACCCTCACCATTCCAATAACGGAGGTGCGACGGTATCCAGTCAGTGCAGCCGGCACTTTCTAGCTCAACAAAATCAGCGCCAGTAATCGGCTCACCGAAGTCGTCACGCATGACGTAGCGGGCGTGCGCGTAGAGCGAGTCGGCTCGCGAGGACTCGTCGATAGGCGTAGCGTGCAGTCGCGTAGAGGCACGCTGGGTCGGCCAGGCAGTATGGTTGAAAGCATGGAACTGCGGACGTACGTTGTGCGTAATCCAGGCCAGGCCTAGGTGCTTCCTGGCGGCCAACAGCGAGGTGAAACGGCGCACTTCCCCGGTAACGGTGAAGAGAGTGACGGCGCGAGGCCGGCGAGTGATGATGTGCATGCTAAAACTCCACTAAATGAGAACATTTAGTGGCCGTCCAGCATCTGCCTTGTTGTGAGATTAAAACGCATTGGAACTCCTGCACGTCAGAGTCACAATGTAGGCACCCTTTTTAAACGATAACGTTTTCCGCTTTTAGTGCAGCAGAGCGCCACACGTAGCCCAGGTCATCATCTTCAGTAGCACCCAAATGGTAGATGTCACAGTTGTCCGGGTTGGGCTGCTGCTCGAACCACTCAAACGGGAGATGGCGCCACTGCATGACGAACGCTCTAAGCGTAACGCCGTGGCACACGACAATGATGTTCTCAATACCGTGACGGTCGGCATCACGATGAAAGGTTCCGAACGCCTGGTGCACACGAACAGCGACATCGAAGCGACTTTCCCCAAGAGGCATTCGCGGCCAGAATTTGCCCTCATGGCGCGCAGCCAAGTCATAGTGCGCATGCTCGAGAGGGAACCGAACCGGTAGTTCCTCATCCGGAACTCCATCAAACAAACCGAACTGCTGCTCGCACAAATTGATGTGCTCCCGCGAGTCGACGTTCGTAACACCGTGTAAGGCGAGCTGGGTCTTGAAGGCTTCTGATGTCTGGCGTGTACGAAGGTAGGGACTCGTCCATACTCTCAGGCGTGAGGCAGTGCCATGTGCGGCAGCAATGCGTTGCGCCAGAAACTCTCCCGCGCGGTTCGCTTGCTCAACTCCCCGGTCAGACAAAGGAATCTTGTGGTCAGGGCGTGATGCGTGAACGCGCTTATCGACGTTGGCCAGGCTTTCTCCGTGTCGCACGAGGTAAATGTTCTGCACCATGTCGTATCCTTTACACACTATTAGTTGATTTCATTATAGCATTTTGGATTAACTATGTCCATGCAGAAACATTAAGGCAAAGAAAAACCCCGCCGTAGCGGGGTCTGTTCGTGGGCTGTGTCGTTTAGGCGCTTTTGCGCTTGACGTCACGAGCCTGGTTGACTTTTGCGAGCAGTGCTTCACGGTACTCGAGGGCAGCTGCCAGGTCTTCTGCCAGCATGGTTGGGTCCTGACGGCCAGTGAGCAAGACCTTGCCGGACGCCTTTTCGTACATCGTGATGATGAAGAACTGCATCTCGTAGCTCTGCTTGCGCGCTTCCAGGGGCATCAACGGGCCGAACACTACGTCCTGCGAGATGAAGTCCATCGCGGCCGGAATCTGCTGGGCGATGGTGTGCTTCTGCAACATGACGTCGTCCGGGCGCACTCGGCCGCACAGCATCAGCACCGTCATACGTGGCACACCCAGGTAGAACGCAGCTGCGTTCACGAAGTCGTCCGAGATGTTTTCTGGCAGGCGGTGGCCGCCGCGCAGCTGGGCGATATAGCCGTAGGTAACGTTCAATTCCTTGGCCATTTCCTGCAACTGGTCGCCTCGCTGATTCGCGCGGTACAGGAGGGCTGCCATCAAAGCTCCGCCTGGGCGAGTGATTTCATCTTCCGAAAGACCACCGTTCCAAGGGACGCGATGCCCTGCCGGCTCAACATCGCGATTCCGCGCAGCGCCGCCTTCGTTAGGCACCTTACGCAATGCTACAACCTGTTGTTTGTCCGCCATGATGAATGTCCTCGTTAAGTTGTCTTGCGGAAGGGAAGGGATTTCTCTTCTCACAAAATCTTCTGATTAAATAATAAACCTTTTGTGCATCTAACCTTGGAGCGTCTCTCGCAGATTCGCTTCAGTTGTTAACAGTTTAGCACGCCGATAAATACTGTCAACCCCGCAATTCTACTTTTCCTAGGGCAAACCGCCATCTTTTTTAAGCGATGTGGTAAAAAAATGACAAGCCTTGGATACACAGTTGCTATACATGTTAGGTCAATCTAACTTTTAAGGAGTCTATCATGAATGCTGCACCTCACATTGAATTTGCTGGAACCGTAATGATGCTGGTCGTTCTGGCTATCGTCCTGTGGTTTGTGGGGAAGCATGCATCCATCATTCTCCATCGTGTTCTGGACGCTCGCGCCCAGGAAAAGATGAAGGCTGAAGGTCTGGTTGCTGCTGCAAAATCCCGGGCAGACGCACGCCGTACCGCACGCGCTTAATCCACGAACAAGGAACTTTCTTAGTTTCCTTATTCAACAAGCCCAACTTCCGTTGGGCTTTTTCTTTGCTCGCCTCCCTTGCAAACGGCTAAACGAATGTGCTAGACGAAGGCCAATCACCAATTTGGGCCTGGTGTGAGCACCCCGGCGCGCGACTGTCAGACAGGCAAACGCCGTACCGCTCTCACCGGGCTCCCTTCGGAAAGCACACATGACTATCGACCTCGAACATCTTGAAAGCGTTTTGGAAGGCACCGAGGCGCTGTTCCTCGAGCCGCGCTCGACCTTTGACCGTGCCATCGTTGGCATCGCCAGCCGTATCAACCTGATGGTGGTTGCCTATGACCGCGAACTGGTCATTAAGGCAATGATGGACGACAACGGAATGGACCGCGATGAAGCTGTTGAATTCTATGAGTTCAACACCGCCGGCGCCTGGCTGGGCGAAGGCACACCAGTTTTCATTGAAACGTTCCGCGGTGACGATGCCGACGGTGAGGGTAACCCCGAATAATTACAAGAGCGGCTGGCAAGACCATCAGTTCCAGCAGAGCGCTGGGTGATGATGTCCTGTCAATCATCCTCGAAACGGAGTGACCATGGGCTGGGCGACACACTATATAGTAGCGCTACAAAGAGGCGAGACGGTACAGTTTCGCCCCCGAGGCAGCTCGATGGTGGGTCTTGTCGAGTCCGGCCAGCTTGTGACCGTAGCACCTTTGGGCACCCGCCTTCCCGAGAAGCACGATATCGTTCTCTGCAAAGTCAACGGCAAGCAGTACCTTCACCTGGTGAAGGCGGTCAATACCGGCCGCTACCAAATCGGCAACAACAGAGGTGGCATCAATGGCTGGATTTCGCTCTCTCAAGTCTTTGGCCGGTGTATCAAAGTTGAACCCTGAGCGGCCGTCGAGGGTAGTTGCCCCAGGACTTAGCTAGAACCTTCCTGCTCCTAATCTGTCAGCACCAATCGGACCTTCTGGTCCGATTTTTGTTTGACTTCGAGGAGACGGCACAAAAAACCGTCCATGCGAACATGGACGGTGTGAATTGCATCAAAGCCGATTTACAGTACGTTGGGCTGCTCCGACATGCCGAGGTATCGGTCCCAGGCGAAGTACACCTCCTGGTTGTACCGCGCAAACGGCGAATGGCGAGCATCGCACAGGAACGAACGGCACGCGCTCTTGAGCAGCAGACCTTCTTCGGGGACCAGGTGAGCGATGTCCTGCACCGGACCGGTCCACAAATACGTGGTGACCCAGTACGAGTCGTTCGCGCCTTTGCCTGGACAAGGGCCAGCGTACAGAGGCTCGAGGAACTGGGGGTCCAGTTTCAGGGACGTTTCCTCGAACAGCTCCCGCACTGCGGCTTCGATGTTCGTTTCGCCCGGGTCGACTTTACCGCCTGGGATACCCCAATGCGAGGTGCTGTCACGGCGGGAAATAGCCAGGACGTTCTTCGACGAACTGGTAGGAATGAGAACGCAGACGGCAGATTTCATGAAGCTCCTTCAATAGTGGATGGTCCTTCTGCGTGTAGCCATCGTCACTTATCTGCAGAAAAACGAGTTCGAACGTAAACGGATAAACCTATGGTGCCTATACGAGAAGCACACAGTTTGGCGAGAGATGTGTGTTCCCTATGTAAGCAAGCCCGAGATGCTCCTCGACCGAGCACGAAGGCACCCCCTAAAGGAAATTCACATGCAAGTTTATGGCAATATCGCGGGTCCAGTCGAAAAGAAGACTTCCAAGAACAACCGGATGTACTTCCGCTTCCGCATCGCCGAAAACCAGGGTAAGGACGACAACAAGTCGACCCAGTGGTACGACGTCAACGCCTTCATCGACGAACTCGACGGCGACCTGCTGGCCAAAGGCCTGTTCGTCAAGGTCACCGGCCGCCTCGAATGCGAAGCGTACCTGAAGAAAGACGGCACCCCGGGCGCCTCCCTGCTCATCATGGCCAATTCGGTCGTGCCAATCGAGAAGAAGGCCCGCACCGCCGGCGAAGAATAAGCGTCACGCTTAGCCCCTCATTCCAAACCCCTCCTGCCTTGGCTCGAGGGGTTTTTCTTTGGCACGACCTATACAGGCAAGGAATCTTTCGCAACCAACCCTGAGAACTTCTATGTCTGAACGTAGCCCTATTGGCGTAACCCTCGGTAACGTCGTCATCATCGCAACCGACGAGCTCGCGGTCATCGCTCACATTCCTGAAGCGATGGCCCCGGCCGACGCGCACCGACAGGCCCAACGCATCTTCGACGAGGGCATGACAAATAAGGCCGAACACTACGATTCGTTTTGCCGAGACGACTACGATATCGAGACGTTCCTTGAAGAGCAGCTTGAGACTCTCGGCTTCAAAGTAATCAATACGCGCAACCTGGCCGACCTCTAGCCTTGATTCAACCCCGCAAGCTTCTTGCGGGGTTTTCCTTTACGGCGCCGTTCAAGCCTTGAACGTCAAGCAAGGCCTCATCCGAACGGCCGCCCGAATCAGGCCAGCCTGCTCTTGAGCCTCGATTACCGGCCCGATGGGCTTGTAAGCTTGTGGCGCCTCCTCGATACGACGCTCCTCGCGCAACGTGACACATCTCCAGGTTTGGTCCTCCGCGGGCGCGGTTCGAAGCGCACGCACTTCCTGCCGGCGCATTCTCCGACCAGCACCATGGCTGCAGGAGTTCAGCCAGTCGGAATGACCAAGTCCCGTCGCCAAGTAGGAGCTGTCACCCATCGAACCTGGAATCAGCGCGAAGTCACCCCGGTGGGCGGGTGTCGCCCCTTTGCGGTGGACATTGAAGCCCTGCTCGGCCAAAACAACATTGTGCGGTACGTCCACGACCAACCGTGAGTCGCTAGAACCCGTCACAGCTTCCAGGTCAGCGCGAACCAGCTCTGCCAGAACGACTCGGTTGGCCCATGCATATCGTGCAGCAACGCCCATCGCCTCCATGTACTCGTGGGCCAGCTCTCCGGCGAGTCCGTACAGAGCACTCTCAGGATGACGCACTCCGGCGGGCCATTCAGCGCGCGCTCGAGCCATCCACGCATTGCCCACGAAGAAGCCCATATCTCGGGACCCGCTGTGAATCATGACCACGACGTCCCCCTTCTTCAGCCCTGCTCGGTATGCCGCGTGCCTGTCGAGAACCTGGTCGACTACCTGGAGCTCGACGAAGTGGTTGCCGCCGCCAGCCCCCCCGAGACACGGGTCTCGGAAGGTAGCATGTTTGTCGCCTGTGTACGCGACCGGCGCATGGCGGGAACTCCCTGCGAAACTCTGAAGGCCGATACAGCGTTCCAGCTCTTCTTGCATGCGTGCCCGGTCAGCGCCTGCCCAAATGCCAGCTGGTGCTACTTTGTCGAGAAATGCCGACGGACCCTCGTCGAACAAGGCTCGAAACGCCATGGTGCTAACCGGTACATCGCGGCCGCTGTCCAGCAAGCTTCGGGTCAGTCGGCTGACAAGAGCTTCCTTATGCTGCGCGAACTGGGTTTCGCTCAGCCCCGTAGTTACCAAGCGCATTCCGCAATTTATGTCAGTTCCAATCGCCGCGGGGATGACGAAGTCGCTATCGGTCGCAACCACGCTGCCTACTGGCGCAATAGAGCCTGGGTGAAAGTCGGGAGTCGCACAGGCCCTGCAAGCGCCATGTGCGCCGTCAGGAGAACGCACACTTGCGAACGCCAGCAGCTGCTGCACTGCTTTTTCTTCAAGGGGGAGCGCCGCGGGAAGCAAGATGCTTGCTTCGGCGGACTGGTTACGTACATGGTAGACGCCATCGCGATATTCGAGTGCGATGCCGGAACGGGCGAAAGCCCGGGTGAGTCGTTGATTGTTCATAGTCTGCTGTCCAGGAGGGAGACCCTCGTGATGTGCCAAAGGCACCGATGTAAAGACGCCTCCCGTCAAAAAGCGGGAAGAAGTCCTTTTTACGCAGCAGCGTCGAGAAAGGAGGAAGCCAAGTCTAGCGCATGCGTTTTAAATTTGCAACACTAGCGCTCTCTTCGGCCACCCAACTCCCCTGCCCGGCAACCTATACACCTAGTTGCCTATTTCCATCTTTTATTGCTTTAGTGCACAAAAATTCTTGATGTTTCCGTACCGCTACGCTAAACTGTACTCATCGTAGCGCTTCAGGCAAAGAATGTTGAGGCTACCTTCTAAAAGCACCGCCATATAAACGTATTCGCTAGACGACTAACGGTTTATTGGGGCTGCCGCAGAAGCCCCTGCTATGGATGGGCTTATGAAACTGCAGAAGGTAACCAAGAACGACCCAATCGAGCGCCTGGCGGTGGGTATCCACCAAAGCGTCAACAACGACCTGAAAAAGTACCAGGAATTCTACAAGTCGGTTCACGGCGAAGAGATTCCGATGGGCTTGATGGTCGAAGAGATGCTCAAGGCATTCATTGCTGAAGACAAGAACTTCCAGAAGTTCAAGTCGACGGGCGGCGAGAAGTGATGGCAGGGGGCGTCCAAACGGACCGGGTCGCAATGCCTGGTTGGGCGGCGAAGGGAAAGCTGCGGTACGAGCTGGTCTTCGACGTGGAGACGCCTTCGAATAATGTCATCAAAGGTATGCACTTCCATGTGTACCGCAAGCTGCGAAAGCAGTGGCAGATGATGACGCTGGTGCAGCTGGGGCGTAGACCGTCCCAGCCTATTCAGCAGGCGTTCCTGGTGGTGGAACGTCAATGTGCGGGTTCGCTGGACTGGGACAACGCGTACGGGGGGCTTAAGCCTCTTTTGGATTGTTTGGTGACGCCAAGTGAGCGGAACCCTGATGGTCTGGGATTGATTGCAGACGACAGTCCAAAGCATATGCCGTACCCCCCTTATGTGGGGCAAAGCAAGGCGAAGCGGGGTGCAGGCCGAACGAGGGTCCTGATTTTTGACTTAGATGAGGAGCCTTGATGAGCAATGCAGCAGCTGCGGGAACGTCCGCAAAAGCGGGTCCGGACTGAAAGGCTACATCTCTCAGGTTCGCGACCCGCGGCTCTTTTAAGCGCCCTTCGCCCGCTACAAATTTTTACTAAAATTTTTAACAACCGATTTCCCCTGGAGCCGACAATGACCGAACAAGCCGAACTGATGCCGATTATCTCTACCGAACGCAAGCGCAAGCAGGTCGTTCCGCCTAATCGCGTCACCAAAGAGATGTCGCTGTTCGACTATCTGCGCCACTGCTCGCCTCCGCTGGACCAAAAAATCATCGACATCGCCTGCTCCCAAATGCAGGTGCCGCAAGAACTGCGCCGTGACGCTGGCCAGGAAATCGCCATCGTCTGGGCTCAAACCACTCCGGACTGCCGCGAGTTCAAGCCAGGCCAGGTTGCTGCTTACGCGCACCGCATGGCTCGTCACGTGGCACTGCGCGTACGTCGTGACCTGGGTTCGCCAGTTCGCCTGCCTGGCTCGGCTTTCCGCAAGCGCAAGGACGGCACCTCGTACGTTACCCCAGGCGCCCTGGCCGCGCCGTTGTCGTGGAACGACATGGAAAGCTGGTTCCAGGCCGAAGGCCGTGAAGATGGCCAGAGCGCGGCGTTCGAAGGCGTCGACATGCAGGAGTTCACGGCCGCCGCGGAAAGCCTGGATGCAGCAAGTGGCGTTGCCGTCGAAATCGACGAAGATGCGGAAACCCGCAAAGAACGCAACGATATGCTCAACGCCAGCGCGGAAATGCTTACCGTGCGCCAGGCCAAAATCATGTCGCTGCTCGTCGAAGGCGAGTCGTACGAAGAAATCATGACTGCCATGGGCATCAAGAAGGGTGTGCTGATGCGTGAAATCGCAATCGCCTCATCGCTCATCGTCCCGGCGTAAGCCGGCTCAACCTGATACACAAAGGCGTCGAATGCAAAAACTCTTCATCGTTGCGGCCCTATTGGCGGCAATTGGCCCCGCCCAGGCGACAGACCTGGGTGTCCAGGGCAAGACCTGGCCTATCATCGAAATCGACTTTCGCCAGCTCCTGCTTGAGTCGGCTGGCCGTGCGGACCTGAATGCAGCACAGCAAGAAGTAAAAGAATCGGCCAACCGGTTCTTCAACGAGCTGCCGCAGCGGAACCTACCAAGTGCCGAGGTTACGTCGACCAAGTACATCGACCCGTCGATTACTTTGAGCTCGGACATCAGCGCCCCGCTCCCGAACGCCAGTGGCGACTACCAGTGGACGCAGCTGTTTCCAAAGGGCACCCGAGTCAACCCGTTGGAAAAGTACCGCCCGCTTACGGCGATGCTCTTTTTCGACGGCCGGGACGAAACCCAGCTGAAGTTCGTGCGTGAAGCACTCGCGTCCAATCCGATGCGGATTGTGCCCGTCGAAACGGCCGGCGCCAACGTAAAGGACCTGAGCAAGTCATTTGGACGCCCTATCTACTACGCTAGCGAGCCGATGATGGCGCGCTTCAAAGTCGCAAACCTTCCTTCGCTGCTGTACCCCGCCTCCGGTGATTACGTTCTATACCTCGGAATGACCGCGTTTGCGCGACCATACAAGCTCGCAGAGCTCGAGACTGTTTGGCCAAAGACCGTCCAAGGCCCGGTCATGGGCGTAAGCACGACGACCGTAACCGAAGCTGAACGAAAAACTATCGGTACGCTCCTCAACATCAATCCGAAAGACAAGCCGAATGCAAAAGACAATTAAACAGCTGCTCCTGGCTTCGGCGTTCGCGCTGATTGGCCTGGCGAGCACGGTACACGCCCAGGAAAACACCGGAGGCGGGTTCATCAACAACGGCGAAGGGGCGGATGTCCCTACGACTGGCGGTACCGAAGGTGCCGGCGGAAAGAATCCGGCCTGCCATGGCGAAGTGTTCAACCCCTTCAAAGACATGGATTGGAACCTGGTGTTCCCTATCACCATCATGGGCGTATCCGCTGGCGGCGGCACGAATCCTCCACTGATGTACGTTCCGCCGGTATGCGTCTGCCCAGGGCCTTTCGGTATTCCCTCGTACGGAATCGGCGTAACCTTCTGGGAGCCTCTGTACGTGTCGGAAATCCAACGCACGCCAGGCTGCTTGTCTACCCTGGGTGGTGAGCAAATTCTGGAAGACTACATTAGCCTGCACGGCGAGCACGAAGCAGGCGCGGACGGCGGCAACTCGGGTACGACAACGCGTATGCAAGGGCACTGGTATCAGTACCCAGTCTTCACCATGCTCGACATCTTGAAAGACCTGGGCTGCAAGAATTCGTCGGGCTTTGCGTTGGGCTACATCACCGAAATCGACTCGACCTGGCAGGACGACAGCTGGGGCGCGATGTACACCCCTGAACAGTCCCTATTCGCCAATCCAATCGCACAAGCCGCGTGCGCCGTCGACGCTGTCTCGTCCAATCTGGGCATGACCTTCGACCCATTGTTCTGGTGCGCTGGCGCATGGGGGCCGATGTACCCATTGACAGGTAATTCGCAGCCTGGCAATGGCCCCTTCCTCACGAATGGTCAAATTCAAGCGAAGTTCATGTTCCGATTGCACCGCCTCGGCATGCTCTGGCAGACCATTGGCCCGACAGCTATTTGTTCGACCCATCCGAACCCGGTCATCATGAAGAGCCAGTATCGCATCAACCAGATTGGCCCGATTGCTCGCCGCGGCTCGAACCCTCCGCCTGTCATTGGCTCGCATGGCCTGACCCTCAGCCCTCCGGTGCCAAATACCCCAGGGCAGGAGTCGACCGACAACCTGATTTGGCAAGGCCAGCAGTGCTGCGCCCGCCTGTACTAACCTAAGGAGCATGGCATGATGAAACTCACGTTGATGGCAGCATTGTTGCTCGCAGCTGCAGGACCGGCTCTGGCCCAAACGGCAGTTCCGCCGACCGGCGCCGTGAAGGTGGTAGACATGGACAGCGCCGAGTTCAAGCAGAAAGTCGCGGAAACCGAGGCGGCAGCTCCCCTGATGGTCTCGAAGGAAACGGCCGGCTCTGCTCTCGACCCGAAAGAGCGCCAGCGTCTCGAGATGATTGCGCAGCAACTGACGGACAAGACTCTCCAGCGGTATCACTCGGATGAAGGCAAGAAGTTCGAAAGCGCAGCAATGCAGATGAAACGCCGCGCCGACGACATCGCCGACGAAGCGTTGGCTGGTGGACGGGAGAAGGTGCTCAAGTTCCTCGGCATCGACGCTGCGAAGAACGCGAACCTGTATTACTTCGTGTCCTTCTCGATGCCAGTTGAAATGATGCGCTCCTACGTTCTGGAGGCCATGTGGTCCGGCGGCACTGTGGTGGTTCGCGGCATACCGAAAGGCCGAACGATGAAGGATTTCTTCACGGAAGACCTGCGCCAGCTTATTTACAGCAAAGGTGCCTCGGCCAACATCTCTCTCGACCCTCGCCTGTTCGAAGCGTACAACGTCCAGGCGGTGCCGGCTATCGTCTACACCGAGGACCGTAGCCAGCTCATGTGCGCTGGCCAGGGTTCCTACAAGGTGATGAAAGACGGTCGCGAGATGAGCTACGACAACTGCGCGCCGCTCGAGGCGAGCAAGTACTGGAAGATTTCGGGCGCAGTGACTTCGGACTACGCCCTGCGCGCCTTCGTTGAAAAGGGCGCGCCTGGGGCACAGGTGTTCCACAATGCCCTGCGCAAAGGCATGGCCCCGGGCGTCGTTGTGCCGCAAGGGCAGCAGGCCTTCACCGGTGACTGGAAAGACGCCATCTCGCCAGATGACATCATGACTGGTCGCAAGGCCATCGAGGAAGCCCGTCAGAAACACCTGCAAGGCGTGGAAGCTGCAGCTGCTGCGTCGGCGACCCTTCCGGCACAGGTCAAGTAACCTCCCCTGCCTCAATGAGCCCCGCGCGCCTGCTGGCCCGCGGGGCTTTCGTTTTGGCCCAAGAAAAAGCGCACCCGAAGGTGCGCTTGAAATCAATCAGAACTTACGTCGCTCACAGCAAACTTGCCGGGACAACGCTTACAGTGGTAGCGAGCCTCTCCAACGGGCGCGGTACTCTCCAGCGCCAGGGTTCCTGCCGCACCACAGTACGGACAGAAGTTTGGCTTCCGAGCCCGGAGGCTGGCCTGCAAAGAAGGAAAGCTCTTGTGCCCTTCGGCCCTGGCAATGGCCGTAAGCAGCTCCCCGTGCTTTGGAGAGAACCCATAGCTGGCCAAGACTCGACCGATTGCGTCCGCTCGCTGCTTCAGACACGCACCTGCATCGGCAGGCTTGACTGCCGTTGAGGCGATGACCTTTATACCAGGCGAGACAGGTACGAGGTGTCCGTAGTTCGAGCAGGCCGACCGGATGAGAAGTCCCTCGCCGGCCAGTTTTGCCTCGTGCCAGATTGGATGTGCTGCCGCGGCCGTGAGGTGAAGCTCTCCGGATTCACGCTTGTCCTGCATATCCATGGCGCCGAGCACCTTGTCGAGGACCTGGCGCTCGAACTCCGGCGCAGGGTGAGTCCGGGCTCGCGCAGCGGCCTTTGCCCAGTTATCGCGGTGAGCTTGCTCTTGCCCGTCCGAACGCCAGAGGCGTTTCTCGCGAGCGTTCATCAAGGAGAGCAGCTCCTGCAGCAAGGAGAAAATAGTAGTCATGAAGATTCCTTGGTTAGCGCAAAGCGCCGTGTATTGAACTTGCCTGCCTTAGCCCGAGCGCTTTGTCTTCCAACAAAAGTTCACGAGGATGGGTGCTGCCGATGATTTACCTTGGCGAAATGCCGCAGGCGGTGGGTTCACCTTGACCTGGCGAGTATAGGGAGGGAGGACTCTGCAGAGGATTTTGACATGCAAATCGTACACGGCGCGGGGGCTAAAGAGATTCGCTACACGTTGTAGACAAAACCTCTAAGAACGTCCGCATAATGAAAAAAACGCTCCTCCTTCTGTCCTTTGCCCTGTGCGCGAACCTCGGTTTCGCACAGACATCGGCGCCCGCACCCACCGCTGCCAGCACGCAGGCAGCGAAGGATGCTGCTACCGGGTTTGCCGGCATGATGCGTGGCTCTTCGCCCGTTCTCGTCAATGGCGAAGTCCAGCGCACGACCAACAACAACGCCACCATGGAGCGCACGAGCAGCAACTCACAGAAGTCGCAGATGGAGTATTTTCAAAGCGTGACGGGAATTAGCGGTGCCACGGCCGAAGGGACCGGGCGCGACGGGACTCTCGGCGCCAGCAGTGCCATCAACACTTACGTGGATTTTTCGTGCAAAACCGAATCGGCTGCCCGCAAAACAGCAGGAGGCTACGTGTTCCAGCTCGAGAGCTGCGCGCAGAGCGGAACGTCCGTTCAGTCGGTCACTCTCAAGATGTGCTCGGCTCTCCAGCGTGGAGGTTCGTGCAGCGAAGCTTCTGCCTTCTCCACCCCTACTGTTCTGGCCTCAGGTTCGTATGCAACGGTGGACGGCGTGAAACTGGGGCTAGGCTGTAATGACAGCAACAGCGCGTGTCGCCTCAGTGTCTCAGCGAGCTACACCATGGCCACGCGTACGGCTGATTACGACAAGACCGTACAGGACCAGGTGACCGCGAACGGTAACGATGCCAACTCGGCCCAGGGCAGTATCACCGCGATGCGTACTAAGACCAACGAAAAGGGCCAAAACGCCTACGAGGCCGCGATGGTTTCGGACGGCCGAGACATGGTCGACTGCGCTAAAGACAATAACGAGCGTACAAAAGCCGGCTTACCCGCAATTACCTGCGACGGCAAGCAAACCGTTCAAGTCCAACAAGCCCCGGCCAACGCACCACCAGTAGACTGCAATTCGACAGGGCTGTGCGTGCGTACAGGCGTGAAAACCACTACGTTCTCGCGCAGCTGCACGCGAACCTACCCGCTGACCTCGAAGATTTGCGAAATGCAGACGAAGACCAAGGCGTGTACAGTCACCTGGGTCGATTCAGAAGACAAGGATGACAAAGGCGTTCCGCTGAAAGTCGAGTCGAACAGCTGCGCTCCAGCAGACCTGGAAGGCGCAAGCAAGTTCAATTCTGCTGACACGACTTGCGCCGTCGAGCGTAAAGACGGAGAGAAGACCGTATGCGAGCGCTACAACCGCACCGACTACTATTCTTGGGCCCCGAAGGCCACTGGCGCCTGCTATGGCGACCCATACAAGGTCGGCGGGAGCTGCACTACTGACGCATCGCAGACCGATACCCAGTGCCCAGCTGGAAACTGGTTCGGCCGTACGAAGACTGACACTGAGTGCACGATGCTGCTGGACGAGGGTCGCACAATGCAAGTTGGCGAGAGTGTCATCGCTGGATGCGGCGTTTGCCCTGCATCGAAAACGGGAACGCTCTGCTACGCGGCCACTCCCCTGACTCGCGACCCGCTGTCGCTGAGCGAATACGACCGCCAGGACGGTGGCTTCTCAGTTCCAACTGAGTCGGAGGATAGCTGCGCAGCTGTCGACTTGAACGGATGCTCCCTGACCAGCAGCGACCAAGTTGCCAATAACGAAACTGGCATGGTGACGTCGCGCCGTGAAACATACACCTGCACGAAGCAAACGGAGTCCTGCCTTGAATACGCCGCCAAGGATGCACGCTGCTCGGTGACGACGGTCGACAATTTCGGCTTGGACAAGGAAGGCTTCCGCGCGGGAGCGTCTGATGAGGCAATGAATTCCGCTTTGGCCAACACCGCAGTGCTCAATTCGATTGGCGGCGCCGCCTCCGAAGGTAAGCTGGATGTCAACGGCGCTACTATCGTGCCACTCCTGTTCCAAGGTGAAGCGCAGGACTGCGAGCGTCCAACCGGCTCTTGGGGCTCGAACGGCTACTACCAAGACTGCTGCCGTATTAGCCTGGAGCGTCCAGAGAAGAAAACCGGTAAGGTTAATGAGTGCACCGAAGAGGACGCACGGTTGGCTGCTGCGCGCCGGGCGAACTACACCGTGCTCATTGGCACCCAGTGCTCGAAGAAGGCCCCTTGGCCGCTGAGCAAGTGCATCCGCGAACGCCAGGTCTACTGTGCGTTCCCAGGTGTCCTGCCCCGAATCATCCACGAGCAAGGCCGCAAACAGCTTGCTGAGATGGCCAAATCCGGTTCGTCGGCTCAGACCGAGAAGGCACTCATCAAGTTCAACTACTACGGCACCACGGGCACCTGGAGCGCTCCTGTCAAAGCAAACAATGTTTCGCTCGCTGCATGGCAATGGCCATCGTATTGCCGCGACCTGGGCGAAGCTGCGAAGGCCCTGAGCAAAGACCCAACCGCGAAGGACTGCGCAACGCGTCTGACCAACTACTTCGCGGTGTGCGATAACCCTGCCGGCTGCGGCGAGCTGCCTGTGTACCCTGAGCTGGGCTCGGAGCGGTGGCGCATCTCCACCACGGACCCGCTTCAGGCGGTGACAACGGCGGTGTCGAACTACGCCGTGGTGAACGGTTCGTGCGACCCGACGAGCTCGGAGTGCGACTATGAGATGTCCGCCTGGCCGGCCGGTGTTGGTGGCCGCGCTGTGGTGCGCAAGTATATGTCGTTCCCTGTGTATGTCGCAGCAGGCAGCACAGCCAAAGGCGACTTGGTCAACATTGGCGACTTCATGTTCCAGCCAATGTCGACAGCTGTTGCCGGGGGGGCCTTCCCTACCTCAATGCCTGCGACCGTGCGTCTGAATTTCAGTTCGGACGGTGGCCAGTCCTGGCGCCCAATCGACATCCCTACCAGCGACAGCAAAGAAATGACTTTGCCAGGTTCTGATGCGAAACTGTCGGGAAGCTGCCAGCTCGGCACCAACACCTGCCAGTTTGCGTTGACCGGCACTGCGACGGTCAAGGCGATGGATTGGGGTAACGTGAACAACCCTAACTGCGAGGGCTTCACGCCTGGTCAGCTTGCGGTACTGGACTTCGGCAAGATGGACCTGTCCGAGTGGCTGTCGACGGTTGCCTCCAATATCAAGGCGCCAAGCGCCGGCGGCATGGCTGCGGTCGCGACGACCCAGATGACCGAGTTCAACCAGAACTTCCAGTCGGGCAAGGCAAGTACTGTGACGATGGCGGCGCCACAAGGTGCGCAGTTTGCCAAAGTGTCGCCTGCCGAAGGATTTGGCCCATTTGACGTCTCTGTAAAGGTCGGAGGATATTGGCCGGTGACTTACGGCGACCCTGCGAAAGACACAGACAAGGTCACAGCTGTTTCGGTGGATTGGGGCGACTGCACGATTGGCGACTCGGCCAGTGTTGTCACCAATGTCAATGGTCAGGCCGCCCACGGCTTTATCGCATCGCACCGCTACACCCGGCCAAGGGATATTCCTGCAGCATGTGGTGGTGGAGGCAACCCTCAAGCAAACCTGACCCATACGGTCAAGCTTAAGGTGTCGACGTCCAAGAGTGGTGTCCAGACAGTGACGTTGCAGGTCAAAAACGCGCACAATACGATGCCAGGTGCGTATCAAACCAATACGGGCGGTTCGGTCAACCACACTCCGACCACGAGCGCTACGATTCCAGCGTCGAATACGCCGCCAGGTAAGTAACACCGGTACCTGCACAAATGCCCTGCCTTTGCGGCAGGGCATTTTCATTGGAGGTTGGTCCCAAAGCAAACGGCGCCCTCAGGCGCCGTTTCGATACTGCTCGAATTCGATTATGCGGCTTGGACCGCCGGCTGATGCCATTGCAGGTCTTCAACGGAATCATCCTCGAGCAGGGAGGCTTCGAGCATGCGGCTGAGACAGCAGGTACGGCGCGCCATTGCAAGCACGGCAACGTTATCTGCGTTTGCCTGAACGTAGACACGCGCACGTTCGGAAACGACGCGATACAGTGCGTCCGTGGTCTTGCCATAGCCTGCGTCGGCCAGGTCAAGGTATTGGGCAAAGTCCCACAGGATGTCCAGCGTCATCGACAAGTCCATTGCACGAGCGCGAACGACAGCGGCGGCCGAAGCGAACAGGTCAACAAACGGGTCGCTGGCCAGGGCTGGGATGCGAGCGAGGTGGATGCGTGGTTGGGACTGGGACAGCATGATTCTTCCTTGTGGGCTATTGTCAGCTGCAAGCATTGCTTGCTGCACATACATTGGTTTGACTGCTAGTTCTTCATCCACGGCGCAATTTGCTGCTATCGCTCGGCCGTTTGTGGCGACTCTGCGGTAAGGACTTTGTTGTGACCTTCAAGGCTCAATTCTTGGTTAGGTCAGCAAGGCTTCAGGGGCAGTTAATTGTTGTCAGGGAGTAAGAAAGATTGTATCGAAGAAACTTGGGTTTCACAACATATTGTAGGGGTAGTCCTACTGGATAAATATACAGTATTTTGCAGGATTGGTTTGTTTTCCTTGAAACGCCAATAGGCTCTAAACCTGATAACTTATTGATTTCATTAAAAACTATCACTGCCATAGGCAAAACGTATTGACACGTTTTTGTGACAATGTAACAAGTTTAGAGTAAGCGCTCTAGTAAACAGTAAATTCTCCAAAATGCGACAGTGACAATTGGTGAGAATTATCCTACGTCCATTTTGATGCAAAGGAGGTACTGTCCTACAAACAATGTCACACTGGCTAGCCGCTCGAAAATACGAGGTAATGCAGGGGCGTCACGCCACGTACCTAGATAAAGAAGGTGTCCCTATACACTCAGAGGCTGCCTCCTGTTGAGGACAACAGCCATCCGCCCCAAGGACAACAACATGCTTCTCTTAGAAATTATCATCATCGTCGCAGCGATTGTCTTCCTGCTAGTGCAAGCGGATAAAGTTCGCAGCAAGCGACGTTCGAATGCAGTTCCGGAACTTGCCGGCAAGACGCCTGCAGCAGACCTCCCTCACAAATCGAGGGGAACTGCATCAACAACCCTGCCGCTGCCCCTGCAGCTGAAAATCGCGGGAACAACCCGCCTTACATCGAGCAAGGTATCGTTCTTCGGCCAGTTCGGCATCCCCGTAAAGCGAATCTGCGACGCGTGCGTGTACTCCGGCGCCGGCACTATTGACGCCTTCCCTGAGGAAGTCGCAGTTGCCATTCGCAAGCTCTACGAAGAAGGCACAGCAGTCGGCCCAGACATCATGAACATCATCTTCCACGAACGGCCGCTCGCAGCGGGCGAAGCCCTGTACTTCGCATTGACGCGAAGCGGTACGGCGGAGCATCCTGAATATTTGATGTACGCGTTCCTGGACAAAGTTCGCACTTAGGACCATACCCCTGATTCCAAGCCCTCGTTCCTACGAGGGCTTTTTTTTAGACCTACCTTATCCCCTCACAGCGAGGTGACCGCCATCGTCGGGCAGCTTCCAGCCGTCATAGAAGCGATGCACTTACTGGACTACTGTCGGAACTGCACTCGCCGAAAAGAACAGCCCCTGTGAAGGGGCTGTAGTGATTGAATGAGCAAGCTTAGCTGGCTGCAATAGTCCTAAATTCGGACCAGTAACCCCGAACGCGGGGAGCGTAGTTTGTGGCGTTACCACTGTAGCGTTTGAGTGCCTTGTTGAGATTGCCACCAGTGCCTTTTAGATAAGCTCGGAGTATTCCAGCGCCAGCCTGGATGTTCGATTCCGGATGGCGTAGGCCAGCCGGATGCTTTAGCTTGGCTACCGTCTTCTGATGGATGCGAGGAACGACTTGCATTAAGCCGACTGCTCCATACCCGCTTTGAGCTTTCGGCTGAAAACTCGATTCTTTTGCCATGACAGCCAAGAGCAACAGGGGGGATAGTCCTGTGTTGACTGACTCCTTATAGGCAGCCTGGACAATGCGGCGCGCGGCCGGCTCCGGCACGCGGTAGGTACTGGCAATGAAGCCCGCAAGCTTTTTCTTGGTGGCAGGGTCGCCCGGGTCTACCGATGCGGTCCATTCGGGCCGCTCAGTTTGGCCAGGCGGCACCATTCCAGGCGAGATGGAACGGGGAATGGATGCGAGAACGAGGATGGAGCAAAACAAGAGGGCCTGCACTAGGCCTCGGAAAGTGACCTGTATCATAGGATGTCCTTTTGATGTTGACATTCTGTATAGGTAACAGGCGAAAAAAAGGCGGACATGAAGTCCGCCCAAAAAGGCAAGCAGGACGCGGGGTCACACATCCTCTACCGCAATAGTATTGTAAACGCTGCTGAACCGCAAGGATTTTGCTAAAAGGAGACAATTTTAGCTGAAAGCGTTTAAAAGTTGCGTCCCTATACATTCGATATATCTCGCACGGAGTGCTGTCGCATGCTTATCGGACGTAAAGATGCCCTGGCTTTAGGGGCAATAGGCGCAGGAGTTGCCGCCGCTAGCCCTTGGCTCGCTGGCAACCTGCCCGCCCTGGCCTCCTTGGCTCTGCCCGCCGGCGGCGCCGCATGGCTCACTCATAAACGCACCAAGCAATGGCTTAACCGCGTCGACACGTCAAAGCGCGAAGGATTCATCCTTCCTTCGGACGAGACCTTTGGCGACTTTGCGCTCACGAAGCGTAACGGTCTGCGCATCGGTTACACCCAAGACAAGGGACTGCCGCTCGACATCGAAAACGGCTTCCTGCAACGCCATACCGCCATTATCGGCCAGTCCGGGGTCGGAAAGACGACCTTGGGCGAATTTTTGCTTTGGCAACAAGCCACCCGCGGAGGGGGCTTCGTTTTCATTGACGCGAAATTGGATGCCGATACGCGCGACAAGCTGGGCATGATGATGGACTTGGCCGGCCGCAGTGACGAGTTCTACGTCCTGAACGTCGACCAGCCTTGGAATTCGAACACCTATAACCCGCTGCTAAAAGGCGACCCGGACGAGATTGCGTCCCGACTGCTGAATCTGCTCCCATCCTCGGAAAACAATCCCGGTTCGGACTTCTACCGTCAGAGCGCGAACCACGCGCTGACCGTCATCATCGGCGCTCTGAAAGCCGGTAAGCGCCGTTACCACTTCTCCGACCTGGCTATTTTGATGCAGTCGGCTCGTGCGATGCAGGAGCTCGAACGCATTGCGCCGGCCAACAGCCCCGAGAAGATGGCGCTCCAGGTGTTCCTGGACCAATTCCGTAAGAAGGGTAAGGAAGGCGTACAGATTGACGTCGACCGCATCAAGACCGTTCTGGGTGGTATGAGCGGACGTATCGCGCTGTTCGCGCAGGGCAAATTCGGCCAAGTGTTCAACACCTACACGCCAGAAATTGACCTGACGGATATCGTCATGAACAATAAGTGCCTGTACGTCATGCTGCCCACCATGGGTAAAGACGTCGCTGCACTGAACCTCGGTAAGATGGTTCTGTCCGACTTGCGTACCGCGGTGTACAACGTGCAGGGCTTGACAAAGAATCTGCGCCCGAATCCGCCGTTCCTGGTGTTCGCCGACGAAATGGGCTCCTACGTTATGCCCGGCATCAGCCGACTTTTCGAACAGGCACGAAGCGCCAATATTTGCATGGTCCCGGCTTTCCAGACATTCGCTAACTTGCAGTCCGTGTCGCCCGACTTCGCCGACATTATCATCGGTAACACGTGGAACAAGGTCTTCTTCAAGTTCGCAAGTAAGGATAGCCCGGAGATGGCCGCCGAGATTATCGGCATGACGCAGCGGTACGCGAAGTCGATTTCGCTCTCGGAGAACCAGGGCAACTCGGCAAGCAGCACCCGCGCTACACCGCAGGGCAACGAATCGACCGGCGGCGGCATGAGCGAGTCCTGGCGCGAACAAGAAGAGTACCGGGTGACTCCCGACCAGCTGCGCTCGATGGGCATGGGTGAAGCGGTTGTCATGAGCGGCGCTCGAATGTTCCACATCAAGACACCGATGATGCTGTTCCCCGAGCCGGTGCCGGAATACCGTGTCATTCGCCGTCGAGTTGTGATGCCTGCCGATGAAATGCAACTGGACTATGAGGGCCGCTACAAGGAGTTCCTCATGGCTGCCGAAGACGAAGGCCGCGCAATACAAGCGGCCGACAATGCGGGCTACAAGCCGCCTACCCCTTAACGAAAGGATATTGCGTCATGAACGAAATCTTCATGTGGCTCGGACTCTTTGCCGCCGGACTCATCGTATGTTCAAAGATTCCCGGCATCGAGCACCTGGTCAAGCCTGTGATTGGCCTGGTGTTCAGCGCCATTCAATTCATCGCCGAGAATGGTGGCAACTGGTGCATCTGGTTGTTCAAGATACTATGGGGCTCGCACATCGAGTTCATCCGGCACTTCATCGTACCCATTGAAGTGCTCGACCCCTCAGCTGCCGTCCGTGTGGACGACTAGCAGTCAATCCCCGCTTGGTGCGGGGATTTTTGTTTCAGAAGCAGCGCCCCGAATAGGCTCTCTCTAGTATGTAGGGTCGTCGGCGAAGGAAGGATATGCCGGCAGCTTCTTCTGCGCGCGGGGAACCTCGACACTAACGGGACGATTGCATACAGTGCAGGTGACCTCAGCCTTGAAGTGGTCAGCGCCTTCTGGCATACACTCAACCTCCCACGGCCCGGCTGCGACCGGTGCGTACCGAAGCTTGATGTCAGATGGGTCTGGCGCGAGCACACTACCGCAGTGTCCACATTTAACGTGATGTTTGGTGCCAACACTTACAACTCTCATGCCATACTCCTTCAGTAATTGATACGGTCTGCAGAGGGCCATCCTCACCCTATGTTGAACGGTCGGGCTCCGACGGACGCGCGGTAGTCACAACTAATCCTGAGTTGAGCGCCTCCCTGCGGGGTATGCGAAGCGAATCACCCACACTGCAGTCGGGCAAGCGAACAACCCGCCTCCCCTTGCGCTTGAAGCGCTCCATGAGATTTGAAGTGATGTCGACGAGCCCAGGCAGCGCGACGTCACCCGGGGCGCCCAGTTCGCCAAATGCCAAGTACATGCGCTGTGCCGAGGCTACGAGCTTCGCTTTCGTCACCGTTACCTGCTCCAGGTGCCTCCGGAACACACGTATGCCCGGCACTCGGTGCAACGACTGAATGTTGGCATCCAGGCGCCCCCGTTCGTAGCGCAGGGCATGCAGGTGAGCGATAGGTATGGAGTCCAGATGAACATGACTGTCCGGAGCCCCTACGCGCGTTGCGTAAAGGTGCACGGCGTCGACGCGATTGGGGCATACCGCACCAGGAGCCGAAGTGGCAAGGGCCTCCTCCTCCGCGTGCTGCAACACCGCCTGACGGGCCAGCGCAAGGCAAATCGGAGCGACCCTTCCGTAGCTTGCTTCCCACTGCTGGAGAGTCAGTACGGTTTTGAGCCACGCCGGCGGGCCGAGAGCAGCAACCGCGACTACGTGCACCTCGTGGGTCGCGCAATACACAAGAGCATATCGCTCTCCAGCGCCACCCCGTCGGTCAAGCCAAAAACAGGCACCTGACGATAGCCGGTCCAGCAGCTGGCCCCCTGAAATGCCGGTGCGTTCGAGTACCCTTAACTCGGCGTGTGGGCTAAGCTCGAAAACCTGTTCCCGTCCTGTCACGCAGCGTCCCTCACCTTTCGCACGAAACCGATGGCCTGGTCAACACGACTAGCGTATTGCACCGCAATGCCCGGCACTCCTTTTTTCAACTTGTTGGCAGTTGGGATAATAGCATTCGTGAAGCCCAACTTGGCCGCTTCGCGTAGGCGTGATTCTGGGTCGGTTACCGGGCGCAGCTCGCCGGCCAGCCCCACTTCGCCAAAGACGACCAGGCCTGCGGGAAGTGGTCGGCCGTTCAAAGATGAGTGCACCGATAGGAGCGCGGCGAGGTCCGCAGCGGGTTCCGTTAGCTTAACGCCGCCGACTACCTTCAAATACACGTTCTTGTCGAAGGCAATGGTGCCGGTGTGCTTGTTCAGTACGGCCAGCAGCATCTGCAGCTTATTCAGGTCGAAACCTTGAGCGAAACGCCGAGGATTGGGCGATGCCGAATCTTCGACAAGAGCTTGCACTTCGACGAGAAACGGGCGGTTGCCCTCGAGCGTGGCCAGGACACACGAACCGGCGACGGGCTTTTCGTGGGTGGTCAAGAACATGCTCGACGGGTTCGAGACTTCCTCAAGACCCTTGTCCCCCATGGCAAATACCCCCATCTCATTGACCGCACCGAAACGATTCTTATAGGCGCGAATCATCCGGAACGGCGAACCTGGTTCGCCTTCAAAGTGAAGCACGGTATCGACCATGTGTTCAAGCACACGGGGGCCTGCCAGGTCGCCATCCTTGGTCACGTGCCCGATGAAGATAAGGGAGATGCCTGACGACTTGGCCAAGCGGGTGAGCTGCGCGGCGCACTCGCGCACCTGAGCGACAGAGCCCGGCGCGGACGTCAGCTGAGACGAGTACATCGTTTGAATGGAGTCAATGACCATGACGGTGGGCTTGCAGTCGGCAACCTCGGCGAAGATTTTCTCCAATGCGATTTCGGCGACCAATTCGATGTTGGCGTCACCTACGCCCAGTCGGTCTGCTCGCATGCGAACCTGCTGGCTCGATTCTTCACCCGTGGCGTAAAGCACGACTGCCGAACTGCCGAAGTGCGCCATGACCTGCAAAAGCAAGGTCGATTTACCGATGCCAGGGTCGCCACCAATAAGCGTAACGGAGCCAGGTACCAAGCCACCACCCAACACTCGGTCAAACTCCCCCAGGCCCGTGCCCACCCGCTTGAATTCGCCTGGCTCGGCGTTTTTCAAACTCACACGGGCGCCGGCAGCGCCAGCCCAGGCAGCATACCGGTTCGGACCTGCGGCCGCGGCCTCGGGAGCTACCACAGTCTCGTGAAGAGTGTTCCAGCTCCCGCAACCGGGGCACTTGCCCGCCCACTTCGCTTCGGTGTGGCCACAGCCATTACATACGTAGGAAGTCTTAGATTTTGCCATTTCGATTTTTTTCAGTAGCAGATGTAATAGTGTAACAAGTGCCGTATGGAAAGTCTATATTTAAAAAGCGTGTGCCTATACAGCTCTTAGTGACTTTCCGCCCCCTCACTAGGGGCACTGCCCGGAGAACAAGATGGCTGACGAAATCGACATGGCTAATGAAATGGCCGACCTGCACCTGAAGAACGCGCTCCTTAACGTGCGCGCCCAACCCAAGTTGCCGCCTAAAGGCGTGTGCTACTACTGCGAAAGCAAAGTTGAAGGCGAGAAGCTGTACTGCGACTCGGACTGCGCCTCGGACCACGAGAAAGAACAGCGCCTGCGCAACCGACGCTAAACGCTAATGAAGGTCACCTCAAAAGAAAATTGAAGAATTTTCGCAAAACAGGTGAAAAATATAAAATTCAGTGCTACACTGAAAACATCAGCAGCAAACGTTGTGAAATCGGTACAACAAAGTTGTTGACGAAATGAAAGTGCCAGTAGTAGACTGTCACTTCTTGATGCGGCAGGCGCGGTTTTCGCAGCCTGCCACTGATTACCCAAAACTGAACTAAACGCTACTCAACCCATACAAATACGGACCATATCGTGAACGCAACTCTGATTAACCTGCAAAATTCCGCGTCAGTCGCCCAGCGACTCGGCTCGGGTGCGCTCGTCCAAAAGACGAACGGCAGGCTTCAGTCGTGCACAGCAGTATGTTCCTTGTTTAGCGGTTGCAAGCAAGGGTCGTTTAAAACCACCCGGTAATACCTGATTAGACTTTGAGTCCCGTCAGGTTCAGCCAGACGGGAAAGCTCCAAAGTCGATTCCAGGATTACATCCACCGCCCACCTCTCCGGGCCGGAATCCCCCCAAAAGCAAACCCCGACTGGCGAAGCGAATCCTCGCTTCCGCTCTGCAAGACTGCGTACGTCTTGTAGGCCACAACAGGCCGGTCGCATCGGCGACACCCGTGTTCACACGGTTTGCTCTTTAAAAATTTGCCTTGAGAAGTCTCGGAAGTAGGCCTTGTCCTCATCCGAGGTGCTGCGGAACCACATTGGCCTAGAGGGTCAACTGCCGTAGCCTGCCCCCTGCCCCGCAGCTTTCGCCTGAAAGCGCCAGCGGAGTAGTGAAACAGCGAATGGGCCCAAACTGGGGCTTCTCAAAAATTATGACTGCAGCAGGTGTTGTGTCGGTGACCCCGGCGCCATGCGAATCCTGGCGGGTGAAGAACCGCGCAGTCAGTAGTGAACGGATAAAACCGTGCGCTACAGGTATCGTGATATATTCACGGTGCCCGGGTGGCCTTGAAAGAGGCCGCTTCGGACGGGAGACTGAAAAGTACCCCGTCTCAAGCGAAAGCCTGAAACGTGCCCCCACGCTTAGCCGGCAATGGCGTGATTGCCGGAAGTGCTGCGAACCAGGGGATGAAGTTCTCCGGCCGGAGGGCTTTAGGGAGGGGTGGGACTCTACGGCAAGCCCACCACGAATAACAGTACGTCTCTGCGGGGGTAGCTCAGCTGGTAGAGCGCAACCTTGCCATGGTTGAGGTCGCGAGTTCGAACCTCGTCCCCCGCTCCAATCATCTCGAAATGCCTGCGAGACTAAACATAAAAGCACGTGACAAGCGACGCCTTCGTGACAAGGCGCCAAACGGACGGCACGATAGCCGCCGCGGAACGCAGAACGTACTCCGCAACACCTTGGAGAGGTGCCTCGAGTGGTCTAAGGGCGCTGCTTGGAAAGCAGATGGTCGGTTTTACCGGCACGCAGGTTCGAATCCTGTCCTCTCCGCCAACTATTTCAAATCCTTTTACTCTTTTTTGGAGACCGCCATGCAAACTCAATTTGCACAAGCCCAGCTGTACGGCCAACGCGGCCTTCAATCGCGTAAAACCTGACGACCAGTGCCTCTTTTGCGCCTCGTCAGCTGAAGTTGCCGCCGTTGCCAGGCACCGCGGCCAAGTATGACAAGTGGGGCGTAGTCGAGAGGTTTCAGACAGCTGGTTTTGACCCAGTGTACGCAGGTTCGAATCCTGTCGCCCTAACCACATTTCGCGAGAGCGCCGTGCGCATCGCACCCTGGTTGAAGGGGTATCGCCAAGTTGGTCTAAGGCCCCGGATTTTGATTCCGGTATTCCAAGGTTCGAATCCTTGTGCCCCTGCCATTTCTCGACATCGCTCAAGCGATGTCCACGTTCACCTTGCCCTCGTAGCTCAGTTGGTAGAGCACCGGACTGAAAATCCGGGTGTCACTGGTTCGACTCCAGTCGTGGGCACCATTTCCGCGTGACGCTCAATAAGCGAAGCGCACTGTACTCTAGGGGTATCGCCAAGCTGGCTCAAGGCACCGGGTTCTGACCCCGGCACTCCAAGGTTCGAATCCTTGTACCCCTTCCATCTCGTGACAACGCTTGGCGTTGTTCAGCTCCACCCCCCGCCGTCGTAGCTCAGTTGGTAGAGCACCGGATTGAAAATCCGGGTGTCACTGGTTCAATCCCAGTCGACGGCACCATTTTCGATTGCGAACTTCTCGCGATTATACCATCTTTTGCCGGGTAGCTCAGTGGTAGAGCGGCGTCTTGATAAGGCGAAGGCCGCGGGTTCAACCCCCGCCCTGGCAACCAGATTACTCCCTCGCCGTCGTAGCTCAGTTGGTAGAGCACCGGATTGAAAATCCGGGTGTCACTGGTTCAATCCCGGTCGACGGCACCATTTTTTGAAGAAAATCACCTGCCCCGGTGGTGGAATTGGTAGACACGCTAGGTTGAGGGCCTAGTGAGCGAAAGCTTGTGCGGGTTCGAGTCCCGCCCGGGGCACCATTATTGACGCAGTACCGCTTTCGCCTGGCAAGTAAGTCCTTGGGAGAATCCGGATGTGTGACACCACCAGGTGTCGCAGGTCCTAAGCGCGGTCGAAACGCGCGGCCTCCCTGGCATGCCAGGCGTTCAAAGCACCGAACATCTGTGGAGGTGTGGTGAGCGAAAAATCCGATGTAGGGCTGTCGAAACGGCCCATACCTGTCTGAAATCGGTCCAGCCTGGAGAGACAGTAGCAGGCCCCTATTCCAATCTATCCAACCATGACGCCAAGGAGGGCGAAACCCATGATGCTCGAAACCATCCGAGCCGCGCTCAAAGCGGCCCGCTTAGCAAAAGAATCCGAAAAAATCACGCAGCTGTCCACCCTCCTGGGTGAGGCCGAGCGCGATGGCAAAGACGACGGCAACCGCGAAAGCACCGATGCCGAAGTAGTCAAAACAGTTCGCAAGTTCATCGGCGGGCTCAATGACAACATGCCATTGCTCACGTCCGCAGCCGACCGTGAGCGTGCTTTGCGCGAACTGGCGCTGCTCGAGACCTTCAACCCGCCGGTCCCGCCCCAGGTCACCGGGGATGAACTGGCCGCAGCCATCGACGAGCTCATTGCTGCGCTGCCGGAAGGCGCCCGTACGATGAAGTCCATGGGCTCGGTGATGGGTGCTCTTAAGGCGAAGTTACCAGATGCGTTCGATGGAACCGAAGCCAGCACGCTCGTGAAGGCAAAGCTGACCGCACCGGCCGCGAAGGCAGCCGCGTAAAGCTCCCTGCGCCGGCTCGACCGGCGCAGTAGGCGAACGACGTGGGTATAGCCTAAGGGTCAGGCGCCGGATTGCAAATCCGTTTATTCCAGTTCGAGTCTGGATACCCACTCCAAATTCGTGGTGCACGGATAAACTCCTGGCGCTTTATTAAAAACCAACGGAGGTATGGCCGATAGGTTAGGCAGCGGATTGCAAATCCGTGCAGTCCAGTTCGATTCTGGATACCTCCTCCAAATACTGCTGGACCCGGATATCCGGAGCCGGCCAGAAGTGCACCTACCCGAAAGGGGAAATGCAGGGTTGAAAATTACCCGGTAAGCGCAAGCCGAAGTTGGTTCAAGTCCGACTAGAAGCGCTTCTGACGGGGCTGGCCGAGTACTCCAGCATCAAGCATTCCTTCGCAAGAGGGAATGTACGACAGGGTGGAAAAACAGGTGATTCGCTACCTAAAGTGCGGGCTTGAAAAACAGCAGCATCCTTCCCTGTCGTACAGTCGCTGATGTAGCGCAGTCGGTAGCGCACTTCCTTGGTAAGGAAGAGGTCGAGGGTTCGAGTCCCTCCCTCAGCACCATGTAACACCGGGGCCATAGCTCAGTTGGGAGAGCGTTTGCATGGCATGCAAGAGGTCAGGAGTTCGACCCTCCTTGGCTCCACCAGTATTCGCAGCAGCAATGCCGCAACCCGTCAATTCCGTAGTAGCTCAGTCGGTAGAGTAGGTGACTGTTAATCACTTGGTCGCTGGTTCGAATCCAGCCTACGGAGCCAGACACCGGCGCGCACCAAGCGCCACAAGCATCAATAGCGGGGTAGAGCAGCCTGGTCAGCTCGTTGGGTTCATTACCCAGAGGTCGCAAGTTCGAATCTTGCCTCCGCAACCATCACAGGCGCTTCGGCGCCGAGCAGTTACTCCGGTAGCGCTTGTCATTTCGAGAGGAGTGGCGTGTCGCAAGACAGCGAACCAGTACAGCGTGGATTTACACGTGAAGCTCTCGGACGCGAGAGTCTACGGAGTTCTCGAGGTTTCGGCCTCTGGTCAGGTGATAAGTCTGGCCCCAATTTCTCAGTTGCAGCCTTGGCTACAACGACGTCTTATGCGGGGTGGAGCAGTCAGGTAGCTCGCCGGGCTCATAACCCGGAGGTCGCAAGTTCAAATCCTGCCCCCGCAACCAATTCTCATGCTTAGCCCAGGCAATGGAAAGGGCCCGACCTTCGTCTCGGGCCTGACTGATGGACTTGACGTGCGCTAGAACAGGTAGCGCGATTTGGCGAGCTTCAGCCGCGGGCCCAGGCCTAGCGAACAGAGCTTGATGACAGTCCGGAAAGCACGGACCTCGAATTGGCAACGGCGCACAGCGCCAGCCTACAGTAGGCACGGGATGGAGCAACCAGGTAGCTCGCCGGGGTAATAGCCGGAGTGTCGCAAGTTCGAATCTTGCTCCCGCACCTCAAACCTGGACGGCCTGGCCTCTCGCGACAGCGTCCATCAAATCGACCGCAAAATAAGGCGGAATCCCGGAGCCCGTAACCGGTCCTTTTCCCCGCGGGTGTAACTCAGTTGGTAGAGTTGCGGCCTTCCAAGCCGTATGTCGAGGGTTCGAGCCCCTTCGCCCGCTCCATTTTCGCAGCAGTAATGCCGCAAACCCGTCAATTCCGTAGTAGCTCAGTCGGTAGAGTAGGTGACTGTTAATCACTTGGTCGCTGGTTCGAATCCAGCCTACGGAGCCAGACACCGGCGCAATTCGCGCCGAATGCAATATCCCCGCCGACTTCAGGGCGTCTCGCCAGTTGTTGGATTATCCCGTACTTCCGGGGCTGTAGCTCAGTTGGGAGAGCGCTTCGTTCGCAACGAAGAGGCCAGGGGTTCGATTCCCCTCAGCTCCACCAGTATCCTCAAGAAAGGACGCACCCATGCAAGACCGCATCACAACTAGCCGGGCACGTCAGACCGCCTCTCCTGGCAGCCGGCCGCGCCAGTTGGCCAAGCCGCTGCGGGCGCCAAAGCCAACAGCAGAACAGCTCGACAAACAGCTGCGCCACATCACCTCGGCTGTATTGGACGCGCTGAAGAATCCGGCGGGCATCCCCAGCAACATCATCCTGGCAGCACTAAAGTCTGCGCGCCAGCTGTAACATCCCTGCCCTTTTAGCTCAGCCGGTAGAGCACTCGATTTGTAATTGAGGGGTCGTCAGTTCGAACCTGTCAGGGGGCACCAATATTTCGTGAATTTCGATTGTGGAAGGCCTGGGAGGAAGCGCCCGACTAGCGGCCTAATTGTCAAGGTGAATACCGCCCTTGTCACCAAACCCTCGAGGAACTGCGTTAGTCACGCAGTGCATTTGGTGGCTACGGGGAGCGAGTGCCAGGTCAGCCTGGGATTTGTTCTTAAACAGACGACAATGCTTTCCACAATCGGAATTTACCTTTCACCCCGTCGGCCCAACTGCCGGCATTACCTGGAGAATCACCATGCGTAGCAAACGAAAACCCTCACGCAAGACCAAAACACGAAAACGCCACGGGGCGTAACTCAACTGGCTAGAGTACTCGGCTTTTAACCGATAAGTTGTGGGTTCGAGCCCCACCGCCCCGACCATTGATATGTCGTCAATAAAACACTTTGCCCTCAGAGTTTTTTCTTGACCAATAATCCACCTGGAGAATCACCATGCGCAGCAAACGAAAACCCTCACGCAAGACCAAAACACGAAAACGCCACGGGGCGTAACTCAACTGGCTAGAGTACTCGGCTTTTAACCGATAAGTTGTGGGTTCGAACCCCACCGCCCCGACCAGGTCTGCCTTGAACAAAATGCTTTGCACACAGAGTCTTTCGTTCAATACATGCCAAAAGAGAGAAAATCCATGAAAAATACCCTGCAAGACATCCTGCGCGTGAGCGCCCAGTTCTTCGGCCTCCCGGTGCCTGGCCCTTCAGCGCCAGCAGACGAAGCTGAAGCAATGCTCCGGCCGCCCTACCCGTTTGAACAAATCGGTTCAATGCCGTTTGGCGCTCCATTTATTCGAAGCCAATATCGCCGAGCGCACTGCCAAGTGCGCTGGCCGATGTTCGCATCCGGGCCGCTTGAGGTCCGTGACATACGCCGTGGTAACACGGTGAAAGGAGGGATTCCTACTTCACCCTCCGCCGCCGGCGCAAGCTGGCGGTGAATCAAGCAAGCTCACCGGGGCGCCACAAGCGCCGGGTCATCTTCCCAAGGGGTGGCTCTACTCGGGACGTAAGAGTCAAGGCAAAGAATCAGGATTTACCCGCCCGTGCCGCAAGGTGCGGGGAACGGAGGTCCTGGAACGGGAAACGGGTGGTGCCGTCCGGCCTTGCAATACCATCTTGCCATCGAATATCGGAAAGGGTAGCGCGCAGTGTCCGAGCCTCGCAAGCGAGGGCGGCGCGTAGATTGCGCGGGACGTGGGCTTCGCAAGAGGCACGCGGGTCGCAAAAATCGGTCTAGTAGCCCGCGGGGTGAACGACATGCGGTGTGTTGTATTCGTGAGCCCAAAAGGTTTGCGAGCAACTGGAAACGCACATCGTTGTAGGTTGCATGTAGCTCAATTGGTAGAGCATCGGTCCTGAACACCGACTGTCACAGGTTCAAATCCTGTCTGTCTAATCGCAAAGACGTTTCCGGTATCTGACGAAAGTGGCGTAAGCCTTGGCAGCACAAGCTGAACCGAGGTTGTCGACGACTCGCAAGGTCGAAGACGATTGATTGAAGTCCGCACGTAGAGGTTAGCCCCTCGCACGGCCCGCAAGGTCGACGGTAGGATGACAGTCGAGTCGCCAGATACGACGAGTGACTTGCCACACTCTAAAAAAAGGCCGCCATGTCGGAGTACGGTGTCGCGTCGCAAGATGGGTGCCGTGGATGAGTTGGGAAGGGGCGCCGCAAGCGTCTTGATAATCCAGCGCAAGCTTCGATGCACTCCCGGTGTAGTCTCAGCCGGGAGTATGTCCCTCGCATTTCAGTACAAGCAGTTCTACAGGTCCGTGGCAGAGCGGAATATGCACTCCAAAAACGTAAGGGAGACCGTTAACTCGGGCTCGACCACGCAAGCGCACTCGACACATGGTTGCAGAGGCACCTATAGCGGCCTGACAACAGGCGGCATCCAACAAGCAAGGGAAGCGCGTTTTCCAAGTCGAACTGCGGCCGGGCGTAATGCCCCCGGTTGGGCGAGTATGCCGGTTCAACCCCGGTCGGACCTGCCATCAAAATGTGTTTTCACTCAAGTGCCCTCAAGGGCTTTTGCGTGAGCGTATATCAGCGCCAGCCTGGCGCGTAGTTCAAAGTTCAATTGGGGAGTGACGGCGAGTGGCCCAAGCCATCGCGTTCTGAGCGCGAAATTCGTGGGTTCGAATCCCACCTCCCTTACCAATTGCAAAGCCTGTGCCCAGGCCCCGCCATACGGGAAACGTGGCTCTGCGGACCGCCTGCATTCAAATGAGACACGGCGGTGTAGGGGTGAAGGCCGAATCCTTCTCGGGCGCTGAAAAGGGCTGGGCATCCTAGGCCAGTCCCTTGCGTAGGCCTAGGTTTTCGAGTGGACACCCAAGATGAATTGGAAACTCGATGCTGACGGTAAGCCGTAAGTCGTGCAAGGTCGCAAGCCTTGGGCGCATAGACACATGCGGATGTGACGAAATCTGGTAGACGTCCTGGCTTCAGAAGTCAGGGGCCGCGAGGCCGTGAGGGTTCGAGTCCCTTCATCCGCACCAATATAGATGAGTCTTCCTACACGGAGGATGACCTCTCCTAAGCTAACCGAATCAATTGTGCGAGCAGTTCTTGTCACGCCTCATGACTCCATGGCCGCTGCTGCCCGGGTCTCCAGGCTCGACTACAAAACGTTTCGACGGATAGCAATGCAACTAGGGCTGTGGCAGCCCAACCCGAATCGTAAAGGAATACCTCGTAGCGAAGAAGAGACCGCGCGGCGAGGCGTTCCCTTACGCGACATCCTGGCCGGAATGCATCCGGCCTACTCAACAAGTGCGCTGAAGAAGCGAATCCTGAAAGCATGCCTACTGCCGGCGCGTTGCGCCGAATGCAGTACAGGAGAATCATGGCAGGGAAAACACTTGGCATTGCAACTTGACCATATAAATGGCGACAGTAATGACCACCGTCTCGAAAACCTACGAATCCTGTGCCCCAACTGTCACTCGCAAACACCTACCTATGGGGGAAAGGCGCTCCAAAACAAAACGGTGACTGGAACGGTATTTGCAGCTAAAGACCGCATTATCAAGGAGCTACTAACAGGCGCACCATTAAGGCAAGCATTGCTCCGAGCAGGGCTTAGTGACGCTAAAACGAACTACGACAAAGTCCGCCTGATGTTAGCAGACCTGCCCGAGCTTCAGGGTTGCGCCGCCGCTCTCAAAGTGCGACCGCCCATAACCCTTAAGCAACGAACAAGCCCGGACGAATATCGCGCGCAGCGACACCAGGCGTGGCTCAGCCTTCAGCAGGAAAAACTAGCCAAGCTCCGGGCAGCAACCTACGACTTCCAAAAGTTTGGGTGGGCTACCCAGGTGGGACGCCTGTTGGACATGCCGCCGCAAAAGGTCGTGCCCTGGATTCGTAAGGTAGACCCCGAATTTCTGAACAAATGCAAACTGCGCAGCTCCTGCGCTTGAAATATTACTCCTGGAGGAGTGGCCGAGTGGTCAAAAGCGCCCGCCTCGAAAGCGGGAGGTTCCGAAAGGGGCCCGCAGGTTCGAATCCTGTCTCCTCCGCCAATTACTGAGTACTGCCCTGCCCTTGTAGAGCCATCTGCTCCGAGGGTCAGGCAGTACTCTCGCAACCTGGCCGGCCGCCGCCGCGCCGCCGGGCTTGCACAACGCATGGTGGGGTGCCTCGAGCGGTCTAAGGGCGCTGCCTTGAAAGCAGATGTGCCGGCTAGTATCCGGTTCGCGGGTTCGAATCCTGCTCCCACCGCCATACAACAGCAATTCCCTGCGGACGTGAAGGGAACGGTAGACCTCCTTAGCTCAAACCTAAGGGCCGGCACGCGAGTGCTTTGTGGGTTCGAGTCCCACTGTCCGCACCAGATTTTCAGTACTGCCGCGCATGTGACGGGAATTGGTAGACCTGCTCCGCTTAAAACGGACGTGACGGCTCGGCGACGGGCCCTGCGGGTTCGATGCCCGCCATGCGCACCAATGAATCGTAGGATGCTTCAAACACGTTTTTTCCGATGTCGGGTAGCTCAGGGGTAGAGCGATTGCATGACATGCAATGGGCCGGCGGTTCGAGACCGCCCCCGACAACCATTTTCCAGGCCGGCGCCGCGCGCGGCCGTCAACGCATCACCGGGCATGTAACTCCATTGGTAGAGTACCGGACTCTTAATCCGGAGGTTGGAGGGGTCGATGCCCTCGGTGCCCACCACCATCACTGCGGAAATAGCTCAGCTGGTAGAGCACGACGTTGCCAACGTCGAGGCCACGGGTTCGAATCCCGTTTTCCGCTCCAAGTTTCAAACTGCAAGTCCCTGGCGAGGTGTCCGAGAGGTCGAAGGTACCGCACTCGAAATGCGGCGGGTTGCTAATCACAGCCCCGTGGGTTCGAATCCCACCCTCGCCGCCAGAACATGTTTTTCCGCTTTCCCCCGCGGTCCCGTAGCTCAGTGGTAGTAGCAGAGTCCTTACAAGACTATGGTCGTCCGTTCAATCCGGACCGGGACCACCACCTTTCAGCGTTTGCCAGCCGGCCGATGCAACTCCCTTCTCTCGCACCTGGCGCGCTTGCCCAGGGCCGCGTTCCGACCGAAGCACCTGTGCGGTGCCTATAGGTCATGTCGAGGGCCTCAAGCCACGGCACAAGCCCCCACCTTTCCTCAACCGATGATTACTGGAGATACCATGAGACTCATCATCGAAATACGCGCTGCCGAAGGCGGCGACGACGCCAAGAACCTGGTCCACGTCCAGGCCGGCATCTACGAACAATTCTTCAAACGCGTCGGCGCGACCGTCCAGAGCGCCCACGTCGGTCATGGCTGACTGAGCCTGGAAGCCGACGGAGACGAACGACTCGCACTCCTGCGGCAGGAAGCCGGCGGCCATCGCTGGCAACGTGTGCCTCCCAACGAAAAGCGGGGCCGAGTCCACACGTCAACGGTGACTGTGGCAATCTTAGACCCCATCAGCCCCTCTGCCTGGCGCCTGCAAGATGCGGACATCGAGGTGCGCACCACTCGTGACACAGGCCCCGGCGGGCAGCACCGCAACAAGACGGAAAGCTGCGTTATCGTGACTCACCGCCCGACAGGCCTGCAGGCAAAAGCGGCGAGCCGCTGCCAGCACCAGAACCGCCGTGAGGCGCGCGAAGTGCTTGAGGCCCGGGTATTTGCCCACCAGGCCAGCTTGCTGCAGGACGAGCGCGACAAGTGCCGCAAAGCGCAAACCGGTAGTGGTCAACGCGGTGACAAAGTACGCACCTATAGAGCACAGGACGACACGGTGACGGACCAACGCACGAACAAGCGCGCTCGACTGCGGGACATCGTGGCCGGCAAGCTCGAGCTTCTGGCCCCGTAAGCCGGAGTCGGCGCCCTAGCCCCTTTCCCGTTGAACGGAAGTGGGGCTTTTCTCTCCCCTCACAGACAAAAAAACCGCTCCAGGAGGAGCGGTCGTGAATGAAGCGGCTGTGCTGCAGACCTTAGAACAGGGCGGTCTGTGCTGGGGGCAAATCCAGAGGCAACGCGAAGTTGATTCCTCGCTCGGCCAAAAACGCATTGAGTTTTGCGCGCGAGGCGGAATTGCGCAGATTGAACACAGGAATGCCGTTGCGGTCGCTTAGTGCGATTGCCGTGGCGGTGCCGCCTGTCTTGCTAGTCCGTGCCTTCTCCGATTCGCAGCCATCAGGCGTCCAGCAAACCGTAAATTCGCTGGGATTGTCCAGAGTCTCGCCGAGCACCTGGTTGCAGTTCCTAGCATGCAGTTTCCGGGGACCCTGGCCAAGCCGCTCCCATGCCGGATGCAAGGTAGCCGCCATGGCCATGGACTCGGGACTGACGATGTAGAGCGGGGACGTATTCCCGTTGAACCCTTTCCAGGCAAGGAAGATACGCATGATTCCGGACGCCCTTTGGGCGCCATCTTCGAACGCGGTATCCATGCCATCAGCTGCGCCTGAACGTAGGCCGTAGCCTGCCTTGGCGAGTGCGAAACCGAGGTCCTCGCCCCACTTGATGGCTTCCGGCGGCGCTTCGCGGGAGCCGATACCGGTGTAGAACTTGGTCATGTAGTGCCTCCAAAAAATGAGCAACAAGGTTCGGCCAACAGGGCCGGAACGCTTTTCGCTGCATTGAAGGTGTAGCGATGCGAATTTAGCGTGTGTGACGGGAACTGGCATACCTCTCGGCGTTAGATGTCGGGGCTTGGGCGTTCGATTCGCCTCACACGCACCACTTTACCTGTAGCGCGAAAGCGTTACTCCACGCGTCCGTGGCCGAAAGGATAGGCGACGGCCTCCTACGCCGTACCCACGCAGGTTCGAATCCTGTCGGACGCTCCAGTATTTCCGGCCCAGGCGCCCAGCGCCAGCCTATCCTCAACGCCGCGGTAGCTCAACTGGAAGAGTACCGGTCTTCTAAACCGGTGGTTACGAGTTCGACCCTCGTTCGCGGCCCATTTTCTTGCTTTATTGGTGGCCCTCCTCAGAGGCCACCTCCCCTCCCAGGCATGCGGACGCAATGTTCGCGCGGATAACCTCATCTGCCTATACCCTACAGACCACAAGCATTTACGAAAGGACCCTACATGGACGAATCTCTGCTCGCAATTTCCGACCCCAGGGAGTTCGGCATTGCTGCGCACCGCTCCATCAATCAGTTGCGTCCCCATTCGGACGAGCCGTATGAAGTGCATCTCGCGGAAGTAGCCGCTCTGGTGAAAAGTGTTCCGCACACCCCAGCCATGCTTGCCGCTGCCTGGACCCATGACTGTCGTGACGACGTTCCAGGGGTTACGGTGGCGCTGCTGGCCAAGAAATTCGGGACCGAAGCGGCTCAAATCGTGGACGACCTCAGTGACCACGAGAAGGGCTTGGGCAACCGCCGGCGCCGCAAGGCAGCCGAACGGGAACGCATCGCCAACTGTAGCGGTGCCAGCCAGACCGTGCGCCTCGCAGACGTCATCTCGAACGTGCGAACGATTGTTCGGCGAAACCCTACGTTCGCTGCAGTGTACGTGCCAGAAAAGGCTGAGCTGGTGAAGGTCCTCGTCAAAGGCGACCCTACCTTGCTGGCGCTGGCACATCAAACCATTGACACTGCTCTGCGAGAGTTGGCCGTGTTAAAGGAGCAGTCCAAGGATGGTTGAGCCAGTCAACATCTTTTCTGGCGCAATGGGCCTCGGCGGTGCACTGACAAACCCAACGGAGCTTGCCCGACGCAAGGGGTGTATCACGCAGGCCTACCCGGTGCAATTTAAGGGCCGGCTATGGCCTGAAGTAGAAATTGCATACCATGTGCTGGCCAAGCATACGGAAGACGTTGCCGAACGAGATGAGCTGATGGTTGAGCTCATTGCTGCGAAGTTTCGCCAACATGCGACATTGCTTCAGCAGGTCACCGATAACGGTGGCGTTGAGTGGCTTTCGCGGTGTTCGCATTTCACAAACGCCCGGACCGCTCGAGCACAATCGTGGGAAGGCGCAGGGATGGCCTCGCGATTCATTCGTAACCTGGTTGCCGGCTTTCAGCGGGTCCAGGAGCCAGCAACCGAACAAGGCCAAGGAACGCTTTTTTGATACGCCGGCCCCAGCGCCAGCAAGACCATCCTTTCAGGGCGACGAATCACTCGTCGCCCTTTTTTATTGCTGAAGCTTTTCCGCCGCGAAAAGTCCGTCTTGAGTTTTAGGTGAAAGGCAGATACACTTAGTAATCTGCTATCAATCTACCGGAATATCAATGGAACAGCGCACTTTCTCAATGGACCCTGCCCTTTTGTACACGGTCATTGATTCGCAAGCCGGAACGCTGGAAAAGGCGCTGCTTGAAGGCGTGATGAATTCCATCGACGCCGGCAGTCGAAAGGTCTCGGTCGAGCTAACAGCCACGAACTTTACGATTACGGACAACGGCCGAGGCTTCAAGACCCGAGAAGAAATCTTGAAGTGGTTCGAAACTTTCGGAACGCCGCACCGGGAGGGGGATGCCCTCTACGGTCGATTCCGCATTGGGCGAGGTCAACTCATGTCATTCGCAAGCACGGTATGGCAGACCGGCAGCTTCCGGATGGCGGTGGACATTCGAAAGTCGGGTCTCGGCTACGAACTATCAGAGCAAACTCCTCGGGTCAAAGGGTGCACCGTCATTGGACAGCTTTACAACACCCTGTCCGAAGAGACCAAGCGAGAGACAGAAGAAGGATTCAGGCGCCTGGTTGCCTTCGCGCCGATTCCAGTAGAGCTCAATGGGAAGCTCGTGTCATGCCGGCCCGAAAAGGCAAAGTGGGATTTCGAGGACGACAGTTGCTGGCTGAGGCTCGACGCAGATGCGCGGGAGCTGCTCGTCTACAACCAGGGCGTATTGGTTAAGGGCATGCCTGGGTACCGCTACGGAACCGGTGGCGTAGTCGTATCCAAACTGCCGTTGAAGCTCAATTCCGCACGCAACGACATCCTGGAATATGCCTGCCCGAATTGGTACACCACCCGTGACTCCATCGAGCGGGGTGTCGTGTCTCGCCTCTCTACGCGCAAGCAGCTTACGGATGACCAAAGGGGCTACCTCGCACGAAAAATCCTTGCAGGCAGTGACCTTGCGACAGTAGGCCGGTCCGCGAAGATTTTCACGGACGTGCAAGGCAAGCATATCGCCTTAGCTGACCTATTCGCAGGGCACACTCTCGCCGTCGAATCGAGCGCAAGGCCTCAGCTCTCCCGGGCATTGCATGACTCGGGGCGCGCAATTGTACTGTCACGCAAATCCTTAGACCGAGCGGGCGCCACCTCCCTTGCGGAACTGTTCGACAAGCTCTCCGAATTGCCAGAGGCCCGAGACGCCAGGCTGGTGCAACTGGACATCGACGGCTTGCCTTCCCACATGGCTGGGCCAAAAGACAGGGAAGTCCCATCGAGCAGCCTGTACGCTAAAGAACGGGCTGCGCTCAAAGCTCTCGAGGCAGCAAACGAAGTTCTTGCCAGTTGGCTTGACGCGCGAGGTACAAGCGATGTGAAACGCGAACTACGAGTAGGCGTGCGGGCCGGCGCAGTAGCCTGGACGGACGGCTCGCAGTACCTTTACGTGCATCGAAAATACCTTAAGGAACTCGACCGCGGGATAGCTGGTGCGAGCTATTGGTTCCATGTGCTCGTGCACGAATACTGCCATGACAGTGACGACACCGAAACGCACAGCCATGGGGAGGTCTTTTACGGGAAGTACCATGAATGGGCCGGCGCACCTGACTTCCCGCTGGTACGCGGGTCGTTCGAGCTGCAGCGTGCCTACATAACGGCTCTTCGACAGTACAAAATTCCTGCCGGACGGCTACTGTCGCGGCAGCTAAAAGGAAACGACCTTTAGCAGCGCCTCCGAGGAATCTCTTCGCTTTTAGATGCTTGCGTACTGCATATACATTTGCTATAATTCACCTACTCCAACAGAAACAACAAGGCAGATATGAGCGATAAAGCGAAAGCACTGGCAGTAGCCCTGGCACAGATTGAAAAGCAGTTTGGCAAAGGCTCCGTCATGCTGGGCGACGACAAGCCCGTCGAGAACATCCCGACAATTTCGACCGGGTCGCTCGGCCTCGACAAGGCGTTGGGAATCGGCGGCTTGCCCCGTGGACGCATTGTCGAAGTCTACGGCCCTGAATCGTCAGGCAAGACGACACTGACGCTCTCGACTATCGCCGAAGCGCAGAAAGCCGGCCTGACCTGCGCCTTCGTGGATGCGGAACATGCCCTGGACGTGGGCTACGCCGGCAAGCTGGGCGTGGACATGTCCAAACTGTACCTGTCGCAGCCTAGTAACGGCGAAGAGGCACTGGAGATTGTCGACGCACTGGTGCGCTCGGGCGCCATCGACATGGTTGTCATCGACTCGGTCGCGGCCCTCACCCCAAGGGCAGAAATCGAAGGCGACATGGGCGACTCGCTCCCGGGCCTCCAGGCGCGCTTGATGAGCCAGGCGCTGCGAAAAATCACCGGGGCCGTGCACCAATCGCAAACGCTGGTCGTGTTCATCAACCAGATTCGAATGAAAATCGGCGTGATGTTCGGCTCACCGGAAACCACTACCGGCGGGAACGCCCTGAAGTTCTACGCGTCGGTACGCCTGGACATCCGCCGCACTGGAACGCTGAAACGTGGCGATGAAGCCATCGGCAACGAGACGAAGGTAAAAGTCGTCAAGAACAAGGTCGCTCCACCGTTCCGCGAGGCACACTTCGACATCCTGTTCGGCCAAGGTATTAACCGGGCCGGCGAAATCATCGAAGCGGCTGTGGACGCGAAAATCGCCGAAAAATCGGGCTCATGGTACGCCTACAATGGCGAGCGCCTCGGCCAGGGCAAAGACAACACCTGCCAGTTCCTCCTGGACCGTCCGGACCTGATGCAAGAGCTGGAGCAGAAGGTGCGCGCCAGTTGGGCGCCGCCAGAGCCGCTGACGGAGCAGAAAGCTGCCTAACGCTGATTGCAAGAAATAGAGCCCCTCCCCAACCGGAGGGGCTTTTTTCATTCACGCGGCCTAGAGCAGAAGAGGAGCTGAGGCTAAACACAGGTTGATACACGGTACGTCCCTTTCCTGAATAGGCCCCCTCTCCATGAACACCGAACGTATCGAACTTTACCGCCTGTGCGGCCTCAAAGACCGCCCTACCAGCGGCACCCAATGGCACGACGTTATCGTCGCCGGCCTGCCTGTCAAAGCGGTTCGCCGCACTGCCGAAGCTATCGGCGTCCAAGACACCGAACTGGCGGGCCTCCTGGGCATCGCCATGGAACTGCTGGACGACGAAGAAGCTCTTCTGCCCCGCGACGCCAGCAACTTCCTGTACCGCATCGGCCTGGCACTGACCCGCACCATCGCCAAGAACGGCAACGACGCTGAAAAAGCAGCCTTCTGGCTGCGCACTGCCGAGCCGGCCATCAAAAACTACGTGCCAATTCTGCTGCTGCAGTCGCACGTCGGCGCCGACTACGTCTACGCATGCATCGACCGCATGGAATCGCCAAAAGACAAGCTGGTGCATCAGGATGAAGCACCAGACGTTGGCACCGCTGAAATCGCCCACCGCTTCGAAGGCGAGGGTGACGAGGACGACGGCCCTAACCCCTTTGCCCTGGTCGACCCTGTCGACGAGCGCTAAGCCCGCGCCCTCGAAAGAGCTCCCTTCGGGGAGCTCTTTTCATTCAGGTCTACAATAACGCAGTGCTGGAATGGTTCGGTGATGGCTACACGTAGAAGGAAAAACTACTTTGAGGTCATCATGTTCAAACGCTTTGCATCCCGTGGTATCGCCCTGGAAGAAGTCGTCAATGCGACTTACAAGAACTCCCGTATTCTTGTTCTAAGGCAGCGCAGCAATGAGTCGTTGCCGTACGAAGTCCAAGTTGACCTCGTCCGGCACAACATCCGATTCAAACGCTCGGAAGACGCGGTAACTCATGCTCAGGAGCTCATCGACGCAGCACGTCTCGCGCTGCTCGAAGAAAGCCTGGCTAATGCCGAACTCGCCCCAGCTTGACCATTCAACCGCAGCCTAGTGCTGCGGTTTTTCTTTATCAGGCCCGCAATCCGCATGCACGGGGCTGCCTATACTGACCAGGCCATCCCTATCACCGACACACGAGGACTACATGTTCCAAACCGAAGAAATCGCGCAGCTCAAGACCAAACTGAAAGCATCGAAAAACGTTTACTGGCGTGACGCGGACGGCGTATGCCACCATGTCGCCGGCGTCAACCTGAAGTGGGTCGAAGACCGCAACGAACCAAAGCTTACCGAGCCGGTCGCCGTCCTGACTTCGGGCAAGGTGGTAGCCCTGCACAACGTCGGACTCGCCGAGTTTGTCATCATGCAACCCCTGGTGCTCGGTTCTCCTGACACGCCCCGCCTTTACGTCGACCGCGTACTCGATGCCCTCGGCCTGCTGTGCGAAGGCCGAAAGCCTCCGCGCGAAATGGTCGAAGCCTGGTTCATGTCCGATGACCACTCCCTGCAAGACTGGGCGGTCTGCAACGCCGGCGTATGCTGGGCAACTGGTATCGGCACTATCGAGGCGGCTATTGCCATGGCCGAAACCCCTGAAGAGGGTATCAGCAACGGTAACGGCAAGGAACACCAAACCCGCGAAGAAGCCTTCAGCAGCTAAACGCATTCAAGCCCACCTCACGGTGGGCTTTTTCATTGAGGTGGTCCGTTGTCGTAGAAACGCCCGCAAAGGGCCAGGAAGGCCTCAAGGCGGGCGCAACAAGTATGCCTTAGCGGCAGGAGGCGGGGAAGTAAGCGAGTGCCTTGGCGCCGTCTACGGGCTCGAACGTTACTCGCTGGGCGCCGAGCTCGGCATATGGCAGCACTAGGTCGAAGGGCTTCTCCGCTCGCACTGCAGCAAGGACACTCTTTGGAGCGGGGCTGTACAGTCGGTGGCCCTCTCCTGCGGTCCAGGACTGGGTTGCGGTATTGACTTTTACCTGAGCGCGCTCGCCTTTCATGGCAGGGGCCATGTGAAGGTCGACCCCCACGAAAAGCTCACCCCCGTAGCAGGTTAGGAGCAGGGTCGGAGCATCATACTGCTGGCCCTGGTGCTCGATAAGCGCTCGGAAGTCGCGCACCAGTTCGACGTTCTGGCCATCACCGCGAACCTGCCACATCCGCGAAGATGAAGCTACGGGGCCAAAACTGCCGCCGCCTTGGCCGGCGGCGCCGGCGGCCGCTCCAACTTTCGAGGAACCTTTTGGCAGGCGCAGCGGCTCTGGCATTTTTTCTTCGATAGAGGAGTACATGATGAAGCCGATTGCCACCGCGATGAAGCACATCAATACCCACATCATGGCGCAGTCTCCTGCTCAGCCACAGCGGCAGCGGTCGGGACAGGCAGTACCAGCTCAGTCGCCCGCAGACCCTCATGATTCAGGCTCGCGGGCAGCGTAACATGATGATAGCCGGCCGCGACGAGGGTCGAGGCGAGCTGCGCACGCAGGTAAGGTAGCAAGATGCCCGGCAGCCGAACGGCGAGTACTTCCGCCAGCTCCTCGCCCTCGAAGCCCATCACTTCCGAAACCTGGTGCATTGTCGCTTCGGCCAGGAAAGCGCTGGAGCCGTCAGGTGTGTGCCCACGCACCTGTAGCGTGCCGATGATGACATAGTGGTCAGGCTGCCCTGCGTCACGCCAGTTGAGCTGAATGCCCAGGCTTACCTGCAGCTGGTCGCGCAACGCATAGGAAGGGACGTCGACCTGCAGGATGCTGTGGGCGACATGGGAAGCGCGTACTTGGATTTTTGGGTCAAACTGGGACATCGAGACTCCGGGCGAACGGTTGGACAAAAAGGGGCATTACTTGCGCCCCTGTGCCTTGTCTTGATACATGGCTTTATCTGCGAGATGCAGGAGCTCTTCGGCGCTCGCTCCGTCACAGGGGTAAGCGACAGCCCCGATGGAAGCAGACACATTTGGCGCCGCAGAGTCCTCGAAATACGGAGCGCTTAGGCGGTCACGCAGCTTGGCTGCAATGAGGTGGACGTCCTCACCCGCGTCAAGCTGCTCGACAATGACGGTAAATTCATCGCCGGCGAGGCGGAAAGCGGTATCGGTAGTACGCAGGCACCCTTGAATGCGGGAGGCAACCTCCTTCAGCAGTTCATCGCCGGCAGCGTGGCCCAGGGTGTCATTTACTGCCTTGAACTTGTTCAGGTCAAGGAACAGCAATCCGACGGGCTTGCCACTACGGTTTGAGCGTGCAATCGCTTTGTCCAGCGCTTGAAGGAAGCTGCTGCGGTTAAGCAAGCCCGTCAACTGGTCGTGCGTTGCGAGATATCGAATGCGCTCCTCAACGATGTGCGCCTCCGTAATGTCGCGCGCAATGAGCAGTACCTGGCCGGAATCGAACAGGCTCGCTCGGCATTCCAGAATATGGTCGTCTGCAAGGGTAATAGTGCGAACTTCGGCGGCCTTTGTCACAGCTACGCCTTTGGCGAACTCGACCAGCTCGGAGAGCAGCTCTGGCTTTGCAGCAGAGGTAGCGGGCAGCACCGGCTTACCGGGCAACATCACATCCTTGCTGAATTCAATCTCGCCGTTAGCTCGAATAACGAACACAGCGTCAGGCAGTGCGTCGAGAATTGTCCGTGTCGCAACCTGAGTACGCACCGCGGAACGTCGGGCGTAGGCTGAGAAGGACTGAACGAGCACCAGAATGACGCTGAGGCCCGCCGCAACAGCGCTGGCGGAGGATGGACCGGCCGCGAACGCGAAGAAGCACACACCGCTTAATATCAGCCCCAAGGTCAGGTCCCTTGGGGGCCGTACGAGTGTCGACATAGCGTTAGGCTCGAACGTAGCTGACGTTCTTGGACTGGTGCTGGGCAATCTTGCGAAGCAGCTCCGCAGCGTCTTGGCCTTGCCATGTCAATACCAGGAACATGATGCGACCATTCTTGTCGCGCTCCCACTGAGCCAGGTTGTTCACGGTTAGACGCAGCGTCGCTTCCGGATGCTCTTTGTCGAATTTCGCGACATCGCGCTTGTGCATTCCTTCTTCGCCGGCGTGCAGCAGCTCGAGCATGAAGCGTTTGTCGTCATCGTTCATCCACTTCAGGTTCTCCGGCGTTTTGGTCTGCCGAAGAATTCCCAGGGATTCAAGTTCCAGATGTGCATCCATTTTGCAGTAGCGAAAAATCGCGTAAAAGGTTCCGAGGATTTGTATAGGAAGGCATTTTTTATACACCTTTAGCGAAAATGGCATAAACGTCCGGCGCTACACACCCAAGTATCCCTATACCTGTGTGGATTAAACACTGTGACGACCCTATGACCCTTTCAAAACACCCGTCGGTATATTTGTCCGACCCGCCAGCTGACAAACCGCAGCTTGGGCGACACCTCATCACCCTGGGACTGTTGAACGAAACCCAGTTGGACGCTGCGCTGCGCGAGCAAGCTATCACCCACGAAAAACTGGGGGTCATCCTTTGCCGAAGCGGTTTCATCACGCGTAAAGCGCTGGTGGAAGCCGTCCTCGAGTTGAACCCTGACAGCATCCACAGCGAGAAGTTTTTCACCGGCCGCGTGCCGGCGGAAAAACTGATGGAATGCCAGGCGATGGTGGTGACGGAAACGTCGACCTCGGTCTTTATCTCTACCCTGGGCTCCGAGCGCCAGGCAGAGATTGAACTCAAGCCCTACTATCCCGAACTGCGGATGGTGTTCGTGGCAGCCAATCACGAAGCCGTCAACGCTTACCTCGACCAGGTCCGAGCGATGGAATCGGACGACGAATCTCTGTTCGAGCGCATCATGCGAAACGCTATGCGCGCTGAGGTATCGGACGTCCACATCGTGCCGCGTCACCTCACCTACACGGTCTTCTATCGTCGTCACGGCGTACGTAAAATTATCCACGAAGGTACGCTGGACGAGTACAACACCCTCGCCGCGCGTATCAAAGACCTTGCCCGCATGGACTTGGCGGAACGCCGTATCCCGCAGGACGGTGCAATCTCCGTGGAGCATGACGGCAAGGTTATCGACCTGCGCGTCTCGACTGCTCCCGTCCAAGGTAATACCGAGTATCTGGTGCTTCGTATCCTGGACTCGGACCGCATTCAGCCGACCCTCAGTGGCCTGGGCATTACCCGTCTGAGCGAGTGGCACAAGGGTGTCTCGCGTCCGAATGGGCTTTGCCTGATTTGCGGCCCGACCGGTTCCGGTAAAACCACCACGCTGAACGCGTCCGTGAAGGAAATGGACCGCTTTGGTCGCGCCATCTTCTCGATGGAAGACCCAGTCGAGTACCGCACGCCGTACGTTGGCCAGGTGCAGGCAAACGCGTCGGTAGGCCTCGATTTCGCTCGTGGCGTGCGTTCGTTCATGCGAATGGACCCAGACGTCATTTTGGTCGGCGAAGTGCGTGATACCGAGACGGCACGTAACACAATTAAGGCCGCTGAGACCGGCCACTTGGTCCTGGCCACCCTGCACACCAGTGACATTTACGGCGCCGTGAACCGTCTGCGCGACTTGGACATTCCAGCGTCGGAACTGCGTTACTTGCTTCGCTCGGTGCTGGTCCAGGGCCTGGTTCGCACGACCTGTCAGCACTGCAAGGCAAAGGGATGCCCCGCGTGCCAAGACACGGGCTATGCCGGCCGCACCATTATTTCTGAGTGCGCCTACTTCTCGAGCGAGAAGGACGTGAAACGCATGATGGACGGCGAAATCTGGTGGCCAACCCTGCTCGATGACGCAATTCTCAAATGCCGCCAGGGCATTACCACCGCAGAAGAAGTCATCCGCGTGTTCGGCACGGAAGCTGAAGCCCGTTTGGGAGGAGATGAGTAATGGCTCATTACACCATCAAGGTGCAGACCAAGACGGGTCTGCGCACTATGCAGATGACAGCAAAGTCCGATGCGGAGGCACGCCAGCACGCTACTCGCGTTGGGCGCGTCATCTCCCTGCGCCGCCAGATGGGGTTCGACTTCTCCCGGGGGCTCACGCCGGCAGAACGCCAAACGTTCTTCAGCCGCCTTTCCACCATGCTCAAGTCGCGCGTCGGTACGTCAGACGCGCTTGGCCTGCTACGTGACACCTTCACCGGCCGAATTCAGCACGTCTCAGCCAGGATGCTCGGTTACGTAGAAACCGGTGACGACCTAGGTCAGGCAATTGACCGCATCGGCAATGCCGACTTCCCTGCTGCGACGTGCGCGCTGATTCAAGCGGGCTCCCGCTCCGGAGAGACGTGGCGCGCACTGCAGGATGCTGCGACGTTTGAAGCCGAGCTACACAAGGTCAAGCAAAATGCTGCCAAAGGCCTGTGGGGCGGAATCAGCGGCTTCGCTTTCGCCGGTATTACGACGTTGGTCTCGTCGCTGTACGTCGGCCCTGAAATCATGAAGAGTGAGCTCATCAAAGGCCTAGCCGAAAAAAGCGGCGGTGTTGACATGAGCGTCATCGACGCGTGCGGACGCGCCCTCGGATGGGTAATGGTTGTCGTGATGGGTATTGCGCTAATTCTGATGGCCCTGAGTTCTATCGGCCGGCGAATCGCCCCAGATGCAGCCGACAAGCTCATTCTGCGCATCCCGTTCTACAAAGACCTGGTGCTGGCGAAGAACAACTACATCACGCTCTACGGTCTGGCGCTACTTATCGGCTCCGGAGTTCGCTCGGAAGAGGCTTTGAGGCTGTCGGCCGACAATGCCCCAAAAGGCGCCCTACGTACCGACTTGATTCGTGCGATGGAAGCGGTGAAGACCGGCCGGCCGTGGCCTAAGGTGATGAACACTCTTCACCCAACGGACAAGGCGTCGCTGATGTGCGCAACTGACCGGGAGCAAGTCGCCGAAACGCTCGATTCTCTCGCCAGCCAGTATCGGTTGCTATACGCCCAGCGGCTTGGTTCGTTTGTGCCTGCGCTGAACCTTGTAGCGGCGTTGCTGCTGTCGCTATCGGGTGGTTTGCTGTTCGCACAATCCATCCTGCCAATGCTGATGGCCACCCAGGGCGCGTTCTAAAAACGCATCCAAATAAATTCCAGTTACTAAACCTTTAATCTACATCCGGAGTATTCCATGTTCTCACTCATCATCACTATCGTCTCCATCGCGTTGGTAACGGCGCTGGCGCTGGCCACCATCTACTACGGCGGCGACGCCCTGAAAAACCACAAATCGAAGGCCAAGGCCGCGGAAGTGGTGCTGCAAGGCCAGCAGATTTCGGCAGCAGTCGACCTGTACCGCACGGCCAACGACGGCAACCTGCCGACCAGCATGGACGAGCTGGCCGCGGAGGGCAAATACCTGTCGACGAAGCCAAACGTCGACTGGACGTTCGCAACCGACTACGTCGTCTACCCGATGACGGACCTGGAAGCATGCAAGAAGGCGAATAAGGCCCTGAACCTGGACCTGACCGAAGTGCCGCTGTGCTCGGCCGTGACCGACAAGACCATCTGCTGCCAGAAAGACTAAGCAGACGCACTGTGAAACGGCGGTGCCTATACATCAACAGCGGGATAGAGCAGACAGGTAGCTCACCGGACTCATTATCCGGGGGTCGTTGGTTCAAATCCAACTCCCGCAACCAATTCCTTAGTGCGCTCTGGAGCGCGCCTGGATGCAAAAGGCACCTCAGGGTGCCTTTTGTTTCGCCTGTGCCGGCAGGCTAAAACCGCCAAGCTAGACACAGCATGGATACTCTCAAACTTACCCGCTTCATGCGGAAGCTGGACTACGCGGTCGGAGCCGGTACGGTAGGCTACGGCCTCTATGCGACCGAACCCCTCATCATTGGCCTAGGCATCGCGGGGCTGGCTCTCGCTCACCTGAACTTGTCGGACCGCATTTCTGCTAAGGTACGCAAGCACTTTGGCCGAAAAAACGCAAAGGCAGCGCCGGCGCCTGAGCCTGAGCTCGAGTCGGTTGTCGCGGAGCGCACCCTGCCCCCTGTCCCCGCCGTGTCATATGCACAGACCCGCCTGCAGGTTGGCCAGGACCTTTCAAGTGCTTCGCGACACAGCATTCTGAAAGGTGCAAACCACCTGAACCACGCCTGAACGTACGCGTCCGCGCTACACCCCAAGCCGAGAGCGACCCTCTCGGCTTTTTTGCGTTAGGCCACTCGCTTTATCACTTGGGTCCTGTGAGTAAAGGATGCATGCTGAAATCAAAATTGCAGGGGTTTTTAGCGCCGAAAGGTCGGTAGCTGACTTCGTCGGCCGCTGAGGCGGCCTGGAGAGGCCGAATGGCCTGCAGGCGCATGGCGGTCCGGTTCTGCCACATGCGTCAAGGGTACGTCGAAAATCAACGCAGGACCCACCTTCGTCCAAAAACAAAAAAGCGACCGATTTCTCGGTCGCTTCTCGTTGGCTCGAGTACTGATTAGTACTTGAAGACCACTTTGCCTGCGTCGGTCGCGGTTGCGCCCGGGA
>Ga0265798_10000679_pt1 | contig 55454 bp, 37 predicted proteins | sample P3T30metagenome_FD_192430 | JGI IMG/M metagenome (GOLD analysis project Ga0265798, IMG submission 192430) | Plant litter microbial communities from East Loma Ridge, Irvine, California - P3 T30 | ecosystem: Environmental > Terrestrial > Plant litter > Unclassified | place: USA: California... | reverse complement strand
GGTAATCTATGGTACTTACATCGCTTATTACAACAGCATCACATACTTCTTCGCCATTGGTTATATCTCTTATGTAGATGTTATGGTACCCTGTGGTAACATTTGTAAATACATTAGAGTTCTGCCATGGCCCATCAGGGAACAGGCTGTACTGGTATTCGCCAAATCCGTCGTTAAGAACTGTTATTACCTGGTTCTCTGCAAAGGCATTGCTCACTACATAACCATTCTCTCCAAGCAGGCTTGCAGGCCCTGATTTTGTAACATCCCATCCCGGTACAGGAACAGATGTACAGAAGTTTGGTGCAGCTCCTGTTACGGTTACTGTATACACGCCGCTTTCTACAGCTTCATACGTGCTGTTTGTAGCTCCCGGTATAGCAACTCCGTCTACAAACCACTGGTAGGTGTATGAAGGGTCGGTAAGGCCTGTTTCAAGAAGTACAGAGTGATACACCTCGCCTGTTACAAAGTCAACACAACTTGTATGGCTGTCTTCGGCATTAGTGATAACCGGTTCCGGTAAGAATTCTACCGTTACTGGTACTGCTACATATGCAGGGCAGCCAAAAGGAAGCGTACTCCTTATCATTGCCCATAGTGTCGTAGTAGCCGTTGGGTAAGCTGTCGGGTTTGGTATCGCATTATCAATATCGCCTTCCCTTGCTTCTGCTTCGGTCAGGAAGTAGAATATTTCATATGTATAACCAGCGTCTATTGGCACCTGTGTACCTATTATCACTGCGTCGGCTTCTGTAAGGTCTACCGCAGTTATACCGTCGTTAATACCATCTGTATCACATCCTGTAAGCACATCTGCTCCTACAGGGTTAGCGATAGTTTGTGGCTCTACTGATAGTACAAGTGGCAGTACCACGTCGCACTCTGTTGCTATGTTTTGTGCATATACCCATATGGTCTGTGTCCTGTATAAGGTATTCGTATAACGGAACGGCAGTGTAGGGTTGGCTGCTCCCGGAGGCGTTACCCTTGGGTCGATAGCATAGTAACGAACAATATAATCTGCCTGGTTAGCGCCTGCAGGAAGTATTGTATTACGGTAGTTGCCAAGGTCAAATTGTGCAAAGCCTGTAAAATCCGTCTGGCATATGCCGTAGGGTGCAATCTCTGTAGCAGGTAGTGGGTTCACTATAAGCTCTAACGGAACTATTGTATAACAAGTAGGATCATTAGGCTCGCTTCCTCTAAGGCTTGCACGTACGTAAATAATCTTACTTATGCTTAAGTATGCTGTAGGGTTAGCAATTGAATCTGTCCCTATTTCAGCCAGCTCAAGAGTTTCAAAATATGTAAGTCTTGAAAGCGTTGATTGTTGCAGGATATTCTCATTAGCAAGTGTAAGGTCAAACACTTCCTCTCCTTCAGCCTGTCCACCAACGCTCGGCCTTACAACATCACACACTTCAAGCGGTTCCGGTGTAGGGTTAGGATCTGGTTTAGGCAACACTTTTAGTGTAAGGAACGTATAGCTCACACATCCATTAATTGTAGTAACCCTAACAAATATATCTTTAGGATTTTGTCCTACAGGATTAGTATAAGCTTCCGGAGTAGCGATTGGAATATTGTTATCCAGATCTGCTTCAGATGCAAAGTACTCTACTACATTATCCTGACCGAGGCTACCTGGAGATAATATTTCTGTATCCCTTGATGTAAGGTCAAACTCGGTACGCATATCGTTAGGCAACGCTTCGTCGCACAACACATATACCGCCGGTGCAGTTAAAGCAGCGGCCTGATTAACTTTAAGTTCAAAACTTGTGATACCAAAACACTCTGAAACAGGATTTTCTACACGAACCCAAATGGTTTGTCCATCCTGGCCACGATACTCTGTTGGATTCACGATCATTGGCATACCTGCCTGAGCAGCTTCTTCGCTTGCAAAGTATTGAATTATAGCATTACTGCCGTTTGCAGCAATAATTACTGGATTTTGAAGCTCAAGATTAAATTTGGTTATCCCATCCTGATTGTTCGTATCCGTAGAGTCATTAATCTCGTCATCACATGCACTTAGGTCGTCAAGATCCGGAACTACGTAAGCCGGGTTAACAATAAAGTCAAGTTGTAACGGGGCAGACTCACAACCTGTAATAGTATTTTCTGCTACTACCCAAACTGTATGGTTTGCCGGGTTGGCATTAAGGAATGACTGTAAATTCTGAATTGGGGAAACACCGTTTGTAGCGTTAAGAAGCGTTTCATAAAAGCTAACTTCTATATTAGCGCCATTGTTAACAAGGCTATCTATAAGTTCTTCTAAGTTAATAGTAGCTTCTCCGTTTCCATCAGCATCGCATAATGTAAGGTCATCTGCTGTAGGAGGGGTAAGCGTAGGTAAAGGTTCTACCCTTAAATCCATAAGCACCACTCTAAAACATCCAGTCTCTCTTGTAGTAACACGCACAAAAAGGGTTTCTACTGTACGCCTGTTTGTATATGCTCTTGTCTCTGCCTCAGGTATCGCATTTGTAGCGAACTGCGCATCCTGGAAAGTGTGATAGAATGTGACGTCTACACCATTTGCACCCGCGGTAATTTCGCTGATCTTAGTAGTAAGGTCAAACACTTCTATTTCGTCTCCGGAATTATTATCGTCACATTGCGTGTAAGCCGTCGGGAATACTGCAACAGGAAGTGCATTCACAGTAAGCTGTAACTCTACAATATCGTAACAGCCGGTAACATTATTTGTTACCTTGATAAATATAGGTGAATCTTCTGTAGTGCTTGCACTCGAGTAAGCTGCAGGGTTAGGTATAGCATTAGTATTTGCTATAGCATCTGCCTCGCTTGTAAAGTAGCTTACAATAAACTGAGCCGGGTTCATTGTGTTTAATACTTCAGGCTCATAAGTTGTAAGGTCAAATACTGCAATACCATCTGTATCAATATCACCATTATCGCATATAGCATAAGGAGCGGTTGGCTCTGTAGCTTCAGGCACAGGGTTAACAATAAGCTGTAGTGTAGCTATGCTAAAACAATCTGTAGTACTGGATTGTACACGTATATATAGTGTTTGTACACCGTTAGTAGTATAAGCCTGCACGTTTGTGTAAGCAGTTGTGTTCATGATAGGATTACGACCTCCAAAATAAAATGCATCATCACGTGTTTCATGTATCGTTACCGTAACATCTCCAACTTGTGCCGCAATTGCATCAAGGGTAGGCTGAAGGTTAAACGCTATTGAATTATCATTATTGGGGTCACATTCCTGAAGTGGTTCCTGCTGTAAAACAACCGGTGGCCCCTGTACTTCAAGCTGAACAGGTGTTGTAGTAACACACTGAGTCCTCGTATCTGTTAGCCTTGCGAAAATTGTACCTGTAGCAGATGTATAAGGAGATTCAAGAGGTGTAGCAGTACCGTTAGCAGCATCATTCTGCGTAGTATAATAAGTAACTGCATAACCACCTGCACCTTGTGTTACAACAGGAGTAATCTCCGTAAAGTCAAAGTCTGCCTCAGCACTACCCGGTGTATTTTCACACTCGAAGAATGGAGTTAAGTTAGGATTAACTACAGGTAATGGGTTCACAATTATTCTGAACGAACCAATACCTATACATCCGGTCGCGCTTGTTACACCTACATATATACGCTCTTCTCCAGGAGTAGCATTAGGGTGAGCCGAAGCATCAGTTATAGGATTTCTGCCCAATTGCGCATCAGCATTACTTGTGTAAAATGCCACAACGTCTGTTGGGTTGGTAGATGCCTGCGCTGCTCTTGTAGTAAGATCGAATATTTCGATCCCATCCGGTGAGTTGTTCAGGTCGCATACTACCATATCTGTAATATTTCCTGCAATTGGATTAGGATTAACCGTAATCGATAGTGGCACAATTGCCGGACAGCTGGTAGCCACCCCACTACGTGTAACTCTTAAATAAACAGTTGTATTACCGGCACTGTAGGACTCCGGGATGCCTATTGGCTCAACATTATCCTGTGCTGCCTGTTCTGTTTCATGATAAGAAACGACAAGGCCGGTTTGGTCGCCAATAGCTTCGGCGCCTGCCAGGGTAAGATTGAAAACCTGTGTAACACCGTTATTAGGATCATAATCATCACACGCAACAAGAGGTGTTACCGGCGATACTTCAGGCCTTTCTAAAATAGTGATCTGGAATGTAGATTCATCCGAACATGTTGTTGTCCCTGCATCGCCTACCTGTTTATATATATATAAGGTAGTGCTTTCAGTAATATCTGTTCCTACCGGCAACAAGGTTCCTGTACCATTAGGGCCACCGGTTGCAGTGTAATAAGCATTATCTGGTGTAAGTTCCGGCAAAATAAAAGATTCGCAACCTACTGCCGGAGCAATATTGTCGGCTACCGGCACCGGTATTACTGTAAGCGTAAAGCTGCTTTCATCTGTACAGTTATCAGCTTCAACTCCAGATCTTGCAAAGATGTATATAGTTTGGCTCGTGTTAAGTTCTGTTCCTACTGCAAGCTGTGTACCACCTCCACCAGGACCTCCGGGAGCGGTATAATAGCTGCCTATATTAGGACGTGGCAATACATAAGTAGCATCACTACATATAAATGCATTTGCAGGAGGAACTATAAGCGGCTTAGCTAACGTTGTAACATCAAACGTTACAAAACTGTAGCATAAAGCATTGTCCCTGCTTGTAACTTTTGCATATACAGTAACCGTCCCGGTATTAACACTAAATGCACTTGGCGATGGAATAGATATATTCGCAAGCATATTTTCGTTAGATGTGTGGTAGGTCACCCGTACAGCATCAGGATCTACTGCATCCAGTAAAAATGGTGTCTGGGTGTTAAGGTTAAAAACCTCGGCACCACTGCGGTCGCTGTCACAAAACACCATAGGTGCTACTGGGGTCGCAATTGGCGCAATAGCAGCGTTAAGACGGAAATTCCGTACGATATAACAACCTGTGTTATTGTCCTCTATACGAGTATAAATAGTTTGCTCTCCAGCCGAACTAAATGTTGTTGGATTTGGTATTACGTTACTGGCAGCATTAGCATCTGCAGTAGTTGTGTAGTAGGTAATGGTATATAGAGCGGGATCTATTCCACCTAATATAATAGGTGTGTTTTCTGTAAGATTATAAGAATATGGTGGTGCTGTTGCACTACAAATTAATATAGGTTGTGGTGGCAACGTTGGGAAGGGCTGTTGCCCTGTAACTGTAAAGCTCACCTCTACACCGCCCGCGCCACAGTAGGTATTGTTAGCAACAAGTTCGTAGACACCAGGAGAAGAAACATTTAATGATAAGTTTGTAGCACCCGGTATGTTGTTACCGTTTACAGACCATTGGTACGTTGTCTCGGCAGGGTCGTAATTAGATATTGTAGATGTTAATACAGGGGTTACCAGTTCAGACTGACCGTTACAAAGCACAAAATCATCTATAGGATCAAACTCACACCCAAAACAGTTAAGCGTACCTGTACCACCTGTCTGATTAAATGAGATTGTTCCTGGCTGATTACTAAAGTTTGTAAGCAACACTACGTAATACTGGCCTGCTACCGCTGTAGGTATCGTAAACTGTTCTACAGATGCTGTAGAGTAACTACAGCCTACCTGGTTACCTGGATTAAGATTATCAGGACCACAAACCGGTGGCGGCCCGTCAAACGGACCCCATGCGATAAAATCAACGTCGATACCCACCCCTTCTGTACTGGTTTGGGTCATCGTGAACGTTATGCTACCTGACTGGTCTACCTGAGTATAAAACCATGCCGGGTTAGGATATGTGTTAAGACACCCGTAACTCGCGGCCTCATCACCTGTAGCCGGTTCACCATCAACTGTGTTAGGAAACGGAGGAAGCGTAGTATCACCACAAAACTGCGTTTGAGAACCACAAGTAGGGCTCTGCGCCGACGCTGTTAAGCAAAGAGTACTAAATAAAAGTAAGAATAGATACTTTTTCATCATTTTTAAGATAATTTTAAAGCGCGAAATTTACAATAAATTGGTTTTAAGCCAACAAAAAACCCTATTTTTTTTAGTATAACAAGCCAAACTGGTTTTACCCTAACATATATTAAGAAAATTTCTAAATATTATCAAAAATTAACATAACACAAATATAACACCCTATGTAACACGACATTCTGTGAATATAATTTACCGTTTGTCGATGGAAATGTGCAGTTCATAGAAACGGTTAAACGTACCATTAAAAAAAATCACAATAACGACTCCGAATGTTACATTATTATCACCTAGAAGTTAAGTGATTTCGCTTTATGCCATTGAGCATATAATCAACTTTTATAATTATCTTTGCGTCTTTATTTTTGACAGTTAAATACTATATAATGATTAATAACGACGAGAGCCCGGATGAGATTGGCGAAAGCCATATTGCCACCAGTGCTCAGACACCCTTAAGGAGTGATGCCTTTGCGATTGACGATGAAGAAAAAATCGCTTCAATAAAAAAAGACGTCGAAAATATATTGCTTACACTTGGTATGGACCTAACAGATGACAGCCTGAAGGGAACACCAAACCGAGTGGCAAAAATGTTTGTAAAAGAAATATTTGGCGGTCTTAATCCAGCAAGAAAACCAAGTTCGTCTACTTTTGAAAATAAGTATAAATATGGAGAGATGCTGGTAGAGAAAAACATTACTGTTTATTCTACCTGTGAGCATCACCTACTACCAATTGTAGGTCGTGCACATGTGGCCTACATATCTAACGGTACCGTAGTGGGCCTTTCTAAAATGAACCGGATTGTAGATTTCTTTGCAAAAAGGCCTCAGGTACAGGAACGCCTAACGATACAAATCGTACAGGAACTTAAAGAAGTGTTAGGTACAGAAGATGTAGCCTGCGTTATAGATGCAAAACACCTTTGCGTTAATTCCCGTGGCATTCGCGATATAGAAAGCAGTACTGTAACCTCAGAATTTGGAGGTAAATTTAAGAACGAGAACATTAAGAGGGAATTCTTAGATTACATTAAGCTGGATACGCAGTTTTAATAAATCTTACACCTATTATATATATGCACATTTACCAGGACCAATCATTAAAGATATATAACTCGCTAAGTGGCGAAAAGGAAACATTTGTTCCCCTGCATCCCGGTGCTGTGGGCATGTATGTATGCGGCCCTACCGTATACAGTAATGTACACTTAGGTAACTGCCGTACTTTTATATCTTTCGATTTGGTTTACAGGTATCTTAAACATCTTGGCTATAAGGTTCGTTATGTGCGTAATATAACCGATGTAGGCCATATAGAAGATGACGCCGACGAGGGCGAAGATAAAATTGCAAAAAAGGCGAGGCTTGAAAAGCTGGAGCCTATGGAGATAGTACAACAATATTCGGTAGACTTTCACCAGATATTGGAACTGTTTAACAATCTTCCGCCGGGTATAGAGCCCACAGCTACTGGCCACATAATTGAGCAGATAGAAACCGTTAAGCAAATTATAGAAAATGGTTACGGTTACGAATCTAACGGTTCGGTCTATTTTGATGTCGTCAAGTTTAATAAAACACATAATTATGGGCAGCTAAGTGGCCGTAACCTGGACGACATGCTCTCTAACTCACGTGAGTTAAGCGGACAGGAAGAGAAGCGTAATCCTGCCGATTTTGCTCTTTGGAAAAAAGCAGAACCGGTACACATTATGCGCTGGCCTTCGCCTTGGGGCGATGGTTTTCCAGGCTGGCACCTTGAATGTACTGCTATGAGCACAAAATATCTGGGCAACCATTTTGATATTCACGGAGGAGGCATGGACCTTAAGTTCCCTCACCATGAATGCGAAATAGCTCAAAATGAAGCGGCTACCGGCCACTCGCCTGTTAATTACTGGATGCACGCCAATATGCTTACCCTTAACGGTAAGAAGATGAGTAAATCTACCGGGAATAATATATTGCCGAGAGAAATATTTACTGGCAATAATCAGGTATTAAGCAAGGCTTTCTCTCCTTCTGTAGCACGATTTTTTATGCTTCAGGCGCATTACCGCAGTGTATTAGACTTTAGCAATGATGCTATTGTGGCTGCCGAAAAGGGTTATAACCGCCTTATGGAAGCTATTGAAAGCCTTAATGACGTGGTTGCAGGGACTACATCAACCATCGATATCGCAGCATGGAAGCAAAATTGCTACGATGCTATGAACGATGATTTTAACAGCCCAATACTAATAGCCCAACTTTTTGAAGGTGTGAAATACACTAACCTTCTTAAGGATGGCAAAGCTTCTTTAACCGCAGCAGATCTTGAGGCGTTTACGAAAGCTTTAAATGCTTTTACGTTTGACGTTCTTGGCCTGCGCAATGAAGTGGGCGAAGATAGCAGTAATGAAAAACTTGATGGTGTGGTGAATATGCTTATTGCCATGCGCAATGAAGCCCGCGCTAATAAAGACTTTGCACTAAGTGACCAGATAAGGATAAAACTTGCCGACTTAGGTATCGAATTAAAAGACACGCGCGAAGGCACAACATTTACTATAAACTAAATCACAGTGAAGGCAGGACAAATAATAACATTGCCTTTCGTACTTATAATACGGTTATACCAGGTAGCGCTATCACCATTGCTGCCATCGGCATGCCGCTACACCCCTACCTGTTCTCAATACACGTTAGAAGCATTGAGAACGCACGGGCTTATAAAAGGGGGGTGGCTGGGAGCAAAACGCATACTAAGTTGTAACCCCTGGGGCGGAAAAGGTTACGACCCAGTCCCGATGAAATCCTGCAACCATAAACACTAAATATTCATATTTAACAGATATAAATGATACATAGTTTAAGCATTACCTGGAATAGCGAAGGCGCATTTCACCTGGGCCCAATAACATTACGTTTATACAGCCTGATGTTTGTAGTGGCTTTTGGCCTTGGATGGATTATCATGAAAAAGATTTTCGACCGGGAAAATGAGCCTGTAGAAAAACTGGATAAACTTTTCATTTATACATTAGTGGCTACCTTACTAGGTGCACGTCTTGGGCATGTTTTTTTTTATGACTGGGATTACTTTAGCGGACATCCGGAAGAAATATTGCTTCCTTTTAAATTCAGGCCCGAATTTGAATTTACCGGTTTTGCGGGGCTTGCCAGTCATGGGGCAGCCATAGCTATTATACTTGCCGTTATTTGGTACAGCAAGAAGGTGATACACCGCCCGGTACTTTGGGTTCTTGATAGAATTGTTATACCGGTAACCAGTGGCGGTATTTTTGTAAGGTTGGGTAATTTTTTCAATAGCGAAATACTTGGTAGCAAAACATCTCCTGAGATGGCAACGGCGGTAAGGTTTATTCGTGGAGAAGATAACCTGGGAAAGCGTGAGGCTATGAGCATCACCAAGCAGGCCGATGTAAACAAGGCTTATGAAATGATCGAAAAAGATCCTCGTTTTGCAGATACTTTAGCTACCATCCCTTTCAGGCATCCGGCCCAGCTATATGAAGCAATTTGTTACGTATTTGTATTCCTTGTTATATTTTACATGTACTGGAAAACACCTGCACGCAAGTACCACGGACTTATCTTTGGGGTATTCCTTGTACTGCTCTGGACAGTTCGTTTCGTTGTAGAATTTGTGAAGGAAAGCCAGGGAGGTTTTGAGGGCGAAAATCCTGTATTACTAACGGGGCAATGGCTAAGCATACCATTTATACTTGCCGGATTATACTTAATATTTACATCCAAAAAACGAGTAGAGACATTATAATACTTAAACCGCCTTTATGGCGGTTTTTTTATGCTACATATTCTGACCCAAATTACCTGCAATTTTGTAACACTTAAAGCATCGAGACGACAAATGGATAAACCATATAACTAATGAACCACTTGTTAAGTATTAACTGGAATCCATCCAAGGGATTCGACATCGGCCCTATCTTACTGCATTATTACAGCCTACTGTTTATGATGGCTTTCATTGCAGGTTGGTACATTACAAAAAAAATATTCGAACGTGAGGGCGAATCGATAGAAAAGCTCGACAAACTTTTTATTTATACTATCGTGGCTACATTTCTTGGTGCAAGGCTGGGCCATGTCTTCTTTTACGACTGGAACTATTTTAAACAACATCCGGCAGAAATATTACTCCCTTTTAAATTTAGCCCCTTTGAGTTTACAGGTTTTACCGGCCTTGCAAGCCACGGTGCAGCTATCGCGGTTATTATAGCGGTGGTTATATACAGCAAAAAAATCATTCATCGCCATGTACTCTGGGTACTCGACAGGATTGCCCCATCGATAGCAAGCGGCGGTATTCTTGTGCGCGTAGGTAACTTCATGAACAGCGAAATATTGGGTAGCGAAACATCACCATCATTGGCTACAGCAGTACGCTTTGTAAGAGGAGAAAATAATCTTGGTGAACAACGGGCAATTGCCTTAACCGGCGAACAGAATATAGATAAAGCTTACAAATTAATTGAACACGACTCAAGATTTGCCAATACATTAGCGATGATACCATACCGTCATCCAGCCCAGCTTTATGAAGCGATCTGCTATATATTTGTATTTCTCGCTATATTTTATATGTACTGGAAAACACCTGCACGCAAGTATCACGGACTTATCTTTGGGGTGTTCCTGGTGTTGCTCTGGACAGTTCGTTTTATGGTAGAATTTGTAAAGGAAAGCCAGGGAGGTTTTGAAGAACAGCTGCATGTGTTTTCGACAGGCCAGTGGCTAAGCATACCATTTATACTTGCCGGATTTTACCTAATATTCACATCTAAGAAACGAGTAGAAAGATTATAATACTTAAACTGCTTTTATGGCTGTTTTTCCTCTATAAACTTTAAATAACTGATGTGTCTTTATAGCAACACATTTATAATTTTATCTGTATTGAAACGTTTAATGTTACGTACTACGGCTCGTTTATTGTAATGTATTTTGCGTAAATTTGCCTTAAAATAAGCAACCTTGAAAAAACTCTTTTTCTTCCTTATACTATTATCATCGTGTGTACTGCCGGCATTAGCACAACAAAAACCCTCTAAGATAATTGTAGAGCATTCTGACTTTATAGACAGGAATCAAACTGAAATTCCGGGTGCGGTTGTACTTACGGGAAACGTACAGATGCTACATGACGGAGTAAGGATAAATTGCAACAAGGTCTATCAATTCGAAAATGAAAACTATGTAAAGCTATTTGGTAGTGTGAGAATGAATCAGGGCGATACAATTTTCATGGATAGCAAGTATGCCGAATATAATGGCGATAAAAAGTTTGCCTTTGCCAGCGGCGGAGTAACTATGCGCTCTCCGGATATGAGGCTCGTAACAGATACTGTGTATTTTGACCGAAATATTCAGGAGGCCTATTATAATTCTAACGGAACTATATACAGTGGCGAAAATACTTTGAGAAGTAAGCAGGGCCGCTATTATATGACCCAGAAAAAGTACAACTTCTTAACCGCTGTTACACTTACTAACCCGCAGTACGTAATGAAGTCTAATCATTTGGATTATTACACAAACTCAGGACACTCTTACGTATTTGGGCCAACAACTATTACAGGAAAAAAAGATTTTATATATACTGAAAAAGGGTTTTATGACACTAAGAAAAACCTTGCCACCCTGCTTACCAATTCTTACATAAAGTACGATACACAGGTAATTAAGGGTGATAGTATGTTTTACGATAGGAAGCGGGCATTTTCATCGGCAACAAATAACGTAAAGGTTACCGATACTGTTAACAAATTTCTTGTAAAAGGTCATTACGCCGAGGTATATCGAGCCAAAGATTCTCTTTTTGTGACAAAACATGCCCTTGCAGTCACGCTTGTAGAAAATGATTCGTTATACACGCACGCTAAACGAATGGTGGTTACCGGCAAACCCGGCAGTAGGATAATCCGAGGATATAACGATGCGCGTTTTTATAAGACCGACATGAGTGGAAAGTGCGACTCCATACACAGTAATGAAGTAACAGGACTTACCCAGCTTATACGGCGTCCTGTGGTTTGGAATGGTGAAAGCCAGGTTACCGGAGATGTGATTCACCTAATTTCTAATAACAAGACGCAGCAACTGGACTCCATCAAAGTACTTACAAATGCCTTTATTATACAGCAGGATACTATCTGGTCTTACAAGAACCCAACAAAGCCAAGATTTAGCCAGATAAAAGGCGTTAACTTATATGGTAAATTCAGGGATAACAAGCTTTATGAAATAGACCTTGTAAAGAACACCGAAAAGGTTTATTATATGTATGACAGTGACAATTACCTGATTGGGATAGATAAAGGCGTGAGCAGTAAGATACACATTGAGCTAGAAGAAAATCAGATAAATACGGTAACATCTATGGTAAAACCTGAAAGTTCGAGTTATCCTGAGAGCGAATTACCAGAGAATGCACGTAACCTTCGGGGGTTTTTATGGCGTGGCGATGAGCGCATTCGAACAAAGGATGACATCTTTCCGCAATCTGAAAAAGACATTGATGCGGCGATAGTCAAAAAAAGCATTGCAGATAAAAAAGTTGAGGATACCCCAATGGAGGTTAAAAAAGAAACATTGGAATATGACAAGAATAATCCAAAACCAAAGGCTGCGCTTCCACAGGATAGCGGCCAATAATACGTTTCAAAAAGATTGCGTGCAATAGTTAATGGTCCCCCATATTTTATGTCATGGAGTGAAAAATGCGAAGTTGGAAATAATCTAACAGGCGTGAACACCTACCTTATAACAATACTTCCTACACGGATAATTACGAGAATACAACATTACAATGATTAACGATTTTTATAAATACCAGGCCCAAACCTCCCCTTACCCGTTAGGAATGGAAGTTTCGCATGCCGATGGGTCTTATATATATGACACCTCTGGTAAAGCTTATCTGGACTTTGTGGCGGGAGTATCGGCTGCCAGCCTTGGGCATAAACACCCACGCTTAAATCAGGCCATCAAAGATCAGCTGGATAAATACAGCCATGTTATGGTGTACGGCGAATATGCCCAACACCCTGCTACCGAATTTTGCCGCCTTCTTGCTGCTCATATGCCGGAGCAACTTAGCAAAACCTACCTTACAAACAGCGGTACAGAAGCAACTGAAGGAGCTTTAAAGCTTGCCCGACGTGTAACAGGCCGTAGCCAACTCATTTCCTGCCATCATGCTTACCACGGCAACACTATGGGATCGATGAGTGTTATGGGCCATGAAGAGCGAAAACAAATATTTAGGCCCTTGGTGCCCGATGTTGATTTTATTACCTTCAACAATGAGGAAGACCTTCAAAAGATCACTACCAGGACTGCAGGTATAATTTTAGAAACCATACAAGGCGGAGCGGGTTTTATACAACCCCATAATGGGTTTCTTAAAAAAGTCAGAGAGCGTTGCAATGAGGTTGGTGCTATTATGATACTCGATGAGATACAGCCCGGATTTGGCCGTACAGGCAAGCTATTCGGGTTTCAAAATTATGATGTAGTGCCAGACGTTGTCATTATGGGCAAAGGAATGGGTGGTGGTATGCCGGTTGGTGCCTTCACGGCATCGCCCGCCATGATGGATTTATTAAGTCATGACCCAAAACTTGGTCACATTACTACCTTTGGGGGACATCCGGTGATAGCAGCAGCCTGTCTGGCAACGCTCCAGGAGATAACCGAAACTGACATTATGGCGCAGGCGCTTAAAAAAGAAAAATTGTTTAGAAGTCTGCTTGTTCATCCTTTAATACAAGAGGTACGCGGCGAAGGGCTAATGCTTGCGGCCATGACCGAAAGTGCTGATATCAGTGACAAAGTGATATTAAAATGCCATGAAAGGGGACTTATATTATTCTGGTTATTATTTGAAGGGAAGGCCATTAGAATTACCCCTCCCCTAACCATTTCTGAGAATGAAATCAGAGAGGGATGTGGCATTATTATTGAAGTTATGAATGAAATTATAAAAGAAATCGCATAATTACCTGTTTAGAGCGACTGGCCTAAAATAGCTTTAAAGCCCTGTTATAACAAAAAAGCGGTAACTAATTAAAAATTAAACACTTAAAATCACTACACTTATATGGTTTTGTTGATTAAATTGTTTAAAAGAAATTCGAATAAGTTCCTTATTAGATAAAGATTTTGTAAATTTAATAAGGACTTTTTTAAACACAAGGAGTATGAATCTGAGCCACGAAGAAGAAGATCACAGTTTATCCTTATCAAAGTTTGAATCGATGTTGAAAACCAACAAAGTGCTATTCTTTGATTCTGAAGAGTTTGAAGACATCATCCTTCACTATCTCGACAGCGGTAAAATAAATTTAGCTAAGAAGGCCTTAAAACTCGGCCTGGAACAGCATCCCAGGTCCACAGGCTTAAAATTAGTTCAGGTAGAAATTTTAATATTTGATGATAAGCTTGAAGTTGCTGAAAAATTATTAAACGAGCTCTACGCTATAGAGCCGACTAACGAAGAAATTTATATACAAAAAGCTAATATATACAGTAAGCGCGACCAGCACGAAAAAGCGGTAGAGCTTCTTAACATAGCCCTTACATATACTGATGATTTTGCCGATGTTTATTCTCTAATAGGTATGGAATACCTGTTCATGGATAACCTGGAACTGGCAAAAGAGAGTTTTATAAAATGCCTTGAGGAAGATACCGAGGATCATTCATCATTATACAATGTTGTATACTGTTTTGATTTTTTAGATCAGAATCAGGAGGCAATAGACTTCCTTAACAGCTTTATAGACAAGAACCCATATAGCGAAATTGCATGGCATCAGTTGGGCAGGCAGTATTATACACTAAAGGATCACGAAGGCGCGCTGCGTGCTTTTGATTATGCCACATTAATAGACGAAACATTTTTAGGTGCATTCCTTGAAAAAGCGAAGACACTTGAAAAGCTTAAACGCTACGAGGAAGCTATTGAGTGCTATACGACCACTATGGAATTGGACGATCCTACGTCGTTCGCATTATTGCGTGTGGGCAAGTGCCACGAAAGATTGGGTAATCTAGAAAAAGCGCTTAAGTTTTACCTTAAAACGGTTCATGAAGACCCGTTACTGGATAAAGCCTGGATAGCTATTACCGACTTCTACATTAGAAGAAAAAATTACCAAAAAGCTCTTTACTACGTAAATAAAGCCATAGGCATCGACAATGAGAATAAGCTGTACTGGAAACGATACGCGACTATAAACAACGCGCTGCATTTTCATGAAGAAGCAGAGGAAGGCTATCGCAAAGCTGTAGAATTTGGCGACAACCATTTAGATACCTGGTTGTTCTGGGTAGACACATTACAGTTTCTCGGCGAAAATGATACTGCCATAACTACATTGTTACAGGCTACGGAATTTTTCCCGGAAGAGTATGAAATTGAGTACCGCCTTGCAGGATTTCATTTTACTTTAAATGAGACCGATAAAGGAATGTTTCACCTCAGTAATGGTTTAAGGCTCAATTTTAAAAACCACACATTGCTGGAAGATTTTTTCCCGGCAGTTTTCCACACCGAGCAGGTTCAGGAAGTGGTTAACAAGTATAAAAAGAAAAAATAAAATTGACCTGATCTTATAGCACCGGTTTATGCCGGTGCTTTTTTTATACCCAATTTTTACAAAAGCGTTATATTTGGTAAACAACTACACAATATTTTTTTATTAGTTTTACCACTATGACTGTATTATAGTAAAGATTTTATAATGAAAGACAAAATTTTTGGCCTTGTGGGCCGCAATATAAGCTACTCGTTTTCTGCGGGATACTTCACTACAAAGTTTAAAGAGTTGGGATTGAAAAAATACAGCTACACCAACTTTGATATTGAAAACATTGACAAGCTAAAAAAGATAATTAAAAAAACAGAGGGATTAAGAGGATTGAATGTAACAATACCCTATAAAGAGGAGGTAATCCCTTTATTAAATAGGCTATCTAAAAATGCCGAGATAATTGGTGCAGTAAATACCATTACTGTTTCTAAAAAGGGAAAAACCAAAGGGTATAATACTGACTATTACGGATTTAAAAAAGCACTGGAGCCATTACTCCTTCCCCACCATACAAAGGCACTTATATTAGGTACCGGCGGAGCATCTAAGGCTGTGGCCTATGCACTACGAAAAATGATGATAGAATATGACTTTGTATCTCGTACAGGAAGCGAGACCGTATTTGCTTATGATGAGCTCGACGCAGATGTATTTTCCGACTATCAGATTATTATAAACACCAGCCCTGTGGGTACCTTTCCTAATGTAGATGACAGCCCGCCGCTCGATTATTCATTGTTTACAGAAAACCATATTGCTTTCGACCTGGTATATAATCCGGCAGAGACAAAGTTTTTAAGGCTCGCAAAGCAAAGCGGTGCTGATACCGAGAACGGCTACGCAATGTTGGTACATCAGGCAGAGAAGGCGTGGGAAATATGGAATAAATAATGTACCGCATATTATATAATTATCACTATTTACAGCTTTTACTCCAAAAAAATAAGATTGTACCATAATTTAATCTTTTACTTTGAATTTTAAACTGGCTTTACTATCTTTCGGCAATAAAGCAGTTAAACCCTTAAGCATTATACAATGTTAGAAGAAAAGAATGATAACCTGCAACATGCAGATGGAGAAGAACTTGACCCGATAACCGGATCTGTGCCGCAAGACTACTCGCCCGAAACAGAAACGGAAAGCAATGCTGATGCACAAGATGAGGCCGCTATAACGGAAATACATGAGACGGAAGGCCAATTGCCCTTTGCTCCTGAGGTGGTTATAAACGGTGGACGAGAAGTGGACGCTGCCCGCAGCACATCAGACGAAGCAAATGACGTTTCATCTGAGGCTGAAGTAGAGGTAGCACCAGCAGAAACCGCATCGGAATTTTCTCCATCTGAGGATAGAACCTCAACAGAGAGTAATGAGGAACCTTCTGCATCTGACGAAGAAGCGCATGAGGAAGAACATCCTGAAGAAGTGCCTGATTATGGTGCACACTCTATGGAAGAACTAACTGCCGAACTTGAGAAACTGGTAACATCTGAAAATGTTATGTCGGTTAAAAATCATGTGGAAGAGCTTCGCAGGGAATTCTATGCTAAATATAATCACCTTATAGAGGAAAAAAAGGATGAGTTTAGTAACGAGAACAACGGAGATACGACCGGGTTTGAGTACAACTTCCCTTTAAAACATAAATTTGACACTCTTTATAACCAATACCGCGATAAGAAAAGCACGCATTTTAAAAAAATGCAGACCGACCTTAAAGGCAACTTTGATAAAAGGCTTGCTATTGTTGAAGAGCTTAAAAACCTTGCCGATGGTGGTGAAAACATGAAGGACGCACTTAAACAGGTAAATGAACTTCGTGAGCGTTGGAAAAACGCCGGGCCCATACCCCGCGATAAATACAACCACGTTTTTAATAACTTCCACTTTCATATAGAGCGTTTTTACGATCACCTGCACCTAGACAGGGAAGCGCGTGATCTCGACTTTAAACACAACCTTGAGCAAAAACAAAAAATTGTTGCACGCGTAGAAGAATTAGTAAACGAGCCGGATGTAAATAAGGCTTTTCGGGAGCTACAGGCGCTGCACAAAATGTGGAAGGAAGAAATAGGACCTGTATCCCGCGATCATCGTGAGGAAATATGGAACCGCTTTAGCGAGCTTACCAAGCAAATTCATGATAAGCGCGAGGCTATTTTTGCTAAGTCACGCGAGGCAGAACAGGAAAATCTTGAGAATAAACAAGATATAATCGCGCGTATTAATGCAATAGCGTCTGAGAAAATTGCCGTGCATGGTGCATGGCAGGGACAAATAGACCGCATAGAGAGTTTACGCGATCAGTTCTTTAAGGCCGGTAAAGTGCCTATAGAAGTTAACGAAGATACTTGGGCCGCGTTTAAAGCTGCCGTTCGTAACTTTAATACAGTAAAAAATTCCTTTTACAAGGATATTAAAAAGGATCAGCAAACTAACCTTAACCGTAAACTGGAGCTTGTTGAGAAAGCCAACGCGCTTAAGGACAATGAAGATTTTGAAGCTACAACTCCTGTAATGAAGCAGATTCAGGATGAGTGGAAAACAATAGGCCACGTGCCAAGAAAGTATTCTGATAGTGTCTGGAAAGATTTTAAAGGTGCCTGTAACCATTATTTTGACAGGCTGCATGCCAAACGTAATGAGGCTAACGGCGACGAAATTGAAGCCTTTGACAAGAAAAAAGAATACCTTGATAGCCTGAAAGACTTTGAATTAACAGGAGATCATCGTACAGATCTTGATGCTATTAAAAAACATATCGAAAATTGGAAATCTTTTGGACGTGTACCTCAGGCGAGAAGACATATAGAAGGTAAGTTCAATAAAATACTTGATGCCCTTTTTGATAAGCTGAGCCTTAGCAAGAAAGAAACCGATATGGTGAAGTTCAGTAACAGGCTGGAGCAATTATCTGAAGGTGATGATAGCCGCGGGTTGCAAAACGAACAGCTGTTTATTTCGCGCAAGATTGACGAAATTCAGGCAGAGATATTCCAGTTGGAAAACAATATCCAATTCTTCTCTAATGCCAAAGGAAACAATCCTTTTGTAAATGAAGTAAATAAAAATATAGAACGCCATAAAGAAGAGCTTAAAACCTGGAAAGACAAGCTTAAGCAAATAAAAAACGTGAACAAACCACAAGAATAAATTAAAAAACCAGCCTACCAGCTGGTTTTTTATATCTATAACTTCTTGGCTTCGTTCCAGAATACGTCCATCTCGGCAAGGGTCATATCCTGTAAAGGTTTGCCAAGCTCGCCGGCTTTGCTCTCTAAATACATAAAGCGTTTAATGAACTTTTTATTGGTGCGTTCTAACGCGTCTTCAGGGTTAATATCTATGAACCTCGAATAGTTGATAAGTGAGAACAACACGTCGCCAAATTCGGCTTCCATTTTATCTTTATCGCCCGCCTGTACCTCATCATGAAATTCGGCAAGCTCTTCCTGTACCTTCTCCCATACCTGGCTCGACTCTTCCCAGTCAAAACCTACACCTTTTGCCTTATCCTGTATACGGCTTGCTTTAACCAGTGCAGGCAAGCCCTTTGGAACACCTTCCAGTACACTTTTTTTACCTTCCTTAAGCTTTAACTTTTCCCAGTTTTGCTTTACTTCCTCTTCATCGGCCACTACCACATCGCTGTATATATGCGGATGGCGGTGTATTAGTTTTTCACAAATACCGTTCGCAACATCTGCAATATCAAAATCACCGGTCTCGCTGCCTATTTTTGCATAAAAAACAAGGTGGAGTAATAAATCACCCAACTCTTTTTTCACCTCCTGCAGGTCGTTATCCAGAATTGCATCACCTAACTCGTATGTTTCCTCTATCGTAAGGTGACGCAGGGTTTGAAGGGTTTGCTTTTTATCCCAAGGACACTTTTCGCGAAGGTCATCCATTATATCTAAAAGCCTGCCAAATGCATCCAGCTGTTGTTGTCTTGTGTTCATTATTTTATTATTAAGGTCTGAATTCTATAAAATTAAGCATAGCTGCTACAAATAAAAAATCCTGCCGCAAATTAAAACGGCAGGATCTATTTATATAATTATAAGAATACTATTCTTCTGATTTAACCTCTTCGGCAACTGCATCATTAACTTCGTCGGTATCTGCAGCAGGCGCATTAGCTTCAAGAGCGGCTGCAACAACTTCTTCTTTACTTACAAGGCCTTTGGCCTGAAGCATGTTGTACCAGTTAAGGATTTTTTTAATGTCTGATGCGTAAACCCTGTCTTCATCAAAGTTAGGCAGTGCTTCCCTAAAATAAGCTTCAAGCTTAGCGTTATCCTCTTTGTGAGAAAGCGCCGGGCCGTTATCTTCTTTCTCTGCAATAGCACGCAATACTTCTGCAAGGCGAACCTCGCCATCATAAGTATACACAGAAATTTCAGAAAGCAGGCTCACATTACTGCGAAGACCTACAGTAATCCTTTTTCCGTCGATAAGCGACTCAGCAACAAATCCTGTTCTTGTTTGTATCTTTAATTCGTAAAGTCCCGGTTTTCCGGAAATAGCTAATATTTTTTCGATGCTCATTATATATAATGTTTTCTTTTTAAAATTTTAAGGGATGGCAAATATCTAATCTTTGTCTTTAAAAACAAAATTATCTTCCTTTTTTGGCGACAAATTTCATTTTATAATCCGGCCTTGTTTTACCCTCCATGATGTTTTGCAGTTTCTTTTTTATCAAACGTTTTTTAAGCGACGATATTTTATCAGTAAACAAGATACCTTCAATATGATCGTATTCATGCTGAATCACCCTTGCTATAAGCCCATCATAAACATCTGTATGTTTATTAAATTCTTCATCGTAATATTCAATTGTAATCCTCTCGTGACGGTACACGTCCTCACGCACTTCCGGGATGCTCAGGCAGCCTTCATTAAAGCCCCATTCTTCTCCTTCTTCCTTTAGTATAGTTGCATTAATAAAGGTCTTTTTAAACGAGGCAAGCTGTACCTGCTCTTCTTTACTTAAATCTTCGTCTTCGCTAAAAGGGCGGGTATCTATAACAAATAGCCTTAAAGCAAGGCCTACCTGTGGGGCAGCAAGGCCTACTCCATATGCATTATACATGGTTTCGTACATATTAGCAACAAGCTGGTTTAACTCAGGGTAATCCTGAGGTATCTCTACACCTTTTTTACGCAGTACCGGGTCGCCATATCCTACTATAGATAATATCATCTTTATTTACTTTTATAAGGCATATGCAAATATGCCGCCAGTTGTATTAAAGCGCAAAAATAGTAAATTTAAATGATTAACCTACTTTGCTTTAAATGCTAAAATTTTGTGAGAATTAACCTCGCTATCGGCTATTAAAAATGGCAATCACTACATTTGTATTACACGGATTTTATAATGATACAACGCATAAGGCAGTTTACAGATAGCGCAAATTTTACAAAAGCTGTAATAGTAACAATAGCTGCGGCTTTACCAGTTTTTGTGCTTAATAAATTTGGCTTATTTGATGCTGGGCTTACTGTAGCCATAGGCGCATTCCTGACCTATCCGGCCGATATTTCCAGCAGTCTTTTGCATCGCGCTAAAGGTCTTCTGGCAGCTATAGCTGTAGTTGTTGGCTGTACCCTTGCGGTTAATATACTGCACCCCTACCCCTGGATTTTTTACCCGGCAATTACTATACTTATATTTTTCCTATCTATGATAGCCGTCTACGGCCAGCGTGCTACTATGGTATCGTTTTCCGGACTTCTTGCTGTAGCATTAGGCACCGGGCATATAAGCGAAGGATGGGAAATCGCAACTAATTCGGCACTGGTGCTCGCTGGGGGCCTTTTATACACAATGTTTTCTTTAACCTTTAATTTCCTCAACCCACATCGTTATACCGAATTGCAAATAGCAGAATGCCTCAGGCTTACCGGCAAGTATATGAAGTTGCGTGGCGACTTATGGGATGCTGATGCCGACAGGAGCGCTATTGTAGAAAAACAATTAAACCTACAGGTTGAAATTAATCTCACTCACGAAAACCTTCGGGAAGTTCTAATCCGTAACCGGGCTAACTCGGGCAACTCTACACGAAGCAGGAAAATGCTCCTCGTGTTTACCTCATTAATGGAGATTCTCGAAATTGCACTCTCTACATCCTTTGACCATAGTAAACTGCATCAAAAATTTGGTACTCATTCTAAAGTGCTTGCAACCTACCAGACATTAGCATACAACCTTGCATCTACATTAAAAAAAATATGCAAAAGCATAGAGTACCGAAAGAAGTATGTACCTAAGTACAATCTTGTAGCCGACCTTGAAGCACTGGAAAATGCCATCGCCGAGTACGAAGTGGTTTTGGGGAAGGAGAATGCTGCCGAAGGGGTATGGATGCTAATGAACATGGTGCACTATGCGGAGAAACAAATTGAAAAGATTAAAATTATAGAGCGTTCTATAGATGGAAATGCCGACATAAAATACCTAAGTAAAGGGCGGGATAAAGATCTTGAAAAGTTTCTATCTCCTGAGTCTTATCGTGTGGATACCATTAAAGAGAATCTTACTTTCTCCTCAACGATCTTTAGGCACTCGTTACGTCTTGCTATTACTATAGCCTTAGGCTTTTTAATAGGCGGGCTATTTCCGTTACAAAACGTATACTGGATATTACTTACTATTATAGTGATCATGCGACCCGGGTATGGGCTTACCAAGCAGCGGTCTTATCAAAGAATCATTGGTACAGTAACTGGTGGAATAATAGCTTTTGCCATTTTAAGCGTAGTGCATCATCCTGTTATCATTGGCACACTTATTATTGTATGCATGTTGTTAGGGTATACGTTCACAGCCATTAACTATCGTATAGGTGCAACCTTTGTAACCATATATGTTATTTTTCTGTACGGGTTATTAACGCCTAATATTAACGATGTATTGCAGTACCGAATAATTGATACTGTAGTGGCATCGGCCTTAACGTTTATAGGAAATTATTTTTTATGGCCTTCATGGGAGTTCATGAACCTACCCGTATTTATAAAGAAAGCTATAGAGGCTAACCGGAACTATCTTGCCGAAATTTCGCAATATTATAACCAAAAGGGACTGGTTACAACTCCTTACAGGCTGGCCCGGAAAAATGCTTTTGTAGAGCTGGGCAACCTAATGTCTTCTTACCAGCGTATGGCACAGGAACCTAAATCTAAACAGAAACAGCAGCAGCAGGTATACAAACTCGCAGTGTTAAACCACACCCTGCTGTCGTCTATAGCTTCGCTGGGTACTTACATACAATCGCATAAAACCTATAAAGCGTCAGAGGCATTTAATGTGGTTGTAAATACAGTAATTAAAAACCTGGATACTGCTATCGCATTACTTACTATTAATGTAATGGCAGAACAGGCACAGGAAGCTCATAATGAAGAGTTAGCCATGCGATTTACAGAACTTAAAAACATTCGGGCACGCGAGCTTCGCGAAATTCATGTTACCGATGAAGATGAATTTAAACTAAAGATGGAAGAGGCCCATCTTGTTATAGAGCAGTTGGTTTGGCTTAATAGTCTTTCTGAAAAAATTGTGAGAGCTGCCCGCGCATTAGAACTGGGTAAATAACCACTGGGGTATAGTATCAATCTAAGTACATAACTAAACAGAAAACCATTGTAATATTACAATGGTTTTCTTTGGTGTTGATTCTGCCACCTGGCGGTTATATGTATTGCAATATTATATTAAAAAGATGCAAGCCCTAATACCTTATGCGAATGTTCCCTGACTTTTGCAAGTAGTTCCGGCTCATCATTAAGGTGTTTACCATAAGATGGTATCATAGTACGCAATTTTTCCTGCCATGGTTCAGTTTTCACCTGTTCTGTAAAACAGCGTTCTAAAAGTTCTACCATTATTGCGACTGCCGTACTTGCACCCGGCGATGCTCCCAGCAGCACGGCAAGTGTACCATCGGCACTATTAATAACTTCAGTACCAAATTCAAGTTTACCACCTTCTTTATCGTCTTTTTTAATAACCTGAACGCGCTGCCCTGCGGTTTCCAGTTCCCAGTCTTCCATCTTAGCTTCAGGCAGGTATTCTTTAAGTGCCTCAAGCCTGTCTTCACGACTCTGGGTGACCTGCTGTATAAGGTATTTTGTAAGCGGTAAATTATGGTATCCTGCAGCAAGCATGGGGCCTATATTATTTGCACGTATAGACGTAGGTAAGTCGAAATACGAGCCCTGTTTTAAAAATTTAGTGCTGAAACCGGCGTATGGGCCAAAAAGCAATTCTTTTTTACCATTAATCATACGGGTATCAATATGCGGTACGCTCATAGGCGGTGCTCCTACAGAGGCTTTACCATATACCTTGGCATTGTGTTTTTGTATAATATCTTCGTTAACGCATTTAAGCCACTGACCACTTACGGGGAATCCTCCAAAACCTTTACCCTCCGGTATATCTGCTTTTTCAAGAAGATGTAATGATCCGCCCCCTGCACCTATAAATACAAATTTCGCATATACTCGTACCTTCTCGCCGGTATGAAGATCTTTAATCTTAAATTTCCATTTATTGCTGCCATTTCTTGAGCGGCGCATACTGGAAACTTCTTTGCCGAAAAATAAGTTTACACCATCCTGCTTTGCCAGCCATGCAAACATATCGCGGGTTAATTCGCCAAAGTTCACATCGGTGCCTATTTTCATGTTTGTAGCAGCGATAGCATCTTTATTATCGCGGCCTTCCATTACCAATGGCATCCATTGTTTTATGGTTTCGGGATCCTTAGAGAATTCCATGCCGTGAAACAGCGGGAACTGCTGTAAGGCTTCGTGGCGCTTTCTTAAAAACTCTACGTTATCTTCTCCCCAAACAAAACTCATGTGGGGTATGCTTCGCACAAAGTCTTCAGGATTAGTTATCAACCCTTTCTCAATCAGGTACGCCCAAAATTGCTTCGACTGCTCAAACTGTTCAGCAATTTTTACCGCCTTGACAGTCTCCACTTCACCATTAGGCAATTGTGGAGTATAATTAAGTTCGCAAAAGGCAGAGTGCCCCGTGCCGGCGTTATTCCACGCGTCCGAACTTTCGGCGGCAGCCACATCAAGCCTTTCATAAATATTAATCTTTACTTCCGGCATTAATTCTTTTAAGAACATGCCTAAGGTTGCGCTCATTATACCGGCGCCTATTAGAACTACATCGGGTTCCTGGTTGATAGTTGTGGACATCTGTATGTTTTGAAAACACAAATTTACTGGTAAATTGTCTAAAAATCTGAATAATAATAAGCAACCCTATCACTATAACACACTTTTAACAAATGGTGTGATTTTAAAAGATATTTTTTCGTGATAGATAATCCTGAAGCATTATCGTTGCAGAAATTTCATCAATAAGCGCTTTGTTTTGACGCTGCTTTTTTTTAAGCCCGCTACTTACCATGCTTTGAAACGCCATTTTACTCGTAAAACGCTCATCTACCCTCACCACGGTCATATCTGGAAATTGTTCTGTAAATTTCTGCGTAAAGGCATTTATAATTTCTGCGCTTTGAGAGGGTTCCCCGTTCATTTGCTTAGGGTCGCCGATAAGGACAGCTTCAACTTTTTCTGTAGTAAAATAATCAGAAAGAAATGTTATCGCCGTAGCAGATGGAATGGTCGTTAACCCCGATGCGATTATCTGCATCTCATCGGTTACAGCAATACCGGTACGTTTTTCACCGTAATCAATAGCAAGTATTCTCATGTGATTTTAGTTAAGACATAAAATGCAAATGTACTTAATTATTGAGCCGCCCTACTTAATATGTGATTTTTACACTTTGCTGAAATCTTCTATGCATTTTTTAGCATATAATTTCGTGATATTGAATACCCTTTTTTTTGCTTCAGTGTCTTTTTCAAGATTATAGTTAGCAAGAAATGTAACCGCAGTATTCTCAAATTCCTTTTGCAGGTTGTTTATAAATGATTCTAATTTAGATCCTCCTGCAGAAAGATATCTTTCGTTATTAAATTTTTGGTAAAAATCTTTATGCAACTGGCTACAGGAACTCTCCAATTGCTTTTCCAATTCTTTGTACTTGAAACTCATTTAATTTTAAGTAGTCTATAGTTTTAATTCCGCAAAATAAACATATAACAGCTTTCAATACGTTATAAAATTTAACTTAAATTTAATAAAATTTTTCGTTCATAATAATTACCTGTAAATCAGTATTGCGACTAAGCATCCCGTATAATCTGGCATATTTCTTTTCAATAGCTTGAATGGTACCGAACGGATGTTGTTCACGGTGTTGTGATGTTTACAGAGGTCATCATCATATATAACGATCTTTAAAAGGTTATGAAGATGACGTTTCAAAGAAATTTATAAATTACTTAAGCTGTTAATTATTAATTAAATAACTCAGTTTAACCTGATTACTTGACCGTTCAACGATTGCAATCACTGTATTGTCGAAAACTTAATTAGATTCTGAATACAGTTGTAATATTGTAACGTAATTTAAACACCAATTTTATGTGGAATTTAAAAAAATTGCGTTATTGATTCAGTAAATCATGATGCAGTCCCGAGTGAAGACGAAATATTTCAGGAAGCGATAGTGACGTTAAATAATTTAGTTGTTGAGGCAGCTGAGATATACATGGCAAACAATCCGTTACGACCGCTTAGTCATCCCCGCACCTTAGATATTATCATTGAGAGAAAGAAGATGAACAATGAAGTATGGGAATTCTTGCAAAGTCATGAAAATAATTTTTCCATCTCATGCTGTGGATCATCTTCTTATCGTGTTTATGAAATAGAAGAAGATAAGTTATATAGTAATGAGATGAACGTGGTATCTATTCATAGTCATTACACGCAAAAATAAATGTTACGGTAAATGCGCATAATTGTAATTACGACAGTGAGTTTCTAAGTTGTCGGTTATTTGCCGATTTCAAAAACTATGTGTCATAAAAGTGATACAAACAAAAAAACCCTTCAGTTTCCTGAAGGGTTTAAAATAAGGGTGGAATACCGGGTTCGAACCGGCGACCTCTAGAACCACAATCTAGCGCTCTAACCAACTGAGCTAAAACCACCATCTGTTTTGCGAGTGCAAATATAACATACTATAACTGTTTCTGCAAACAAAATTTACACTTTTTTATATCAAATCACTTAAGGTGTTCACTGCCACATACCTTTCTGCAGTAAACCCTTCCCCATATTCGGTATTTATAAGTCTGCCAAGATCGGCAGCGCGGTATAAAATACTTTCTTTAAAATTTTTTGTTGCAATAGGCGTAACTGGTTCAGTGCTGTCAGGATCATAAAACTGAGACTTGTAAGCCATTAGTGAAGCTACTTTTACATCTATAAACCCTGTAATATCCACAACAAAGTCGGGCTTCAGGTTCTTCCACTGTATATAATGATACACTACATTAGGCCGCCATGCCTCTTGCGAATTGCCATCCAATTGTGTTTCTATTTTTCGCAGTCCCGACAGAAAACAGGCATCGCTAACGAGTTTACTCCCTTTACCATGGTCTATATGACGGTCTTCTATAGCATTGGCAATAACAACATCAGGCTGATATTTTCGTATCATTTCAATCACCTTTAGCTGATGCTCCTCATCATTAATAAAAAATCCGTCCCGAAAGCGTAGGTTCTCCCTGACTGCCACTCCCAGTATATTTCCCGCATTAGCTGCCTCTTCATCTCTTATCGATGCTGTTCCGCGTGTGCCAAGTTCGCCCCTTGTAAGATCTACAATTCCCACTTTTTTGCCAAGAGAAATTTCTTTAGCTATTGTACCACCACAACTAAGTTCAACATCGTCGGGGTGGGCACCAAAAACAAGTATATCTAATTTCATTATCTATCGCGAATTTAATGGTGCAAAGTTACGAAGATTAATGGTTCTAAAAACCTCTCCTAAACTATAACGTTGTAGGAATTTGGCTGTTTGCATAACTTTTCACTTTCCTTGCAAGATTTTACTTAGGCTGCTATTTTTAACGATAATTACCTGTTGCTTTTAACAGAGTTATCTAATTTTAACCCTGACTTACACCTAACTTTACTTTAATTATCATGACAACCGATATTTCTAAATACTTGAAAGACAATGCATCTTTTAAGTATAACGGTCTATACTTTGAATTTCCGATACAGCGGCAATCTGAATCATTAAAGGCTAACGCATACTATTTTGGACACCCGGAATGGGCGCAGGAATATTTAACTTATTGCCATAGAAGCGAGACGTTTAGAGATCGCTGGAAAGCCGCCGGAGGCAACTGGGCGGGAAAAGTTGTTATTGACATCGGGTGCGGATCGGGCAATATACAGGCAACACTTAATGAAAACCCGGAAATACTTATAGGCGTAGATGTAGCTCCAAAATCGCTGGAACTTGCCGCTGGGCTTGGCTACACGCCCGTGCTTGCAGATGCAAACAATCTACCTTTTAAATCAGGTATTGCAGATATTGTTACACTTAATGCAACTTTGCATCATACCGAAAATATGCATTCGATATTAAAAGAAGCAGCACGGTTGGTAAAGCCGGGTGGAATGTTAATCACCGATCATGACCCTCAGCGTTCTGCGTGGAATTATAAGGGACTCGCAAAATTATTATGGAACGCCCGCCTTGTGTACTACCGCTACATAGGACACAGCTTCCACAAGTCAGCCGAACAACAAAAGTGGGCACTCGCCTGCGAAACACACCACAAGCCGGGGCATGGCGTAACGCGCGATCTTTTTGATACAATATTAGAACCACTCGGATTTACGGTAAATGTTTACCCGCACAACCACATGTTGGGCAAAGAAATATTTGAGGGCAAAACAGGTCCGGTAGAATTTAAGTATAAGTTAGGTAACTTTTTATCAGGACGGAAACCATCGGCAAAAGAAAGTGCTCTTTCACTTATGTGTGTAGCAAAGAAACCTGTTGCTGTATCACAATTATAAAACTCTGCGCATAGTCATACTTTTGTTTACCGTTTCAAAAAATTCTTTCTCCGGATTGCTGTCTTTGGTAATGCCGCAACCCACATACAGGTGTACCACACTTCCTATTAATTTCATGCAACGCAGATTAACGAACAGATCGGTTACAGGCGCGCCTGTTACGGCATCTGCATTAAGTTCGCCCAGATAGCCCGAATAAAATTCTCTGTCGTAACCCTCATTTTGCAGTAGGAAATTTTTTGCATCGGCTCTGGGCAATCCACAAACAGCAGGTGTAGGGTGTAATGCGTTTATAACTTCGCTTATGCTCTTGCCTGCTTCAATTTCTGCCGATATATCGGTTTTTATATGTACTAAATTACCAGCCTTAAATGTGTACGGTTCTGTAGTCCTGACATCAGCAGTATGTTCACTAAGGCCTTTAAGTATATAATCCGTTACAAGTTGCTGTTCGTCCCTTTCTTTGGCTTCCCAAACAACATCCTCATCATCTGTAAATAATTGGGTTCCTGCAAGTGCTACGGTGTGCACGGTATTATTCTCCGCTTTAAGCAACTGCTCCGGCGTGGCTCCCATCCATAAACCTGACTGCGGACTGTAAAAACAATATCTAAACGCTGCTGGGTAGGCATTAAGAAGTTTTTCGTATATGGCAGTTATGTCTAAATCGTCATCTTCTATCGCCTCAGTACGCGATGTAACAATCTTTTTAAATTGACCAGCCTCTATAGCCTTTATGCTTTTAGCAACTAATGCCTCAAATTTAGACTTCGCTTCTTTATCGATGTCGAACGATTTCGGCTGTAATTTCTTAATTGTAGTTTCTTCAATTTTTTCAATGATAATTACAGCATTATCAAAGGGTATAAACACTGCTTCACCATTAAACGGTGCAAATACAAAACCGCCTTTGTTATAGTCAGATTGATTAAAGTGACCGTCATCCTTCTGAAATACACCCGTCAAATTATCGCTCCCCGGTTTGCTATAAACAGCAAATGGAAGCCCCACCGCAAGATGTCCTTTTATTTTTAAAAATATATCTTTCATTATTTTAATTATTGGTTGCAAGTTTTATAGTTGACGGAAGCTTCAAACAACCATAAACCAAAAATTGTCAACTTAATTATCTTTTCCTCGGCAATATCATATTCGTAATTTTGCAAAGCGAAATTAGTCTGCCTTCCTCATCCGTAATTTTAACTTCCCATAAATGCAGGCTTTTGCCCTTATGCACAATGCGTGCGGTTCCGGTTACAATCCCTTCGCGTTTACTGCGCAGGTGATTAGCTGATATTTCTATACCCCTTGCTTCCTGCAGTTCATGATTAATAAAAAGCAGTGAGGCTGCGCTACCTACGCTTTCGGCCAGAGCAACACTGGCACCACCATGCAGCAATCCCATAGGCTGATGCACATGCGGTGTTACCGGCATTGTAGCCTGCAGAAAATCTTCACCGGCATCAGTATACACTATCCCCAAGGTTTCCATTAAGGTGTTTTTGCTATAATCATTGCACATTTTAAGTGCTTTTTCTTTGTCAAATGCCATTGCAGTTCGTTTTCGTAAAAGTATGAAATAGTATTAAGATGCGAGTATTAAGTATAAAAACTGAAATGAACAGAAAAAACACTAAATCATAAACTAAAAACGCTCTCCAAACGTTAACAATTAGATTGCCATTATAAATTAATAGTTATTTTTACCAAAAATTGTTCAACGCTATGCGCTACCTTTTACTATTGCTTTTGCTGGGCTTTGCCATGACCTTTACTTCATGCCGGGATGACTTTGAATTTGAACTGAGTACTGGCGGCCTTGAGTTTTCGCGCGATACCGTATACCTTGACACTGTTTTTACTAATATTGGATCAAGCACTTACACGTTAAAAGTATACAATAGAAGCGATAAGGATATTAGAATACCAAGTATAGCATTAGGCGAACGCGAAAATTCGAAATACCGCCTCATGGTAGATGGCGTTTATGGCAAAGTTTTTAACAACGTAGAGCTTTTAGCAAAAGACAGCATGTTCGTTTTTGTAGAAACCACTATAGATTACAGCGAATATACCAACGATGAAACTACATTTTTATATACCGATAACATACAATTTACGAGTACTGCAGGGAACCAAAAAGTAGAACTTGTAACACTTGTGCAGGATGCATATTTTTTGTTCCCACAGCGAAATGATGCAGGACTTTATGAAGCGGTTCAGTATGACAGCGGCAATAACCCCGATGAAGAACTTTTTGTGTATGGCTTTAACTTAGACCACGCCGATCATGATGACGAATACCACTGGAACAACTCTAAGCCCTATGTAGTATATGGCTATGCAACGGTTCCCGAGGGAGAAACCCTTGTGGTAGACCCGGGCGCGAGGGTACACTTTCATGCTGACTCAGGGTTGATGGTACGGCCGGGAGGTACATTGCAAATTAACGGTTCGCTATCTGCAACGGCTGCGTTAGAAAACGAAGTTATTTTTGAAGGCGACAGGCTGGAATCCGGATTTAGTGATGTTCCCGGGCAGTGGGGCGCTGTTTTAGTAATGTCAGGTGCAGATAATACCATTAATCACCTGACCGTGAAAAACGCTAACATTGGTATTTTCGCTCAGGCGCCTATAGGAGACGATACTACTATACCAAAACTAAACATTAATAATTCGCAAATATATAATAGTACCAATTTCGGTTTTTACGGGGTGCATGCCAACGTTACAGGCACAAACTTTGTAATTAATAATGCCGGGCAGGCCTCGCTTGCTTTAGTGCAGGGTGGTACGTACGATTTTAAACACAGTACTTTTGCAAATTATTTTAATAGCTACAATCAGGTGCCGGTACTTATAAACGATTATCGAAATACTGCTACCAACACCTACATATCTAACCTTTTGGCCAATTTTGACAATTGCATTATGTATGGTTCGGGGAACCTGGGCATATCGTTAGAGCATCAGTTTGATGACACTACTTTTAAAGCAGTATTTAACCACTGCCTCATAAAGTTAGCCGATACCGGTAGCCAGATTAATAATAACGCATTATATAAATATGAAACTAATGGGCCTACAGATGAAACCTATTACAACACCTGCATTATAGCAAAGACGGCTACTAACAACAGGCCAAGGTTTGAAGATGCACCTAATAATAAGTTGAACCTTATTACAAACAATACCGCAAGCCCTGCAAGCCCGGGACCTGAAGGCAGCGCCGATCCGGCTGTAGCGGCTACAGTGGGCCCGGATATTAAGGGTGTAGCAAGAAATACATTTAACCCGGATATTGGAGCTTACGAAAGCCAGCCTGCTCCTGTGGAATAATGCCGCAGTCTCAACTATTTTTCATATTTTTAGCTGACCAAAACAAACATTTATGAAAAATACCTGCATCGCCCTTGCCTTAATTGCTCTATCTTTAACCTCTTGTAAAGATGGCGTCAGGATACAAACCTCGACAACAGAAGCTACTAACGATACCGTAGCTGTAAAAGATACTGTAAACGATAAACCCTTAGACTCTTTACAGACGGAGCAGGCATGGAAAGATTATGCAACGCCGGGTTTTGCACATAAAATGATGGCTGATGAGCAGGGTTCTTGGAATGCAACCAGGACATTCTGGACCAATCCCGATGCTTTGCCCGAGGCTTACACTTCTACAGCTGAAGTCAGGATGATATTAGGTGGGCACTACCAGGAAACCTCTTACAGCGGCACCATGATGGGAATGCCTTTTGAAGGAAAAAGCACTCTTGCTTATAACAATAAAAGTGGCGAATACTCCTCAACATGGATAGACAATATGGGCACCGGAATGATGGTAACCAAAGGCCATTATGACGAAGCTGTTAAAGCCATAAACTTGGCCGGACAGATGATAGACCCAATTAGCGGAAAAAACATCAACATTCGCGAGGTATATACATTTGTAGATGCGAATACCCGCAAGTTGGAAACCTATGACACCAAACAGGGCCAAAAGGAATTTAAGAGCATGGAGATCGTGTTGAAGAGGAGGAGGTAGAGATTGCATTATAACGATAAATCCGGCTTATGTCCGGATTTTTTATTAACTTTTATTTAACTTAACGGCGACGCAATGGCGGATTTTTTTATGTTAATTTTAACAGATACAAATCAACCATTTATGAAATATCTTTATTCTTTATTAATTGCATCGTTCTTTTATTCCCAATTAATTTTCTCACAAGCAGGAAGTTTAGATCCAAGTTTTGCTCCGACGCTTGCTATCGACGAAGTGGCAACTGCAGTTACCACTCTGCCAGACGGTAATATTTTATTAGCGGTATGGTCGACAACATCGCTAAATAGTACTCTAAGAAAATTAAGCCCTACAGGCACCATTATATCCGGTTTCTCCTCGGGTGTTTTTGGTTCGGGTTATATTACAAGTATACTTGTGCAGGAAGATGGCAAAATAATTGTAGCCGGTGACTTTGAAAGCTATAACAGTAGTACTAGAAAACATCATATAGTTCGCTTAAATACTTCAGGAGGACTGGACAGCAGCTTTAATTTTAGTGTAACTTACATGTTGTCGCTAACTGTAATCAAGAAGCAACCTGGCGTTAACAAAATGCTGGTTGGAGGAGTTGTAGTAGATTATTCCAATGATAAACCATTGATCAGGATTAATCTTTCAGATGGAAGTATAGATACTACTTTTAATTCTGGCGGATCAATGACAAATGGTCAATTATTTAATAATATATATTCTATAGATACCTATCCTAATGGCGAGATTTTAATCGGTGGAGATTTTCATTCTTATAATGGACAAAGAAGAATACGTCTTGCTAAATTAAATGCGGATGGCAGCCTTGACGGCGTCTTAGCAAATAACGGCCTTAACTTTAGCGACGGCGATAATGGTTTCGGACTAATAAACTCGATATTGATCCAGGATAACAACAATTTTATTGTGGCAGGTAACATTTCATATGGCACAGGAACTTCTCAAAGAAAATCAATTGCTAAATTTACAGGAAACAGTATCAACACGGCATTTAACGCAACAGAACTTAATAATATTTGGGGCATTGCAAACATCAAAGCACAACCTAATGGTCAAATTATTGTAAGTGGAGAATTTACAGCTATATCAGGTGTAAGTAAAATAGATATTGCCCGTTTGGATCCTCTAACCGGAGCTGTAGACCCTTGCTTTGATCCCGGCTCTAGCACTGATGGTGGTGACTTATCCTTGAGCTATGGCTCTACTGGCTCTATAGCTATAGACCCTATTGGAAATATATATACAGTAGGTCACTTTAGTAGCTATAATGGAACTCCAAGGCAAGGAATAGCAAAAATATTTGGCAACAATAACAATACAATTACTGCAAATAACGATAATGGAAGCACAGTACAAAGTGGTACACAGATTACAGCAATTGCCAGCGTCTTGACCAATGACACTTTTAACGGCGTTATCGCTACTACAGCAAATGTAACAATAAGTGCGGTGTTGCCTCTAACTACGGGAATAAACCTTAACACGTCTACAGGTGCTGTGACTGTTAATGCGGGTACAGCTCCCAGTACTTACGTACAAGAATATCAAATATGCCAACAGGGAACAACTTGCAACTGTACGATTGCAACTGCAACCGTAACTGTGTCAGCACCAACACCAATAGTGAGTGCTGTTAATAATATATTTACCGTCAACAGGGGATGCCCGGTATCAACAATTTTAATGAATGTTTTAGATAATGACACTTATACTGCACCACCCGCAGCACAGGTACAGGCGTCAACGTCAAACGTTACCATAAGTGCAGTGGGATCTGTTCCATCTGCGCTGGCATTTAATACTGCAACCGGTGTAATAAGCATCCCTTCTGCAACTATAGCAGGCACCTATTATTTTAGGTACCGGATAACAAGCATAACAAATCCTACAATATTTAGTGAAGCGGATGTAGCTATCACGGTAGTTAACCCTCCAGCAATTGTAGTTGTTAATGACCAATTTAGTGCTGCTTCTGGTGTAAACACTTTAATAGCAACAAGTATTTTTAGCAATGATACTTATGGCGGAAGTGCTGCTACTTCATCAAATGTAACCTTAACAACTACTAATACTAACCCTAATATACAGGTAAATACTGCTACCGGTAAAATCACAGTAACATCCTCTGTAACGCCAGGCACATACACATTTAATTACACTATTTGTAGCAATACAAATTTATGCAATTGTACTACCGGCACTGTTACAATAATAGTTGGCAATGCGGTGCTTAACGCGGTTACTGATAACTTTACAATATATAGTTGCCTGGCAACAACATTAAATGTACTTGCTAACGACACCTACAATGGGGCACCAGCCACGACATCAAACGTAACCATAACATTCGTTAACTATTTACCATTTATAACCACTAATTCTAATGGTACAATCTATATTAGTTCTGCCGTGCAGCCTGGGACATGGGGATTATTCTATAAAATTACAGATAACAATAATGCGGCAAACTATCGTACAGGGCAGGTACACATTAAAGTTTTAGGCCCAGTGATTGCTGTAAACGATGTTGTGACTGCAAACTTTGGAACTGCAAGTACAGTTAACCTTGTAGCTAACGATTATTATGGCTGTAACCTTATAACATCAGATACAAACCCAAGTATTTCATCTACAAGCACACTACCAACTGGCATATCGGTTGATTTAAATAATAGTACCGTTACAGTATCTTCAACAATCGCTCCGGGAAATTATAACTTTACTTACACAATATGCGATCCGTTTGCGAATAACGAATGTGACACTGCTACGGTTACTGTAAATGTAGGTACGCCACCTATAACTCCGGGAATAAGGGCTAATTCTATAGTAACAAATTCCGGCATTTTCAGCAGTGGAAAAATCCTAATAATGGGCTATTTTATTGCTTACAATAATCTCCCAGTTAACCATATCGCATTGTTAAGTAACGCACTTACATTAGACCAAAATTTTAATTCTTCGGGAGCTATACCATTAACTTCACGTCCTCTTGATTTTAAAATTCAAAGTGATGATAAAATTGTTGTTGTCGGAGGATTCACAGGATTTAGTGGGGAAGCAACTGGTACTGGTGTTACAAGATTACTCCCATCTGGTCAAAAAGATCCTTTGTTTAATTCGGGAACTGGGGTTGCAGGATTAACAGCATTGGTATACACCACAACAATACAATCAGATGGTAAAATTTTGATAGGAGGTAATTTTGTTTCCTTTAATGGTTATTCAAGAAAAAGCTTAGCTAGATTGACACCGACTGGCGGTATTGATCCTTCCTTTAATGTTGGAATTGGTTTCAACGGAGAGATTACCTCAATATTAGAGCAGCAATCAGATCATCATTTAATAGTTGCAGGTGCTTTTAATTCTTACCAGGGAAGCACATATAATAGCATTATCAAACTGAAAGATAATGGAGACATAGATCCCTCCTTTATAACAGGAACAGGCATTACCGAAGGAAGCGGAACAACAGATTCAGGTACAATTTGGGCGACATTATTGCTACCAAATGGAGATATAATGCTTGCTGGAAACTTCAATAAATATAATGGAACTTTAAGGCAAAATATAGTGAAATTACATTCAAATGGTAGTTTGGATACCGCATTTAATTTAAGTGGTCTAGGTTTTGATGGTGTAGTAAGAACGCTGATGTATGATTCTGATAGTGGTAAAATATTTGTTGGTGGAGAGTTTACAACCTATAAGGGAGTAGCTGTGAAAAAAATAGTGAGAATTGATAGCGTTTCGGGTAATCTTGATTCGTCATTTAGTTCTGGAACAGGACCCGCAGGGAATGGCAACGTTTGGACAATGACTAGACAAAATGATGGTAAGGTAATTTTAGGTGGACAGTTTACTTCTTATAACGGCATATCCGCTACTAACGTTACACGTATTGCTCCTTCAATCCCCGGAAATCAGTCCAGAACAAATTCAGTTTATTGGGAGAGTGAGCCGGAAATTGACATCAGATCTTCTTTAAACAAATCAATCACCATCTACCCAAACCCAAGCGTTGGTACATTTAACATAGACCTTTCAGGTTATAATAATGAACGATTTGATGTAACCATACACAACACTTTAGGGCAGCTTATGTATACCGGTAGTATTTCATCTGAAACCAGCAACCAGATAAACCTCAATAATGCTCAGTCCGGCAATTATTTTATAAGGCTACAAAACAATAACGAAACCATATTTAAAATAATTACAGTTAAATAAAACAACATCCATAATTAATTTTAGAATCCTCAACGCTAAGTTGGGGATTTTTTTGTTTACACCTCCACCCATTTTCTCACATCAAATTACTGTTTTTAGTAATTTATAACTCTTGCCCAATTCCCTTTTTTAGATTAATTTTGCATCTTAAACAACAACACACATACTAATGATCCATTTCTTCGGAAACCAGACCAATACGGTTTTTGCAGTACAGTCGCAAAACCAGCTTTCGGCAGAGGATATTTCAAAATTAAACTGGCTTTTTGGCAACGCGCATAAAATAGAAAAATCCGTCCTTACGGATTTTTTTGTTGGCCCCCGTGCCACCATGATCACGCCCTGGAGTACTAATGCTGTAGAGATTACCCAGAACATGGGCATATCTGGCATTGTTCGTATCGAGGAGTTTGAGAAAGTAGCCGAAGCTGGTGCCAAATTTGACCCTATGCTTTCGCAAAAGTATGACGACCTTGGCCAGGACATTTTTACAATTAACATTCAACCGGAGCCTATCCTCGAAATTGAGGATATCGCGGCATATAATAAGCAGGAAGGGCTTTCGCTCAACCCTGAAGAGGTAGATTACCTCAACAACCTGGCAACCAAACTAGGCAGAAAGTTAACCGACAGCGAAGTATTTGGCTTCTCTCAGGTTAACAGCGAGCACTGCCGCCATAAAATATTTAATGGTACGTTTGTAATAGATGGCGAAGAAAAACCTTCTTCATTATTCAAACTTATCAAGAAAACATCGGTAGAGACGCCGGGTGATATTGTCTCGGCATACAAAGACAACGTGGCCTTTATAAAAGGTCCGCGTGTACAACAATTTGCTCCTGAAACTGCAGATAAACCTGACTTCTACGCAATTAAAGAATTCGATTCTGTTATCTCTATAAAAGCAGAAACCCACAACTTCCCTACTACTGTAGAACCTTTTAATGGTGCTGCTACAGGTGCCGGCGGAGAAATACGTGACAGGCTTGCCGGCGGACAGGGGTCACTCCCGCTTGCCGGTACGGCAGTTTATATGACTGCATACTCGAGACTGGAAGAAAACAGGATATGGGAAGACGGTATGGACGAGCGCAAATGGCTGTACCAAACCCCTATGGATATATTGATAAAAGCTTCTAACGGAGCATCAGATTTTGGTAATAAATTTGGGCAACCGCTTATTACAGGGTCGGTATTAACTTTTGAGCATGAAGAGGCCGGCCGCAAGCTGGGCTTTGATAAAGTTATAATGCTTGCCGGCGGTGTAGGTTATGGCAAAGCCAGCCAGGCTGCCAAGCAAAAGCCACAGGTGGGAGACAAAATTGTTATACTGGGTGGTGAAAACTACCGCATAGGTATGGGCGGCGCAGCAGTATCAAGTGCCGATACAGGTGCTTTTGCATCGGGTATCGAGCTTAATGCCGTACAGCGTTCTAACCCCGAAATGCAAAAACGTGCCGCTAATGCAGTACGCGGACTGGTAGAGGCAGATGTTAACCCAATTGTATCTATTCACGATCACGGTGCAGGCGGCCACCTAAACTGCCTAAGCGAACTTGTAGAAGAAACAGGCGGTAAAATAGACCTAGACAAATTGCCGGTGGGCGACCCTACCCTTTCGGCTAAAGAAATCATAGGCAACGAAAGCCAGGAACGTATGGGCCTTGTTATCGGGCAAAAGGATATTGATACCTTGCAACGCATTGCCGACCGTGAGCGCAGCCCTATGTATGCCGTGGGCGACGTAACAGGCGACCACCGCTTTACTTTTGAGAGCGCTACTACCCATGCTAAACCGATGGATTTTGCATTGGAGGATATGTTTGGCTCTTCGCCAAAAACCATAATGGAAGATAAAACGGTTGCTGTTAACTATAGCAACCCCGAATATACACAGGATAAACTGCACGATTACCTTAACCAGGTACTGCAGCTTGAAGCCGTTGCCAGTAAAGACTGGTTAACCAATAAAGTAGACCGTTGCGTGGGTGGTAAAGTTGCCAAACAACAAACTGCCGGCCCGCTCCAGTTACCGTTAAACAATGTGGGCGTTATGGCGCTCGATTATGCAGGTAAAGAAGGTATTGCCACCACCATAGGCCACTCCCCTGTTTCGGCATTGGTAGATCCTGTCGCGGGCAGCCGAAACTCTATTGGCGAGGCATTGTCTAACATTGTTTTTGCTCCGCTTAAAGATGGTCTGGCAAGCGTATCGCTTTCGGCCAACTGGATGTGGGCTTGTAAAAACGAAGGCGAAGATGCCCGTTTATATGAGGCCGTACAAGGCTGTAGCGATTTTGCTATTGAGTTGGGCATTAACATCCCTACCGGTAAAGATTCGCTTTCCATGAAACAAAAATACCCTGACGGCGATGTTATTGCCCCGGGTACCGTGATTATATCTGCCGCAGGTAACTGCAGCGACATTCGTAAAGTGGTAGAGCCTGTCCTTAAAAAGAACGGCGGCAACATTTACCATATTAACCTAAGCGGCGATGCCTTTAAACTGGGCGGTTCATCGTTTGCACAGGTGCTTAACAAAGTGGGCAGCGAAGTACCCACTATTACAGATGCAGCAGCGTTTAAAACTACGTTTAATGTAATTCAAGACCTTATAAAAGACGGTAAAATTGCAGCAGGCCACGATATAGGCAGTGGTGGTTTAATTACTACACTTCTTGAAATGAGCTTCGCCGAAGTAAACCTGGGCGCTGAATACGACCTGACAAAACTTAACGAGGCGGACACCGTCAAAGCATTATTTGCAGAGAATATTGCAATCGTTATTCAGGCGGATGCTGCCGTTGAAGAAATTTTTGTCAAAAACAATGTAGCGTTCACGCTTATAGGCCAACCTAAAGAGGGCAACACAGTTACCGTTAAAAACGGCGATGCTCATTATACGTTTGACGTTAAAGAAACAAGGGACACCTGGTTTAAAACGTCGTACCTGCTTGACCAGAAACAAAGTGGCAAACAAAAAGCACAGGAGCGTTACAACAACTATAAAAACCAACCCCTACACTATACATTTCCGAGTCAGTTTACGGGTAAAATCCTCACCCCCAACCCTTCTCCGAAGGAGAGGGGGGCAAGGCCTAAAGCGGCTATTATACGTGAGAAAGGAAGTAACTCTGAACGTGAAATGGCAAACGCTATGTACCTTGCCGGTTTCGATGTGAAAGACGTACACATGACCGACCTTATTTCCGGCCGTGAAACGCTCGAAGATATCCAGTTTATTGGTGCTGTAGGAGGTTTCTCTAACAGCGATGTACTGGGTTCGGCTAAAGGCTGGGCGGGTGCTTTCCTTTATAACGAAAAAGCGAAAATTGCTTTAGAAAAATTCTTTGCAAGGGAAGATACACTATCGGTAGGTATTTGTAACGGCTGCCAGCTGTTTATAGAGCTTGGCCTTATAAACCCCGACCACGAAGTGAAACCACGCATGCTGCATAACGATAGTAAAAAACACGAAAGTGGTTTTACATCGGTTACCGTACAGGAAAACAGCTCGGTTATGCTAAGCACGCTTGCCGGCAGTACGCTGGGTGTATGGATCTCTCACGGGGAAGGTAAATTCGACTTACCCTATACCGAGGATAAATATGACGTTGTGGCTAAATATGCTTACAACGGCTACCCGGCTAACCCTAATGGCTCGCACTTTGATATTGCCATGATGGCAAGCAACAACGGCCGCCACCTTGTTATGATGCCGCACATCGAGCGCTCTATGTTCCAATGGAACTGGGCCTACTACCCGGAAGGCCGCACCGATGAGGTTTCTCCTTGGCATGAAGCGTTTGTTAACGCCCGTGAGTGGATTGAGAAGAGATAGTTAGAGTATTTGACGGTTAGATTCTTAGACCGAAGATAATAGATGATAGACGCCTCCAGAAATGGGGGCGTTATTTATAAATTTTCATAATGCTGAACCAACTCATTAATTGCTTCTCTCTTCCAAACGATACCAATATCTGATTCTGGATTTATCCTACCACTATAAATACCAAGTAAAATGGTAACTGGATTAAAAAATTCGACATTACCTCCCCCCTTAATACTAAAGGAACCTTTATTTGAATGTAAAACAACTGGAGAACCGGATTGCCCCTGTCTTGATCTACAATCAATTAGAAATACTGGTAGCCCATTGTAATCTATAAAAGGTTCAGAAGCAATAAAGCCTGTAGCCCAAATAGGAATAAAACCAGCTACCGACATTCCAAAAGGAAAGCCAACTACACTAATAATATCCGAAGGACCATAAAAAACATCTTTCAATTGTGAATGAATATTTAAATTAAACGGTGCTATTAATACATTTTCTACATCTGTTAGAGGCAAAGCAATAAAATCTGCGGCATCTTTTAATATTGGATGTTCAATCCAACGGGGTTCATATTCAACATACAAATTTTCATTCCTAGGCGTCCAAATAAGTTGGCTATCAGGAATTGGATTTTCACTTACATTGTGATAAATTTTCAAAAAATCTGGTTTGTGTGATCCTATTAAAACTTTGGTAATATTATCTCTCCCAGTAACATTGTGCCTATTTGTAATTAACAGCGGGCCTTTTAATGAATTTACTAAAAAACCAGTTCCGCTTGCTAATTTTTGGGCTTCACCATTATTGGTATTTACATACATCTCTATAAATAAAGATTTATAAGATGGCTCTTGTAGGTAATTTACTTCCATAATTTATAAAACGAAACTATAAATCAATTAAATTATCTATAAAAATACATATTAAAATATAGATACCCCACGCATAAAATCTCGGTTAACAAAAAACCCTCTTACTTACGTAAAAGGGTTTCTATTTTATATTTCTATAGCTAACTTAGATACCTGCAACAATAGCAAGAAAATCATCTGCCTTAAGCGCCGCACCGCCTATAAGGCCGCCGTCTACATCGGGTTTCGAGAAAATTTCGCGGGCATTGTCCGGTTTCACGCTGCCTCCGTAAAGGATAGACGTTTCTTCGGCAATTTTGCTGCCTATGTTAGTGTGTAATAACGAACGTATAAACGCGTGCATTTCCTGCGCCTGCTCAGGAGAAGCTGTTTCACCTGTACCAATAGCCCAAACAGGCTCGTAAGCCAGTACAACGCTCGCCCAGTCGCTCTCGCTGATGTGGAACAAACCTTCCCTTAACTGAGATTCTACCAGGTTAAAGTGATTGCCCGATTGCCTGTCGGCAAGCTCTTCACCAAAACAAAAAATAACAGTTAGGTTGTGTGCTAAAGCCGTAGTTACTTTTTGAGCCAGTAGTGCATTATTTTCATGAAAATAAGCCCTGCGCTCTGAGTGGCCTAAAATAACCGTATTTACCTTAATGCTTTTAAGCATGTTTACAGAAATCTCTCCTGTGTAAGCACCGCTTTCAGCCTGGTGCATGTTTTGTGCAGCTACGATAATATTGCTTCCCGCAGTTTGCTTTACAGCTGCCTGAAGGTTTACAAATGTAGGCGCCACAACTATTTTAGCAATAGAGTTCTCCGGCTTCTTAGCAAGCAGTTCTTCAAGCAATGCTTCAGTCTGCTGGCTGTCGTTGTTCATCTTCCAGTTTCCTGCAACGATTTTTTTTCTCATTATTTCAGTTTATTTAATGTCTCTATCAATTTAGCATCATCGGCTTCTATGGCTTTGAATAAGGCTATCTTTCCGGTTTTATCTACAACCATGTAGCGCGGAATCCAGTCCAGCTTAACCGATTTGGAAAAAGCACCCTCTTTCATATTCGTTCCCACGTGGTAGTTGTCACCTTTCGTACCAAAGGATTCTATTCCTTTAAGCCACCTCGCATCTTCCCTGTCGTATGACAGGAACAGGTAGGCCACATCCGGGAATTGTTTTTGCAGGGCGTGCACCTTGGGCATCCCCTTTTTGCAATCGGGGCACCATGATGCCCAAACATCTATAACAACGGTTTTGCCTTTGTACTGTTCAAGTATATCTTTAAAAGCTATTTCCTTACCCTCAACCGATTTCATTTTAGAGCTTAAAGCTTCTTCGGTAAACGTACTGGTTTCCTGCGCCTGCGTACACGATACCATGGCAAGAAGTACGATAGGCAGCAAAAGTATTTTTTTCATTTCTATATTATTAGCTTAACAAATTTACGATAACATGAGTTACAATTACGGGGCCAAGCTAATAATTTATATTACTATTATCTTTTTATTTGATAATGTTAGGGGAAATCTGTTATTAAGTACTTAGAACAATTTTACACTAAAATTAAAATTTTCACTTAAAAAACTCGCCAAAGTGCAGCAATACTCCTGACGGATCATGCAGAAAACATTCTCTACCCCAATGCTCAACACGTATTTCTGAAAGTTTTGCATCTTTGTATTTTTCAGAAAGTTTTAAGGCTAACAAATCTTTGTAAACCTGCTCCGTATTTTCTACCTGAACAAATAACATAGTATTGTCTATCCAGTCTTTCAAATAGTAGTCCTGCAAATAAAACCCAAGGTCTCCCCATGTAAATAAAGATAGTACTGGGCTTATAACAATCTCTTTAAAGCCAATATCTTGGTAAAAATTACCCGACTCTTTAAAGTTTTTCGCCCCGATAAAAGGCCGTATAGAAATAGGATCTTGTGTCATCTTAAATTGCTATTGTGATTACTTCAAAATCAATATATTTTTTGAGCAAATGTGCTACTCCAATCTAATCCTCGGGTCGAGCCATGCGTAAATAATGTCGACCAGTATATTGATAACTACAAAGGTTGCGGCAATAACCAGAACGGACCCCATAATTACCGGCAGGTCGAGCGTATTGAGCGCTTCTACTACTTCTTTGCCAAGGCCGTTCCACCCAAAAATATATTCTACAAACACGGCTCCTGCAAGCATACTCGCAAACCAACCTGAAATAGCGGTTACTACAGGGTTTAAAGCATTTTTGAGCGCATGCCTTCGAATGATATTCAGTTCGCTTAATCCCTTGGCACGGGCGGTGCGTATATAGTCCTGACCCATAACTTCGAGGAGTGAATTTCGCATAAGCTGTATTACTACCCCAAGCGGACGGATGCCCAGCACTATAGCCGGCAAAATAATATTCTTCCATTTTATGTAAGAGCCTTCGCCAAAATCATCTACCTCATAGAGGCTTCCGGTCATATCAAGGTGTGTGTATTTATGCAACAGGAACCCAAAAACCCAGGCAAATAATATGGCTGCAAAGAACGATGGTAAACTCATGCCCAGTGTACTTACAAGAGCAATGACCCTATCTATCCACGTATCTTTATATAATGCCGATACAACACCCAATGCTATCCCTATAACAATCGCGATAATTATAGCAAAGCAGGCAAGTACAACGGTATTGGGTAACGTGTCGCCTATTACCTGTGTTACCTTCTTGCCACTCTTCTGGAAACTTTCTCGCAAGTAAGGCGCTTTTAAAACCACAGTAGTCGCGCCAATGGTAAATAGTTTGGCAGCGGTATATTTATCTTCGGCCAAAAAAGTGTAATCATCCTGAGCCGTACTATGAAAAGATATGGGCGAAAGATCGTTCAGGTAATAAAAATACTGCGTGCTTACAGGCTTATCAAACCCATACTTTTTTTTAATGATTGCGAGTTGTTCGCTGTTTTCATTCTGGTCGAGCATCATGCGGGCGGGATCGCCGGGAAGCACCGTAAACAAAAAGAAAATTACCGTTACCACCCCAAAGAGCGTTAGCAGTGCATATCCTGTTTTATAGAAGAGGTACTTTAGCAAATTGTTTTATTTTATTATAAATGATGTTTTATTAACGTAATGACGATAGAAATTTTTAAGATCCTTCGACTACGCTACGCTGCGCTCAGAATGACAAAAATTCTATTGTTACTACTTAGCTTTATATGGCTTATTATAAGCTTTCATAAAATCGGCCGCAACAAATTTCTGATCAGCTATGCCGTTCCACTCTGCGATTTTATTACCGTTCCATAGATAGAATACACCCGGTGTATCCCTGCTATTGCCTAACGTTTTCCAAAACGTTCCTACGTCCAATACTTTATAAGGATATTGTCTACCTGCAAACTTCAGGAAATCCGGAATAAGATCGGCTTCCTCGTCCATAAAGGCAATGTACAATTCAGGAAAGTTTTTGTCTTTAGCTCTCATTTCTGTTAGCTGTTTTGCCGTCTCGCGGCAATGCTCGCAGCCCGGTGCAAAAAAGGCTATTATTTTTTTGCCTTTATCTACTGCAGGAAATAGTTGTGCATAACCCGATTTTGCGGGTGCTGGTTCACTTACAACCGGCGTAGTCACAGGAGTCTCAATAGTAGTAGGCACTTCGGTTTCTGCAGGCGGCGTAGATTCAGTTTCAAGAGCCGGAACCGGGATGCTGTCAGCAGGTTGTTCAATAGGGTCTATTGTCGCACCTGGTGTAAATACGGTAGTGGTAGCGGTTGTTTGCCTTGCAATAGGCGCTATCATATAAATGGCAAGTATACAAGCAAATATTACTGTGGTAAGTACCCAGATGTTTTTAGCATCGGGCGTATGCCTTAGCACCGCCAATAGCCAGAACAGCAAAGCTATTGCTACAACATTTTTAATTATGGCTTCTATAGGCGTCATAGGTAGCAATTCACCAAAGCAACCACAGTTACCAGCATTTCCTTTTGTCGCAATTTCGTAGCTAAGCTGCGCGATAAATATAGCTAATAGTACTATAGTCGTAGGTATTACCAGCTTTTTTAAATAATGTGGCTGTAATAACAGAAAGCCAAGTGCAAATTCAAAACCTATAAGTGTTCTTGAAAAATACACAGCCAGACCCTCAGAAAAACCTAAGGGCAAAAGTTGTTTCATTTCGAATGTAGTTATTGCGAAATAAGGCGAATCGTATAGTTTGGCAGTCGCCGATAACAGAAATAAAAAGGCTAGTATTCCCCTTAATATATATGGGATGTATTTTTTAAAGTTTTCCATAGTTACATTTTCCTAAAAGTTCGTAAAAGGACGGTTTCGCAATAAGCTATTGCTTGGCAAAGCCCATATGTATTAGCGCAAATACAGCATAATTAAGCATGTCCTGATAATTAGCATCTGTACCTTCAGATACTAATGTTTTGCCCTGATTATCTTCAATTTGTTTTACCCGAAGTAACTTTTGCAATATCATATCGGTCAGAGAACTTATTCTCATATCGCGCCAAGCCTCGCCATAATCATGGTTCTTAGCTTCCATAAGCCTTTTTGTGATGGCAACTTTCTCATCATACAACAACGTTGCTATGTCTACATCAAGGTCAGGCTGCGATGCCACTCCCTTCTCTAGTTGAATTAACGCCATGATAGAATAATTAATGATAGCAATAAATTCACCTGTTTCATCTTCATTAACCATTCGTACTTCATTTTCCTGCAGGCTGCGTATGCGCTGTGCTTTAATAAAGATCTGATCGGTTAATGATGGCAGCCTTAAGATGCGCCAGGCGCTGCCGTAATCGGTCATTTTGTTTATAAAAAGCTGTCGGCAAATGGCAATAACGCGGTCGTATTCGCTGGATGTAGTACTCATTTAAGTAGTATCTTTGTATTGATTTTTTTTCAAATGTACTAAAAAACGCCCCCTTACCAAAGGCATTTTTAAAAAACAAAGCTTATGTTCATTAACTGCAAAGGCAGGCTTACAGACTTATCATCGCCAAAAGTAATGGGTATTCTTAATTGCACCCCCGACTCATTTTTTGATGGCGGAAAATACTACAACGAACCTCAACTACTGCGACAGGCAGAAAAGATGCTGACCGATGGTGCCGATTTTATAGACCTCGGTGCGTACTCAAGCAAACCGAATGCCGATTTCGTTAGCGAAGATCAGGAATTGCGGCGTATTGTACCCGTTGTAGAACTGCTTATCAGGCATTTTCCTGATGTTTTAATTTCTATAGATACCTTTCGAGCAAATGTTGCCGAAGCCTGCATACAAAATGGTGCTGCATTGATTAATGACATTTCTGCGGGGCATCTGGATGAGGCTATACTTGCCACTGTAGGCCGGCTTAAAGTTCCTTATATTATGATGCACATGCGTGGCACGCCGCAAACTATGGTGAAGCTTACGCAATATGACGACATTATTAAAGAGATGCTTTTATATTTTTCTGAACGGATACATGCTGCAAGAAGTAATGGGATTGACGATATTATTATAGATCCCGGCTTTGGATTTGCTAAGACGCTTTCGCAAAACTATGAAGTGCTACATAAGATGGACCTCTTTAGTGCCACCGGCCTTCCCCTCCTTGCCGGTGTTTCCCGTAAATCGATGATCTATAAATTACTGAACACTACTCCTCAGGAAGCGCTTAATGGCACTACTATAGTAAATACTATATCACTAACTAAAGGCGCTAAAATTTTAAGGGTACACGATGTAAAAGAGGCTGTCGAGGCTGTAAAGATTTTTGAAGCGTTACAAGGTTAACTGATTTAGTAACCGGTTTTTATGAAAATTGACACAATATCCGGATATCCAATATAATTACAATACCGAAACTTAGTTCCGGAGCAACGACATGTTCATAGCATAAATCCTCTCTACAGATTAAAGCTCTACAGGAGCGCATTATAATACATGCCGCTCCTCTGGAGCCCAAAAGAATTGCTAAATTTAAAACTATAAAAATGTCGCCCCGCCGGGCCTTAACTGCTATTATTATATCTCTTCTATATTCCCGTCGCCAACTAAACAAAAAAAATCCTGCCCAGGACAGGCAGGATTAGTCTTCCGGAGATCCGGAAGCAAAAAATAAAACACGAAACTATTATTATTTGATGACAAGCTTCTTTACAATGCCCTCGGAAGTTTTAACGATGTAAATACCCGATGCCATATTTGATGTGTCTATGGTAAGTGCCTGTTTGGCAGACTGCAATAATTTGCCGCTGTAATCGTATACCTCTATATCGGCTACGCGGTTAAAATATACCACACCGTTAACAGATGGATTAGGGAACACTGTGAACGTTTTAGGCTCAAGGTTATGATTTCCTGTACCAAGCAATTCTGTATTCACTTCAAATACTGTAAGCGTGCCCGAAATTTCGTTGGCTACGATAACGTATGGAGTATCGTTAGGACTCTCGGTGTTATTAATGTAAAGAATACCCTCCGGTCCATTATCGCCGCCGTAAGCAGAAACATTCCTGCTGTTAGCATAATCTACAAACTGCACAGCGTTAGGGTTTGTTACATCATATACCATTACACCACCTATTCTTTCAAGTCCTACAAAAGCGAATACTTTATCGGCAATGCGGGCAATCGTTACGCCTTCCGGTTCAGGACCTTTCGCACGGCTGCGCTTTTTCAAATCGTTGTCCTCGCTATCAGCATTAAAAATTGCACTAAATGCCGGTGCGGTAGAAGTGTACATTTCGAAATCATCTCCACTGTCAAACACGATTTCTTTTGTATCAGCATTAAATATGGAGAATGATCGCGTACCTAAGGCATAAATTTGATCGTAAGCAGTTCCATCAACATTAAGTCCGTCAAGATTAGTAACCCTTAGCCTGCCTGCATTATGACTCTTTTTCAGCATTGCAGCCTGTGGATATTCATTTGCATCAAGATTATAGCTGTTAGCACCTATAGTTGTGCGTTCCTCAAAACCTGTATATTCTTTTTCGTCACCTTCGTTAGCTGTAACTATATAGTTGGTACCGCCTACGTTGTAGCTGGCTACACCATCCGGAATATAATAAGCCTGTATTGGCCAGTTAGCAATAAGCACCTCTCCATTATTATCTGATATATCAAAACCGTTACCTGGCTGACTCATATCTTTTGTGCCTAAGCCCCATACGTTAGTAATGGTACTTGTAGCAAGGTTAATTTCGGCAATAGCATTATTTTCCTGTAGTGTTACCCATGCCTTTTGAGAATCTGCACTTGTAGTAATATATTCGGGTTCAAAATCCTGAGACATAGTGCTCGATAGTTTCAATTTTCGTGCTCCTGAAGCCCTTAGTAAGGCTTCGGCTGCCGGAGTGTTGTAGGCGTCAAAAAGTAATGTTGTAACGTTGCTGTTAGTAAGGTTTGCAACACCGCCTGTAATATCTATTATACTTACCGAACCTTCAGGATCTATGCTGTAGTCAGCATTAGGCTGGCCTTCATTAGCCGTTAGCACTTTTGTACCGTCTGGCGTAAAGGAAATGTTGTCCGGCAGGGCACCCACGGTAACCTGACTAATGAAGGTTCCATCGGTTGTAAAGAATACTACCGATCCGTTTAATACTTCATTTGTATTAGGGGAGGCCACAGCAACTACACCGTTTTTAACCGCTACACTTGTAACACCACCGTAAGGAGTCATGTTGATAGAGTTAAGCGTCACGGGAGCTTCAGGGTTAGTGAAATTTACAATATCAAGACGGCCTTCCACAGCGCTGGTAGCAAATAGCTTTTTGCTCACAGGGTCATAAGCAACAATTTCGCATGTACTGTCATTAGCACCCGATGGGTCGAAGCTTGTAACGTAGTCTAAAGCGATGCTTCGTGTAGGCGCAGGAGCCTGAATATCATTATCTTTAATATAAACGGTTGCCAATGTTTCACCCGAAGTTGATACACCCACAGGGTTTTCAAGGCTCAATACAAAGTATTCTGCCTGCTGTTCTTCAATTGTATCATCTATAATAGGGATAGTTACCGTTTGGGTAGTCCCACCGTCTGCTGTTAGCGTTAAAGTTCGTGTAGCAAATGTAAAGTCGCTGCTGTCTGCTGTGCTAAAGGGAGCAGCCTTAAGTACTAGATCTACAGTTCCTGCCGATGGATTTGCCACATTTAATACAAAACTAAGTGTGCCTGCATCTTCGTTAACAACGATGAAATCACTCGCCAAAGACACAACTGCCGGGCTTGGTTCGGGTACAACAGTACCTTCTAAAGGAGTACCGGTCACGGTTAAATTATCGAAACGATTATTTCCACTTGATCCTGCTGCCGTAGCACCTCCAAAATTAATTCTTACTACAACATTTGCTGCATTATCTACTCCCGGCACACCCGAAAAATCGAGTGTAACAAGCTCGTAATTTGTTGCCACAGGGCTGTACGATAGAACGGGCAAATCTGTAGTAATAAATGTAACGCCACCATCAAGACTGTACGAATATGTTTGTTCTGTCGCTCCCTGGTTTGTTTTAGTAGTGGCAAACTTTACCATCATATTTTCATATCCCGTAGTAGGAAACGAAATTAAGAGGCTGCGTGTGTCACTTGGGTTACGTGGACGCAGCGCTAAACCCGCCGGAGCACCATTTTGTGCATTTAAAACATCACCTTCAACATTATCAAGATATCCGGCGCCTGTACCGGTATATGTAATTGATGTTGCAGCTCCTGTAATATTGCTAAGATCTGCGGCTATTGGGCTTGAAATTGTGCCAGCTGGCAGCGCATTGAAACTCCAGTAATGCACCAATGATTGTGCGCAGGCCACTTGTGCAAACGAGCCACAAAGCAACAGCATAAAGACTTTCTTGTAGTTTTGAAACATAATTTGTGTGTTGTTAATTGTAACCGCAAAAATGGACGTTGCACTTTACGTTACCTTTACTACAAGATGAATGCTTTATTACCTTTGTTATACCAAACGTTGTGTAACTGTAAAGCGAAAACGATTTTTAACGCTGTAGTTAACGATTACTTAACGACAGTAACCAAAAAACCCCATCTGCAAGCAGATGGGGTTTTAGGCATTTTGGGGAAACTATTTAGTTCTTTGGCATCAACACTGTGTCAACAACGTGTATAACGCCATTGCTTTGATTAACATCAGCAATTGTGATTTTAGCTTTACTGCCTTTTTCATCCACTACCCATGTATCTTTTCCGTCCATCATAAAGGTAAGGTTACCACCCTGTACTGTTTTAGCCATATACTTGCCATTACCTTTTTTTATACCTGCCGCAATATCTGCCGCACTCCATTTACCTGCCACAACGTGGTAAGTAAGAATAGTGGTAAGCATTTTTTTGTTCTCAGGTTTAACTAACGTTTCTAAGGTGCCTTTTGGAAGCTTATCAAATGCAGCGTTTGTAGGTGCAAAAACTGTAAACGGACCTTTACCCTGCAATGTTTCTACTAGCCCGGCAGCTTTAACAGCGGCAACAAGCGTAGTATGGTCTTTAGAATTTACTGCATTTTCTACAATGTTTTTGTTAGGAAACATTTCTGCGCCGCCCACCATTTTAGTTTTTTGTGCAAAAGATGCCGATCCTGTTAACATTGTAAGAGCTACAAGAGCTACAGATAAAATTTTTGAAGTTTTCATGGTTTGTTTTTTTAAAGTTTATAAATACAGATACGCCGTAAAGTAAATTGCAGTTTTTAACAAGACTATTTTTAATAAAATTTTAACCTTTTACGCTGAAGTAATATTTTTGCACTGTATCTGTTTTCTACAATTTGGAAAACATTAACCTGTAACGACCTAATTTTAAGGATTTTTAGGAGGAAAAGCTTCTATCTTTGTAGATGTACATCTTATTATACACCAAATCACTTATAAAATTATTTATGAAAGCACTTTTATTATTCCTACTTGTTTGCAGTACCGGCTTCGCTCAGGAGTTCACAATCACACCATCGGGACTGGTATCTAAAGCCGATAATACTCAAAATTATATTGTTGTAAATCTGGGGGCTATTCCATCTGATACATTATATAATAATGCTAAAAAATACATTCAGGGGAAATATACAGGTCCCAGGGATACGGTAAATAGCGACGATGCAAATAAGTCGATCACATTTAATACTGCAAATGTGGGTATGATAACCGTAAAGAAAAAGGGTGTTGACAATACTTATTTTGCAGATTATACCTGTACGGTAGATGTTAAAGACGGAAAAGGGCGTGTGATTTTTACCAACCCAACTATATATACTGCAAATGCCGGTGAGGACAAAAAGCTAATGCCCCTTAATTCATACTTTAATTCTAAGGGTAAAGTTGTTGATGCAGAAACCAAAAAAATAGTTGAAGATTATTTTAACGCTTCTGCGAGGTTACTTGTTGCTTCTCTTAAAGGCGAAAATAGCAAGGCTACAGGCTGGTAAAATAATTTAAATAACAACAAAAGGTCCCTATAGGGGCCTTTGTTGTTATTAGTGGTGGCTACCAATTTATTGCTACTTTTTTTCCTGACGTTGCAGCTTTATAAATAGCTTCTATAATAATCATGTCTTTGAGACCTTCTTCGCCGGTAATATGATTCGGCAGCGGCTTGCCATGTAAAATCAGACTACAAATACCGTCCAGCTGCTTCTCCTGCTGGTTTACCTTAGGGAAATCTAATTCACCTTTGGACGATCTTCCCTTAAACGGACCATAGCTTAATGCAGGACTCAATTCAAAAAATCCTTCATCTGCGGTGGCATATAGTCTATCTATATTAAACCCGACGGATGTACTGCAATTGACAACTGCGCCACCTGGAAAATACATTTGCCATGTTATAGTTTCTTCTACTTCGGCAAACCGTACAGGATCGTTTACGATACCAAATTGGGCGGTTACGGAGAGAGGCTCTTCGCCTAAAATATATCTGCCCGCCTGCACACAGTAAATGCCCAGGTCCATAAGCGGGCCACCTCCAGATAACTTTTTATTGTGCCTCCATTGCGAGTTGTCTTTTAAGTCGATTGTCTTTGCAGGTTTGGTAGTATCATACGTTTTATAGCCTAATCCTGCCTCTATGTATCGTACCTGGCCAAACACCTTATCCTGACCTATCCGCATCAGTTCTATATGAGTAGGCTCATAATGCAAACGATACCCTATAGCCAGCTGAACACCGGCATCTTTACATGCCTCTATCATCTCCCTGCAATCCTGTGGAGAAATGGCCATCGGCTTTTCTGTAATAACATGTTTACCCGCCTTAGCAGCACGTATTGTAAACTCATTATGCATACCATTAGGCAGTGTAATATACACCAAGTCAATATTTTTATTATTAATAACCTTATCGAAGTTAGCGTAATCGTATACGTTTTCATCAGGAATATTATATTTAGCTTTCCATGACTTTGCCTTAGCAGGTGTTCCGGTTACGATACCTGCCAACGAGCAATATTGTGCACTTTGCAACCCATCGGCTATCGCCTCTGCATAATTGCCAAGACCGCAAATAGCTACATTAAGTTTTTTACCGTTGTATTCTTTTAGAGACTCATCCGAAGGAATTATAAAAGACGGCAGTGTATTTATTATTGCCGCCGACCCTAACCCAACGCTAAACTTATTTACAAACGACCTGCGTGATATATTTTTCATAGTCCATGTTTTAGTTTAAATAGGTATAATTTTTTTAGAAAAAGTTACACTTAAATAAAATATTTAATATTTATTTTTTAAACATGATGACTGAAATTGAAATAACCTCTACGCCGAACTTAAATCTAACTTTCATATTGCTAAAAAATTATGCAGTGCTTATTGACTTATGCCTAACCATGTCCAAAATCTAGCAATTAGGGTATAGTATTGTTTACGCCATTTTTAAATATTTCTTCTACATAAGGTTGATGTTTATGCTTATAATATGGATTGAGATCACTTACTGCAACAATAGCAAAGGCAATAAATGAAAATATTGTATAAAGAAAAAATACTTTTAAGTGGATCTTCCTATAATAGAGTTCAAATTCCGGTGTCGCGATAGATTTCTCGCTTAAAAAAATACAAAATATAATATAAAAGGAACATAAACTTAAAAATAACAAGTATCCAAAGTAGTTATATATAATCAAGTCAGGAAATACTAAAAAAGACAACGTAGAAAAATTAATTCCTAAAAGTAAAGAATATATAATTTTAGACTTTTCAAAAGCTATTAATTTATCGTGCCTACTGTTATTGTAATAGTTATATAAAACGTAAAGTGCGTACTTCATTAAATTACAATTTTATGAACGAATATAAGACAAAAAACCTCCGCATTGCTGCGGAGGTTTCTATATAAATTAAGATTGAAAAGAGATTACTTATTGTTTTCTCCGTTTTCCATTCTTTCTTTTAACTGAGCTAATACATCAAGGTCACCAAGAGTGCTCTTTTCTGCATTGTTTGAAGAACCTGAATTAGAGTTGTTATTGTTGTTAGACTCATTGTTTCTAACATTTTTCTCTTCTTCATCTTTAAAAGTAGCAGTGTGTGATGCAACTACCCTTTTAAATTCTTTGTTGAATTCGATAACTTTAAATTCAGCAGCTTCACCTTTTTTAAGTTTTTTACCGTCTTCTTTTTCAAGGTGTCTTGCAGGAATAAAAGCAACGATATCGTCACCAAATTCTACAGTAGCGCCTTTGTCAACTATTTCAGATATCTCACCAGAGTGTACAGTACCTACTGCGAAAGAATCCTCATATTTATCCCATGGGTTAGCAGTTGTCTGCTTGTGTCCAAGAGATAATTTACGGCCATCAACATCAAGTTCAAGAACTACAACATCAAGCTTATCGCCTACGTTTACAAACTCACTTGGGTGTTTAATTTTCTTAGTCCATGAAAGGTCAGAGATGTAAATTAATCCATCAATACCTTCTTCAAGTTCTACGAATATACCAAAGTTTGTAAAGTTACGAACGATACCTGTATGGCGTGAACCTACTGGGTACTTAGATGTAATATCTGTCCATGGATCCTGAGAAAGTTGTTTGATACCAAGAGACATTTTACGGTCTTCTCTGTCTAAAGTAAGGATAACTGCATCAATCTCATCACCCACTTTTACGAAATCCTGAGCTGAACGCAAGTGCGTAGACCAAGACATTTCAGAAACGTGGATAAGTCCTTCAACACCTTCAGCAACTTCGATAAATGCACCGTAGTCAGCAATAACTACTACTTTACCTTTAACTTTGTCACCTACTTTAAGGTTCTGGTCAAGAGCATCCCAAGGGTGAGCGTTTAATTGTTTAAGACCAAGTTGTATACGTGTTTTCTCGTCATCAAAGTCAAGGATAACTACGTTTAGTTTCTGGTCAAGTTCAAGAACTTCACTTGGGTGGTTAATACGGCTCCAAGAAAGGTCGGTAATGTGGATAAGTCCGTCAACACCTCCAAGGTCGATGAATACACCGTATGAAGTAATGTTTTTAACAACACCTTCAAGTACCTGGCCTTTTTCAAGCTGCCCAATGATTTCCTTTTTCTGAACTTCGATATCAGCTTCGATAAGCGCTTTGTGAGATACAACTACGTTTTTAAATTCGTGGTTAATTTTCACAACTTTAAACTCCATCGTTTTGTTAACATACTGATCGTAATCCCTGATTGGTTTTACGTCTATCTGAGAACCCGGAAGGAACGCTTCGATGCCAAAAACATCTACGATCATACCACCTTTAGTTCTGCATTTAACGAAACCATTAACGATCTCGCCAGTTTCGTTAGCACTGATAACCCTGTCCCAAGCCTTGATAGTACGTGCTTTCTTGTGAGAAAGAACTAACTGGCCTGATTTATCTTCGCGTACATCAATAAGTACTTCTACTTTATCGCCTACTTTTAAGTTAG